>Ga0209316_100008_pt1 | contig 111688 bp, 82 predicted proteins | sample 3C3metaG_FD_184150 | JGI IMG/M metagenome (GOLD analysis project Ga0209316, IMG submission 184150) | Freshwater bacterial and archeal communities from Indian Creek, Illinois, USA - 3C3 metaG (SPAdes) (version 3) | ecosystem: Environmental > Aquatic > Freshwater > Unclassified | place: USA... | reverse complement strand
GAAGAGGTTATGGCTTGGCAATCAAACAGGAATAACAAAAATAGTAAGATAGACTGGCAGTTTACAAATAACCAAGCAAGGATAAAGCTAAAACGACTTTATCCGTCAATTCATAATTAACATAACAGTAGAATTAATATTGTTACTTTTCCCAATGATTTTTACTGTGTAATTAGAAATCTGTTGTCCAAATTTGAATTTGCGGCTTTTAATTTAGAGGGTGTTCAATGTATTTATCATGAAGCAACTTATTGATATTCATCCGAGAGTCCCTTTAATGAGTTTCCGGGATACGCGAATACTGATAATATTGCAATTTTTTGGGACAAGAAAGCAGGTGCAGCTAAGGTTGGAGCAAATGGCTCAACGACATCGCAAGCGACAGCTCGATATTATATTATTGTTACAAAAAAACAGAGAACTGTTCAATATACTTAACTTCGTAAAGTAGAATTATTGTACTATGGCTAATTTCAAACAACTTTTGGCTACTGTAAAAACCCTTATTTTCGATGTGGATGGTGTTATGACCGATGGTTCGGTTCTGGTAATGCCAGAGGGCGAGATGCTCCGCACTATGAATGTAAAGGATGGTTACGCTATTCAGCTTGCAGTAAAGAAAGGATACAAACTCGCAATTATCTCAGGTGGAAATTGCAAGTCCGTCAAAAATAGATTTACATTATTGGGAGTCGAAGATGTATATCTGGGAGTTTCCGATAAGCTTGAGGTGTTTCATGAGTTTATTCAGAAGAATTCTATTGAAGCCCATACCGTTTTGTATATGGGCGATGACCTGCCCGATTACCCTATTATGGAGAGGGTGGGGGTTCCCGCTTGCCCTGCTGATGCTGCCGAAGAAATAAAAAGTGTTTCTAAGTATGTGTCAATATTTAAAGGTGGTGAAGGCTGTGTGCGCGATGTGATCGAGCAGGTGATGAAAATCCAGGGCACATGGTTCAATAACGATGGATTTCACTGGTAAACTGGCGGCCGTGAGCATTCCCGGTGTTGCATTTTTTGAACAAGCCAGCAATGAAGACTTAGGGATAAAACCTTTTTGCCCATACTTAATGCAGACTTATGATTCACACAGGTGTATTTCTCAGACTGATACGATGGAAGAACCTATTGGTAGTTGCCATCATTCCGGTTTTGTTTCGCTTTTGTATCGTAGAACCTCTTTTGATGGCTAATGAGCTGGAATCAGCCCTTAGTCGCTTTGATTTTTTCGTATTGGTGTGTTCTGTTGTCCTTATGACGGCGGCCGGCTATGTTATCAACGATTATTTTGACTTGCGAATAGACAAGGTCAACAAAAACCCCATTAAGGTAATTGTCGGGAGTCAAATAAGTCGAAGGTCGGCAATTATTATTCATTGGATACTCAATTTTCTCAGCGTTTCTGCCGGTTTTTATGTTGCCTGGCAAACCCGATACTGGCTGATCATGCCTGCTGTGCTAACGGTGCCCTTATTGCTTTCGCTCTACAGTATCTGGTTCAAAAAATCTATGATTGCAGGTAACCTGATTGTTGCACTGCTTGCTGCCTTGCTCATACCTTTTTTCTGGCTGGTCGAAATGCGCAGTGCCGGCCTGAGCAGCACAGGAGGTTTCGGTTTTGAAATACTTGCGGTGCATGTACTGTTCTTTCCGGTTTTTGCCTTTCTCACTACCATGGTGCGCGAGATTGTGAAGGATATGGAAGACTATGATGGCGACATGGCAGGTGGTAGAAAAACCCTGGCTGTGGTACATGGAATCCCTGGTGCGGCGCTGGTGGCTTCAATCTTTGCCTGTGTTACCATAGCGGTATTGGTTGCCTACTCTGCATTTTTATTCTTCCTTTCGCCACCTCTCCTCCTCCTTGCAGTGTATCTGATTATTTGCGTTGTTTTTCCGCTGATGTACATCACATTTCTTATCAATCATGCCAAAGCACCAAGCGATCACAGGAGGATTCAATCTCTTCTTAAGATTACCATGATAGCTGGAGTACTTTCCTCGTTCTTCCATTTCTTATTACCCGCAGTATAATGCTTTTTTTTCAAAAGCTTCAAAACTATCACATAATCCTTGCCTCCCAATCGCCCCGAAGGAGTGAACTGTTGCAGGCTGCCGGTATTCCCTTTGTAGTGGAGGTTAGAGAAGTATCTGAGGAGTTTCCCGCAGGTATGCTACCTGAGGAGGTAGCTCTTTTGCTGAGCAGGAAAAAAGCAATGGCATTCTCAGACAAAATCCAGCAGGAGAATATTATTGTATTAGCTGCGGACACCATTGTGTCGGTTGAGGGTGAAATACTTAACAAACCCGGCAATGATGAGGAGGCCCGACAAATGCTCCTTAAGTTATCGGGCCGTTGTCATTCGGTAGTAACAGGTGTGTGTATTGCACACGCCTCAGGAATTCAATCTTTTAGCGAATTGACCCGAGTCTGGTTTAGAGACCTTCATACGGATGAAATTGATTTTTATATCAACCATTATCATCCCTTCGACAAGGCCGGAGCCTATGGAATACAGGAGTGGATTGGCCACATTGCTGTAACACGCATAGAGGGCTTGTATTCTACCGTGGTCGGCCTGCCGGTAGAAAAGGTTTATATTCATCTCAAGGCTCTACTGGAACATTAGCGCGCCAGTTATAAGCCACTTAGGCTTTCGACCTTCCATCATAAATCTTTGAAATAGCGGTGGCACTGTTTTGCCGGATTACTTTCCCGCTATTTTTCGATCATTAATGTGTGCGCATTTGCTGCAGCATTGTGGTTATAGAGTTGATATTGCGGTTATAGCGGCTTATAAAGCCCGGCTGCCTTTCAGTTCCGATATGGTTTATCCTGATTTGTGCAATTAATTGGTCTATCTCCGTTGCATTGCTGTTGGGCAAATTTTTGGCATTGGCAAGTTGCCTGATATTGTTTTCCATGTTGCGGTTAGTAAGAAACGCATATTGCCTTGCGTAATCATTAAATGTTTTTACAAACTCCGAAATTTTTCCCAGTGCCCTTATGGTGTAAACCACTTGCGGCAACCTGTTGAAGTCGCGGTGCCTGAACCGGTCGCCTCCGCTGTGCTGGAAGTTGAAAAGGGTGTTCACCTGATGCGTTATATTGCCTTGCGATAGGTTTAGAGTGGTGTTTCGCTCGAAATCCGTAATGAGGGTGTTGAGGTTTTGGCTTATGTCTGCATAAAGAAAAGAAAACTCAGCAAGGTCTTCTTCAAATCGGGTGTTGATTCGGTTTAGCTCCATGTAAAAGGAGATGTACGGTTGTAATCTTCGTGTATATGCGCCGACAAATGCCGAATCTACAGTAGTAGTCAGGCTGCGGATGGCAAGGTCACTTACAAATCTAACCCGTCTGTTGCTTCCTAAGGCTTCGGGAATAACAGACATTTGGGTAAATGATGAAATAGATGAAATTACCGAGGAAACCAGTTGAAGGGGAGGGAATGTTTCCCCAAGACCATGGATAAGGTTTCTGACAATGTTGCGCATGGGCAGTGCCTGTTCCGGGTTGAGATTTTTGCTTTTTAAAGTTTCTTCAAATGATTGAAGTATCACATCTGTAAGTTTAAAGCCTAAAATGTTGCTTGTGGGATTGTTGGCCTGATTGAGCTTGTTGAAAACAGAAAGTTGTCGTTTATCGTTCTCTATCAGGTTAATTGTGTTGCGCAATTCTATCAGCAACTCTGCCATCGTAAGCATACGGTGGTAGCTGCGCATGTATTCTTCTTTCTCGCTAAGTGCGTGTTCGGTTTTTTGATCCCGCACGAAGGATTTGAGTTCCTGAATATCCCGGTCAAGGTCTCTTAAGCGCTCGATAGTAATCACCATAGTGGTATCCTGAGCATTGACGCTAAGCGTTATTGCCAGGAAAAAGATAATCAAAGCAAACTTTTTCATAAGGGAAAGGTTTTTAGTGAATGATTTCGAAGTTCTTATTGCATGCAATTTGGTCGGTTAGTATGGTGTTTCCTGACTTGAACCTGGGTTTGTCATTCGCTGTATCAGGCCGAAGGTTCGTTGAGGTACCATATTTTCTCCGATAGCCTGCCGGTTTCGCATGCATTCGCAGGCATTTTCTGGTCTATTATACAAAAATAGTAAACGAATGTCAGAGACCATCCAAAATAATAGGTGCCGCAAAGTGAGCCAAGCCAAAATTAAAACTATTGAAGATTACTCGTTTGCATTTATTCAGCAGCCACAATGCAAAAACTTTTTAAAACCAAAGCATTGCAGGATTGTTTGTGTTTTTTTCAAATTCCCGCACTCCTAATCAATGGCTTTCCGGATACTGCAAGAAATATTCCAAACTTTCACAAAAAGATAGCACGAATACCCCATGCCAAAGTTCATCCCCCTTTTATTTAGAAGTTTGCAATGTTTTCCGGCTTTGGATTTGACAGAAGGAGTGTTGCTAAAGGTGCATAGTTGTTTTGTGGCAGCAACTGGTGTTTTTTTGCGATAGCCATCTAATGGTTCGGGTAATGCGGCACCATGTCAGCCTACACATCGTGGGGTTTGTCGGCTTTCAGCAAAACTATGGGAATAAAAAAAGGCTACACCATCGAACGGTATAGCCTTTTGATAATCATAACAATTTTTTTACCTTCTGCTCATAAACAACTGAATGTAATATAGAAGAGTAGCTAATGAAGCCAGGGCTGCTACCACATAGGTAAGGGCTGCCCACTTGAGTGCATCTTTTGCGTTGTTGTACTCTTCACCGCGGGTCATGCCCGTGCTGGTAAGCCACGCCAAAGCCCTTTTTGTGGCATCGAATTCCACCGGCAAGGTAACAAAGCTGAACAAAGTAGTACCGGCAAACATGATGATTCCGGCAAGAAGAATCCCGGGGAACGCTTCCATGGTAAGTATTCCGGCCAGCAAAACCCATTGCATGTACCTGGAGCTTACGCTGATGACGGGCACCAGCTTTGAGCGCATGCTAAGGAATGAGTAGGCGGTAGCGTGCTGAATAGCGTGTCCGCATTCGTGCGCAGCAACTGCGGCAGCGGCTACGCTGCGTCCTTGATACACTTCCGGGCTGAGGTTTACCGTCCGGTCCATAGGGTTGTAATGGTCAGTAAGGCGTCCGGGAATAGAAATTATCCGCACACCCTCCACTCCGCTTTCATGCAGCATCTTTTCGGCTATTTCGCGGCCCGAGAGCCCCGAACGCAAGCCCACCTTTGAGTATTTGCGAAATTTGGATTTGAGCGTATGCGAAACGAGCCAGCTCAGCGCCATGAAGCCAATTATGATAATCCAGATTGAAGGCATGGTTTCTAAATTTGTAATAATAAAAATATTTCAATTGACAAAGGTACTCAAAAACTGAGCCGACATGGTTTTCATGACAAAATGACCGCGTTAATAATTGTTAACCAACAATTGCTTGAGTTTGTAAAAGTTTTATCACACCCTATGCCAAAACTTTCATAGTTTTGCCAAATTATTACCTGTATTAATGAAGAAACCAATAATTCTGGTTACAAACGACGACGGGGTGATGGCCCCGGGCATCAGGCACCTTATCAGCTATATGCTCGAGTTGGGAGAGGTGGTGGTTGTGGCTCCCGATAAACCCCAAAGCGGGATGGGCCATGCTGTAACCATTGAGAAGCCTATACGGCTCGAAGAACTGCGTGTGGATGGTGATTATCGCGAGTATAGCTGCAGCGGCACCCCGGTAGATTGCGTCAAATTGGCTGTAAACAAGGTGTTGCACCGCAAACCCGATTTGTTGGTGTCTGGCATCAATCATGGCTCCAATGCATCTATCAATGTAATTTATAGTGGCACCATGTCTGCAGCAATCGAAGGTGCCATGGAGGCTATCCCCTCTATTGGTTTTTCGTTGCTCGATTATCGCATGGATGCCAATTTCCTGCCTGCAAAAAAAATTGTTCAGCAAATTGCCCGCAATGCCCTTGCCAATGGGCTGCCGGCCGGCATTTGCCTCAATGTGAATATTCCGGCTGTGGCCGAGGCCGATATCAGGGGTATTAAAATATGCAGACAGGCAAAGGGCAACTGGCAAGAGGAATTTGACCACAGAAAGGATCCTCGCGGGAGAGATTATTACTGGCTCACAGGGCGGTTTCAATTGCACGAAAACAGTAATGAAACCGACGAATGGGCACTGGTAAACAAATTCGTTTCTATTGTACCGGTGCAGTTCGATTTTACTGCCCACCAAATCATTCCCTCATTAGGGAATTGGAAGTTTAGTCTGTAGCAAATTAGGATGTTGTGTAGTTCTCACGATATTGTGATCCGTGATGTCGGCCAGATTTGAATGTAATCTGTGTAGTTATCATTTAAATGCTTTGTAGTGCGTTTTGTAAAAAATAATTGAATGTCTTCGAGGCAGTTTATAAAAGATTCATGGGGGTGGGGCGTGATGCTGGGGCTGGTGGTTCCGGCTGTGCTGTATGCTATGATTATTGCCCTATTATGGGTGCTGGGCATATCCCAGGGTTTGATTTATACAGAAAACCCGCAAGCGCCGGCACTTGCGGGAGTAGCAGCTAATCTGTTGCTCTTCAGGTATCTGATGGTTAACCGCAAAGTTGATAAATCAGGCAAGGCTATTCTTGCCATAACATTTGTGCTCGCAATCTTGATTTTTGCCATTTCATGACCCGGTTTTCTGAGTACCCATTTGTGGATTGATTCACAATGGCGTCGTGGGTATCTTTTGATAGTACATCGGGATGGATATTCAGTTGAATAGCTTTAAAATTGGATGAAGCGAGCATGGTTGATAAAAAAAACAAATACGGATGAAATATTATCTGATTGCCGGAGAAGCGTCGGGAGACATGCACGGTAGCAACCTGATGCGGGAATTAATGATAACCGATACCGAGGCACAATTTCGATTTTGGGGTGGTGACAGAATGGCAGAGCTGGGCGGAAAACCCGTAATGCATATCAAAGACCTCTCATTTATGGGCTTTTGGGAGGTTCTGATGAATATCCGTACTATTCTGGGTTACTTGAAATTTTGCGAAACGGACCTTCTGCAGTTTAAATCCGATGTGCTGATTCTGATCGACTATCCGGGTTTCAACCTTCGTATGGCTGAATTTGCCCGTAAAAACAATATCAGAGTGGTGTATTATATTTCGCCACAGATCTGGGCATGGAAGCAATCCCGCATAATAAAAATCAAGGAAAATGTGGATAAAATGCTGGTAATCCTACCTTTTGAAAAGGAGTTTTACGGCAAGTTTGGTGTGGAAGTGGAATTTGTTGGGCATCCGTTGTTAGATGCCATTGACAAATATCGTAGCAGTTCGGCCTCACAAAGTTTTCTGCAAACCAGCGGTTTGTCGGGTAAACCCATTATTGCTTTGTTGCCCGGCAGCCGTAAACAGGAAATCTGCAGCAATTTGAAAACTATGGCAGCCGTGGCCAATGATTTTCCGGAGTACCAATTCGTAGTTGCAGCTGTCAATGAACACACGGAAAGCTTCTATAATAAGTTTCTTGGCCAAAGCAACATCAGGGTAGTATTTGGGCAAACCTATCATTTACTTGCAGTATCAGAGGCAGCTATTGTGGCATCGGGTACGGCAACCCTCGAAACCGCATTGTTCGAGCTTCCACAGGTGGTGTGCTACAAAGCAAGTCCCATTTCTTATTTTATTGCAAGAAAACTGGTGAAAGTCCGATACATCTCACTTGTAAACTTAATACTCAATCGTGAGCTGGTAGCTGAACTTATACAGGCAAAATTCACAGCCCGCCATCTCAAAACTGAACTTTCCGAGATTCTATACAATCAGGAATACACTAAACGCATGATTGACGGTTATAAAGAATTGATTCAATTGTTGGGTAGCGAAGGAGCAAGCCCCAATGCCGCGAAAATTATCAATGGTCTTCTTAGCTAAAATAATCGCCCTTTTGTTTTAAAAATGTTTGCATAAGTTGTTCATTAGTCCTATCTTTCGGCTGTGAATAACTACTCGCATATCCCACTTTGCAGACTTATTCTGCCTTTTATTGCCGGAATCCTTGCATTTCTGGCTACAGGCTTGTTTTTCTCCCTTGAGTACATTTTGCTGGTGTATTTTTTGATAATTGCCGGTTGGATACTTTCTGCCTACACCATAAATTTAGCTTACTCCCGAAGGTGGTATTTTGGTTTTTTTGCTGCCTGTGTTTTTTTTATCTCCGGCTACCACATTTCACAAAATCACTATCAGGTCGCAAATAGTGGCCACTTCAGTAAAATTGACCAAGGTGCCGGCCATATGGTGATTCAGATAACTGAAGAAGTGTCGGAAAAGGCAAATTCTTATCAGGTGGTAGCAAGGGTACGGAAAATAATTCGAAACGACAGTGCTTTTCAGGTAAAAGGGCGCATGCTCCTTTATTTGCAGAAGGATAGCCTGGCAACCTTGTTGCAGTATGGCGATCTGATGCTTATAGAAAATAACTATCAGGAGATTTCATCTCCCCAAAATCCTTACCAGTTCAATTTTCAGAGGTTTCTGGCTTACAAGAACATTTATCACCAGACCTACCGCAAGTCTGGCGAATGGGAGATGTTAGGTGTAAACCAGGGTAATGTATTAAAAGCTCATTCTTTGCGCCTGAGAAGGAGTGCGCTGGATGCCTTCAAGGAAAACAATCTAACCGGAGATGAGTATGCAGTTGTATCGGCACTGCTGTTTGGTTATACGGAATATCTCGACGAGGACCTCATGCAGGTGTATTCCGGATCTGGAGCCATGCATCTGCTCAGCGTTTCGGGATTGCATGTGGGCATTATATACATGGCTTTAAAATTCATGTTGTCTTTTCTGAATGGATTCAGGCAAAGCAGGTTTCTGAAATCGTTCCTGACTGTGTTGTTTATATGGGTTTATGCTGCTATAACAGGTTTTTCGCCTTCGGTGTTACGCGCGGGCACTATGTTTACATTTTTAGCTATTGGGCAAAACCTTGGAAGAAATAATAACATCTACAACACTTTAGCCGGATCGGCATTTTTTCTATTGGCCTACGATCCCTATCTGATAACCCAGATAGGCTTTCAGCTATCCTATCTGGCAGTGATTGCAATTGTTGCTCTTCAGCCTCCTCTGCAAAATTTGATAAAGACCAAATACAAAATTCTGGATTGGCTTTGGGCACTTACTACTGTAAGCATTGCAGCGCAACTGGTTACCGGCCCTATTGCATTGTATTATTTCGATCAGTTTCCCAACTATTTTCTGATTACCAATCTTGTGGTTGTTCCATTGTCCACCCTAATCATTTACCTTTCTATTGCTACACTGGGTCTTTCGTGGGTTCCATGGGTGGGCGATTTTTTGGGTCAAATTGTTGGGTACCTTGTCTATGCCATGAACCAATCTGTAAAATTCATAGAGGCACTGCCGTATTCCACTTTTTCGGGAGTGCATATCAGTTTTTTGGAAACTCTGTGCATACTGGCATTAGGTCTTTTCTTTGGAAGATATTTCTTGCTTCAAAAAAGCCGGGCACATTTTGTTGCGGGTTTGGCAACGGTGCTGTTGTTGTTCATATCTATTTCAGCAGGCAATATCCAAACTGATCGAAATTCAAAATTTATAGTTTATCATGTGCCTCGGGCAACGGCCTTTGAGTTTACCAAAGGCAGAAAAAGTGTCTTTTTTGGTTGCGAAATGGTGGAGAGCAATACTCGCAACAAAGGATTTCACATCAATCCCTTCAGGGTTAACCAAGGGATTGATTCAACACTATATTTGCCCGCAAAAGATTTAACTCAAGGTTTTTATCTTGGTAGCGTCATCACCCGGGAAAATCTAATCAGGTTGGGAAATGTGAATGTGTTCTGGATACATCCCGACACACCTGAAAGATTGGTTACACCTGGCCTTCGGATACATTACCTGCTGGTGAGCCAAAATCCGCGCAATTTGCCTGAGGAGATTATTCGCACCTTAAAACCCGAAATGGTGATCCTCGACTCATCGAACAGCCGCTGGACCGTTGAGAAGTGGGCAGAAGCCTGCGCCCAAGCCAACATCCCCGTTTGGCCGGTGGCTGTCAGGGGAGCCTATTTGGCTAATCTGGCCCAACGCTCAAATTAGAAAGGATAGGATAGCTGTTACTACAAATGGAACCAGAATGGTGAGGCTAACACCGTGAAATACTGCAACCATGGCAAATTCTTTGCCCGAGGATTTAACAATAATGGGCAGGGTAGTGTCCATACTGGTGGCACCTCCCGATGCTATGGGAGAGAGTTTCCCCAGCCATAAGACCATCACAGGTGCCAATGCCAAAGTAATGACCTCCCTTGCGATATTTGCAAGCAATGCCGTAACGCCCAAAGCTTCGCTATACATCTCGCTGATAATGATACTGGTAAGACTGTAATACCCGAAACCTGCGCCAACGGCAAGGCTTTCAGTTAAATAGACATGACTGGTTAAGGGATGGATTAGGGCAACGCCTATGAAAGTGCCTGCAATAGTAGCAACGGGAACTAAAATGAGTTTGATACCTTGCTTCCGCAGCACACCCAAGGTTTCTCCATTGGCTCCAACGCTTATACCAACAAAAAACATCAACGCAAACAAGGCAAATCGGCTTATCGGCTTCTCTCCGAGCCATGGAGGAAACAAACCCGTGATACCCACAAGCAGTCCTGCCAAAAAAAACAGTATGATGGTCAGGCTGGTTTTCAAGATGTGGTAGTGGATTTGTTTGCAAATAGCCATTTCCATAATGCCCAGGCTGCAACAAGGCTTCCTGCCACAGCTCCTGAGGCGATTATCAAAGCATTGATTCCGATGGTATCAAGCCCTTTCAAAATCTCATCATCGCCGCCAATACCTGCTCCAAGAAAAAACAGCAATAGGAAAATGCTAACTACAATAAGTTTGTCAATCAAAGCCAAAAAGGCTTTTCGTGATTTGGTAAGTCGGCCTATAAGGATTCCGGCTGCCATTATGGCCAAAATTTCAAGCATGGGTGTTTGAAAAATATTTGGGAAAGGGTTTTGTAAAGTTGCATTTGCTTTTATTCCTGCAATGCGTAATTCAAAATTACGATGTGCAGTCTCAGATTGTGCAGTTCAATAAGCGTAGGTTTTTAACCAGCCCGCTTTTCTAATTATTTTCTACTCTGCCTTTGAGCAGTAATTTTTGCCCTACAGTTAAAGTCTGCCAGGGTTCGAGGTTATTGCGCTCCTTCAGGAATCGCATTTGAATGCCATGCTGTTGCGAAATATCGTAGAGGGTCTCACCCGGTCGAACGATATGGAAGGCATTAACTCCTCTTCGCCGTTTGGGCTGCAGGTATATTATCTGCCCCGGCACAATGGTTCGGCCGCCGTCAAGCTCATTGTAGCGCACTATTTGCCAAGTACGCATTCCCATTTCTTTTGCAATGCTCTCGGGGGTGTCACCCTCAAAGGCGATAATAAACCGTATCCTGTTGTTGCTTTTTACTACCCTTGTGGGCGTTATGTCGTTACCAATTGCAGTGCGAGCCGTTTGGGCAGCTATTGGGGGTGCCTGCTGGTTTTGCATTGTTTGGGCAACCGGCTGGGGGGCATGTAAAGGCGCCTGTGGGGGTATTAGTCCCAGGCCAATGCTGTCGAAGCGGGCAAGACCATGTTCTCTGATGATGCGAATCAACTTCTCGGCATACCGGGGATTGGTGGCATATCCGGCCCTTTGAAGCCCATGGGCCCATCCTTCGTAATCGGTAATTTGTAGTCGGAAAAGAGGTGCATACCACGGCCGGGTGCGCAAAAATTGTGAGTGGTCGCGAAACGATTCCAGAGCACTGTCATAAGCCCTGAAGCACTCGTTGGGCTTATCGTCGTCGCGCAGCATGTAACGACCTTGCCAGCCATGGCATTTTATCCCGAAATGGTTGTTGGCATAGCGGGCAAGCTTACTATTGCCAAACCCCGACTCCAAAATGCCCTGAGCCAGCTTGATGCTGGCGGGAATACCATGAAGCTGCATCTCCTCTATGGCAATTCCGCTGAAGGTATCAATATATTGCCTGATTGTGAAGCGCGGGCCGCTGGCAAAAGTAATTTGCACTAAAAGGAGGTAGAGAAAGAGGGTAAAAACAAATTTTACGGTCATTATTAGTAAGGGTTTTTATGTTGCTACAATCTATCATACGCTATCAAAAATAATTATGTTTCATTCAGCAGGCAGATTTCTTTCGGTTTTGAAGTGCAATCATTAGTTTTGTCATAGAAATTGGCCTCAACTTATAATGGGGACCCTGCTATGGAAGAAATCAACCGCTATTTTTTTGGATTCAATACCCGGCAAACAGAGCAGTTCTCTGCCATGTGGCCACTGTATAAAGAGTGGAATCAGCGCATCAATGTTATTTCGCGAAAAGATATGGAGAATTTTTACCTGCACCATGTGCTGCATTCCCTTTCCATTGCAAAAGTTGTTCAATTTAGCCGCACCAGCACCATACTGGATGTAGGCACAGGGGGTGGTTTCCCCGGTATTCCTCTGGCCATTGCCTTTCCGCAGTCATGGTTTATGCTGGTTGACTCTATTGGTAAAAAAATAAAAGTGGTGCAGGAGGTTGCAAAAGCATTGGAGCTGCATAATGTGGAAGTCAGGCAGTGCCGTGCTGAAGATGTTCCCGACAGGTTTGACTTCATAGTGAGCAGGGCGGTAACCCATCTTCCGGATTTCGTGCATTGGGTAGGTGGAAAAATCAATCCGTTGCATAAAAACTTGATCCCAAATGGAATTTTGTACCTCAAAGGTGGCAATTTTCAGCAGGAGCTCAATCAAATACCCATGAAAGCTCAGGTGTATGATCTGTCTGAATGGTTTTCAGAACCCTTCTTTGAAACGAAAAAACTTGCACATTTATACTATCAGTGAAAAACCTGCTAATGAGTGCAATAATTTGATATATTTGAGCTAAAACTAGCTTTTCTTCAAACATTATAAACAACCTGCAATATGAGCAAAGAAAAAGACAAAGAGAAAGAGAAAAATGTGAATGCCGAAAAAATGAAGGCATTGCAGCTGACCCTCGATAAGATAGAGAAATCTTATGGCAAAGGCACCATAATGAAGCTTGGCGATTCGGCTGTAGAGGCAGTAGAAGTTATTAGCACAGGGTCGCTTACCCTCGACCTGGCGTTGGGCACGGGAGGGTTACCCAAGGGAAGGATTATCGAGATTTACGGGCCTGAATCGTCCGGTAAGACAACTCTGGCAATACATGCTATTGCCGAAGCACAAAAAAGTGGTGGTATAGCAGCATTCATAGATGCCGAGAACGCTTTCGACAGCAATTATGCCAAAAAGCTGGGTGTAGATATAGAGAATCTCCTGGTAAGCCAGCCCGATAACGGTGAGCAGGCCCTTGAAATAGCCGAAAATCTGATCCGTTCGGGTGCTATCGATATCATTGTAATCGACTCTGTGGCAGCACTCACCCCAAAAAGTGAGATCGAAGGCGAAATGGGCGATTCCAAAGTAGGGTTGCAGGCACGGCTCATGTCTCAGGCATTGCGCAAGCTCACCAGCACTATCAATAAAACCAACTCATGTTGCATTTTTATCAATCAGTTGCGCGAAAAAATCGGTGTAATGTTTGGAAACCCTGAAACTACAACCGGCGGAAATGCACTAAAGTTTTATGCTTCCGTAAGGCTTGATATCCGCCGCATCTCCCAGATCAAAGAAGGAGAGAATGTATTGGGCAACCGCACCCGGGTGAAAGTGGTAAAAAATAAACTTGCACCTCCGTTCAAACAAGCCGAGTTTGATATCATTTACGGGCAGGGAATTTCTAAGGTTGGCGAAATCATTGACCTTGCAGTTGAACACAATATCGTGAAAAAAGCCGGATCATGGTTTAGCTACGGCGAAACCCGGCTCGGACAAGGCAGGGATGCAGTAAAGCAGCTTTTTGCCGACAACCCCGAACTCTCAGAAGAAGTCGAAAACAAAATTAAGGGCATCCTTTCGCAGGCATCCTGATAGTGCCCATTGTGTAACGCCAAATGAACATCGCAACAAGTTTGCAAAGGATTGAGGCTCCTGATTTTAATTTTTTCATTGTCGAATACTTAAGAAATGCCGATTTCATAACATTTCAACCCAATTTAAAAAATGATCACCAAATTATTGTTTTTATTAATGGTTCTACTTTCATCTTCCCAATTAGTAATGGGAGGAAGCAGGCTCATGACGCCAGAAACCCTTTGGGAGTTTCGCAGAATAAGTGATGTGCAGGTTTCGCCCGACGGAAAATGGATTCTTTTTTCCGTAACGGATTTTGATGTCGCAAAAGATAAAGGCAGCCGTGATTTGTATAAAGTGGCTGTGGAGGGGGGAGCGCCTGTAAATCTCACCAAATCGCAGGAGAGCGAGAGCAACGGAGTTTGGCGTCCCGATGGGCGAAAAATCGGCTTTTTGCGCGATGGCCAGATTTGGGAAATGAACCCTGATGGCTCCAACCCAGTGAAGATTTCTGATATTCCGGGCAATGCCACAGGCTTTGGTTATTCACCCGATCAGAAGCATATTTTCTTTACTGCAAGGGTAAGGGTAACGCCTTCTATCAACGACATACATTCCGACCTGCCGGAAGCTCGTGCATTTGTGTACGATGACCTTATGCACCGCCATTGGGATCGATGGGCCGATGGCACATACAATCATGTATTCGTTGCAACCTATCAGGATGGCCTCATCGGAGAAATGCGCAATCTTCTGAGCGGATTACCCTATCATTCTCCTTTGCCACCTTTTGGCGGGGTAGAGCAAATTTCCTGGAGCCCCGATGGCCGATTCCTGTTTTACACATCAAAGAAAGTATCGGGAAAGGAATTTGCCGTAAGTACCAATTCAAACATTTATCGCTTCGATCTTATCAGTGGTACTACCACCAACCTCACTCCGTTCAATCCCGGCTACGACCGCAATCCTGTAATATCGCCTGATGGAAGGTTTATGGCATGGGAAAGCATGGAAAAGGACGGGTTTGAATCGGACAAAAATCGCATCATGATCATGGACCTGCAAACAGGCTCTTTTCGTGACTACTCCGAAGGGTTTGACCAAAGCAGCAGGGATTTTGCATGGTCGGCAGATGGCCGCACATTGTTTTTTGTGAGCGGTACCAATGCTACCTTCCAGTTGTATGCTCTGGAAATTGGCAGCGGCAATATTAGAAAACTAACTACCGGAATGCACGATTACCAATCGGTAGCAGTTGCAGGCAGACATCTTGTGGGTTTGCGTATGTCCATGTCTTCGCCTTCCGAAATTTTTCGCATCGAAGAAAGACGAAGACAAACCGATCAGATACAACTCACTTTTCTCAACCGGGAGGTGCTCAATGGACTTAACCTCGGCCGGGTAGAAGAGAGATGGGTTACTACCACCGACAACAAGAACATGCTGGTTTGGGTAATTTATCCGCCTGACTTCGACCCCGGCAAGCAATATCCTGCGCTGTTGTTTTGTGGTGGCGGACCACAGGTTGCCATAAGTCAGTCATTTTCCTACAGATGGAATTTTCAGTTAATGGCTGCAAAAGGTTATATTGTGGTGGCACCCAACCGCCGTGGGGTGCCCACTTTTGGGCAGGAGTGGAACGATCAGATCAGTCTCGACTACGGAGGCCAAAATAAGCGCGACTTATTGAGCGCTATAGATGCGGTTGCTGCCGAACCATTTGTTGATCGCAACAGGCTGGGTGCCGTGGGTGCGAGTTTCGGAGGTTTCTCCGTATTTTGGCTCGCAGGGCATCACCAGGGAAGATTCAGAGCTTTTATTTCCCATTGCGGAATGTTTAATATTGAGAGCTGGTATGGTAGCACAGAAGAGATGTTTTTTGCCAACCACGACTTGGGTGGCCCGTATTGGGAAACTCCCAGGCCCCACAGCTTCGGTTTCTCGCCTCACCTGTTTGTCCAATACTGGGATACTCCCATTATGATGATCCACGGCCTGCGCGATTATCGGGTGCCTTACAGTCAATCGCTCGAAGCATTCAATGCAGCCCGACTAAGGGGAATTCCCAGCCGCCTGTTAGTATTTCCCGATGAAAACCATTGGATACTTACTCCGCAAAACAGCATCGTATGGCAAAGGGAGATCTTTAGCTGGCTCGACCGTTGGCTAAAAAACACCGAATAGAAAGTAGTTATCATGCTAAAAAGGAGGCCGCCATCTGGCAGCCTCCTGAAATATATGGTGAGGATTAGGGATTAGTCGTCATCGCCATCATCGTCATCATCGTCATCATCTTCTTCTTTGGCTTCAATTGCCTGATATATAGCAGTTTCGATTCTCGAGGCAAGTGCGCGATTGCCATCATTATCGTTTTCGTGGATTTCAAGCTTGCCGTTTCCGTTGCCGTCTTTAGCACCTGTTATGTCCACCCCACCCATTGCCGGGTTGAAGATTGCGGCCAGATTAATTGAAACCGTTATGGTAGCATTTTGGGTTTCGGCAAGGTTCACCGGGCGTTCAAATTCTATTTCTACAGCAAATTCATCAATCGTGGAGAAATATTCGAAGGGTATGCCATTAATAGTGCCGGTTACCAATATGGTTTTGCCGTACATAAGGGAATTTCTGTTTTCGCTGCGCTCGAATTCAAATTCGATTTCGTCAAATGTGGCTACTGGTAATGTGATCCCGGCCACTAAGGTAGAAAGTTGGGTGTTGCCATTTTTTACCAGGTCTATTTCAAAGGGGCCTTCCAGTTCGAATTCCGAATAAGATTCGCCATCAGGAAATTGATCGTTGGGGTTGTCATAAAATTCAAATTCGATCTCCCCAATATTTATTTTGAATTCGTTAATTACTAATCCGGCCGCAGGGGTTGGTGCAGATGTGCTTTTCAGGGTGCTGGTGCCGGTTACTGCCGTAAATTGCAAACTGGCATTCCCTTCTCCTAATTGTTGTTCTTTTTCGCAACTCGACAGTAGGAATACTATGGCTAGGGAAGAAAGGACTGATACGATGGTTTTTCTGGTTTTCATAATCATTCGATTTTGTGTGTTTTGAAAAAAAGTAAAAGAAAAATTTGCGCGCTTTTATCAATAAGACGGCAGGATGCTCCTTCAGGTTGGAATATTTAAAATGAAATGTTGTATAAATATTATTGGGTTGATTTCATCTGTCTGAAATTCATCACAATACCATTGATTTTTTTTGAAAAATTTAAGAAGGCCTTTCTTCGTTTCCCCAAAAACAGGCTAATAATGAAATAAAAACGGGAGCAGTTTTGGAGTGGTACGGGTTTTGTCGAAGCGAATGAAGAATTTTTGAATTCTGCCCATTTTGGTTTGAATCCATATCAATGGTTGGAATGCCTGCAAAACCCTTAATTTTGATCAAAACAAAGTGCCGTAATGATGAATATGCCTGTTAACAGAAGAACCTGGAGAAGCATTTATGTAAGACCTTTATTGCTTACCGGGTTTTATACCACAGCCATTTTTTCAGCTTCAATTGCCTTTGGTGCAACCGAACCCCGGACAGTTGAGGTTGTCAAGAATCTTGACTCTTTATCTGAAACCTCAAACTCTTCATTGAAAATGGACTCCCTTGCAGATTACACAAACGACGACATTACCCTCGACTTGCTTTTGGGTAAAGTAAGCCCTGAGGGCCACCCATTATTTGTGGAGGTTTGTGCTTCTGTGTCTAATCAACCCGGCAGATTTATGCACCGCGATGCTTACAGTGCATTTCTGAAAATGCATGAAGCCGCTGCTGCAGATGGTATAAACCTTGTTATAGTCTCAGCCATGCGCACCTTCAAACAACAGAGACGCATTTGGAACAGCAAGTGGAATGGCCGGATTCAGCTTGCTGACAATATTAATGCTACCACAATTAAAGATCCTTTCGAGCGGGCCTTGGAGATTCTACGCTTCAGCGCAATGCCCGGCACATCGAGGCACCATTGGGGCACCGATATTGACCTCAACAGCGTGGAGCCTGCATTCTTCCAAACACCCAATGGCCAAAATATTTACCGATGGTTGAAAAATAATGCAGCCAGGTTTGGTTTTTGCCAGCCTTTTAGCCCGATAGGCGTAAGCCGCTGGGGCGGATACGAAGAGGAACCCTGGCATTGGTCGTACAAACCCGTTGCAGCTTTGTATCTAAAGGCATTCGGCGAAATGGTCTCATACGAACACATCAGAGGATTTCATGGCTGGGAAAATGCCTGGGAATTGAGAGTCATCAGAAATTTTGTAATGAATGTAAACCGTGATTGCCGCTTGCAGATAAGCGATTAGCATCTAAGATCCAATGATTTTTCGTATTCTTTACTTTTTACGGCTCAAATTGCAGGTCTTCTCGAGTGTTTATGTTGTGAAAAATTCCGGGTGTATAAAAGTCCTGGAGGCTCACATCAGCAAAGACCGTATTCAGGCTTTGAAGAACATCAAGGAGTTTTAATGTTTTTTTTAAAAGGGCCGACTCTATCTGTGCCAGGCTGTCTTTTCGCAACACTATACAAAGGGTTTCACGAAAGCCACCATGAGTAGGTACAACTGCTTGCTTATCGCCCAGTTTGTTTACTAAAAACGGGATTATGCGTCCGTCGAGATAGGGCATGTCGCAACCGGTAAACACCACAAAAGAACCCTTAGCCTGCAGCAATCCACTGTGAATCCCCCCCAGCGGGCCGCAGTTTTTGTATAGGTCACTTATGGTTTGCAGTCCCAAATAGGCCATTTCCTGGGGTTTGTTGGTGCTGATCATTATTTCTCCACACCAGGGCAAAAGGGCACGAACTGCTCGTTCAGTAAGGGTTATGCCATTATGCACATACAAGCATTTATCCTGGCCGAAGCGGTTGCTCCGGCCTCCTGCCAGTACAACTCCTGAAACATCCTTTTTCGAATAATTAATATAATGCATAAGCAGATTTAGCCTATTGTGATAGATTTAGTTGCTACTCTTAACTGAAATCACCCACCTATTGTTTGGGAACTTTCAGGAGTTTTGACTAATGTGTTGCTAATTTTTTCGATGATTTCTTCCTTGGGATGTTTTTCCACATCAAGCACCAGGGGCTGGCCTAAATTCCATTTCTTCACACATGAATCCAATAGAGCAGGGCGAATCACAAGCAGGATGAATTTATACCTCGTTGCCAGCAACTTGTTGAGCGCTTCGGCCCAACCGCCACCTTTGAGTTCCAACGGACCTACCTCATCAATTACAACAAGGTCAGCCTGTTTTGCTTCAGTAGTTGAAAGCCATTCTGAGCCAGCTTCCAAACCAGCAGCTTGTATCTCATAGGGAATGGTTGTGTTAGTACTTTCGAAAGGTTCTTTCCTTGTAGCAAAAGGAACCTCCAGTAGCGAACTCAGATTGTGGATGTTGTAACCTGTATGAATATTATTGTCAAAAACCTTAGGTGCTGCAAACCCTTCTATGGTGTAACCCTGAGATTTTAGTCTATCTGACAGCTTCAGCACTGTTCGGGTTTTTCCTGTCGATTTATGGCCGGTGATAATGATAATGTTTTGATAGCTATTGATGCTCTTCATGTAATGCAGGGCATGGTCCATGCCCGACACTATCTGCCTGAGCACCATGATCGGATTCTTCCATGCATTTTGAGCAGGAATGGATTCCAGCAGCAAAGGTGTGGTTTGGAAAGCAATGCGCGTGGCCATCAGAAACCCTTCAAACTGCCTAACCTGAAACCAGGCGGCTATTGCCGGACCTCGCAAAGCCCCACCCAACAACTTAAACCCTGTAATCACAACCAAAGCGCGCAACATCATTTCAATTCCAATCTTCAAGCCCTCAGTAGTGAAAAAACCTTCGACATTCCTTCCCAGCAGAAACCCCGAAAGCGAAACCATTACCAGAAGACCTATCCAGAATCCCGGTTTTCTGAATACTCCACCAAAGATGCTCCTGTCGAAAACTGCCATCGTGCCAAGCAAAATAAAAACCATAATTGCCGACCATTGTACAGGTAGCTTAAAAATCAGCAGTAGCACTACAACGATTCCAGCCAGAATTCCCAAAGGCCACAATATTGCCCATAATTTCCTTTCATGAACTTTTTCATCGCTTGAAACTTTTGATGTTTCAACCGGAAATCTCCAGAAATTGTTACCCTGCGATTTTACATTCTTTGAGATATATAAGCCTGCCGTAGCCGCTATCACTCCACCCGAGAAGAATATGGCAGCAAGCACCAGCAGGGGAGTCCAATATTCCGTAAAAACCAAGCCGGTATTTCGTTCCAGCAGCCGTACAAGGCTTTGATACAAATCAATCATTGTTGCTCCGTAAACTACCAGAGCGTTCAGGATTCGCTGAAGCAGATTCCACGACATAGCCAAGCCCCCACCCAGCAGATACGAAAATGCTGAGCGCCCTCCCAACGAAACAGCAAACTGCATCAGCAGCGCCTGCATAGAAATGGCAAGCATAGGACCGAAAATAGCGTGACTTGGCGAAAGGGTTTTCAAGGCAGCGCAAATCAAACCTGCCCTCCATATCAGTCCCTTTTCCGGCCATAGTCTGTGCCCGGCTATCATGAGTATGATTCCAATGGCTGTGAGCAGGTTGCTGCTGAATGGTATGCGCAAGCTATGCAAAAAAGTACCCAATACTATTTCCGAAGCACCCCAGATGCTACCCAATACCGCTGCCTTTAGCCAAATTTCCTTATTTTTTCCCATTAGTAGTGATCGATTTCGTGTGAACGCCCTTTCTTTGGGCTACCTCCGTCAGTTTGCAGCCGCAAATGTCATAAATATGACTGTAAGCACCAAGTATTAGCCGCAATTTCAGCTAATTTTACAGGCTGAAGACCTAAAAAATTCCCAATGGCAAATAAAGCGAAAAACACCTTTGGCAATATTGTTTATTCCACAAATAAGGAGTTGAATTTAAAGGTAGCTTCCGTAGAGCCGGAAACCCTTTTGCCGTGCAATCAAAAACTGCATGTACAAATCAGCAAGAAAGGCCGGGCAGGTAAAACGGCCACCGTAGTGATGGGATTTGTGGGTTTGGGTTCGGACCTTGAGGCCTTGGGAAAACTGCTCAGGCAGAAATGTGGGGTAGGAGGGTCAGTAAAGGATGGTGAAATCGTGCTACAGGGTGATATGCGAGACAAAGCTGTGGCAGTTCTTTTGGCAGAGGGCTACAAAGCCCGTAGAATTTAGCTTGTTAAGATTTTGCGGGATTGAGACAGAAGGGTGTTCGCTCCCGGAATTGATTCATTATGAAAATCCCTAATTTTCCTCCTTTTTTGCCGGATATACATGAATAACTCATCATTTGATACACAAAAAAAACCGGCACTTTACGGGGAAAGGCCGGTTTTTATTGAATAAGCACGAATTTATCTGGTTCCCAATGTGAAGAGTAAATCGTTATTGGTTGTCAGGGAGTTTGTTACAATATCCTTTGTGCTGTTGGTCAGCAGGAAATTATACACCTGTGTGGGAGTTGCTGTAGGGTTGTTGCCCAGAAAGATTGCAGCTGATCCGGCCACATGAGGTGCCGCCATACTGGTTCCGCTTATGGTGCGGGTGGCTCTGCGATTCGTGTGCCATGCTGAGGTAATGCTGGTTCCGGGAGCAAAAATATCTACACAGGCTCCCCAGTTGGAAAACGAAGAACGGGCGTCGTTGCTTGCAGTAGCACCAACAGAGATGGCATTTGCTGCTCGGGCAGGTGAAAAACCACAAGCATCTTGATTGTCGTTTCCGGCGGCAACGATTACCGAGACACCGGCATTGAACAAACGGACAACCGCATCGTCCATAGCAGTGCTGGCAGGACCTCCCAGCGACATATTGGCTACTGCGGGTTTTATGTGGTTTGCCGCAACCCAATCCATACCTGCAATTACGCCGGCCGTAGTACCCGACCCGGCATTGTTGAGTACCCTTACAGATACCAGCAGGGCATTTTTGGCTATGCCAAAGGTAGTGCCTGCAACGGTTCCGGCAACATGCGTCCCATGGCCGTTGCCGTCAGAACCGTTGCCTCCGAATGCATCAAAACCAAATGAGGCTCTTGTTCCAAACTCCACATGGTTGTATCGAATGCCTGTGTCCAGAATATACACTCTTACTCCAGTACCTGTGCCATCCCATGTATAAGTGTGGTTCAGGGGCAAAGCCCGTTGGTCAACCCTGTCAATGCCCCAGGTAGCGTTGGTTTGATTAAGGGTGGTTACCAATTTTACTGGTTCTATATAGGCTACTCTTTCATCGCTTTTTAGCCTTTGAAGTTCATCTTCTGTAAGAGAGGTCGCAAAACCCCTCAAAACAAATTCAAAAACATGCTGCACTCCGGCAGGAGATATCCCGTGATAGCCCAAAATATCTACTGCTCTTTCGCGTGCGCGAAGCATACCTGTTTGATAATCGGGCCGATCGGTAGTCTTTAGTTCGGCCCCGTCATGCAAAACTACAATGTACTGACCCTCAATCTTAAGTTGGTCTTGCTCAAGTTGGGCTTGTGGAACGTTTTCAAAAACCGGCTCTTCCTGGCAAGCCTGCAGCGCGACAACAGTTGCTGCCATGCTCAAAAATACTCCAATCAGTCTGAAAAGTTTTTTCATGTTCAATAATGATTTGGTAAACATTGATTAATTTGCGCAGACACATTCATTTATGATGTCTGCAGGATAAATGTAGTGTGCAAATCTTTCGGAGAAATACTAATTACACAAAAAATATCAACAGTAAGTTTTAAAACCGAATTCATCTGTACTTATAAATGAGACTATTCTTTTATTTGCGATGGTTTATAATTGCATTGAGTTGTTGAAAACTTTTTGCAAACAGGTTTGCCAAAACTTCAGGTTGACCGCTAAGTGTTCAAAAACAAAGTGTTAGCGCGTCTGTCTGTTTTTTCGTACATTTGAATGAGCACAGGTTGCATCCAATACCCGGATATACCACATATTCGTAGCTTTTCTCTTTATTCATGTTAGCTTCTGGCATGTTTTGAGAGAAAAAAAGAGGCCGCATCTCTGCAGCCTCTTTCTGGTCAAATGCCCTTACCCAAGGTTAGAGGTTTTCGTACTCCTTCAGAATTTCCTTAACATTATCAATTGTAACCCTTCCGTAGGTCTTGTCGCCCACCATAATCAATGGAGCCAACCCGCAGGCGCCAACACAACGCAAGCAGGTGATGGAGAATTTTCCGTCGGGGGTAGATTCGCCAACAGGTACTTTAAGAAGGCGTTTGAGCTCATCGAGGATTTTTTCGGCACCCCTTACATAACATGCGGTTCCGGTGCAGATACTGATGGGGAATCGGCCTTTGGGCAGCATGGAGAAGAAAGAATAGAAGGTTACAATACCATATACCTTTGCTACGGAAATGCCCAGACCTTTGGCCACCTCTTCCTGAACTTCGGCAGGAAGGTATCCGAAATGCTCCTGCGATTTGTGCAAAACATTGATTAGTTCGCCGGGCTCGTTGTTGAAGGTATCGCAAATCTCCTTGATTTTCAGCACATCCTTCTCTTTGAGTCTAATTTTTATTGAGGTCATTATACGAATTTTTTTGGTTACTTACTGCTTTGTTGTATGGCCATCAATCAATGTCAATATGCTTGATTTTCTTTTCGAAATAATGGGTATGCAGCAAATGGTGCGCTTTATCACTCATCGGCTTGCCTAAAAACTCTTCATACAGCTTTATGATGTATGGGTTTTCGTGGCTTTTGCGGATGGTTTTGTTACAATCCTCGTTGTAGATAGCCTTCTGACGGGCTTTGATAATCGCCGAATTGCCATGATGTAGAGGTTGACCCCCGCCACCGATACATCCACCGGGGCAAGCCATTATTTCTATAGCATGGAAATTGCTTTTGCCCGCCCTTACATCATCCAATAGTTTTCGTGCATTCCCGAGTCCGTGGGCTATGCCAATGCGAATCTCCGTTCCTGCAAAGTCAACCTTGGCCTCTCTTATGCCTTCAAGACCTCTCAATTGTTCGAAATCAACCTTGGCAAGAGTTTTTCCTGTATGCAATTCGTAGGCTGTGCGCACTGCAGCTTCGATTACCCCGCCGGTAGTTCCAAAAATAACGCCGGCACCGGTAGATTCGCCCATTGGCTTATCGAAATCCTCATCTTCCAATGTGTGGAAATCCAGGTTGGCTCCTTTGATCAAGGTGGCAAGTTCGCGGGTAGAGATGGAGTAGTCCACATCGGGGTTGCCATCCACCTTGAATTCCTGTCGGGAAGCCTCATACTTCTTGGCAACGCATGGCATTACCGAAACTACAACAAGATCTTTTCTGTGGGTGTTGATTTTATCGGCGAAGTAGGTTTTGGCAATTGAACCAAAGATTTGCTGAGGCGACCTGGCCGTGCTTGGCACATCAAGAAGGTCGGGGAAGTAGTACTCAAAAAAGTTTACCCAACCCGGACAGCAGCTTGTAAGCATAGGCAACCGCACACTGGTATCGCCGTTCAGATGCTTGCCTAACCTGTCGAGCAGCTCAGCGCCTTCTTCCATAATGGTGAGGTCGGCTGCAAAATTGGTGTCGAAAACATAATCAAAGCCCAGCCTGCGCAATGCTGCAACCATTTTCCCTGTAACCAGGGTTCCTGGCTCTAAGCCAAATTCTTCTCCCAGTGCTGCTCTTACTGCCGGTGCGGTTTGCACAATCACCTTTTTTGAAGGATCGGCCAAAGCGCGGATAACATGCGAGGTGTGATCCACTTCGGTAAGGGCAGCCGTTGGGCATACAGCCACGCACTGCCCGCAATAGGTACATTCGCTATGATCCAGGTCGCGTTCGAAGGCCGGGGCAACAACTGCCTCAAACCCCCGGTTTATTCCTGAAAGCACTCCAACAGTCTGAAAATCATTGCACATGGTTTCGCAACGCCGGCACATGATGCACTTATCCATATCACGAATAATTGCAGGCGAAAAATCGGGTTTATAGGTAGATTTGGCTCCTTGATAAGAAATGCTCCTAATTCCCATTTTAATGGCCATGTTTTGCAAATCGCAAGTGCCGCTTTTGGCACAAATCAGGCAGTCAAAAGGATGATCGGAAAGAATCAGTTCCAGCACAGTCCTGCGTGAGTTGAGAACCCTCATGCTGTTGGTTTTCACCACCATCCCCTCATGGCAATCTGTTGCACATGATGGAGCCAGGTTGCGCCTTCCTTCCACTTCCACCACACAAACCCTGCAACCGCCCGGTTTATGTTCGATATTCAGGTCAGAGAGGTGCATATAGCACAATGTGGGAATTTCTATACCAAGTTTTTTGGCAGCCAGATATACTGTTGTTCCCTTTTCAACTTCTATCGGTCTGTTATCAATGGTTAATTTTACAAGTTCCATGATTTATATCGCTTTCTTTTAGATAATTGCAATTGCATTAAACTTACATTTGATCTTACAAACCCCGCACTTGATGCAAATGGCCTGGTCAATGAAGTGTACTTGTTTTCTTTCCCCTGAGATGCAATTCACCGGGCAATTGCGGGCACATGCAGTACATCCCACACAGTTTTCAGGTATCACCTCAAATTTGATCAAATCCTTGCATTGTCCTGCAAAACATTTCTGTTCAGTAACATGGGCTACATATTCTTCATAAAAATTTTCCATGGTGCTGAGCACCGGATTTGGCGATGTTTGTCCAAGCCCACAAAGTGAGGTGTCGCAAATCACTTTACTGAGATTCTTGAGTTTATCTAAATCTTCCATTTTCCCCTTGCCCAGAGTAATTTCATGCAATATTTCGTACAGGCGCTTATTGCCAATCCGACAAGGTGCACATTTTCCGCACGACTCCTCTACTGTAAAATCCAGGTAAAATTTTGCCACCGAAACCATGCAATCGTCTTCGTCCAATACAATCATGCCACCCGATCCCATCATGGAACCTGCAGCAAGCAGGGTGTCGAAATCTATCGGAGTGTCGAGGTGTTTCTCGCAGAGGCAGCCACCTGAGGGGCCTCCGGTCTGCACGGCTTTAAACTTTTTACCTCCTTTAATTCCCCCGCCAATTTCGAAAATTACCTCGCGCAGGGTGATACCCATGGGTACCTCTATCAGTCCCACATTGTTGATTTTGCCGGCCAATGCAAAAACCTTTGTGCCTTTTGATTTTTCAGTACCAATTGACGCAAACCATTCAGCTCCCTTATTAATGATTACAGGAATGTTTGCGTAGGTTTCCACATTATTCACATTTGTGGGTTTACCCAAATATCCTTTTTGAGCCGGGAATGGGGGTTTGAATGTAGGCTCACCTCTGTGTCCTTCCATTGACTTTATCAGGGCAGTTTCTTCACCGCACACAAAAGCTCCTGCACCGAACCGTAGTTCCACATCAAAACAAAAATCTGTACCCAATATGTTGTTGCCAAGCAGGCCAAACTCTCTTGCCTGTTGAATGGCAATTTTGAGTCTGCTGACTGCAAGCGGATATTCGGCACGGATATACACCAAGCCTTTGTTGGCACCTATGCAGTACCCGTTTATTACCATTGCTTCAATTACAGTATGGGGGTCGCCTTCCAGAATAGACCTGTCCATGAATGCACCTGGGTCGCCTTCGTCGGCATTACACACAACATACTTTTGGTCGCCAGGCACATTGCGTGCTATCTGCCACTTGATCCCTGTAGGGAAGCCACCACCGCCACGGCCACGAAGGCCCGAATCTATTACCTCCTTGGTCACTTGTTCGGGGGTCATTTCCAGCAATACCTTCCCCAAAGCTTCATATCCATCGGAGGCAAGGTATTCGTTAATGTTTTCCGGATCAATCAGACCGCAGTTTCGTAGTGCAATCCTGAGTTGCTTTTTATAAAATCCCATATGCTTTGAATCGGGAATCCGTTCCTTGCGTACGGGGTCTTTATAGAGCAACCGCTCAATCTTACGACCTTTTATCGCATGTTCCTTTATGATGAGTTCGGCATCAGCAGGTTTTACCCCTACATAAAATGTATTATCAGGAATTACCTTCACTATCGGACCTTGCTCGCAAAAGCCGAAGCACCCGGTAGTTACCACCTGAACATCATTCTCAATGCCCTTATCAATTACTTCCTTTTTTAAGTTATGCACCAGCACATCGCTGTCGCATACCTGGCATCCCGTACCACCGCAAACCAGCAAATGCATTTTGTACTTACCCATTACTGTTTCCCTCCTTTAGTTTTTTTTAATCAATTTTCTGATAATTTACCGGTATGATCCCGTCAAGAAGTTCTCCGTTTTTGATATACTTCTCGATGATGTCGTTGGCCTTTTTGGTATCCACATATCCAAAGACTACAGGTTCGGTTCCCGGAATAATAACTTCCACAGTAGGCTCGGCAAAGCAATACCCCAGGCACCCTGTTTGTGATACAAGTGCATCAACTCCCCTTTTGTCGAGTTCTTCTATCAAATATTCCATAATATTCTTTGCCCCCGCGGCAATACCGCATGTGGCCATGGCAACCTTCACCTGGATGCGGCTATCGGGGTTGTCGCTTTTTTCCCTCAAAGCAATCTGTGCTTTAAGGTCGGCCTTCATCTTTTTGAGGTCGGCCAGAGAAGTGATTTTTGTCATAATTTGAGTCTCCCTTTATTGGTTTCGAATATTTTTAAAATGTATAAGTTATTTTGCTTTAATAGTTTCCAAGTTTGCGTTGATCATTTCTTTTACCGGCACCATAATGCTATACTCGCTCAATGGCATGCCATCGAGTGCATCGCGGGTTTCTTCGGAGTCAAATGTGTAGCTTCCCACTGGTGTTGTGTGGGTATATACAAACCGAGTTTGCGGATTTGCTCCTGCCAGTATCACCAACACCCCAGCAATATCGCCGAGGGGAGGGCGGTCTATATGGTCGTGCGCAAACACAGCGCTCGTGGTGGTGCCAACTCCTAACTGCGAAGAAATGGAAAAGCTGCCACCTGTTGCCTCGGCATTATGCTTCAAGAAGGGCAGGCCCAGACCCACCTTGCGGGTTTTGCGCGTAGTGAAATAGGGGTTTGCAACTTTTGGCAGATGCTCGGGTGCGATGCCTTTGCCATTGTCCTTTATGGTTAGGGAAAACAAATTGGAGGCCACATCCTCACGAATTTCAATCGTTATGGTAGTAGCTCCTGCCGAAAGGCAGTTCTGCGCCAGATCGAGGATATGGAGAGATATGTCTTTCATGCTGTTGCAAAATTTGCAGGAAATACCATTCTTTGATCTAAATTGTGTAAGGCCTTCATAATTTCAGTGAAGCTGCGGGTCTCCATCCGAAACATGCTGAACGAACTTCCGATTGCATCCGGCCAATGGGCATCTGAACTGGTGATAAATGAGCTCTTGGCAACATAAGGAAATTTGTTTCGCATTTGCTCCGGTGTAGTAGCCCTGGTTATCTCAAAAGCGTCAGCTTTCAGGTCAGGTGGAATAAAACCCAACTGGCTCAGCAAACTGAACTTGCCCCTGTTGATATGAGCCGGGATAAAAATTCCCCCCAAAGAATGCACTTTTGCTGCTACCTGGTCAATGCCCTGATCAAGGGACGAAATCAACAGGCGCTCCTCAAACTCCAGTATTTGTTCATGTTCGTCAACTACAACCTGGTATCCGAATATCTTCGGATCGTTTTTTACCGGTGTAAGGTGCTTGTCCAAATATTGCTGAAAATCATCCAGGGCATCAAAGTTCTCGAAATATGCAAGGCAATGCACCTCTTCCCTGGTAGTAACCTCAGCACCACATAAAGTAAATATTCCCTTCTCTACGGCCAATTTGCTGATAACCTTACCGTGCTTTGTGGAGTTATGGTCGGTAACACCAAGTATGTCAATACCCCTGATTGCGGCGGTATTAACAATCATCCTCGGACTCATTTCCAGATCGCCGCAAGGCGACAATACGGTATGAATATGCAAATCGGCTTTGAAGAGGTTCATTAGCGAATCAATTCGAAAAGTTTGCCTGCAATTTGAAAAGTTGGCATATCTGTGCCTAAAATTGGAATTCCTTCTTCATCACTTTGCAGTATTACATCCGGCTCGGGTTCCAGACCCGAAACCAGTATGACACCCGCAAGGTCTTTGAGCGATGCCACTGCCATTACATTTTTGTGAGTCTGCAGGGTTATCCAAAGATAATCAGCATCTGCATTCCCCATTACATCGCTGAGTAAGTCAGAAACATAACAGCCCTTAATCTCGCGATCGAGGCCATGGGCTCCGGAATATACCTTTAGTCCGAGTTTTTCTACTATCTCTGTGGTTTTCATAATTTGAATTGGTTTTATGAGGTCTCTGTTTCGCCGAATTTGTCTGCGCCCCAGATTTGTTTCATGATTTCTATAGATTCATTGTGGCTAAGCCAATCTTTTTGTTCATATTTCTTCTGGATGAATATACAATGGGTAATTTTGGCCTTACCCTGTACAATATCCTGTGCCAGTGCCTTGCAGGTGGGCGACCCACACAGCCCACAGTCCACATAGGGCAGAGATTTCATAATCTCTCTTACCATTTGCATTTTCAGCATCGCCCTTTTGATATCCTCGTCAAGCTTATCTATAGCTCTGGGCATTACCTTACTCACCCCAATAGTTTCGAGCAATTGGTTGTTGTAAAAGTTTATATCGTCGGGGTTAGATCCGTAAATGCGCATTCTTTCTTCTGTTTGCTGTGCTGCTTTTCTTAGCCTTTCTACCGTGAAAAACCTGTTGCCGCTGGTAAGTATGCCACCTGCACAGCTTTGGTCGCATGCCCTTAGCTCCAGAAAATCAATATCGCAACTTTCTTCGTTTTCCAGTTTTTCTAAAAATTCAATCACATTGCTAATCTCATCAATGGCAAGTGAACGGCCTTGAAACTGCGAAGCTTCGCCCTCTGTAAGTGTCCAAAGTTGCTGAAAAGGCATCAGGTTGGTATGGGCCGAAAGGCTGCAGGTCTCCTTTCCGGCAAAGCCCTGCTTCATGGCAGTATAAACCTTGTTGAAAATAAAATCCATGTTGATCACCCCGTCTATTTCCGAAAATTTATCACCAACAGGGCTTTTGACCGCTGCAATTTTTGCAGCGCATGGTGTGATGTAAAAAATTCCCAAATCTTCCCTGTCCACGCCCTGTTCCGCATATTTCAACCGCAAGTAAGCGGCCGTTACATCCAATGGGGCTTTTAGCAACATGATGTTTTCTGTAAGAGAAGGAAACCGAACCTGAATAAGTCTTACAATGGCTGGACAAAAAGACGAAATCAAGGGTTTTGTAGTTGGGTGGCTGCGCATAAACGACACCATAGCGCGCCTGAGAATTTCAGTCCCTTTTTCTACCTCTACAACTTCTGTAAAGCCCATATTGAGCAAAACACTGAGGATTTGGTTTGTAGAAACCTTAGGAGGGAATTGGCCCAGCAGTACGCCAGGTATCAGTGCAATACGGTGCCTGAACGAAAGAATTTGTGAAAAATCGTCCTGCTCCACAATAATTGCCCCAACCGGGCAAGCCATATAGCATTTCCCACAATCCACACACCTGTTGTCTGTCAGTTCGGCTTTCCCGCCGTGAATGCGAATTGCCTGGGTAGGACACACATTCATGCAGTGAGAACACCCGATGCAAACCTCCCGGCGAAACTTCAGTGCGTGATGGAAGTACTTGTCTGACATGCTTTATTATTGCAGAAACATAGTAATTTCTAATGTAGTCCCTTTGCCTACCTCGCTTGATATATTCATCTTATCGGCATTTTTTCTGATGTTGGGCAATCCCATACCGGCACCAAAACCCATTTCGCGTACCTTGCTGCTGGCGGTGGAAAATCCTTCCTTCATGGCCAGGGCAATATCTGGAATTCCGGGGCCTTCGTCAACAAGCCTGATGGTGATAAACTCGGTGCTGATGTCCAGGAAAATGGTTCCCGAATAGGCGTGGGCTACAATGTTTACCTCTGCTTCGTAGCAGGCAACTACGGTGCGTTTGATAATTGACATATCCACATTGAGCTGCTTCAGGATTTTTTTTATTTCGCTCGAAGCTAAACCAGCCCTTGTGAAATTTCCCCCCTCAATATTATAGGAAAAATGCATGGAATTGGCACTTTCGCTCATTGTACTAAGAGATTGGTTTTATTCCTGCCTGGTACAATACGCCGCTTGCCCGGAAAACCGAATATGGGCACTCAATGATTACAATGCCTATCTCCTTGGCCAGCTCAAGCATCTCTGCACTTGCCTTTTTATTGCGAGCCAGAATGACACAATGGATATCCGACATCTCTGCTGTGCGGATGGTGGAAACATTGTTCAAGCCGGTAATCAGAAGCACATTATCGTGATTCAGGGTCAGAACATCGCTCATCAGATCTGATGCACAGGCTATCTCAAACGAAAGGTCAGATTTATCCTCCCCGCACCTTATGCGACCTTCAAGCAGTTTTTCGATTTCGGATACTTTCATTTGTGTGGGTTAAGGTTATTCATTTTTTGATAAAACGCTGGTGTATCTGGTTGGCGTGCTGCTTATATTAAATAGTCGCAAAATTAACTACTTGCTGGTACTTGACCAAATAAGATGTGAAAAAAATAACACATTAAAAACCACTATAAACAACTACTAAATTCAGCTAAGGTTGCTAAAAATGTTCATAAAAATCAATATGACTTAATGGCTGTGAAATTTAGAATTGTTCTAAAAAGAGCATCCATTTTGCGCTGAAATTTAGTTATAGCAACCTTTTAACTTCGTTTTAGCCTGTGCAGGATAACTGCCAGATCTGAGTAAATATTCGTGTTTACTACAACGATTTTTTCGGGAACTTTTATGGACTGAGGAGTGAAGTTCCAAATTGCTTTCAAACCCCATGCCATCATTAAATCTGCAGTTTCCTGAGCCTTGCTGTCGGGTGTGGTTATAATGCCAACCCTTGCCGGAATTTTGCGCGATAAGTCCCGAAAATCCTGCAAAGCGTAAACCTTTATCCCGTCTAATTGGGTATTGATAACCTTAGGGTGCACATCGAAACCGGCAACGATTTTTAATCCATGATGCTTCAGACCCTCGTATTGTATCAAAGCTTTGCCCAAATTTCCCACACCAAACAAAAACGCATTTTCCATCTGGTCAAATTCCAAAAAATGCTCTATCGTGTCTATAAGGGCTTGAAGATTGTAACCAATTTTTGTGCGACCTTTAGCTCCGGTGTATGAAAGATCTTTAGTTACCAGAGTAGGATCAATCTTGAATGCATGGGCAATCACACTCGATGAAATGAACTTCACCTGGTTTTGCTGCAAAGATTGGAAATAGCATAAATATCCCGGCAACCGCCTTAGGGTAGGTTCAGGCACTGCCTGGCTTCTCGATGTCGGCTCATGGTTTTCTTTTTCAATCATTGTAATTTTCTGGTTTAGGTCGTTGGACAATTCTCCTGTACTGTTCTCCATGAATTTCCTTCTGGCACGATATAATGTGGAAAACTTTCCTTAATGCAAATATACAAACTGTAACAAATTGGAGTGAAGTTTTTTTTGTAATTGTTAATACAATCACAATAAAATTTTCAAAAACGCGTAATGCCCTATTAAAACAGTCTATTCATCCATCTGTCAGAAAATATTTCTCCGGTTATTGTTCGATTCTATTGACGAATCTGTTTGCAGTTCTTCTGATTGTTGCAGCAAGTTAATTGATAAAAAAATCATCAATGCATGCCTCGTTTTAAGAAAAACAATTATTCAGATGCCACTTTGATGATATGGGTATCTCCGGTTTTTGGTCGAATAGGGTCTTACTTGAGAGGTTTCTGCGCAAGGGGTATTTTAGTATTTTGCAGAGCGTCATATTATTACCTTCAACGCTAGAACCTGGTAGCCTGGGATACGATGCCATATCATTGGGAACATTCCTTTGCCCCGGTCGCCTCTGCGTCCACAATTCCCTTTGCGCAAACAAACAAATGTATATTTAGCTGAACCTCAAAGAAGCCTAAATAGGGTACTTACAGTTCAGCCGTCCATCCATCAATGCCTTTTTCGTTTGTAGTAATGGGTATGCAGCAGGTCGTGTGATCTGTGTCCCAGGGGCTGATGCAGAAAACTTTCGTAGAGTTCGACTACTTCCGGGTTTAGGTGTGATTTCCGAATGACCATTTTTTCGTCCTCCTCGTAAATGCCAGCAGCTCGTTTCTTTCTGATTTCCATGGTTGTAGGAATGGGTTGCCCCCCTCCACCGATGCAGCCACCCGGACATGCCATGATTTCAATAAAATGCAAATCAGTGCTACCTTCCTTTACTTTGTCCATAAGAATTTTTGCGTTTCTAAGGCCATGGGCTATACCCACCTTCAGTTCCACACCTTCCAGAAAACTCCATTGTGGGAGTACATTTTTGAATCTGATGGCTGCTTCTTTTACCCCCTCCATACCTCTTACTGGCTTCACATTTAAGTTGCTGAATGGCACCTCTCTTCCGGTAACCAGCTCATAAGCAGTGCGCAGTGCCGCCTCCATTACACCTCCAGTATTGCCAAAAATGACACCTGCGCCTGTAGATTCTCCCAGGATGCTGTCGTAGGCTTCGGGCTCCAATTTATTGAAATCTATGCCTGCTTGCCTGACCATCATTCCCAATTCGCGTGTGGTAATTACAAAGTCAACATCCTTGTAGCCGCTGCCTCGCATCTCGGGGCGATCTGCCTCAAATTTCTTTGCCGTGCAAGGCATTACCGAAACCACTATCATATCGGCGGGATTCTTGTTCATGCGCTCTGCATAATAAGTTTTTGCCAGTGCTCCAAACATCTGCTGAGGGGATTTGCAGGTGGAGAGATTTTCGAGCAGCTCCGGGTAGAGATGCTCTTGAAATTTGATCCATCCCGGAGAACAACTTGTAAGCATGGGCAGGGCTGCCTCCTTTCCCTCTAAAAGCACAGCCTTGAGCCTGCTGAGCAGTTCGTGCCCTTCTTCAACGATAGTAAGGTCAGCAGAGAAGTCTGTGTCCAAAACTTTGTCAAAACCGATACGACGCAATGCGGCAACCATCTTGCCCGTAACCCGGGTGCCGGGTGTAAGGCCAAATTCCTCGCCAATTGCCACGCGAGTGGCAGGAGCCGTTTGAACGAGTACGAATTTAGAAGGGTCGTACACTGCTTCAAATACCTGATCCACATAGGTGCGTTCGGTGAGCGACCCGGTAGGGCAGCGATTGATGCACTGCCCGCAGTTGGTACACACTACATCGTTGAGGGGCTTGTTGAGAAAAGTGCTAATGCGGGTTTTGTTGCCTTTATAGGCTACAGTGAGCGCATTTACAGCCTGCATATCCATGCAAGTGCGCACACATCTTTGGCAACGGATGCATTTACTATCATCCTTTACAATGGATGGTGTTGAAATGTCCATTATCTTGTCTTTTTCCTTCACCAGGTCGAGAAACAAATGATTGCCAATCCTATACTCGTTTGAGATTACCTGTAGTTCGCAATGTCCGTTTTTGATGCACTTGGTACAGTCGGCATTGTGCTCGGAGAGTAGCAATTCCACAACATGTTTGCGGGCTTGCCTTACCTTCATACTATTGGTGAGTATATTCATGCCTTCTCCTACCGGGGTAGCGCAGGCAGCAGGCAGCAGCCTCGAACCCATTATTTCCACAACACACACACGGCAGTTTCCTGCCACACACAAATCGTCGTGATGGCAGAGGGTAGGGATGTTGAAATTGAGCTTTCGTGCGGCTTCCAGTATGGAAGTTCCTTCGTCAACGGAAAGTGGAATATTATTTATCCTGAGATTTACCTGATATTTGCTCATGGCCATTGCGTTTTCGATTGTTGAATTGGAAATTTTAGTAAATGATCTCCTCCCTGAAGTTGTTGATAATGGAGTTGAACGGATTACCCGCTGACTGCCCCAGACCACATTTTGACGCAGTTTTCATAGTCTCTGACAATTTTTGTAGGGTCTCCAGATATGCCGGAGGCCTGAGTCCTTTTTTTACAGCTTCAACCCCTTTGAGCAATTGTTGGCAACCCACACGGCAGGGAGTGCACTGCCCGCATGACTCCTCCTCGAAAAACTCCAGATAATCGCGCAAAATATTGTACATGGACCGGGTGCTGTTGAAAAGCATCATAGAGCCACCGGTAGGGATACCTTCGAAGCCGATTACCGTGTTTTTGAAATTTTTACGGGCCACACAGTACCCTGATGCTCCACCAATTTGCACTGCCTTGGTGTCGCCATCGCCAAATTCGTTTACGAAATCTTCCAAACTCATTCCCAGCTCCAGCTCATAAATCCCTGCGTTGGGTGTATCGCCCGAAATACTGAACACCTTAGATCCTCGGGAGTCGAAGGTCCCCAGTTCTTTGAACATTTTTGGGCCCAGATTGGCTATCATCAAGGTAAAGACAAGAGTCTCCACATTGTTTATGGAGGTGGGCTTGCCCAAATAGCCTTTTGAGGTGGGAAATGGCGGCTTATTGCGTGGTTCGCCCCTAAACCCCTCCAGCGATTCCATCAATGCTGTTTCCTCCCCACAAACATACGCCCCGCTGCCCGATCTGATTGTGATCGAAAATTCAAAGTTTTTGCCTTTGAGTGCCCGGTTGAACTCCTCAACCTTTTGATTTAGCATGGGCAATAAAAAATTGTACTCTGCCCTAAGGTAAATATATCCTTCGGTGGCTCCAATGGCTTTGCCACACAAGGCCATACCTGCCAGTACTTTTTCTGGCACCTGAGTCAGGATTTCCCGATCTTTGAAGGTGCCCGGCTCGCCTTCGTCGGCATTGCATATTACATATTTTTGATCAGCGTCCTCATTTCTGGCAAACTTCCATTTCAACCCTGTGGGAAACCCTGCGCCTCCCCGGCCCCTAAGTCCGGAGTCGATAATGTCTAAGATTATCTCCTCGCTGGTTCGATTCAGCGATTTATCCAAAATGGCGAGATAATCTACCTTTTCAAAAATTAGATCTACTTTTCGTATTTTAATGTTTTTCATAATACAAGGATGTTTTCATTATGGCGGTTCCGGATGTGGGTCATGGGGTTTTCTTCAAATATTCCCTTACAACTTCAACGGCTCTTTCAGGGGTTACTTCGGTGTGTACTTCATCATTTACTAGCATTACAGGGCCTTTGTGACACCACCCTAAGCAGTTGGCTTGCAACAGGCTGAACCGGTTGTCATTTGTAGTGCCGCCTAATTTGACTTTCAATTGGTCTTCGAGAGTACTTATGATTTCGTCCTTGCCCTTCATGTGGCAGGTAATGGTTTTACAAACTCGTATTATGTTGGTACCTCGTGGAATGGTATCCAAAAAGGTGTAAAATGAAGCTGTTCCAAATACATCAGCCGAACTCAGGTCAAGTTCTTCTGCAATGGCTACCATCGCTTCCTCCGAAAGGTATCGCTCCGACTTTACTACGGCCTGCAAAATGGGCATCAGGCTTTTTCGCTGCCTGCCGTGCAACTCTGCCTGATCTTTTACGAATTGCTCTATCCGGGTCATTGTTGTATTGTTTTGTTGATTTTAAAGCATTTCCTATCTATTAACGACTATAAATGTAAAAAGTAGTTTTGAAATAAATAATTAATTCTTTAATATTTTGAGTTTTAATCGTAATTTGTATTTAATCTTAATAAAAATTTCATTGTTTGATTAAATTGCTAAAAAATAGCGATTTATGAATTATGCAGCAAACTAAAATATTGAGCATTGGAATTACTTTAGTTGTATGTTTTGTTTTAGCTTTGTGGATTGATAGATTTTTACAGAATTCTTAATATGAATCGGTATCTGATCTGGTTGAGTTTTGAAGGCAGTGCATACTGTGGCTGGCAAGCTCAGCCGGGTGTTGCCACGGTGCAGCAAACAGTGAACCATGCATTGAGTACCTTGTTGAAAACCCCAATTGAGGTGATAGGAGCGGGCCGGACAGATACTGGTGTGCATGCCCGTTGTTTTGCTGCGCATTTCGATGTGCCTTCAGATGCTTCAGTATTTCAAGAGGCAGGGTTGGTGTATAAGCTCAACAGATTTTTGCCTCCCAGTATAGCAATCAGTAAAATCGAAGCCGTTAGACCCGATTTTCATGCCCGCTACTCGGCTTTGAGCCGAACTTACCAGTACCAGATTCACACCCGCAAAGACCCATTTCTGGAGCAGTCATCGTGGTTCATTGACCGGCCATTGCAGTTGGAGGCACTGAAAGCTGCTACTGAGATGTTGAAAAATCACCACGACTTCCAATGTTTTTCAAAAACCAATACGGATGTAAAATCGTTTTTGTGTACTGTTTACGAGGCTCAATGGCTTATAAATGGACATAAAATAGTGTTCGAAATCAGGGCAAACAGGTTTTTGCGCAATATGGTCAGGGCTATAGTGGGTACTTTGATAGAAATAGCCCTTGGAAAAAAAGAGGTTCACGATTTGGAGCGCATCATCCTTTCTCAGGATCGAAAGCAAGCAGGGTACTCAGCCCCGGGATACGGATTGTATCTAACACAAATTGAATATCCCGAAGGTTACAGGCTGTAGCGAGCAAATCTGTTTTAACGGGCTTATGGCATAATCTTGCTGACCACAACCAGCAAGTTTAGCAATACAGCGCGGTAGCTTCTCAGCGGGATTCTAAATTGTCCTGCACCAACTGTTTTTTTTGACGAAATCAGTCAGCCTGATTCGACTTCTTGGTTTTACGAAATTCCTTTAATCGTAGCCTGAGTTGAGAAATTCTTTCCTTAATCGAGATTTTGTGAATAGGGGCATTGTTGGATTTTCGGTTGGCTCCCAACAAAAACCCGTAGGGCTCCATGCCGGGAATAACATCGAAAATCACTTTGAGAATTGCCATTCCGGGGATAAACAGGATCATTCCGGCCAATCCCCAAATAAAATTTCCTACAAACAGGGCTACGATGGTCATGAATGGGTTCATGGATACCTTTTTGCCAACTATCTTGGGAGTGAAAAAATTGCCCTCAATATTTTGAATAACATAAAAGGCAGCAAAAATTCCAAGTGGATACAGAAGGGATTCTTTTGTGAAAAGTGCGAATGTAATTGGAAGCGTAGCTCCGATAAAAGGGCCAACATAAGGAATAACATTAAGCATTGCGGCGAAAATGGCAAAGAAAAGCGCATGTCTTATTCCCAGGCTGTATAGTACAATGCTGTATAGCACTGCCAGGATCACAATCACAATAGACATGCCCACAATATAGTTTTGCACTATTTCCCGCACCTGGCCTGCAACTTGCTTAACAGTTTCCCTGTGCTTCTCGGCAAAAACCATTAGCACAAAACGGAAAAGGAAATGCCTGTAGTACAAAAACAGGAAAATGTAAACAGGGAAAATAATGAGCATCGTAAGGGAGGTGATCGTAGCGATGGCTCCTTGAGTGATATTGGCGATATTTGCTGAAAAATATTCGAAAATGCTTTGCTGAATATTACCAACCGGCACAGGTATCACGCCTTCAACATGCTGCTCAATAAACCTGTTTATGTTTTCGATGATTTCTCTAATACGGTACTCAATTATGCCAAACTCAGCGGTTAGGTTAATCACCTGGTTGGACATTATGTAGCCCAACCCAAACAGGGCTGCCAACAAAAGAATAACACTAAGCACACCCGCAAGGGCTTTGGGAAAATGCCGCTTTTCGAACCATCCCGAAAGCGGGGTTATCAAGACTGCCAAAAGTCCTGAAACCAACAGGGGAACAAGTACCGATTTGGCCATTTTCATTACAAAAACAACCAGAACCACACCAAAAAGTATAGTTACCAATTTGGCATACAATGGAAATTTCATATTCATATTTTCATGATTTGACAGGTTCATTGGAAAAGGGGTGGGCGTTTGTCTTCGTGTTGGGTGGCTTGCTGCCATGCAGAGACTTGTTCGATCAGTATGCTTCGAATTCTGTTTGCATTAATGTACTCTACTGCGGGTATAAACCGCGAAGTGCGAAAAATGTTTGGCCATGCATTTGGCCCTTGTGAAACCAGCAAAGAATCTTTTCCGCTAATGGTGAGTTGGTCAAATGCCGCCGCCGCTTCTGCAGTAAGAATAATCCGCAGGGCAGCAACCGGAAAGGGCAGATTCCATTGCACTTCGTGCAGGGTAAAGCCCATATTGCGCAGGTCGTCGAGCACCTGTTGGTCATTTGCCCTGCCCGGATAATCCTGCTCGAAAAATTCACAGATATACCCAATGCGCAGGTTTTTGATATTTTTGGTTTTTGGAATATTGAATGCTGCGTTGATAGAAGCAGGGTCGGCAGGGTCGGCTCCCATGATGGCTTCCAGCACTATGGCGCAATCGGTTGCATTGCGGGCTATGGGTCCTATCTTATCCATACTCCAGCTAAGCACCATGGCACCCGACCTGCTCACCCTTCCGAATTCAACATATTGGTCTTTGAAGAGTGAGGCTCCCCAGGTGGTTGCATATCCCGATACCGCAAGGTTATTGGGCAAGGGGACATTGCGGGGTATATGCCAGGCTATTGGCTGGTGCGGAGGCGGTGCAACGAACCCGATTGGAAATGGTCGAAAAACCAAAGCAGGGGAGATGTGGTTTTGCAGTTCGAATTCCCTGATTTCCTGAAAAGCATTACGGTTTAACTCCAAACCTCTTTTCATTGCGTCAGTGTGATTGTCCCGGATTTGGATTCCGAGAAGTTTGGATGCCTCCCGTATCATTTCCTGGGTTATGGGGCCACCTAAACTGGCCGCCAACGCTCCTCCTAAAAATGCCAAAAGCACAATGAGGGGAACAATAATCTTTTTAACCATAATAAATTGCAGTTGGAACCTATGATAAAGGTAACAACAATGTCTTATCGCAGGCCAATCCGATAGGTAAACTTAGCCAGAAAAATATTGGTGGGTTGAAGGGCAAACAAGTCGCCAACTTCATTAAAATATTCGAATGCAGGATTACTGTCTGATTTGGTTCGGCTTTGGCTCCAAACAAGATAAATGGACGATCCCGGGCTATATTCCCACTGTATAACCAAATTGGAAAGAAATTCGCTCATCAGAAAGTCGGGATTGCGGAATGAATAATCAGTTGTATTGTCAAGGTTTTCATCCACTAAGTACATACCGTTTTGAAGCCGAATCTGATTTGGATTAAAATCCTGATGCCTTTGATGATAATCGTCGGCCAAAGGGTTGGTAATAAATTTGAAGTTACTTAATGCTCCGGCTGCGATAAAGGGTTGGCCCCAATATTGTGCTGTTAATCCTGGAAGCAAGGTGAAATTGACCCTGAAAGAAAAGCTTACAATCTGCTGTTCAATTTTGCCAAAAATGTATCTGTTCTGATTGTTGAAGGTGGTTTGGCGAATATATTGCAAATCATTTTTCTGTTTAGAATATGATGGTTGAAACAACAGTGTAAGGTTGTCAAGCGGCTTGTAGGTTATACCCGGTGCGATTCTGAAATTTTGCTGAAAACCATGGGCGGTTTTGCCAAAGTTGGTTTGCAATCGACCGGAAAGTCTTTTCCTGCCATCAGTACCGAAGCCCAGCCATCCACTTCTGTTTCCGGGCAGTATTATGGCTGGGCCACCCCTAAGGTGCGACATGGCCATGATGTTGCTTTGCAATTCCATTCCTGCAAAGGCGCTCCAGAAATTTTTGAACTGAATGGATCCGTTGAGATTTCCTCCGGTAGCAATACGAACACCTGCAAAATTCCACAAGGCGTAGGTGTTGAAATTCACATTATAGCTACGGTAAATCCCCTTAGGTTGCCATTGTCGGTATCCGGCGTACAAGACCGAAAGAATCTGGTCGGTTTCGCGCATATACCCCAGGTCATTGATTTCAAATTCGGGCGATTTCCACAACATGGCTGCCATATAGCTCCAGTGGCCTCCTCCAAAGCGTGCTAATTGCACGCGCCCGCCGGTCCCTGTGAGGCTGGTGCGGGTAGGATCCAATTGCACATGGGTGGCATCGGGTCGCTGAAAAAGCCTTGCAGAGGATCGCTGGGTTTGCATGATGGCTGCCTGAGTGCCGCTTACATGGCTTAATGCGGCGTTAACATTGAAGCTCCACTCTCGGTTTTGGGTGAATTGGGTAAAGTCTATGCCTCCTGAGAAAGCATTTCGATGCATCTGTTGGTTCAGATTTTCATGGTTTGTTCTGGCAACACCGGTTACCATCCCTCCCAGTAGGGTTCTACCTTGATTGAAATCTTTTTGCACCCGTCCCACCATAAAGTTTGTCAAGGGTTCAACCGTTTCAAACGATCGGGCGCCTAAATTGTCAATCTCTGCCTGCTCTTCAGCGGTAATGGAGTGAATGACAGCCACCGACAACCCGTCATTAGTTTTTCCGGTAATCTTTGCTGCGCCTAAGATGCGCGTAAATGAAGGTACATAAGCAAATGAGCCTCCGGGGATGTGAATCCTGCCTCGGGGCTGGCGCCCAATGCGCCGTGAATAAAACAAGTTGTCGTTGCCTATGCCACCATCGCCCAGCCCTAACGGAAAGCTCGAAATATTTCGTCCTTCAATGAAGAAGGGCCGCTTTTCCTCAAAAAAGGTTTCGAAAGCTGTAAGGTTCACTTCCGAAGGGTCGGCTTCCACCTGTCCGAAATCGGGATTAACCGTCAGGTCGAGCGTAAAATTGTTGCTAATGCCTATTTTGGCATCCAGGCCGGTTTTCAAAAGGTGATCACGACCTGTTCGGAATGGATTATCAGGTGCTGCAGGATACCTTGAGGCCATAGCCACAGTGTAAGGAGTAATATCAAAGGTGCGACGGGGTTCCAGGTTTCCGATGCCTTCCAGCAGGCCGCTATGACGCACCAAACCGGGCACACCTCTTGGAATATGATTCCATAGGCTGGTTTCCCTTTTGCGGTATATGGATCTCATGACCTGCATGCCCCACACTCCATCGCCTCCCCGTTCGAATCGCAACTGGCTCAGAGGTATGCGTATCTCGGCAACCCATCCTTCTTCGTTTGTAGAGGTCCTGACCCACCAATTTGGATTCCAGGTTGGGTCCTCTCCCTGACCATCATTGGTTATCACATTGTCGTGCTTCACTCCGCTTGCACTTACACCAAAAACAAATGCCGTACGGCGGTCGAAAAAACTGTCGAAGGCAATGGCAACATTGTCTCCATCCTCATGGTCCCTGCCGGTGAGTCGCGTTATGATGCTGTCAGGTGCCGAATCCATAGCCCTGATAGCTACATATAAGTTATTGTCGTCAAACAGAACCTTAAAATAGGTTGCCTGTGAAGGTTTTGTGCCATTAAAAGGTTCGAATTGTGTGAAATCTCCTTCCCAGTGGCCGGTTTGCCATGCGTCATCGGTAAGTTTGCCATCAATTGCAGGAGGAGCATGCACAAGCCTGGTAGCCCTATAGGATTTCGGATTGGCTGCCTGGCCTGATGCAAACCCTAAACATAGGCTGCAAAGCAATAGCAAAAGCGCGGATTTAATTCGAATAGACATGAATTTTTCAGATGGATGAATTTGAAAGTTTGACGGCCACAGGATTGTAAAGGTTACAAGTAGCATAAACATTTTTTTGGAAATCGGAGTGATCAAGACTATTGCCGGCTTTTCTATGCAAAATAATATCCGGAGAGTGAGGGTAAGATGTTGATTATAAAGTGCCGGTTACTGATAGTGATTATCTTTAATAATTAAGCTTATTCCTGAAAATTCACCCAGCAATTATCATACTGTCTTAAAACAAATTTACTCCGTATGTTTTTTCACCATGAATAAAAGCAAATTCATGTCAATTGGTTTTTTAATGTAATCGGTGCATCCGGCCTTAAGTGTATTTTCCCTGTCGCTGTCTGCGGATAAGGCAGTTTGGGCAATAATAGGCACTGTTTTATTTATTTTGCGGATTTCGCGCGTTGCCTCGAATCCGTTCATTTCGGGCATCATGATGTCCATCAGTATCAGGTCCCAATCCTGGTGCTCTTTGAAGCATTGCAATGCAATGGCCCCATTTTCGGCAACCGTTACTTCACAATCTATCTTCTTAAGAATCCTTTTTATCAGCAAAACTGCAATTGGGTCGTCCTCTGCCAATAAAATCTTAATTTTCATACTTATATGTTTAGTATAATTCACAAAAATATATTCAGCTGATTATTTATAAAGGGATACTGCCAAAGTGCTTTTGGAGTATTATTTTTAATTCATCCAGCTTTATCGGTTTGGAAATATAATCATTACAGCCGGCTTCCAGTGCTTTTTCTTTATCGCCAAACATGACAAATGCAGTCTGCGCAATAATACATACTTCCTTGTTGAAGCTCCTTATAAGCCTTGTGGCCTCGTAGCCGTTGACCTCTGGCATGCTAATATCCATGAGCACTAAATCAACATCGGGGTTCTCCTGCATGCGTAATATTGCCTCCTGTCCATTGCCGGCATAAAGTATCTCCTGAGCTATAGGCCCGAGGGTTCTTTTGAGCAGAGAAAATGAAATGTTGTCATCTTCGGCAACAAGGATCTTTACTTTTTTGTTGATGGGTTCAGTGATACTAACTTCGGGAATACCTTGGTCTTCGAACGGTTGCACTCCTTCTTTGAATGCTATGCTAAAATGAAAGGTACTGCCCACATTGGGAGTGCTTTTCACACTTATTGAACCACCCAGCATTTCCACATAATATTTTACGATTGCCAATCCCAAACCCACACCCTGGAATGCCTGTCTGTTCTCTAAATCGGCCTGCACGAATCTTTCGAAAATTGCATCTTGCCTTTCGTAAGGAATACCAATACCACTGTCTGAAACATAAAAGTGGAGAGCCTTGGCACTTTTCATGTATCCAAATTCTACAAATCCCCTATGGGTATATTTAATCGCGTTGTTGATCAGATTGGTAAGTATGGCTTGCAACTTTGCTGCGTCGGTAACGAATATGGCATTTTCATTGGTTAGTCCGGGTTTGAATGTGAGATTGAGGTTTTTTTTGCTGGCTTCCAACAGAAAAAATTCAAACAAATCATTCCCGAGTTGATTCAAGTGAATATTTTTTGTATCAACATCCACCAGGCCTGCTTCTATTTTGGAGAGATTAATCAGATCATCCACGGTTTTGAGTAATCGCTGACCTGACTTGTGGATTATGTTTATAAAATTATCCCTTTCCAATCCGGTTAAGTCGGGTTCTTTGAGAAGGTCCGTAAAGCCAAGGATTCCGTTCATAGGTGTTCGGATCTCGTGGCTCATGTTTGCAAGAAATGCAGTTTTCAGGCGATTACTTTCTTCTGCCTTTTCTTTTGCCAGAATCAGCTCTTCCATTATACTGTTTTGCATTGTGGTGTCGATAATGTATCCTCTTATAAAAACTAACTTTCCATCCCGGTCAAATTCTCCCGTTGCATTCATCCTTGCGTGAATTTTTTTGCCGGATTTTGACCGGTAGTTCACCTCATAATTTTCCAGCTTGCCTTTTTCCCGAAGTAATGCCAGGAATTGATCGCGGTCCGACACTGATTCATACAGGTATTTTACCGGATAATTGTACGCGTCATCCTTTGATTCGAAATCAAAAAGCTTTACATATGTCTCATTGCAGAATATCAGCTTGGCATCCGGGGAAGAGATGTAATCTGCAGTAATATCTTCTTCAAAAATTTTCAAAAGCTGGTCGCGGCTTTTTATCAGTTCTTCATTGGCTCCTTTTCTTTCGGTTATATCTTCAATATACCCTTCGAGGTATAATACCTGCCCATTCTGATCATATACGGGCAGGCCCCGTTCCCAAACCCACCTTACCGTACCATCAGCCCTTCTGATTTGGTACTCGTGCTCGAACACTGTTTTGGTCAAAATAATATCCTGCCATTTTTCTGCTAATAGAACCTGATACTCCTGTAAAATAATATCGTTGAAAGAGATTTTGGCATTATTCACAAAATCTTCAGGGTAGTATCCGGTAATCTCTATACAGGCACGGCTTATGAAAAATGCGGTATAATCCTTGTCTAACGACATGCGGTAAACCATGCCCGGAAGGTTGTTCACCAAAGTGAAATACATCCTTTCCCGCTCTTTTAGATCCTGCTCTGCAATTTTGCGCCTTGTAATGTCAACCCTGAAGTCCACAAAGTGTGTAATCTTGCCTTCCGAATCAAATATTGGCGATACCACCAACCTTTCCCAAAGGTTTTCGCCTGCCTTTTTCTTAATGAGTATTTCGCCCGACCAGATCCTGCCCGAGGAAATAGTATCCCATAAATCTGAAAACTGGCCGTTATTATTAAATTCGGTATGCAGAAACTTGTATGGTTTTCCTATGGATTCGGCTGCTGAATGCCCGGTTTGTTCTGTGAATTTCGAATTCACATATTCGATGTAGCCCTGCGGGCTTGAAATTACTATGCTTATGGGGCTTTGTTCAATAGCCATGGACAAAACTCGGATCTGCTCAGCAGCCTTCTTTTTCTCCCGGTGCATAATAGCCAGAGCCAATTGGTCGGCCAACTGAATGGCGAATGATATTTCTTCCTGTTGCCACTCATGCATTTGGTCGCGACAATCGCAACTCAGCACTCCCTGCATGATCCCATTCACTGTGATTGCAACATCTAAGGCTGATGTTACATTGTTGGGTCTGAGATATGTTTCCACATAGCCGGTCAGGCGGCTGTCGGTCATTGCATTGCTTGCTGCAACCACCCTGCTTTTCCGGAGTATGTTAAATTCTTTCCGCAATAATTTCTCCGGCAATAATTGACCTGATGCTCCTTTCCCGAGTTTTGCCGAAAAGGTTACAATATTTTTCAGGTTCTCAAACCGCTCGTCAAAAAGCCAAACGCCCAGGTTGTCAACCTTCAGTATCTCCAGCGCTTTTTGCGATAATTCTGCTGCCAATTCTTCTACAGATCCTTCAATAAGCAATTCGCTTGAGGCAATTTTGGCAATGAGTTCTGATTTCTTTCTTCTTTGTTCGATCCGTAGGAATCGTTCTTCCTCAGCCTTTTTTTGCTCAGTAAAATCCTCTTTTACCCCAATAAAGTTTTCAATTGTACCATTGGTATTCATAACGGGGGATATGGTAGCCTTTTCAAAGAAGATGGTTCCGTCTTTTCTTTTGTTTTGGAGTTCTCCGTGCCAGGTTTTGCCTTCATTGATTGTCTGCCATAATTCCTGGTAAAACTCCCGTGAGTGATAACCCGACTTCAGCAGTGATGTTTTTTGCCCAATTGCCTCATCAAAAGTGTATCCGGTGGATGTTAAAAAACCCGGGTTCACATATTCAATTTTTCCTTCAGGGTCAGTAATCACAACACTTGCCGGACTTTGTTCGATTGCCGACCAAAGCATTTTCAGTTTGAAGTCGGCAAGCTTTTTTGCCGTTATATCACGAACAATTGCCTGTATTACAAATTTGCCTTGAACTTCAATTCTGTTTAAGGATACATCTGCGTAGAACGGTGTCTTGTCGGCTCTCTGGTGCAGCCATTCAAAATTCTGGGCTATTCCCAAATTGGCCGCCTCAATGATTTCCTTGGCCAATATTTCTGAGTTTTCGCCAAAAGGCTGACGCTCAGGGGAGAATTTGCGAATGGGATGGCCGATAATTTGGTCAAAGTCGCAACCAAAGACTTTTAATGCTGCAATATTGCATTGTACTACGATTTCTCCCTCCATCAAAAGGATGGTATCAAGGCTGAAGTCGAAAAGGCTTCGGAATTTTTCTTCGCTTTCTTTCAGCATTTTTTCTGCCTGTCGGCGCTGGGTAATGTCGTTGATAGATCCTACCACCGAAATTACTTGCCCATCTACCACCACTGGCGATTCCCGAACTTCTACCAATACTTTTCTTCCCGCCTTGTGCACCAACTCCAGCTCAAAAGGAGGCTGAGGTATTCCTGTTTCCAATGCCCTGATTGTAGATTCTACTCCCGATTGGTTGACAGGATTATCAGATAGGACTTTTTTCCAATCGCTCAATGCTTCTTCCTGAGTGTATCCCAACAATTGGAATATCTGCGGACTTATGAAAGTAAGGTTATGGCTTTGATCGTGTGAATAAAATACATTGGTGCTGTTTTCGATAATATGCCTCAACTTTTCCTCACTTCTGGCCAGTGCCTGGGTTTTCTGATATTTTTCCGTAACATCCGAAAACACCATGATAACCCCAAGAAGTTTATCCTCAGCGCTTTTTATGGGGGCTGCGCTGTCGGTTATATGGTATTCCTTTCCATCTTTGGATATCAACGAAGTGTGGTTTGCCAGGCCTACTACAGTTTTGGTCTCTAATACGGTTAATACGGGGTTTTGCACAGGTTGCCGTGTAGTTTCGTGTATGATATGGAAAATCCCGGTAATATTGCGCCCGCGGGCTTCTTCGAGCGTCCAGCCACACAGTTCTTCTGCCACCGGATTCATATTCACCACATTGCCCAAGGCGTCTGTAGCAATCATTCCATCTCCTATGGAGCGCAGGGTTACCGAGAGAAGTTCTTCCCTTTCCCTGAGCATTTGCTCGGCAAGTTTTCGCTCTGTGATATCCGTATTTGAACCCACAATGGCAACCACCTTGCCGTTTTCCAAAATTGGGGCCTCACGGATTTCAACCCATACCTTGTTGCCATTTTTGTGCAACAGTTCCAACTCGTAAGTAGGTTGTGCCTGACCGGTTTCAATTGCTTTTTGGGTATATTCCTTGCCGATTTCATTTATGGGATTGTCAGACAGCAGGTGAGTCCAATCGCCCATAGCCTCCGAAACTTCATAGCCGAGCAGGTCTTTGATTTGCGGACTTAGGTAAATATGTTTACCGGTTACATCATGCGAATAAAAAGTGTTTGTGCTGCTTTCTACAATATGCCTCAACTTTTCCTCACTTCTGGCCAGTGCCTGGGTTTTCTGATATTTTTCCGTAACATCCGAAAACACCATGATAACCCCAAGAAGTTTATCCTCAGCGCTTTTTATGGGGGCTGCGCTGTCGGTTATATGGTATTCCTTTCCATCTTTGGATATCAACGAAGTGTGGTTTGCCAGGCCTACTACAGTTTTGGTCTCTAATACGGTTAATACGGGGTTTTGCACAGGTTGCCGTGTAGTTTCGTGTATGATATGGAAAATCCCGGTAATATTGCGCCCGCGGGCTTCTTCGAGCGTCCAGCCACACATTTCTTCTGCCACCGGATTCATATTCACCACATTGCCCAAGGCGTCTGTAGCAATCATTCCATCTCCTATGGAGCGCAGGGTTACCGAGAGAAGTTCTTCCCTTTCCCTGAGCATTTGCTCGGCAATTTTTCGCTCGGTAATATCCGTATGTGAACCCACAATGGCAATCACTTCATCGTTTTCCACAACTGGAGCCTCCCGGATTTCTACCCATACCTTGTGGCCGTTTTTGTGCACATGTTCCAATTCGTAAGTAGGTTGTGCCTGACCGGTTTCAATTGCTTTTTGGGTATATTCCTTGCCGATTTCATTTATGGGATTGTCAGACAGCAGTTTGGTCCAATCGCCCATGGCCTCCGAAACTTCATAGCCGAGCAGGTCCTTGATTTGCGGGCTTAGGTAAACAATGTTGCCATAAATATCGTGGGAATAGAATGTGTTGGTGCTGCTTTCTACAATTTGCCTTAGCCGTTGTTCGTTGTATTTGAGTGCCTGCTCTTGCTCATACTTCTTGGTTACATCCATAAAGACCATTACCACGCCTAATACTTCTCCGTCCTGATTTTTGATGGACGCAGCGCTGTCGGAGATCTGATATTCCTTACCGTCTTTGGAGAGCAGCAAAGTGTGATTTGCAAGACCCACGACCCTGCCTGTTTTCAAGGCCTTCTCAACAGGATTTTCTGCCGGAAGCCTGGTAAATGCATTTACAATATGAAACACCTCTGAAACTGGCTTGCCCTTGGCTTCCTGCTGCGTCCAGCCACAAAGGTGCTCTGCAACAGGGTTCATGGATAAAATATTGCCCTGGGTATCTGTGGAAATCACGCCATCGCCAATAGATTGTAGCGTAATGGAAAGAAATTCTTCACTTTTTCTGAGATTTTCCGATATCTCCATGAGTGCAGTAACATCCTCATAAATGCCTACCACCCCGATAATATTGCCATTACTGTGAATGTATGGGGCTTTTACAGTCCTGAACCATTTTTCGTTGGTACCATCCAGAATTACTTCGGTATAATCCTTATTACCACCGGAGTTCATTACCGATTTATCATCAGTTCGGTGGGTCTCTGCCATTTCATCAGGATAAAGGTCGAAGTCAGTTTTGCCGTATATCTCAGCGGGAGTTAAACCTAAATCGGCCGCAAATGCATTATTGCAGGCTATATATCTTAATTCATGATTTTTTACAAAAACCCTGTGTGGTAATGAATCCAGTACCTTGGAATTCAGAAACGAGGTTTCGGAAGAAAAATCATATAATGACGATTCCAAACCCTGTTTTCCGCTTCGTGCAGAAACTTCCAGCCGGTTTAACCTATCCCTGAGATACTGATTTTCTTTTCTAAGGTTAGATATTTCGGATTGATGGTCCAGGTCAGATTTGGGTTTTGCTCTTTTCACTTTCTGATGATTACCAATAACAATTATTTTGCAAGCATAATAAATTATAAGGAATATTTATCAGGTGTTTTCCACCCAAAAGTAAAACATTAATATGCATAACACAAGATATTAATCAATCATATAATTAAAAAACGACAATATAAGAAATAACCAAATAGAACTTATAATCAATTAGATAAAACCATAAAAATGCAAAACATACATACAGTTATATATAAAAATTATATTCATAACGGGTTCAAAAAACTCCCCCTTTTATACTTTTTGTGGCATGGAAAACTCCAAATGCGGGAAAAATATCACTTAAATTCAAAATTTTGCACAGAAAAACACTTACCAACAGAGGATGCTACTTAAGGTTCTCAAGGTTTTCATGAAAGAATTTAACACAAATAAATGCAACAAAATCAGATTTGCGCTGCTTTGGAGAATCAAACAAAATATATTCATTTTGTAGCAAATCATTTTGGAGGATTCTCAGTTGACTTTATGAACATGACATTTTTATTCATTTTTTTGCTGATATGAAAAGTCTCATGCTGTTGTAAATGCAATTAAAAGTATTTTTGGTTCAAATTTTCTGATTTGATATGAAAGACCACAATCATAACTTCGAATCCAAGACGCGATGGGTTGTTTATATTACCGCCGTGGTGATGGTGGTAGAAATATTTTTTGGCCTCCGAACAGGTTCCATGGCATTGCTGGCCGATGGCATACACATGGGCAGTCATGTTTTGGCCATAGGCCTAAGTTGGTTTGCCTATGTGGTGGTTCGCAAGGTTTCAGCAAAAGGCAATTACAAGGGCAATACGGGCAAAATTCTTTCGTTGGCCGGTTATAGCAGCGGCCTCATGCTTTTTGTCTTTGCTTTCGTTTTGATGGGCGAAGCCATTAAGAGGCTTTACAATCCCGTTGAAATCAATTTTCAGGAAGCTCTGGTGGTGGCTGTAATCGGGTTTTTCGTCAATATTCTGAGTGCATTTATCCTTAGGCACGACCACCATCGCTCCGACAACAACATACGGGCTGCATACCTGCATGTGGTGGCCGATGCCCTCACCAGTTTCACAGCAATTATAGGCCTTACAGCTGGTTGGATTTGGAATATCATTTGGCTCGATACTCTTGGTGCTATCCTGAGTTCCGTTGTCATCATCAGGTGGTCGGTTATTTTGTTGAGAGATTCGGGAAAGGACTTGCTTGACTTGTAAAAAGGCGCACTTTGGGTTTTCCCGCTATTGCATTAGCACAAGCTGTTATCGTTCATTTTTAGTTTTATTGAAAGCCATACCATCCAAAACATAAATGCTCCATTCCAATGATGTCATCCTACAATATTCAAAATGTAAATTTGGTAAATGAAGGAAAAATTCAATTTACCCATGTGCTGATAGAACAGGGTCGCATTTCGAAAATCGGTGAATTTGTTGCTCCCTCCGGATCCATAATGATTGATGGCAAGGGGCAGTTTCTTTTGCCGGGCATCATTGATGCTCAGGTGCATTTTCGTGAACCCGGCCTTACACACAAGGGAGATTTTGCTTCAGAAAGCCGGGCAGCAGTTGCCGGTGGCGTAACTTCGGTAATGGATATGCCCAACACCCGGCCCAATGTGTTGTCGGATAAAGAGCTGGAAGAAAAATCCGGATTAGCCCGGCAGAAATCGTTGGTCAACTTCGGTTTTTTTATGGGAGTGAATGATCAGAACCTTGAAGAAATATGCCAGAAGGATACATCGGGATACTTTGCCGTTTCTGATGATGGCTTGTATTTTTCCGGCAAGGGCAACCTGTTGGCCGATAATCCTCATACATTAGGTAAGCTGCTGGCTCATTGCCGGTGCATTGTGGCGATTCATTCCGAAAAGGAGAAGCTGATAGAGGAGAATGAGCAAATTTATCAACAGCGCTATGGCGATCAGGTGCCTGCAGAGAAACACCCTGATATTCGCAGCCATAGAGCCTGCTACGAGGCCACTCGTATGGCTGTTGACCTGGCTGAGAAGCATAAAGGCAGGCTGCATATTTTGCACCTCACCACAGCAGCTGAGTCGGTTTTGTTTCGAAACGACATTCCTCTGAAGGAGAAAAAAATCACAACCGAGGTGTCAGTACACCACCTGTGGTTTTCAGATGAGGATTATGAGCGTTTGGGAATGTTGATCAAATGGAATCCGGCCATAAAAACCCGTTACGACAGGGATGAGCTTCTCAGGGCTTTGCTCGACGACCGTATTGATATCGTTACAACCGACCATGCGCCCCACACAATGGACGAGAAGCTACAACCTTACTTCAGTTCAATGTCGGGTGCCCCGATAGTGCAGCACTCCCTCAATATTATGCTGGAATTTTACAAGCAAGGGAAAATATCTTTGGAGAAAATTGCCGAAAAAATGTGCCACAATCCGGCCATACTGTATCAAATTGAGCAACGGGGGTTTGTTAAGGAAGGGTATTTTGCCGATTTAGTCATGGTGGATCTGAACGATGGTTACACCGTATCGAAGGAAAATATTCTGTACAAATGCGGTTGGTCGCCACTGGAAGGCACTCAGTTTCATTCGCGCATTACCCGCACATTCGTAAATGGAAATCTGGTGTATGACAATGGCAGTTTTCATGAGCACCATAAAGGGCAGCCCTTGCAAAAGGCTCGGTAAGTAGTTTTCAACAATGCCCTGCCTGCTTTTTATATTGCTAATTTTGCATCCACAACCTTTATTAGGGTTTGAATTATTTTTTGTTTGAATATGAGTGAGTTGTTTGATGAAGATGCCCTGGACAACGGCTTGGCCGACCATGAAGCCGGCAAATTGCCTGATACATCGGGTGAAAAAAAGCCCAGGTATGGCACTTCCCGGCTTTCGGGAATGTATCAGGATTGGTTTTTGGATTATGCTTCGTATGTAATTCTGGAGAGGGCCGTGCCTGATGTGCGCGACGGACTGAAGCCGGTACAGCGTCGTATTTTGCATTCCATGAAGGAAATGGACGATGGGCGCTACAACAAGGTAGCCAATATTATTGGCCATTCCATGAAGTATCATCCCCATGGCGATGCATCTATTGGCGATGCATTGGTGCAACTGGGGCAAAAGGATTTGCTCATAGACACCCAGGGCAACTGGGGAAACATCTACACAGGCGACAGTGCTGCTGCATCCCGTTACATTGAGGCCCGGCCTTCAAAATTTGCACTGGATGTGGTGTTTAATCACAAAACCACACCCTGGAAGACAAGTTATGACGGCCGCAACAAAGAACCGGTGGTGCTGCCTGTTAAGTTTCCCTTGCTGCTGGCTCAAGGGGTGGAAGGCATTGCCGTAGGTCTGGCATCCAAAATTCTGCCCCACAACTTTGTAGAACTGATAGATAATACAATCCTTTTTTATCAGGGGGGCGAACCCGATATTCTACCCGACTTCCCCACGGGAGGGCTTGCAGATTTCAGCCGCTACAACGGAGGCCTGAGAGGAGGAAGAATAAGGCTTAGAGCCAGAATTTCCATATTCGATAAAAAAACTCTGGTAATTACCGAGATTCCTTTTGGAACCACAACCGGAAGCCTTATTGACAGTATTGTGGCTGCAAATGATAAGGGTAAAATCAAAGTCAGGAAAATAGAGGACAATACAGCCAAAAATGTGGAGATCCTGGTGCATCTGATGCCGGGTATCTCGCCCGACCAGACCATTGATGCACTGTTTGCATTTACCGATTGCGAAATCAGCATTTCGCCCAATAGTTGTGTGATTGATGGCAATAAGCCACGATTTCTGGAAGTGAACGAATTGCTGAAAATCTCGGCAAATTACACAATGCAGCTTCTGAAAAGCGAATTGGAGATCGAAAAACATGAATTGCTCGAGCACTTGCTATTCTCAAGCCTTGAAAAAATATTCATTGGGAAACGCATTTATCGCAAAATCGAAGAATGCGAAACATGGGAAGCGGTAATAGAAACTATTGACCAAGGTCTGGAGCCTTATAAAAAAAAGTTTTATCGTTCCATCAACCGTGATGACATACTAAGGCTTACGGAAATAAAAATTAAGCGCATATCGCGTTACGATTCCTTTAAGGCCGATGAGCTTATCAGAGAGTTGGAAGAAAAGCTTCAGAAGGTCAATCACCACCTGGGAAATCTGGTGCAGTATGCCATTGATTATTACCTGCGCATCAAAGAAAAATACGGCAAGGGGCGGGAGCGAAAAACCGAAATCCGGTATTTCGACACCATAGAGGCTACCCGGGTAGCCGTGGCCAACGAAAAGCTCTATGTAAACCGTGCAGAAGGCTTCGCAGGCACAGGTTTGAAAAAGGATGAGTATGTGTGCGATTGTTCGGATATTGACGATATAATCGTTTTTAGGGAAGATGGAACTTTTCTGGTTTCAAAGGTTACTGAAAAATCATTTTTGGGCAAGGGCATCATCCATATTGGGGTATTTGAGAAGAATGATGAACGCACCACTTACAACATGATTTATTTGGACGGCCCCAAAGGTCCTGCCTACATGAAGCGTTTTGCGGTGAAAGGCATCACACGCGATAAGGAGTACGACCTGACACGCGGCGTAAAAGGCAGCAAGGTCCTTTATTTTACATCCAATCCCAATGGCGAGGCCGAAGTGGTTACAGTGTATCTGAGGCACAATCCCAAGCTTAGGAAGTCGCAGTTTGATGTGGATTTTGCCGAACTTGCCATAAAAGGCAGGGCAGCAACCGGAAATCTGGTTACCAAGCATCCCATCCGCAAAGTGGTACTCAAAGGGCAGGGCATCTCTACCTTAGGAGCTATGGGCATCTGGTTTGACGATACCGTTTTGCGCTTAAATACAGACAAAAGGGGCAGTTATATTGGAGCTTTTAAGGGCGATGACAAGTTGCTGTCTGTGTTTTCCAATGGCACATATCGGATCACCGGTTTTGAACTCGGGCAGCATTTTGAAGAAAAACCTCTCCTAATAAAGAAGATGAAAGATGGCTTGATAATAAGTGCGGTGTTCTTTGATGCTGAGACCGGATTTCCCTATTTAAAGCGCTTTGAGCCGGAACCCAATGGCAAGGCTGCTGTTTTCATTGGAGAACATCCCGAAAGTAAACTCATTCTTTTAACCGACGAACCTTGGCCCAGGTTGAAAGTAACTTTGAAAGCCACTGCCCGTAAGCCCGAAACTGTGGAAGAAATAGATGTGGAGTCATTTATTGGGGTGAAAAGCTATAAAGCCCGCGGAAAAAGAATCAGCAATGGTGAGATTGAGTCCCAGGAATGGATCGAACCCCTCAGGCGTGAGACTGATGAGGAGGCTCCCGGCGAGGCAGAGGAAAACGGAGAAAGGCATCCCGTGGAAATTGCTGAAAATATGTACGAATGGTTGATAAACCAGACAGAACCTGTGATGGAAAAAGAAAAAGATGCCGAATTGCCTGCAAAGGTCAAAATACCCGGTTCCAAACATTCTTTATCCGACTCCTCAATGAAACCCGGTGACAGGGCGAAGCAAATCAGGCTGGACCTGGATGTATAGTACAAATTGGACAGATACACCGGAGAAGTGAAAAAATCTCATTTTCGGGGTCTCGTTGCGTGCAAAGTATAAAACCTGAATTTTGTGGAGCTTTTGCAGGATTGCACTGCCACTGTCAAAAACCATGCAGTGCCGGTTTGCGTTTTATTACTTGTTGACAAGCGATTCAGCCCTCATCTGATACTGCTGAAAGGAACATAATTCCCCCACCGTCGATTAATAGTCCGTCGTAAAGTTTTACCAATTGCACACTGCGGCTGTCCAAGGCTTTTTTCAGGTCCGGGCCTTCCTGGAAATGGGTTACACTACCGGCTAAAAACAGTTGATGCTGCCAATAGCCCATACAGCCTCCGATGAATCCGTTTTTCTGATCCGGCAAAACGATTCGGTGCGAATCAATATAAAACACTTCCCGGCCTTTGCCCAATAGTGCCTTTTCTATCCCTTATCGCTCGTAATAAACAACCCTTTAGCTTCCACAAGATTGCACCTGGTATAAGCCTGGGCCACATTCAGGTGGTCGAAGTCTTTGCAAATTTCCATTATGGCACTGTCAGTATTTGTCAGCATGTGCACCAGCAGGTTTTCGCCAACCCAGGCATTGTATCTGGCCGAATGAGGGTAACGGCTGCCAACCGCAAAGCTTCCTTCATGTGCTGGAATACGATTGAGGTGCAGGGCAGCTTTCAGCGCATCGGGTGCATTGGGTGCAACCACAACTGCATCCGGGGTTTGGCAGAGAAAAACATCCGGATGACCCGAAATGGAATCATACACAATGCCCTTGCTGGAAAACCCGAACAAATTACCCAAATTTCTGAGCTTTTGTAAAGCTTCCAATGGCAATCTGGCATCAGCAATAATCAACATACATTTCAGTATTCGTAAGTTTTGAATCGGTTTTTAATTCCATGGCCCCTAATTTTTCCAAAAGCCATTTCTTGTTTGAGCCTTTGTGGCCAATTGCGGCGTTAAGTTCTTTGGGGCTGACAAAAATTCTGGGTTTTCCTTTGTTTTGTTCAAAGGTGAAATCTCTAAAAGCATCAAGCCATATTTTAGTTTTTACTAATTCGCCGAATGCCTGATGGAATGGCCCTGCAGCCAGGTCGGAGCCGGTTATGAGTCCTTCACCTGGATGCAAACCCATACGGAGAACTGTGATACCTGCGGTATCGAAAAACATTTTCAGTCGGGCACAAAGCTGCACAGCATCGTCCAAAGTTTGGGGTTTGTACTTTTGTTGAAAAAACAGCTCTTCCAACTCTGTACCTCTGATTACCAAGGCCGGATAAATCCGGGTTTCAACAGCACCAAGTGCTGCAATTTTTCTTGCGGTATCCATGCTTTTTTCAGGAGTGTCGCCAGGGAGACCTGTCATCATTTGCAAGCCCAAGGTAAATCCGTGTTGTAGAATTTCCCTTGAAGCCTTTACTACATCGGCGGCTGTGTGGCCTCTGCCGCTTGCTGCAAGCACATCATCATGCAGAGATTGTGCCCCCAATTCAATGGTGCTTACGCCATGCATCTTCAGAAGATCCAATGCTGCTGTATTGATGTAATCGGGGCGCGTGGAAATCCGGATGCCTTGCACCAATCCCTCTGCGATAAACTTTGATGCTACGGCCAAAAAGCGCTCCTGCTCAACTAAAGGTAGGCCGGTAAAATTCCCACCATAAAATGCCACCTCCACGCTTCGATTGCCTTCGGGTATGGTGCTTAGATAGCGTATGATGATGTTTTCAACCTCTTCAGGTCTGGGCGCAATTAGGGATCCTGTAATTTTTTTTTGATTACAAAATAAGCATTGGTGCGGACATGCCAGCTCGGGAATAAAAACCGGTATTTTGTAAAATCGCATGCAATTGTTTTCACAAATGTATTCAAAGGATTGCCTGGAATCGGGGTAAAATTAAAAAATGAAAATAGCGGCTGCATGTCAGAAAAAAATGTATTTTTGTAAACTAAAAAGATAAATTAGTCTATGAAAACGGAAAGAAGTCGCATATTGTCCGATCGTGATTTGTGGATGCTCATAGCGCAGAGTTCGTATGGAGATTCTGCAACCCCATTAAATTTGCGGGGCGCCGTTTTGTTTGGTGCAGACCTGGAGGGCGCAGATTTGGGAGGTGCTAACCTGGTGGGGGCAGATTTGCGCAAAGTCAATTTTAGTGGAACAAACCTTTCTGGGGCTTTTCTGGCAGAAGCCAATCTGGAGGGTGCCAACTTGCAAGATGCAAACCTCACTGAGGCAGTTTTATCTAAAGCCAACCTTCAGAATGCAAAACTTTCGGATGCAGATTTTACCGATGCAAACCTTTCCGGCGTTGATGCTAAGGGTGCTGAGTTCGTTAGGGCAGATTTTACCCGTGCCGACCTGTCGCAATGTAGCTTTGTGAATGCAAACTTCACCCAAGCCAATTTATACAAAGCAAACCTTTCAGGCTCTGATATTTCCGGTTCTAACCTGATGGATGCCAATTTTGCCAAAACATTTCTTCAGGATACAGTGCTCGACGGAGTGCTGAATTTGATTAGGGCTAAGGGGTTTAAAGGGTAAACGGAAAGGAAAACCCTGAAAATTCAGGAGTCTGATTGTTCATTTCAGAATGCCTGAATGCTTTCGTTTTGATGCACCCGGCAATAGTTTACATATTCCTGTAAATATTGTAAATATGATAAATCCCGGCAATTGCAGCGACATCAAAGGTACTGGCAACCGAGCCGGGATCCATTGGATTCGCACATTTGATGCGAATTTTACTAATCAGGCCTTTTCGTAATACAGGTTGATAATCTTCAAAATTACCAAAACGGCTTTTTCCATACTCTCGAGCGGAATGAACTCATATTTGCCGTGGAAATTATGCCCTCCGGCAAAAATGTTGGGGCATGGCAATCCCATGTAAGATAGCCGCGAGCCATCGGTTCCTCCTCTTATGGGTTTAATGGTGGGTTTTATGCCCAGATCTTTCATTGCCTGTTCGGCAATTTCCACAATATGATACACCGGTTCTACCTTTTCGCGCATGTTGTAGTACTGGTCTTTCATCTCGATTACGATAGTTCCGGGGCCGTACTTCTTGTTAATGAAGTCGGCTACTTCCTGTATCTGCTCCTTACGGCGGTCGAACTTACTGCGGTTGTGGTCGCGAATGATATACTGAAGCGTTGATTCTTCCACTGTGCCATCAAACTTAATCAGGTGAAAGAACCCTTCGTAGTTTTCGGTAAACTCCGGCCTTTCGAATACCGGTAACATGTCATTGAACTCTGCCCCCACAATCATGGAATTGATCATCTTGTATTTGGCATAGCCTGGGTGCACATTGCGTCCCTGAACCTTTACCTTGGCAAACGCTGCGTTGAAATTTTCGTACTCCAGTACCCCCACAGCGTCGCCATCGAGGGTGTAAGCGTATTTTGCTCCAAACTTTTCCACATTAAAGTGGTCAACCCCGCGGCCGATTTCCTCATCAGGAGTGAATGCTATTTTAATGGTTCCATGCTTAATTTCCGGGTTTTTCACGAGATATTCCATGGCTGTCATTATTTCGGCAATGCCGGCCTTGTCGTCGGCTCCCAGCAGGGTTGTGCCATCGGTTGTAATAATGGTTTGCCCAACATATTTTGATAGTTCGGGAAAGTCCTGCACCTTCAGGTACAAATTCTTTTCTGCATTGAGCAGAATGTCCTGGCCATCGTAATTGGGAATGATCTGTGGTTTCTCCACTTTTCCCGGTAAATCCGGTGCAGTATCCACATGGGCCAGAAATCCGATTACAGGAATTTCCTTGTCGGTATTAGCCGGCAGGGTAGCCATTACATAGCATTTATCATCAACATGCGCATCGGTGAGCCCCAATCCTTTAAGTTCCTCCACCAAAAGGTGTGCAAGGTCGAACTGTTTGGCAGTGCTGGGCGTTGTAGTTGAGGTAGAATCGCTCTGGGTATCCATGCTTATGTATCTCAAAAACCTTTCAAGCAGTTTTTCTTTCATGGGTTATTTTTCTTTTTTTGGTTATTCACAAGATTACCATTAAAATGAGGGTTTCCAAAAAGTCCTTAACGGTGCGCTGATACGGTCAGTGAAATTCTGCAGGCTTTTTCAGAAACCCTCTTATTTCGAAATTTTATTCTTCCGTTTTTGCCTTAATGGCCGTACGGTACAGGTAGGTGCACAACAGGATGAACATACCCAGGCCGAGCCATTGGGCTGCAGGTGATTCCATCCATGTTTCGGCAGCCACATCCAATCCGGCAAACTTCAGCAAAGCGCTCGTTACGCCCATCAAAGCCCCACCGGCAATAAACCCGCTTGCAACCAGGGTACCCCGCTCTTTGCGCGACTTTGAAATTACAGCATCAGCAGTACTTTTGGTAACAAAGTATGCAATTAAACCTCCCACCAGAAGAGGGGTGTTGAGCTCAAGCGGGATAAACATTCCAAGGGCAAATGCCAGAGCGGGTATTCCAAGCATGGTGAGGATAAGCGAAAGGGCTGCTCCTGCAGCATAAAGCAGCCAGGGAGCCGCAACGCCGGTCATCATGGGCTGTATCACGGCCGCCATGGCATTGGCCTGGGGGGCAATCATGGCGCCCTCTCCCACAAAACCATAGGTCTGGTTCAGAATGATGATTACTCCCCCAACAGTTGCAGCCGAAACCACTGTGCCCAGAAATTTCCAGCTTTGTTGCTTGTAGGGCGATGTGCCAAGCCAATAGCCGATTTTCAGGTCGGTAATGAAACCGCCGGCCATGGCCAAAGCGGTGCAAACCACCCCACCGATAATCAGGGCTGCAATCATACCCGAAGTGCCCGACAATCCTGCAGCGGTCATAACCAAAGAGGTAAGAATCAGGGTCATCAGCGTCATGCCCGACACAGGGTTGGTTCCCACCACGGCAATCGCATTGGCCGAAACTGTAGTAAACAGGAAAGCGATAATGAATACGATAGCCAGACCTATGAGAGCATGCCCCAGGTTTTGCACAACACCGAAATGGAAAAAGACAAAAATCAGCACGGCTGTAAGCAACAAGCCACCCAATACGAAGCTCATGGGCAGGTCGCGGCGGGTGCGAAGGTTGTTTTCGGTAGTTGCCTGTTTGGAAAGGGTTTCATTCACAGCAAGTTTCACGGCATTTTTGATGATACCCGACGAACGGATGATACCAATCACACCTGCCATGGCGATACCTCCAATACCTATCAAACGGACATACTCCCTGAAGATGCTTTCGGGAGTAAGAGCCAAAACAGGAGAAGCTTCGCCTCCAAACATTGCTCCGGCATGGGCTATCAGCGGAATGATTACAAACCAACCTACAAATGAGCCGGCCGTGATGATTACAGCATATTTCAAGCCAATAATGTAGCCCAATCCTACAATGGCAGCACCCAAATTGATCTTGAATACTAACTTTGCCTGATCGGCAAGGATTTCGCCAAAAGGAATAACACGGGTGGTAAACACCTCGGCCCACCAGCCGAAGAAAGAGATGATGAAATCGTAAATACCTCCGATAACTCCTGCAAACAGAAGTACTCTGGCCTGATTGCCGCCTTTCTCACCGGTAACAAGTACCTCGGTGGTGGCTGTTGCTTCCGGAAAGGGAAACTTTCCATGCATCTCGGCAACAAAATACTTGCGAAACGGAATCAGAAACAAAATTCCCAAAAACCCGCCCAAAAGCGAGGACAGGAATATCTGGTAAAAATGTGCCTCGAGCCCAAGTATGTAAAGGGCAGGAAGGGTGAAGATAGCACCTGCAACAATCACTCCTGAGCTTGCGCCTATACTCTGGATAATCACATTCTCGCCCAGGGCATTCTTTCTTTTGGTTGCTGCCGATATGCCAATGGCAATGATGGCAATGGGTATGGCTGCTTCAAAAACCTGGCCGATCTTCAGGCCCAGATAGGCAGCAGCAGCCGAGAATATCACGGCCATGAGCAGTCCCAGCGATACGGAACGGAAATTCACCTCCGGATATACTTTATCGGGAGCCATCACGGGGATGTATTCCTCACCCGGCTTCAGTTCCCTGAAAGCGTTCTCAGGTAATCCTTTTGAAAACTGTTTCTTGTCGTCCATATGGATTAAGTTTTTAGTTTGTAATATTTGCCGGCCTATGGCCTTGGGCGGCCTAAAATTAGTAATTATGCTAAAATATACCAACAAGATCGGGGCTATCTTGATAAATGTCTATTTTTGATTGTGAAATTCATTTCTTACAGGCAATTAATTTTATTCTAATGCTGCGATTTTTCTCTACTATCCTTTTTTTCTTCATTTTTGCTGTTGCCGGTGCACAAAGCGTGTTTTTGCCCTCAGGCAGCACTGATCACCTTTTTCTCAACAGGTTAGAATTATTAACCGGCAAGCATTCAGACTATTTCCATTCCGGGATAAGGCCATTCGAAAGACGCGCCGCCTTAGCATTTGCCGAGCAAGCCGATTCGCTGTTCACCAACCTTACTTTGATAGACAGGTATTGGCTGCAGGGTTTTCTTCAGGCTAATCCCGAATGGACAAATGTGGCTCCTGATTCATCAAAACGGCCTATTCTGAGGCATTTCTATGTTTTCAGGAGCGACCTTTTTCGCTACCATAGCAATGACTTCTTTCTGTCAGTGAACCCTGTTCTGGAATTATTTGCCGAAAAAGAGCGGGGAGTCGATAATTTGCATTATCTGAATACAAGGGGCGTAGAGGTCAGGGGTATGGTGAATCAACGGTTGGGGTTTTATACTTTTGTGACAACCACCCAGGGACGGTTTCCCGATTTCGTGCAACGCCAACAGGCTGCCCATGCAGGTGCATTTCCCGGTGAGGGGTGGGTAAAAGACTTTGGCGAAGGTGGAGTGGATTTTTTTACAGCGAGGGGATATGTTGCTTTTCAGGCAACGGAAAATATAGGATTTCAGTTTGGCCAGGACCGAAATTTCTCCGGGCATGGCATTCGCTCGTTGTTGTTGTCGGATTATGCCAATAATTACCTTTTTCTGAAAATCAATACCCGCTATCGCTGGTTTCACTATCAGAACCTCTTTGCTCATCTGCTCGATTTCCCCTTACGGTCGTTTGGAGGTAGAAATTTTGACGCGAAATATGCAGTAGCTCACCAGCTTTCGTTTCAGATCACACCGAGGTTCCAATTGGGTTTTTTTGAGTCTGTTATTTTTGGTCGCTCCGACACCTTGAATTCCAGGGGGTTTGAATGGCACTACCTGAACCCGGTTATTTTCTATCGTGCCATAGAACACCATGTAGGCGATCCCGACAGGGTTACAGTGGGGATGAACTGGGAGTTTCTCATAATGCCCGGACTCGGTTTTTACGGGCAATTTATAGCAGATGAAATTTATGTCAATGATGTCCGTGCCGACCTCGATTCCTTGCTTGTACGCTTAGGTTTAAGGAGGGAGAGAAAGTTCGACACTTTTGCCTCCATGCGAAACCAGTTTGGATTGCAGGTTGGGCTGAAAGCAGCCGATCCTTTTGGGATAAGAAACCTGGATTTGCAAGGAGAAATTAACCTGATTCGGCCTTATGTGTATCAGCATTTTGATGTGGATGGCTCCGGGCTGCGGCCTGCTGCAAGCCATTCGCACTATAGCCAGCCTCTGGCCCACCCATTGGGAGCCAACCTTGCCGAATGGATTGTAAAAGCAAGATACAGACCATTGAAAAACCTGGAACTGGCAGTTTCTGTGTTTTCCTACACTCAGGGAACCGACATAGGAGGGGTGAATTATGGAGGCAACATTCTACGCGACTATCGCCAGGGAATTGGCCTCTTTAACAATCATTTTCTACAGGGCAGAAAAATCAGCGTGCTGCTGGGTGAATTCAATGCCAGCTATCAATTCCGGCCAGGATGGTTTTTCGATCTCCGCTTGCGCCTCCGAAACCAAACCGAAACGGAAACAGGGGTGAGGTTGTTCCAAAACCAGATAGTTGGTTTCGGACTTAGGGTGAACACAGTGCCCAGGAGGCATTTTTTCTAAAAAAGCATGGCCGGTATCTATCTTCACATACCCTTTTGCAGGCAAGCATGTCATTACTGCAACTTCCATTTTTCTGTATCACAACGCAATAAGGAGCAGCTTGTTGATTGTTTGACAAGGGAATTGGAACTTCGCAAAAACTTTTTCGACGAACGCCTTACTGAATCGAAGGGGATTGCCATTCAAAGCATTTACCTCGGCGGCGGAACTCCATCCACTTTGGGTATAAACCACCTTCAAATCTTTTTTTCTGCATTGTACCAGCATTTTTGTGTTATGGAAGATGCAGAAATAACCCTTGAAGCCAACCCTGAAGACCTTACCCCCGATTACCTGCACCTGCTGAGGGAGACCCCGGTAAATCGCCTGAGCATTGGTATTCAATCGTTTCACAAGGCAGATCTTTTGTATATGAACCGATCGCATTCGCCTGAACATGCGATGCAATGTATAGAACTTGCACGACAAACGGGTTTTACCAATTTGAATATTGACCTGATTTATGGTACTCCAACGATGGGGGATAATGCTTTTTTGCAGAATCTGAGTAAGGCTGTTCAGATGGGAATCCCGCACATATCGGCCTATGCCCTAACCGTTGAACCCAACACGGCTCTCGAAGTTTTTATTAAACGCGGCAAATCACAGCCGGTTGACGAGGAGCAGTGTGCCCACCAGTTTGAATTACTGATGGATTTTCTGGCTGATCACGGATATCTGCATTACGAAATTTCCAACTTTGCACTGCCGGGCATGTTTTCGCGCCACAACCTATCGTACTGGACAGGTGCGCCATATCTTGGACTTGGCCCCTCGGCGCATAGCTACAAACAAAACCAACGGTCGTGGAATCCGGCTAACACCACAGCCTACATCCAATCCATTAAAAATGGAGTGCTTCCCCTCGAGAGCGAAGAATTAAGCTCTGCTCAGCAATACGACGAATACCTGATGACATCCCTGCGCACCATGTGGGGATGCAGCCTGGAACGGGTAGAATCCGGCTGGGGTATTGAAAAAGTGAATGAATTGCGAAAACAATCCGAAAAGTATATCCTGCAAGGTCTGATGGTTGAAATTGACCATCATTTCATTCTGACCAACAAAGGCCGCTTATTTGCCGACCGTGTAGCATCAGATTTGTTTTGGGTGTAACCCTACTGCCTGAAAAGATGGGTGATGGAAAATTGAATTGACTTACTCATTTGCTCCACGAATTTGGACCAACAACCGCTGAGGTTGAGAGCTGATAGCTGAAAGCTAATATAACCCAACTGCATTAATCGCGTACAAAGGCAGATTTATCATCCACGATTCCACTTTATAGTCTGCCAGGGAGGTACGAATAGCTTTTTTGGGTCTGTTTTTCTGACAGAACAGCCTGAAGCTGTTTGATTTTACATTTTCACCCGATTTTACTTCGATTGGGATCACTTCACCATTTGCAGTTTGAATGAGAAAATCAAGCTCATACTTGCTGTTTTCAAATGTATGATAAAACACTGACAATTCGCTCTCCAGCTTCAGTTGCTGGAAGACATATTGCTCCGTCAATGCACCTTTGAACCCGGAGAAAATGGCATCACCCTCTGCAATCGTTTTGGCATTTAGCTTCGACATTGCCCCCAGGAGTCCCACATCGTTGTAAAAAAGTTTGAAGGCAGATAACTCCTGATATGCAACCAAAGGCAATTCGGGTTTATTTGTGTTATAGACCTTATGCAATAATCCTGCATCGGTGAGCCATTGGATGGCCAATTCAAAATCTTTGGCTCTCGCACCCTCTTTTATCACCCCGTAGATGAATTTTTTGTTTTCTTTCGATAACTGCGATGGGATACTATCCCATACCATGTTGACCCTCGGTAAAACTTCTTTTGGAACATGTTTTGAGAAGTCGTTCCGATAGGAGTCAATGAGTTGATTCTGGATGATGCGCACCTGCTGCCAATCCCGGTTTGCCGCAAAATTGCAGACTGCTTCGGGCATTCCTCCTACATACAGGTAATAGCGTAGATAGTTGGTCAGTTTATTTTTGAAAAAGGAAAGATTCTCAAGGTCTTTTTTTGCCAGGATATCAGTTATGCCCTGTTCGTCCATAGCCAGCAAGAACTCGTAAAAGGACATGGGGTAGAGTCTCATCAGCTCCACTTTTCCAACAGGAAATGATTCTCCGGGATGAATACCCACCCCCAGCAAAGAGCCTGCCGCAATAATATGAAACTGGGGTGCATCTTCGTAGAGATATTTCAATGCGGTGATACCTTTACGCGCTGCCTGGATCTCATCGAAAATGATCAAGGTATCCTCTGCATTTATCCTGATATTGCAATAGGCGTTCAGAACCGTTACAATCCTGTCTGCATCAAAATCAACTTCAAAAAGATGAACAGGAGCACCCGGCCTTTCAAAATTGATGTATGCCACCTGCTTGTAATGCTTTTTGCCGAACTCCTGCAGAAGATAAGTCTTGCCCACCTGCCTGGCACCCAGGAAAACAAGAGGTTTACGCCTTTTTGACATCATCCAATTTATCAGATCGTTCTCCTTTGTTCGATACATTTTCCTGCTTTTATGATAATTATACACTTTTCTCCCGGATTATTGTTGCAAATGAACACTTTTCTCCCGGAAAATCATATCGAAAATACACTTTTCTCCCGAATTACCGAAGCATTTACACACTTTTTTCCATTATTTCCACGAAAAAAATCCGTGTGGCACACTGGCGAAATTTTAAAAATTGACAAATCAGATTGCCAGATTGTTATGGATGGATAGCTGCAATGTGGGTTAGGGATAGTGGGGCTGAATAGAAGTTACCCACAGTCAAAAAAAAACTACACCAGATAAAATCCGGTGCAGTTTCCTAAGCGGAGTGTTTTTTATTCAAACGAAAGTATAGACTTCCGGATAATTTCCACGCATTCCATAATCTGTTCCTCGGTAATTACCAGAGGGGGAGCGAAGCGGATGATATCGCCGTGTGTGGGTTTAGCAAGCAGTCCGTTTTCGGCAAATTTCATGCACACATCCCAGGCTTCCTTGCCGTTTTTGGGCTTTATTACAATGGCGCTGAGAAGCCCTTTGCCTCTCACGGTGGAAATCATATCCGATTTAATAGCCTTGAGTTCGCGACGCAGAATTTCACCTAAGTGCTCAGACTTTTCTGCCAGTTTTTCCTCGACAATAACTTCCAGGGCAGCCATGGCCACGCGGGCAGCAACCGGGTTGCCGCCAAAGGTCGATCCATGCTGGCCGGGCTTGATTACCAACATGATGTCGTCGTCGGCAAGAACCGCCGAAACCGGGTAGACACCGCCACTAATTGCTTTGCCTAGAATCAGAATATCGGGTTTCACGCCTTCGTGGTCGCAGGCAAGCATTTTGCCTGTGCGGGCAATGCCTGTCTGTACTTCATCGGCCATGTACAGAACATTGTGCTTTTTGCATAAATCGTAAGTTTTTTTCAAGTAACCTGAATCGGGCACATATACTCCGGCCTCTCCCTGTATAGGTTCGAAAAGGAAACCTGCTACAGTGGGGTCTTTGAGTGCATTTTCGAGCGCGGCTACATCATTGTAAGGAATCTTAACAAAACCGGGAGTGTAGGGACCGTAATCGCCGTGGCCATCGGGGTCGCTTGAAAACGAAACAATGGTAGTGGTGCGGCCGTGAAAGTTGTTTTCGCAAACCACTATTTTGGCCTCGTTGGGGGCAATGCCTTTAACCTTGTAAGCCCATTTGCGGCATAGCTTTATTGCAGTTTCAACTGCCTCGGCTCCCGTGTTCATAGGCAACACCTTGTCGTAGCCAAAAAGCTGTGTAATGAATTTTTCAAACAGCCCAAGCGAATCGTTGTAAAAAGCCCGGCTGGTAAGGGCAAGTTTTTTTGTTTGTTCAATGAGGGCATCTACAATCTTTGGGTGACAATGCCCCTGGTTTACTGCCGAATAGGCCGAAAGAAAGTCATAGTAGCGCTTCCCCTCAAGGTCATACACAAACACTCCTTCGCCCCGCGACAATACTACCGGAATAGGGTGGTAATTATGTGCTCCGTACTTATCCTCAAGCTCCATGGCTTTCTTTGAGGTCATTTTTACTGTTTCAATTGTCATATAGATTTTGATTATCTGATTAATAATTTATTTGTTAATGTTGCATTTCAACCCGCTGGCGCAAATATAACGAATAGGCCAGTAATACCTCAGAACTGTTGGATTTTTTTGCGAAATGATTCTTTTAGTCAGATATTACTTTTGAACTGATGCCATAAACGCTTCAAGTTGCAGGTCATTGACTGTTGCTTCAGTCCCATCGTACGCTATGCTGATGCATGGCACATTGTATTTGTTACTGAGAGTTTTAAAAAATGTTGATACAATCGTACCCGGCATACACCCAAATGGCATTACCGACACTATGCCCGACGCTCCCTTTTCAATTAGGTCAACAGTCTTGCCGATACTTAAAGGCGCTTCGCCTTCAAATGTATCGGGTATATAAGGCATTGCCTTTTCCAGAATACCGGAGGTTACAGGTTCATCAAGGGTTTTTAAAAACCCTTTGAAGTGCCTGCTGAGTTTATGTTCTTTTTGCTTTTGAACTAACAACCTTACACACATCCTAAAGTTTGATAAATGATTACCCTTGCTAATTGTTTTTTTCCTGTACATATCATTAACATAATAAATCCACTCCTCGATAGGGGTTAACCAAGCCTCACCGCCAAGAGCCTCTATCTTTTCAATAAGATTTTCGTTTGAAAATTTGTGCGACCGGATGTAAATCTCGCCGACAATTCCTATCAGAGGTTTCTTTTCGCTGATAACCCGGATTACGGAAAATTCATTTTTCATGGATTTCATAAGACGATCCATATTACCGTTCCGGCTAGATAAATTTTCGTAAATTTTATTGTGATACTTGTTAAACAAGGCCTGAGTGTCGCCTTTGTTCTTTTCGTATGGTCGTATTTCATGCAGGCATTTGGCAAGTAAGGTGAAGGCTATAAGACCCTCCCATGCTCTTGCTGTAAACCGGTTGCCAACCAATCCAAGTTCTTTATAAAACTCTTCGTCCTGGTTTGGCGAAAAAATCGGGATGTTGTTTAATCCTAAATCTTTAAGGATCATTTTATGTCCAACTGCATATTGCCCAAAACGGCAGGGCCCGCTACCTGAAGGCATAAAGAATGCAGAGGACTCTGGCCGAAAACCTGGCGAAAAAACCTTTTTTAACATATCGCCGGCTGTCAAAATGTAAGGATAGCATTCCTTGCCCGACACATATCGTTTTCCAAAATCGAGCGATTCGTGGTCGCTTTCAGGCAGCACTTCTGCATCAATCCCGCAATGAATAAATGCAGCCTTTAATGCAAACGAATGGTCAGACATAAAGGGAATAAAAATCGTTCGTTTTTTAATGGTTTGAGCAGTGGTTGTGATTACAGTCTTTGATTGCGGTATTCTTTCCTCCTTTTTAGTTAGGTTAACACCTCCATTCTGGCTTCTTATACTGTCAATGAAAGCTTCGCAACGGGTGATGATGCCGGTATCGGCGCTATGTTCGTCAATTTCGATATTCAGGAATGGTTTACCTTGCAGTTCTTCGGAAAAATACTTTAAAATAAAAGAATCTGGCCCGCAGGAAAAATTAGAGATATAGAGAGCGTAAAGATTGTTTGTACTGCGAATAAACCTTGCGGCTCTCATAATTTTCTGACCCGAAAACCAATACATATTTGGCCAGGATTTCTTAATGGGCACATCATCAATGGGGAGCATATCCATTGGAATTGTCAGCATATTAATATTCCGGAGTTTTTTTGGAATTTCAAGATTAACCCCAAAATCAAAGGCATTATAGGCTCTTCCTACAACAACCAGCGAAATACCTGATGCTTCGGCCAACACTTCTTTTCCCTTGTTTTTTATATTGTCAGTAAACGCTTTTTGTGCTGCTTCCGCTATAACAAGCTTTTGTGTAATCGTTTTGCGTTTTATTTTGTACTGTTTCAGGGTTTTAAATAGTTCATTGACCAAAAACTCCTTACCTCTCCCCAAATCAACTACCGGAGACAGTACATCAGCCTGCTTCAATGAATTTTTTGATACATAGGGAATGGTCTGAATGTGTGGGCAAGGCGCCCCAATTGGGAACTCATCACCTGGCTTGGCCAGATTTACAATAGACGGCAAAAAAATTGCATCAACATTTACATCCTCAAAACTTAATATGTGTCCGAGGGCAACTTTTACCGGGAAACATGCATCGGTGATCCCATTTTCTACACCGGAATTGATTAATTTGCGATTCGTTTTTAGCGAAAGCACTACTTCGAATCCAAGTTCGTGAAGCAGGGTGGACCAAAAAGGCAAATAATCCTGTAAATAGAATATAAATGGCAGGCCAATTTTCGCACGGGCCTCATTTTTCCCGTTTTCCTTTGAGTCATTAGCCTTAATCTTATTGTTGTATTCCCTGTGCGCTTTCAGAAGAGCGTCCTCACGATATTCAAAAAGGTCGGGAATCTTTTGGTCATTAGATAGGTATCTTTCATCATATTTCTCGCACCGGCCACCGTAATACAATACTTTTTTTGCACCGTCAACTCTTACTTTGTTTATATCACAGGTGTTTGTGCAAGTATTGCATTGAAAAGAACTTATTTCATAATCCATTTCTGACAATGAAAATCCTCTGAATTTGGTTTCACTGGTCTCTGGTTGTGACTGGTGTTTTAATGCAATCAGAGCCATGCCAATTGCCCCAGTAACATCATGGTTTGGCGGTACAACAACTGTTTTTTGTGTATATTTTTCAAAAGCTGCAACCACTGCCTTGTTAAATGCAACTCCACCCTGGAAGAATATTTTTTCGCCGATGTGTTTCCCCGTAACCACCCTGTTAATGTAGTTTTCTACAATACTGTATGCCAGTCCGGCCAACATGTCGTCCTTTCCGGCTCCTTTCATTAGATTTGCCATCAGGCTATTTTCCATGAAAACAGTACACCGTTCGCCAAGGCGGCAGGGATGAGCCGATTGCAACGCCAGGTCAGCAAATTCATCTTTAAGGGATACCTGAAGCTTCTCGGCTTGTTCTTCAAGAAACGAACCGGTACCTGCTGCGCAGGCTTTGTTCATTTCGAAATCTACAATAATGCCATCACGGATTGATATGTATTTCGAATCCTGACCTCCAATTTCGAAAATGGTATCAACCTCAGGGTCCAAATAAACTGCAGCCGTTGCCTGAGCAGTAATTTCATTTTTAACAATATCGGCCCCCACATAGTCGGCAATCATATACCTGCCTGAGCCTGTCGTACCCACGCCCTTGATTTCAATTTTACTTCCGGCTTCCTGATAAATTTCCCTAAGGCCTTGTCTTACTGCTTCAATCGGTCTTCCTGCCGTCATAAGGTAGCGCTTGGCCAACAGGTTTCCGTTCGCATCAATAACAGCCAGATTTGTGCTGATCGACCCTATGTCTATACCCAGATAGGCCGGAACAAGTATTTGATTAAGCCCGTTATTTGCTTTTTTTCTGTTGCTTTTTATTTCTGTCAATATGTCGGATACGCTGCCATGCCTTGAAAAAAAGTCGTCGCTTTCGCATACTAAAGGTTTGTTGCTGTTTGCGACATTTTTTCCTGTTTCAAAAATTGGCTGAAAATCGAAAAAGTTAAATGTTTTTCCGGTTTTCTCATCTTTCTCCTTTAACGCTGCTCCTATCGCTCCCATCAAAGCGAAATCGGGTGGTACGAAAATTTTTTCGAGGTCAAAAACCTCCTGAAATGCTTTCACCATACCCTGGTTAGCCGCAACACCTCCATGAAATGCCACTGGGGTTGGAATATTTTTGCCTTTTGTAATTGAGCTTTTAAAATTTCTTGCAACCGCAAAACACAACCCCGCAACAATTTCTTCCATAGGTGTTGCAATCTGCTGCAGGTGTATCATGTCAGATTTCGCGAAAACGCTGCACCTACCTGCCACTTTTGATGGTTTTTGTGCATTTACGGCCAATTTGCTGAACTCTTCAATCGTAAGATTCAGGCGTTCGGCCTGTTGCTCAAGAAAGGAACCTGTTCCGGCAGCACACACCGAGTTCAGTGAAAAATCCTTTATGTGCCCGTTTTCGAGAAGTATAAGTTTGGAATCCTCGCCCCCAATCTCAATAACAGTATTTACATGAGGGTAAAGTTTCCTTATGGCATACGCCTGTGAAGCAATTTCATTAGAGTAAGTTACTCCGGGCATGGTGGCAAGGGATTTGCCGGCAGAACCCGTAATAGAGAGTGATGTTGGCGAAAAACGACTACAAATACTTTTAAGTATATCATGCGAAACCTGATTAGGATTGCCGTAATGCCTCAGGTAATGCCCTTCAATCTTAATGCCCCCGGAATCGATCACAACAACCTTCACGGCTACTGAGCCTGCGTCCAATCCAATATAGTACATAAGCAGTTTTATTAATTATATTAAGCCACAAGCTTTGTTAAGTAAACAAATAACCAAAATTATTGATTTTTCTTATCTGTCATGGTATCTGCTACGGATTTAACATTTTGGATGTGATGATTAGCAGATTGTTTGATTAGCTGATTAATTGCTTTCATGGTGTTTATCCTTTCATTTATAATTAAAAATCATCGAAAGCATGTTTAATTTCTTGAATAAATTTACAAAAAAAATCAGGGACAAGCTTGAAAGCGATATACTTTCACAACTTGTCCCTGAAGAATTTTGCAACGAAACTCTCTGTTGCAGTCCTGTGGAGAAGATTACTTCTCTGGCAATTTTATTTTATTGCCTCAAGATATCTTCTTTCCACCTCCGGCCAGTTGACCACATTCCAAAAGTCATTCACATAAGCTGCCCGGCGGTTTTGATGCTTCAGGTAGTAAGCGTGTTCCCAAACATCAAGACCAAAAATAGGCATTCCTCTTTTTGCAGCCACATCCATCAACGGATTATCCTGATTGGGAGTTGTTGTAATTTGAAGTTGATTGTCCGCATCCACAATCAGCCATGACCATCCGCTTCCGAAAACCGACATGGAAGCTTGGGTAAATTGCTCCCTGAATGCTGAAAACGATCCAAACCGTTCCTCTATGGCTTTCAGTAATTTGCCGCCAGGTTGTTGGGGAGCGTTTGGGGTCATTATTTCCCAAAAAATCGAGTGATTCCAATGCCCTCCGGCATTGTTACGAACCGCTACGGGATGTTTGCTTACTTCCTTAAGGATTTTTTCAATACTCAGTCCTTCCAAGGGTGTGCCTGGTATGATATTGTTCAGATTGTTTACAAATGCCTGATGGTGGCCAAGGTGGTGCACTCTCATGGTAGCCTCGTCAATGTAAGGCTCTAATGCATCATAGGCGTAGGGAAGTGCCGGCAGGACAAATTTTCCGTCTTGATCTTTCATGTTTCTTTGTGTTTGTGTTTGATGATTATGGTAATGCATTACTGCATTTAGCTGCAAACTGTTTCCAACTGTTACAAAGATAGGTAGCAGCATTGCGAACAATAAATTGATCTGTTTTTTCATTCGTGTTTGTGTTTTTAGAATAATACTTGTTTCAAATAAAAACTTTTGATTGATGGATTTTGCATTGCAATTTGCCTTCAGATCGACTGTCCTTAGTGGAATTCCTCACCTCGATTTTATAGGCTTCGGCCAAATCCTTTTGACTATTAAACCAAAACTAATTTAATTTGTTCAGGCAAAATTTGCCAAAATAGCTTAATCAAATTTCCGGGCGAGTAACTGTGCTTCGATTATGGCATACTGTTTTTCAGTCGCTTACAGTCAGGTATGGAGCTAACCGCTGGAACAGTTGAGGAGTAATCAGGTGCGACTTTTTTACCTGGTCAATGGAGTGAAATGGCCCGTGTTGCCTCCTGATAGCCAGAATGGAGTTGGCAATATTGCGGTCAATATATGGGTGGCGTATCAAATCTACCCATTCGGCCTGATTTATATTTATTCTGTTAATAAAGGTTGTGTCTATAATAATATTTTGGCGGAAGCCGGCCAATCGCGCAGTATCCATTCCAAATACTTCAAGCAATTGATCTGCTGAATGAAACCCACCCAGCCTTTCCCTGTAGTTTACAATGCGACGGCTAAATGATGGCCCTATGCCTCTCAGCAGTATAAGTTCCAGCGTGTCGGCCTGGTTGATATTTACCATCACATTGCGAGAGGCTTGCCTTTCGGCAGAGGCCTCAGAAAATCGGGTGAGGCTTTGGGGCAGTTCCTGCATTTCAGCCCGCGATGGCAACTCGATAAATGGCTCTAATTGTGCGTAAATGTTATCGGTCATTCCAAAAATGCGTCTTAGGTCCTCCTTAAATCGAAAACTACCTCCGGCATTTTCAAAATTTATAATGGTGGCTACCAGGCGGTCCGGAACACCCATTTCTTTCCAGGCCTCCGGGGGCAAATTGTTTGGATTAAAAGGCCGGGGGGTGAGAATCAAGGCATCGGGCTGAAATGATCTCTGTCTTGCCATTCGTGCAGTTTGCCTTTCTTCCTCTTCCAACAGGCGCATGGCTGCAAGTCGTTGCTCAAAGTCTAATGCTGCTGACTCGAACTCCGAAAAATCATAAACAGGCGGGCGGTAAAAAGCCCGGTAAACCGATGAAGATATCAAAACCAGTAGGATCAAAACCAGTAGAACCAATATTCCATTTCGCTCCCCTTTGTTGAAATAAAAAAAATCCCGCCAGGCCATAACTCAGTGGAATTGATGAATCAAACAATAATGGATTCTTTTGGTAAATATGCCTTTAAAATTAAGCTAAAAAAACATTTCTGCGAGACTAAATAAATAAAAATTTTTATTTACATCAGGCTTCGCTTTACTGGCTTTCGATGCAATCATTGGCAACATGTTGTTTTTTGTTTTTGATATAGATAGATTTAGCCTGATTATCAATGATTAGCCTTCTCATGAAATGTTAATTTTTCACAACATATCACACATTTTTAGGTAGCATTCATGGAATTGACCTACTTTTGACCTGTATTAAACAATCATTTAAAATATGGAATCCAATGAGAGAGTTCAAAATAGGTGGATTGACAATTCAGGTACCCATCATTCAGGGCGGCATGGGTGTGGGTATATCCATGTCGGGACTTGCAGCAGCCGTGGCCAGCCAGGGTGGGGTAGGGGTTATTTCGGCAGCTGGGTTGGGCCTGGTGCATCGTAATCCGGCTCTTGATTTTGTGGAAGCCAACATTGAAGGCTTGAAAAAAGAAATAAGGCTTGCCAGAGAAAAAACAAAAGGGATAATCGGCGTAAACATAATGGTGGCCATGTCGAACTTTGCTGATTTGGTTAGTACTTCCATATCCGAAAAGGTAGATATTATTTTCTCGGGTGCAGGACTACCATTGCAATTGCCGGGCTTTTTGCAACCCGGAAGTGTTACCAGGCTTGTGCCAATTGTATCTTCGGGTCGGGCTGCCAAACTGATTTGCGACAAATGGCAATCCTCTTATAATTATTTGCCTGACGCCATAGTTGTTGAAGGACCAAAGGCGGGTGGCCATTTGGGTTTTAAAAGGGATCACATTGATAAATCGGAACATTCTCTTGAACAACTCATCCCTGAAGTGGTTCATGAAGTAAAATATTATGAAGAAAAATACCAGCGCGAAATTCCTGTAATTGCTGCAGGCGGAATTTATACCGGAGCTGATATTTTTGATATCTTTCAGAAAGGAGCCAAAGCAGTACAATTGGGTACCCGGTTTGTAACTACAAAAGAATGTGACGCTTCTGAGCGCTTTAAGCAGACATACATTGATGCTGCCCAAAGCGATATTGAAATCATTCAAAGTCCGGTGGGTATGCCCGGTCGGGCCATCAACAACAATTTTATCGAAAAGGTGAAAGCGGGTTTGAAAAGACCCATCAGATGCCCTTTTCATTGCATTAAAACCTGTGATGTCAGCAGCAGTCCGTACTGCATATTAAACGCATTGTATAATGCATACAAGGGCAATATGAATAATGGTTATGCGTTTGCCGGTTCAAATGCATTTTTGGCTGACAAGATTACAACCGTAAAAGAAATTTTTGCCGAACTGGCCTCAGATTTTCAACTGGCGCTTGACCGCTTTAAGGCTAAGGATGGCGACCCGGTCGTGTAAACGAAAATAGCCCTGCACATACATCTCAATGTGGGATTTTATTTAACAGTTTCAAGCATTGAATGCCGGAACCCGAAGGCAAAAGGGGTTATCTAAGGTCGGCCCCAAAACCGGCGGATCCTGATGAAACATCTATGGTTTTCTAAATCGCAACAAGAAGGCCTCATTTAAGAGGCAGCAGGGCCGCTGAACACTTTCTCCGGCAAAAGATTCACTTTTTTCATGTTGCATGTTTGCTATTTCATTCTATATTTGGACTTCAAAGCAAACGGTACGGCAAAACGGTGGTCTGGTTTTGATTTGAACTGATTCCTGCGATGCGGTTTACTTCAATTAGCTGACCGAAACAATAAATAAGGAAATGAACCTTAAATTTGCTCGACTCAAAACTTTAATAATAAAGCGAAATGATCGACAGAATAGCAAAACCGTTTCTAAAGTGGGCTGGTGGTAAAACACAGCTCATTTACGACATAGAAAGGGCTTTGCCAAAAAACATTTACAAAGACAAATTCACTTACATAGAACCATTCGTAGGTAGTGGAGCAGTTTTGTTTTGGATGCTTAATAATTTTCCAAACATTGAAAAGGTGGTAATAAATGACATTAACGAAGATTTGATAAACACCTACAAAACAATTGCTTCAAAACCAAAAGAACTTATTTCAATACTTGAAACATTACAAAGTGAATTTCACGGACTTGAAAGAAAAGCCGAAGCCAAAAAAGAATATTACTATCAGAAACGAGATTTGTACAACAAAAGAAAAGAAGAACCAAGCGGACAAGCGGCTTTGTTTATTTTTCTGAATCGGACTTGCTTCAACGGACTTTATAGAGTGAATCGCAAGAACGAATTTAATGTTCCTATGGGCAGTTACAAACGACCCACCATTTGCGACAAGGAAAATATCTTGGCAGTTAGCCAAGTATTGCAAAAAGTTGAAATTCTATGTGGGGACTTTGAGGAATCATTAAATTGGGCAGACAACAACTCATTATTTTATTTCGACCCGCCATATAAACCATTGAGTGAAACTTCGAGTTTCAACTCATATTCAAATGACGAGTTTAACGACCATGAACAAATAAGACTTAGAGATTTTTGCCGCAAACTTGACGCTTTAAATCACACTTGGATTTTAAGCAATTCGGATGTAAAAGGCAAAGATGAAAATGACAACTTCTTTGACGATTTATATTCTGACTTTACAATTCAAAGAGTAGATGCACGAAGAAGTATAAACGCAAATCCTGAAAAAAGGGGTGCATTGAAGGAGCTATTAATTACAAACCAAACAACGCAAGAAAAAACCGAAGTGGCGTAAATATGCAGTTTTGGTATTTTTTAATAAATTCGAGAACTACGAATTTGTTTGAATTACTGATTGCAGGGTTGGTTATCTGCAAAAACAAACTTGAAGAAGCATACAATTTAATTCCAGGTATGTATAAGTTCTCGACACTCGAAAATTTTATCAGAAAAATTGAGTCAGAAGAAATCCTAAAGTTTTAAATGATGCCTCGATTATTAAAACAACTTCAGAATAATAGATCAGTGATTTTTGATTCGGGGAAATTTGATGACTGGTGTGTTTATGTTGTCGAAAGCTGCGGGTTTAAGAAAGCCCATTTAGATGAAACATATTTTAGTAACTTATACCAAATTTCACAGAAATACCCCAACGATAAAGTTTACAATGACTTTGTTAAGATTTATGAGAGAACAACCCGAAATATAGATCATGGGGTATTAACCTTGATAGATGACATTGCAGCAACTTACAATCACGAAGACAAAATTATTGTTGAGCAGTGGTTTACAGTGATTTATGCAGGAATGATTGCAGAAGAAAACAAAGAAAATGCGGTTCTTAAGAAAAGAGTTAAGCGGTTGGGTTTGCACCAGGTTTTAATGTTGAATATGCCCGCAAGAGAATCAGCTAAGTTTAGCAATGGTAAAAAATGGAGAGATTTGGACGCAATTATGAAACCTCTTGGATTTTGAAAAACCAATGCTTTTTACCAAATGACCAATGTCTTTCCCAACATTCAGGCAAAAATCGGTGGTTTCAACAACAAGAAAGAATTTGAGTAATTAATTTATTGAGAAAAAATGCTTGACACATCTCACAACAATCGCGAAAATTTTACCACGCGCTTTGGTATTGTATGCGCGGCGGCTGGCTCTGCCATCGGTCTGGGCAATATTTGGAGGTTTCCGTATATGGTAGGCGAACACGGCGGGGGGGCCTTTTTGGTGGTGTATTTATCCATCATCCTCGTACTGGGTATTCCGGTAATGCTTAGTGAGTTCATCATAGGTCGCAGGGGAGGTCTCAATACTTTTGGTACATTCAGGAAGCTGGCTCCGGGCAAGGCATGGTGGATTATCGGGGCAATGGGAATTACTGCAGCCTTTGTCATTCTGGCATTCTACACCACTATATCTGGGTGGACACTAGCCTACATCGTGAAATCTGTGGGAAATGTTTTTCAGGGAGCTTCGGGTGCAGAGGTGTCGCAGGTATTTGAGGAGTTTCACCGTGGAACCTTTTGGCCACTTTTTTATCAGGCGGTTTTTTTGATAATAACAGTTTTGATAGTATTTGCCGGGGTAAAACGGGGAATTGAAGCCTACAACAAGATTTTGATGCCTCTTTTGGCAATTTTGCTGGTTATAATAGCCATACGATCGGTTACTTTGCCGGGAGCCGAAGAAGGCCTAAAGTTTTTGTTTTTCCCTGATTTTTCCAAGCTTAATGCACAGGTTGTTTTTGCAGCCTTAGGTCAGGCCTTTTTTTCGCTGAGTGTAGGAATGGGTGCTATGATTACTTATGGATCTTATATCAGAAAGGATAACAACCTTTCCACGGTTGCCACACAGGTTCCAATGGCAGATACACTGATTGCGATCCTGGCCGGGGTTGCAATTTTTCCGGCTGTGTTTGCATTTGGCTTCGACCCGGGCGAGGGACCGGGGCTTGTTTTCCATGTGCTCCCAAAAGTATTTCTGCAAATGCCCGGCGGATATTTTGTAGCCATTTTGTTTTTCGTGTTATTGACCATTGCAGCGCTTACTTCAGCAATATCAATACTCGAAGTGGTAGTGGCCTTTTTGATTGAAGAATTTAAGCTTTCACGAAAAAGGGCAACGATTGTTGCTGCTGGTGCGGCATTGTTTGTGGGTGTTTTCAGCACCCTGTCGTTTGGTGTTCTCCGTCATATTGCTATTGGAGATCTGAATTTTTTTGGCGTTCTGGATTTTACTGCTTCAAAAGTAATGCTCCCACTGGGAGGCCTGCTAATAGTTATTTTCCTCGGTTGGGTAATGAAGGCATCCGATGTGAAAGATGAATTATCCAACGGTGGAACTATCAAGCTTCGAATTTTCAGTGGCTTTTGGTTTATCATCCGGTTTATTGCTCCTGTTGCTATTTCCATAATATTTCTCAATAGTGTTGGCTTAATCTGAAAATCCAATCAATCATCAATCGCTAAATAGTATCATTATGGCAGAATTTCTGGACGGACTCAACAACATCATCTCTTTGTACAACGAATATGTCGGAGGCTATCTTATTCTGATATTCCTTGTACCTACTGGAATCTACTTTGCTATTAGGTTTCGTTTTTTGCATGTTACGAAATTTTGGCATTCGGCAAATATTCTTGCCGGCCGCTATTCCAAAAAGGAAGACCATGGCGATGTAAACCATTTCAAGGCTCTTACTACAGCCCTTGCAGCTACGGTGGGCACGGGTAATATTGTAGGCGTATCGCTTGCTATTTATTTTGGTGGGCCGGGTGCCGTGTTTTGGATGTGGGTAACGGGCTTTTTCGGGATGATGCTCAAAATGGTAGAGTGTACCCTGGCCCTAAAATACCGCAAGACCAATCCCGATGGGACCATATCGGGTGGCCCCATGTATTATATGGAATTGGGCCTGAAGGACAAACTTGGAAAGTGGGCAAAAGTATTGGCTTTGGTATTTGCCGGGGCTGCCGTCTTATGCTCGTTGGGTACCGGCAATATGGCACAAAGCAACTCCATTGCGGCTGCTATTTTCAAGAGCTACCATATTCCCCACTGGATTACAGGTCTGGCACTGTCGGGCTTACTGTTACTAATAGTAATCGGGGGTCTTAAGAGAATTGCCGAAGTAACTTCGCGCCTTGTTCCGGCTATGGCACTTATTTATTTTGCTGCCGCTATGGTCATATTCGTTCTACATATAGACCAGATCATACCCGCATTTCAATTGATAATATCTGATGCATTTACCGGAACTGCTGCTACGGGTGGCTTTATCGGTTCGGCTTTTATCCTCACACTCACTATGGGAGTAAGAAGGGGTCTGTTTAGCAATGAGGCCGGCCAGGGCTCAGCCCCAATGGCACATTCGGCTGCCAAGACTCCTTATCCCATTCGCGAAGGGCTTGTATCGAGTCTCGAGCCGTTTATTGATACTCTTATAATTTGCACCCTTACGGCATTGGTGGTTGTAGTTACCGGTGCATGGCATTCTGGATTACGCGGTGTGGAAATGACCATTTTTGCTTTCCAAACCGGATTGGGCCAATTAAATTTTGGCTTTATTGCTTCGCACTTAGTAACTATAGTGCTCTTTCTATTCGCTTTTTCAACAATTATCGGATGGGCATATTATGGCACCAGGGCGGCACAATACTTGCTCGGTTTTGGCGCCATTAGGCCTTTCTATTACCTCTACGCCGTTTTCGTTTTCTTTGGTGCAGTTTGGGGTCTTGACCTGGTTTGGAATTTTGTAGATATGGTAATCACCTTCATGACAATCCCCAACCTGATAGCAATCATTCTACTCGCTCCGGTAATGAAAAAGGAAATTGACGAATATTTTGCAAAAGATTATAAGAATATCTGATCTGGCCTGAGAATTGCAAATGGTTTTCAAATGGCGCTGAGGGGTAACGCTCTTTGGCGTATCTTTGAAAACCATTTGTATTTATAATTATGCCGTTGTTAAGAATGTTTGTGGTATTTCTTTTGGCTCTTATGGCGCTCCCTGTAATATTGCCTTTCAATGCCATAGGGCAAGCCAAAACCCCAATAGATTTTCAGGCAGACAATATGCGTTTCGACCGCAACCTGGCTCCTGATGCACGGAGGCTGATTGGCAATGTGCAGTTTATGCACCAGGGTACTTCCATGACAAGTGATAGCGCCCACTTGTTTGCTACCCAAAACAGATTGATTGCTTTTGAAAACATATTCATTCAGGTGAATGATACAGTTACTCTTAGAGGCAACAGGCTGGTTTACAATGGCAATACCCGAATAGCCGAACTTACAGGCAATGTGATTCTTACCGACCCGCAGATGACACTCACCACCAACCATCTCATCTACGATCTAAACCGAAACACTGCAAACTTTACAGGCGGTGGCACCATCGTAAGCGCTTCCAACACCCTTACAAGTACTTGGGGATTTTATTTTGTTGATGAAAAGATTTTTCTGTTCCGCGATAATGTGCACCTGAAGAACCCCGATTACGAAATGCACTCCGATACTCTGCGTTTCAATACACATACAGAGGTGGCCTATTTTTACGGTCCTACTACAATCACCAGCGAAGAAAACACCATCAGGTGCCAAAATGGCTGGTACGATACCCGTAACGAACTGGCACATTTTGGCAGGGGCGCTATTTTGGAGCGTGATGGCCAAACCATTACCGGAGATAGTCTTTTCTACAATCGAAATCTTGGGTTTGGGATGGCAGTGGGAAATATCGTTATTTTTGACAGTGAGCGCAACAGCACAATCACGGGGCATCTCGCCAAACATTTTGAAAAAGAGGGTTTATCCATCGTTACCGACAGGGCGTTGCTTACAGTAGTTTCTGAAGGCGACAGCCTGTTTTTGCATGCCGACACTCTTAGGTCAGTAAACCTGGAAGATCAGGAGCAGCAATTTGTGTTTGCTTATAACAGGGCTAGATTTTTCAGACACGATTTGCAGGGTTTGGCAGATTCCATTGTTTATAATTTTCAGGATTCCACAATTTACCTTTTTCATAATCCCATTTTATGGACGGATGTGCACCAACTCACAGCCCGCCGAATGGAGATTCTTACCTCTGATGAGGCTATAGTTAGAGCATACCTCTATGAAGCAGCATTTATCGCTTCCCAGGAAGGTGATGTGGGCTTCAACCAAATCAAAGGCCGAAATATTGTGGGACATTTTTCAGATAACAAAATTCGCAGAATTGATGTGCAGGGAAATGCTGAAACACTCTATTATGTTGAAGAAGAAGATGGAACATTAGTGGGGCTGAACAGAGCCCTTTCCCATCGGATTCTGATTGGAATTGATGAGGGAGAAATCTCTGAAATCCGCTTTATAGATAGTCCCGAGGCGAGCCTGATACCTATGGACCAACTTACCGAGGAAGACCGCTTCCTGTTGCACTTCGAATGGCATGAGGCATTAAGGCCAAATTCCAAAAATGATGTTTTTAATGAAGATTAACCACCGGAACTTATGGTGCATTTTGAGAAAGCTTGTTTAAGCAATGGTTTGAAGGTTATCGCACAGTTCGATGTCTCAACACCTCTGGCTTCGGTGAATCTGCTCTACGATGTTGGCTCGCGCGACGAAGACCCTTGCTGTACGGGTCTTGCCCACCTTTTTGAACATCTTATGTTCGAAGGTTCATTGAATATTGCTGATTTCGACAGAAAATTACAATATGCCGGGGGCGAAAACAATGCTTTTACTACCAACGACATCACCAATTACTATATCACCCTTCCTGCACAAAACATTGAAACAGCTTTCTGGCTCGAATCCGATCGGATGCTTGGGTTAGATTTGTCGGAAGAAAAACTTGCCATCCAAAAAAAGGTTGTGGTTGAGGAGTTCAAGGAGTCTTACTTAAATCAACCCTACGGTGATACATGGTTGCATTTGCTCCCGATGGCATATACACGGCACCCCTATTCCTGGTCCACCATTGGCAAAGAAACGGCGCACATTGAGCAGGTGGACATGCAAACAGTAAAAGCATTTTTTGAATCCCACTACAATCCATCCAATGCCATTTTGACTGTGGCCGGAAATGTAAAACCCGACACAGTGTTTGCTTTGGCAGAAAAATGGTTCGGTGATATACCGGCAGGCCGCCCAAAATTACGAAGCTTGCCCGAAGAGCCTGAGCAAGCGACCGCCCGACGATTGGTTTTGGAACGCCCTGTGCCCTTCAACAGGTTGTTCATGGCCTTTAAAACTTCCGGAAGGATGCATCCTGATTTTTATCCTACAGATATTCTCAGCGATATCCTGGGTTCGGGTGGTTCATCCCGTCTGGAGCAAGCGCTTGTAAAAAACCAAAAACTTTTTAGCGATATACAGGCATATACCACTGGAAGTATTGATCCTGGCCTGCTGGTAATTGAGGGAAAGCTTAATGATACAATCACTTTTCAAATGGCTGAAAAAGCAATTTGGGAGCAACTCAATGCGTTAACCACAGACAACCTTTCGGATCATGAGTTGCAGAAGGTCAAAAACATGGCGGAAGCCTCCTATGTGTTTTCTGAAAATGGGATAGTTGCCCGAAGCCTGTCTCTTTCTTTTTTTGAGTTGCTGGGCGATGCTTCACTTTTGAATACTCAAGTTGAGCAATATCTTTCCGTGTCAGGCGACGCACTCAGGATTGCTGCCGGCAGGATTTTCGAGCCCTCAAAAGTTTCGGTACTTGAATACAGGGCTTCAAAAAATGGCCATCCAAATGATTAGCAGAAAAACACCTCCTTCAACTACACCCTTGGGCAGCCTGCCTGCTATAAATCCCCATGTGGACTATCTGGGCACAGGCGTACCCATTTATTTTCTAAACGGAGGAGTGGACGATGTGGTGAAACTCCAACTTATATTCAGGGCTGGCACCAACAACGAATCATTGCCACTTGCAGCATCGGCGGTTGTTAAATTGCTCAAAGGAGGTACAAGCACCAAATCCGCATTGCAAATTGAAGAATGGTTGGATTATTACGGAGCGTCGTTCAATGCTGTTGCTCTCAACGATATCATCTCGGTTTCTGTGAGTATGCTAAGCAAACATCTTTCTCCGGTGCTGAAAATCCTGCCCGAAATCATTTTCCAGCCCAAATTTCCTGCCGGGGAGCTTGCTCTGGAGATGCATAACATGCTTACACAGTTTACCGTAAGCCTCGATAAGGTTGATTTTCTTGCTCGCCGGCAATTCAAAAGCCAGATTTTTGGTCCAAAACATCCCTACGGGTTTCTTCTTGAGCCGGATCACTTCAAGGCCGTTGACCGCGAACACCTTCTCGAATACCACAAAACCTGGATTACACCAGAAAACCTCATGTTTGTAGTTTCGGGCAAACTCCCAAATAATATGATGGCCCTCATGAGGGATAGTTTTGGTGATTATTGTACATTTTCATCAGCTCCAGTTGCTCAGAATCCGGTTGCATTTGATGTTACGCCCGGCCAACAAAAGATGTACATCGAAAAACCCGGAGCCATTCAATCTGCTTTAAGGCTGGGAGGACGCACCATCAACAAAAAACATCCCGACTATATAAAACTGGAGATTACCAATGCATTGCTGGGTGGTTTTTTTGGTTCACGCCTCATGACCAATATCAGGCAGGAGAAAGGGCTTACCTATGGAATTCATTCCGCACTGGTTTCGATGATACACGATGGGTTTTTCTTTATCAGTGCTCAAACCGCCAACACAGGCTTAAGTGAGGCCTTGCATGAGATTTACAATGAAATAGAAGCCCTCAGGCAGGAGCCGCCCGATAAAATGGAATTGGACAACCTGCGCAATTACCTGGCAGGGCAATTATTGCGAAACTTTGATGGCCCGTTTGCAATGGCACAAAGGCTCAAAGAAGTTTTGATCTTCGATCTGGAGTTTGATTTTTACAATAAATTCCTGGAAACTATTCACGCAATTACCCCGGAAGAGGTTCAAAAAACAGCCTTTACTTACTTTAATCCAGGCGAAATGTTCGAAACCATAGCAGGCGGTGGCAGGTAATTTCGTATCATCTGTAAAGCTATTTTTTTTTAATGCTGTTGCCAATTGGAAGGTTTGTAGATCGTCTTTTGAGGTACATCTTTGTTGCCTCATAATATTTCTGAGAATATCAGGTTTCATAAGCATAATGATGGGTTGCAGAAAAACAAAACGCAATAAAAGCCATTTCTTGCTGATGCTGGTGGTATGGCTTGTGTTTGCCTTGCCTGAAGGGGCTGCCGCTCAAACAGGAAGCACTCTTGATATAACCCGTTTGGTGATAAAGGGCAATGGGCATGTAGTTGTTGATTTTGAGCTTCGTATGCAAGCTTCGGTGGCTAATGGTAGGATTAGCGTGTTTCGCAATATACCGGGTACGATTTTTTATGGGGAAGTTTGGCGAAACGACCTTCACCTGCCTCAGGTTTTTCAGGGTTCAATAACCGACAATGGTGCGAATGCCAATCTTCGATCTGAAGCATATTTCGTAGTGGCTTTTGACCAAGAGGGCCGCACAATTGCCGCGAGCACAGCCCACCGAACTCTGTTTCTGCGAAGCCCGCTACCCGATTTGTGCAATCATACCTTCGTTCTTACATGGGAAAACTACCAGGTAACCACCAGCGTCGGGGTGCCGGTCTTGTTGCCCGTACCTTTCCAAATTGTGGAGCCACAAATTTCGAGCGATGGTTTGCAATTTGCTACCATTGCACAATTCGCCCATCCTGCGCCCGGCACTGCGCCTCAGCAGGCCCGGACAGCGGTTTTAGAACCCGGCAGGTATTTTTTTAGAATAAAAGCCTCGGCAACTGCCACAGGGCAACTTTCGTATTCCAATGTGCAGGTGGTTGATTTTAGTCCTCCTGTACTAGAAGCTTTTTCCATTGATTTTGTGAATGTGTATCAAAACCGTGAAATCAGGGCCAGTTTTTCAGCATCCGGCGATTGGGATAGGTTTCGCTATAGCGTTTGGAGATCGGCAGGCAGTGGATCCCCATTTGTGCATATTGCCAATATGGTGCAACCCGGAGATTTTGCTGACAGGCCCGATTTAACAGCCGGACCCTGGTTTTATAAGGTCAGTGCTCACCATCTCAATGTGGTGTGCCCGAATCCGGCATACACAACTGCACACGCATCCAGTTTGTTTCTTGAGGTGGCACCAGGGCATGGCAAAAATGAGCTAAATTTGAAATGGCAGCACTTGCCCGCCGCAGATAAACGATTTCAGTATTTTTTGTTCCAACAGGTTAATAGCATTTGGACCGAGATAGCCCGAATATCTGATTCCCGGGCCCGCTCTCACTCCTTTTTTCCCGACAAAAGCCAATTGGGGTTTGAATTGGTTTTCAAGGCAGAGGCGAGGGAGGTTGCTGGCATTGGGGAGCCAATCACCTCCAACTACGCTACTCTGGCTGCTACCCCATCAGTTTTTCTGCCCAATGCGTTCAGACCCAACAGCCATATTTTGGAAAACCGTGTATTCCTTCCTCTCTTTGTAGGGTTTGTTCCTGCTGACTACCAACTTGTAATTTTCGACCGACAAGGCCATCTTCTTTTTTCGACCACCAACCCCACCCAAGGTTGGGATGGGAGCAAACCCGGCGGAGTTGCCCCTGCAGGTGTGTACTCGTTTTTGCTCCGTTATCGCGACCCAACAGGGGCACTTAGGCAACAGCAAGGAGTGGTAGCCCTTGTTGAGTAGTGCTTTGCGCAATTGTGCAACAAACATTTTGCTGCAATCAGGAATTTTTTAAAGCAGCCCCCACCAAATTTTCCTACTTTTGCTGTTATTTTAATAATTACAACCTATGGAAGCTGCAAATCCCAAATTTATTGGTGACGGCTTTACATTTGACGATGTGCTGCTGGTTCCTGCCTATTCTGAGGTGCTGCCAAGGCAGGTGAATACAGGAAGTTACTTTTCAAGGGGCATACATCTGAATATTCCTATTGTTTCAGCAGCAATGGATACTGTAACCGAATCGCGTATGGCCATTGCCATTGCTCAGGAGGGAGGTATAGGCGTTTTGCACAAAAATATGACCATAGAGGAACAGGCAGCAAAAATCAGACGGGTTAAACGCTCCGAAAACGGTATGATTGCCGACCCCGTTACTCTAAATGAAAATGCTTTTATTGGTGATGCACTCCGTCTCATGCGAGAGTTTGGCATTGGTGGCATACCCGTGGTAAATGACCAGCATCGCTTGGTTGGCATATTAACCAATCGCGATCTGAGATTCGAAAAAGATCCGGCAAAACCAATTACGCAGGTGATGACCAAGGACAATTTGGTTACAACCAACGAATTTATTGATTTCGAGCATGCGGAAAAGATTCTGCAGCAATACAAGATAGAAAAGCTTCCCGTTGTTGACGCAAACTTTAAACTGGTAGGTCTGATAACCTATCGCGATATTATAAAAATCAGGGAACGGCCAAATGCCTGTAAAGACAGCATGGGGCGACTCAGAGTGGCTGCAGCTGTGGGCATTACCCCCGATACAACAGAGAGGGTGGAAATGTTGGTTCAGGCCGGGGTTGATGCAATTGTAATTGATACAGCTCATGGGCATTCCTACGGTGTACTGCAAACCGCCCGAAAAATCAAATCCAGGTTTCCGGAAACCCAATTGGTGGTAGGCAATATTGCCACAGCAGAAGCTGCAAAAGACCTTTTGCGTGCAGAGGTGGATGCAGTGAAGGTTGGCATTGGGCCCGGAAGTATATGCACTACGCGGATCATCGCTGGCGTGGGTGTTCCACAACTTTCAGCTGTTTATGATGTGTCCAAAGCGTTAGAAGACTCCGGTATTCCGGTCATTGCCGATGGGGGTGTCCGCTATTCGGGCGATGTGGTAAAGGCTATTGCTGCCGGTGCGAGTTCTGTAATGGCTGGCTCAATATTTGCAGGGGTGGAGGAGGCTCCCGGCGAAACCGTCATCTTCGAAGGTCGAAAATACAAAACATATAGAGGAATGGGGTCCATTGAAGCAATGTCGCAAGGGTCGAAAGACAGGTATTTTCAAGATGTGGAAGACGATATTAAAAAATTAGTTCCCGAAGGCATAGTTGGTCGGGTGCCTTACAAAGGCACCTTGTCGGAAGTGGTGCATCAACTGGTGGGAGGCCTTAGGGCCGGAATGGGATATTGCGGAGCCGCTGATATCAAAGCTTTGAAAAATGCAAAGTTCATTCGGATTACTCAAGCCGGTGTTCGCGAAAGCCATGTGCATGATGTGCAGATTACCAGCGAAGCCCCAAATTATAGCCGATAATGTACACAATTTCTGAGCGAAACATTTAATACATCATCGTATTGCATGGTCTGCAGCAATCAATCCTAAAGCGGTAACCTTTTCGATTTTATAAAACAGTTTACAATTTTTGATTCAAGCTATGGCGAAAAACGACAATAAAGCACGGATGGGAAATCAGGTGATTTTTTTCATTTTTCTCATTCTCACTACCCTGTTGGGTAATAGCAGTTTTGCCCAAAATTTGAACGATTCGGTGCTATTCCGTATCAATGGCCGCAGCTTTACTGTAGGACAATTCACCGAAGCATACAGGAAAAACAATATCCATACTAATTTGCAAAGGCCGGTACCGGTGAAGGAATATCTCGAAATGTATGTCAATTTTCAGCTAAAGGTTCATCATGCAATGAGTTTGGGCATGGATACCACTGTAGCATTTCGGGAGGAGCTTAGCAATTACCGTGCACAGCTGGCACAAAGCTATCTCACCGACAGGCAGGTAACCGAACACCTCTTGCATGAGGCTTATCAGCGGATGCAATACGACATAAGAGCCTCGCACATTCTGGTTTCGGTCAGTCCAAATGCATTGCCGGCTGACACTCTGTACGCCTGGAATCGCATCCGGAATGCCCAAAAAAGGGTTCTTGCCGGCGAGCGGTTTGAGGATGTGGCAATTGAAGTGTCTGACGACCCTTTTGTGCGCGACCAGGAAGCAACAGCCAATAGACCTCCTGTACCCGGCAACAGGGGTGATCTGGGCTTTTTTACAGTATTCGATATGGTTTATCCTTTCGAGACGGCTGCATTTCAAACACCTGTAGGCGAAATGTCGCAGCCCGTCAGGTCAGATTTTGGATACCACCTCATTAAAGTTACCGAAAGGCTTCCTGCAATGGGAAGAGCCAGAGTAGCGCATATTATGAAAGTTGCTTTACCCTATGCTGATGCTCAATCAGAAGCCCTTGCCAAAGAGGAGATTTTTACTTTGCACAAAAGACTTCTTGCCGGAGAGGATTTTTCATTGCTGGCATCACAGTATTCTGATGACAGAGCCTCAGCAGCCAATAATGGAATAATTCCCGTATTTACATCCGGCAGAATGGTGCCCGAATTCATAAGCGCAATCAGCACTCTGGAATCCACAGGGAGCTTCTCTCAACCTGTCCGTACTGATTTTGGTTGGCATTTGATAAAGTTGTTGGAGAGAACACCGCCTCCTTCCTTCGAAGAGATTGCAATGGATCTATCATTTCGTGTGGGAAATGACGACCGTTCTGATTTAAGCCAAAGAGTGGTTATTGACCGGCTTAAAACTGAATATCAATTTTTCGAAAACAAGCAGAACCTCAAAGACCTTGTGGCTCTTGCTGACTCAGCTATGTTGGCAGGCAATTTGAGCGCTCTTCCGGCCGACATGGCAGGCAATACTTTATTTTCTTTCGCCGGGAAATCTATTAGCGTGGCGCATTTCGGATATTTTCTCTCCCAAAATCTGGGCGCACAGCAGGTTGATTTTCCACAGGGTATGATTCTGGATGCATACCGGCGGTTTGTTGACTATTCTATTTTAGAGTACGAAAACAGTGTGCTTGAGCAGAAATATCCGGAATTCAGAAATATCTTACAGGAATTCCACGACGGGATTCTGTTTTTCAAGTTGAAAGATCAGAAGGTGTGGTCAAGGGCCATCCAGGATACTACCGGAATGCGCACCTTTTTCAACGAGAACCGGTACTTGTTTCAATGGCCGGTTAGGATACAGGCTACAATCCTGTCATTTCCATCCCGGCAAATGGCCCAGAGTGCACGCAGGGCTTTGGTTAATGCCAACAGAGCCGGGAGTTCCCAGGAGCCCATATTAATTGCTGTGAATGACAGTATCTTTCCGGGTTTTCAAAAGCGGGAAGGCAAGTTCACGCGCAACCAGGATGGTCTCCCTGCCGGAACACCTTGGCGGAAAGGCATTTCAAGAGTATTAGAAGCAAATCAAAAGTATGAGATAGTCATCGTGCATGCAATATTGCCGGCAGGTCCGCAACGGTTGGAGGAGGTGAGAGGCAAAGCTATTGCTGAGTACCAGGCCTATTTGGAAAGTAAATGGATTCAGGATTTGAGAGAAAAGTACCAGGTAACGGTCAACTGGCAGATGTTAAGAAAAATAAGACCATGACCATTAGTACCACTGTGAGGCTAAGACAGCTAATTACAGGGAGCTGGGCAAATTTTAAGAAATGTTAGTAATTTTTGTTAATCATTAGTTGTAGATTTACAGACAAAATGAAATGTTCAAACGCCACACATGTTTTACGCTCATCAAGGCGGCCAGCCGTCAGGTTTTTTTGGTTGGTAATGCCGTTTTTGGTTTCGGGGTTAGTTTCTTGCGGTAACAACATTGCTGATCAAAATCCGGGAGTAGTTGCCCGGGTTTATAATAATTTTCTTTACGAATCTGATGTGCAAGCGGCTATTCCAAGAGGGCTGCCTACGCCTGATAGTTTGGCGTTTGCAAGGCGGTTTGTGGAAAATTGGGTGAGCAGGCAGGTATTCATCCGATATGCAAGCAGAAACCTTACAAACGAGGAGATGAATTTTGAAAGAGAATTGGAAAATTACAGAAACTCCCTTATCATTCATAGATTCGAGAGCAAACTTATTGCTTCAGAGCTCGATACGGTAGTTACAGAGCAACAATTGTTGGAATATTTTGAGCAGCACCAGGTGGATTTTCGCCTGACGAACAATATTGTCAGGGCGAAATTTGTGATTCTGCCATACGATGCGCCGGATTTGGCCACCTTCAGGCGACTTTTTGGTTCATCTGATGCCGAAGATTTGATTGCACTGGGGGATTATTGTGTGAATCATGCAGTAAGCCATTTCCTGGAAACTGATACCTGGCTGATTTTTGAGGAACTCATGCGTGTTGTGCCCTTGAGAGTGGAAGACCCGGCTGCCTTTTTGGCTGGTAATCGCATCGTTGAGGTTACAGATAACAGAAATCGGTATTTTATTCATTTTGTTGATTATCAACTTAGGGGAAGCCCATCACCATTTTCCTTTTCTCGTAATAGAATCAGGGATTTGTTGCTTACCCGAAGAAAAGCAGAATTGTTGGTCAGCAAAAGAAATCAGCTGAATCAAGAGGCTATGACTAACAGAAGAGTTGAGATTTTTTTACAATAACAATTAAGTATAACCATGTGTTTTTTTAAAACAAATTATTTTCACATGAAATCAGAAAATTATTCGCACATCTCTGCAAATCGCCCAAATGCATTTTCTGACACTCTGATGTCAGCAGGGCTGGGGTTTATGGGCTTTTTTCGAAGCAGTATTGTTATTGTTTCAGCCATCGTTCTTCTGACCACTATTGGTACATCCCAAATACATGCGCAAAGCAGGGTGATGATAGACCAGATTGTTGCCGTGGTAGGCGACAATGCAATTCTGGAATCTGACATTGTGAACCAGATGAGGCAAATACAGGGTCAGGGCGGCAATCTTGGCGATAATCCCGAATGTTTGATTCTTGACGATCTGCTTTTTCAAAAATTGCTTTACAACCAGGCAATAATTGATAGCGTGCTAGTGAGCGATGATCATGTGGAACAGGTTCTGGAGCGACGAATCAGATTCTTTGTTCAGCAAATTGGCAGCCGTGAACGCCTTGAGGCTTATTATGGGAAAAGCATTGCAGAAATTAAGTCTGAATTTCGCAGTGTGGTCAGAGAACAGGAAATGAGTCGCAATATGCAATCTGTGATTACCGAAGGGGTTCGAATTACTCCTTCAGAAGTCCGGGCTTTTTTTTACCGTTTACCGGCTGATAGCATTCCGCTAATCGAGTCTGAATTAACTATGGCTCAGATTGTGCGAACTCCACCGGTATCGCCACAGGAAAGAGAGCGGGTAAGAGAGCGCCTTGAAGGATTTCGCGCCCGCGTAATTCGTGGCGACAATTTTGCTACTCTGGCTATTCTTTATTCCGAAGACCCTGGCTCGGCACGCAGAGGAGGTGATTTAGGCTTTTTTGGCCGTGGAGAATTGTATCCCGAATTTGAGGCCGCTGCATTTGCCTTGCGGCCTGGCGAGGTTTCCGAAATAGTGGAAACTCCCGCAGGCTTCCACATCATTCAATTGATTGCCAGAAGAGGCGAACAATTCAATGCCAGGCATCTGCTCATGCGTCCTACAGTATCGCCCGTTGAACTCAACGCTGCGCGCCTGCAACTCGACAGTATCCGTACTGCAATACAAAATGGCAGTATCTCATTTGCCGATGCAGCAATGCAGTTTTCCGATGACCCAAGCAGAATCAACCAGGGAATGATGGTAAACCCTGTTACGGGAACTAACAGGTTTCGGGTTGCCCATATCGAATCGAATCTGTTTTTCGCTATAGATAGATTGCAAATAGGCCAAGTTTCTGCTCCCATGGCCATGCTCACTGAAGATGGAAACCAGGCTTTCAGAATTGTACAGTTGGTTCAAAGAACCGAGCCTCGAATTGCGAGCCTACAAACGGATTACGACTTTATTAAGCAAATGGCTTTAGAAGATAAAAGAAGAAAAGCTGTGATTGACTGGGTGAATCGCAACCTACCGGGTACCTTTGTTTATATCCATGAAAACTACCGGTATTGCGATTACGATGTGGATTGGCTTCAAAATAATCGGTAACCGTGCGGATTTCTAATGCTGGCAGTTCTTTTCCCTGATACTTTTTCGGTCGTTTGCTGATCCAATCGGCCACCAAACAGTAAACGGATAAGAAGAATAATATGCGCCATTAAAAAACGAGTTTTACAGCCTTATTTTAGAAAAGTCTCAACGCTACTTCAACTGATGCCTGGTTGAGAGATGGATTCATGGCAAATCGAGTTGTAACAGGCATATTAAAATTGCGTAATCTCAACTCCCGAAAAATTAAAAATATCGGCCAGAGCTACAGTGAAGCCGCCCGTTGTGTAGCTGATGATGTTGGTTACTTCGCGAAATTCGCCATCCAGGGACATACCACCCCAGGATAATATATTAATTGAATTATACCTGTAGGTTTCCTGCACATTAGTACGGCAGAATACTGAGAGGTTTGCTATATCAGGTTAATGAACCGGATACTTGTTTGTTTTGATACTCTAATAAGGCTGTTTAAGTCTGAATGAAAGGTTAAAACAGACCGGCAGTTAGCAGAACAGCATCAACTACCAGTCTTCCTGTCATTTTCGATACACTGATGTTGTTTACTTCAGAATATTAAGATGTACAAAGAACTTGAACGGATACTGAAAATATCGGGGATAGAATTAAGCGTGGATAAAGTGCTGGGCATCGCAAAAACAATAGCCACAATAAAAATCAAATTTCCCCTTCAAAACAAAACAACATCCCGAACTCCCTGCTGATTTTTTCATCCATGTTTGTGTTTTACGAATCATGGTCGGTTCGTTGGTGTTTTACTGGAGTAAAAACAAGAGGCAGCCTGAATCCGGGCCACCTCTTGTTGTTGGTAAAAATTTAGTGCGAGGCGCTTTATTAGTGCCTGTTAGTCTTAGCTCAATTTAGGTCAAAGCGGTCGAGATTCATCACCTTGTTCCATGCCGCAACAAAATCAATAATAAATTTTTGCTGGCCATCAGCGCTTGCATAAACCTCGGCAATAGCCCTGAGTTCTGAGTTAGACCCGAAGATAAGATCGGCACGCGTTGCGGTCCATTTCAACTTTCCGGTTTTGCGATCGCAACCCTCAAAAAGTTCTTTTTCTTCCGAAACAGGCTTCCATAGAGTGCCTATCCCAAGCAGGTTTACGAAGAAGTCGTTGGTTAGTACTTCGGGGCGTTCAGTAAAAACACCATGTTTTGAATGGTCAAAATTTGTGTTTAAAACGCGCATCCCACCAATGAGAACAGTCATTTCGGGCACGGTAAGGCTGAGCAGATGTGCTTTGTCAATCAACAGTTCTTCGGTTGGAACAGTGTATTTTGTTTTTAAATAATTGCGAAAACCATCTGCGGCAGGTTCGAGAACAGCAAAAGACTCAGAGTCGGTTTGCTCCGCTAAAGCATCACCCCTGCCGGGCACGAATGGAACCTTAACCGGATGACCGGCATTTTTTGCGGCTTGTTCGATGGCCGCGCAACCGCCAAGTACAATGAGGTCGGCAATTGAAACCTTTTTTCCTGTTTTCTGGGCTTTATTAAATTCAATCTGAATTTTTTCTATAACCTCCAACACTTTATTTAGCTGAACCGGGTTGTTTACAATCCAGCTTCTTTGCGGCTCAAAGCGAATTCTTGCTCCGTTGGCTCCTCCTCTCTTGTCAGAACCGCGGAATGTTGAAGCTGATGCCCAGGCTGTGGAAACCAACTGGCTCACCGAAAGTCCCGAATTCAGCAACCTTGACTTTAATTCAGCAATATCCTTTTCATCAATTATAGGATGGTTTACTTGTGGAATAGGGTCCTGCCAAATCAGTTCCTCTCCTGGCACTTCGGGGCCTAAATATCTTGCGCGAGGGCCCATATCGCGATGGGTTAGTTTGAACCATGCACGGGCAAAAGCATCGGCAAAAAGATCGGGATTTTCGTAAAACCGTCGGGCAATTTTTTCGTATTCCGGGTCGAATTTCAATGCAAGGTCAGTTGTCAGCATACCCGGTGCATGACGTTTCGAAGGATCGTGTGCATCGGGAACAGAGTTGGCTCCGGCTCCATGTTTAGGCCTCCATTGGTGGGCTCCGGCAGGGCTTTTTGTCAGCTCCCAGTCGTAACCAAACAGGTTCCAGAAGAAGTTATTACTCCATTTTATTGGGGTGCTGGTCCAGGTAACCTCCAGGCCGCTTGTAATGGTATCGGCGCCTTTTCCTGAACCGTGCCGGCTTATCCATCCCAGCCCCTGCTCCTCGATGCCGGCTGCTTCGGGATCAGGCCCCAACAACGCAGCATCGCCTGCTCCATGAGCTTTTCCAAAAGTATGCCCACCTGCGATCAAAGCCACAGTTTCCTCATCATTCATGGCCATACGGCTAAATGTTGTCCGGATATCCTTTGCTGCAGCAATGGGATCAGGGTTACCATCGGGACCTTCAGGATTTACATAAATTAATCCCATTTGCACGGCCGCAAGAGGATTTTCAAGTTTTCTTTCACCAGAGTAGCGTTTGTCGCCCTCCAGCCATTTCGTTTCCGAACCCCAATACACATCCTCTTCTGGTTCCCAAACATCCTCGCGTCCTCCTGCAAATCCAAAAGTTTTAAATCCCATAGATTCCAAAGCCACATTGCCAGTAAGGATCATAAGGTCGGCCCAGGATATTTTCCGGCCGTATTTCTGCTTTATCGGCCAAAGCAACCTGCGAGCCTTGTCGAGGTTGATATTATCGGGCCAACTGTTGAGCGGGGCAAAACGCTGTTGCCCGGAGCCACCACCACCCCGGCCATCCCCTGTGCGATAAGTTCCGGCACTATGCCAGGCCATACGGATAAAAAACGGCCCATAATGCCCGAAATCAGCAGGCCACCATTCCTGAGAGCTGGTCATCAACTGCTGAAGGTCTTTTTTTAATGCCGCAAAATCAAGACTTTTGAATTCTTCGGCATAATTAAAATCCGAACCCATTGGGTTGGATTTGGAGGAGTGCTGACGCAAAACATTCAGCCGTAACTGATTTGGCCACCAATCGGGATTTTTGGTGCCGCCTGTTCCAACACTTTGCTTGCTTGTTGCCCCGGTTACCGGACACTTGCTCATATTCTTACTCTCATCCATGTTTATAGTGATTTAAAAATTTCATGATGAATATACAAAAAATTTTACCCCATTACATGTAACCTGAAAAAGAATATATTTGTTCACATCAAACTGAAAAATTGAAATATTTAAATCCAATTGAAAGGGCTTGGTGGTTCATGAGAAAATCGATAATCCACAATAGGTTTATTGAGACCCTGAGATTGAGAAAGGCGAAATTCCGGCAGATGTTTTCTCATTTTCAAATACCAAACGAAAAATTATTGACAATTTGTGCAATTAATTATTAGACCTTATATAAGGAATTTTAATCTGGGTCTCGCAATGGCGAAGTCAGGAAAATATTGTTAAACGAATTTATCTCCCTACTGATTTTTTTATCCATCTTTTCGTTTTGAATCATGCCCGTTTCGATCAACTATTTTCCATAAACGCGCAATTAACCTCATTTTCCGAATTGGTTCCGGCAACAAAATCATCAAAGTTTTGCAATGTGATTGCTGTAATCTGTTCCATGCTCTCATGAGTAAAGTAGCCCTGATGCGCTGTGATTATTACATTTGGAAATATCATTAGACGCGATATGTGTTCGTCGCGGATGATCAGTTCAGAAAGGTCGCGGAAAAAGAGTTTTTCTTCCTGTTCATAAACATCAATTGCAAGTGCCCCAATTTGCTCCGACCGAAGGGCATCAATCACAGCAGCAGTGTCAACGAGTTTTCCGCGGCTGGTGTTAATCAGCATTGCACCCTTTTTCATTTTCTTAAGGCTGGCAGCATTTATAATATGATGCGTTTCGGGGGTCAGCGGGCAGTGCAAGCTCAAAATATCGCTTTGTTCAAGTATTTCGTCGAGCTCAAGATATTTAACTCCGAGATTTAACATCTCTGGCGAATGAAATTTATCGCTAGCGATAATCCTAGCTCCGAATCCGGTTAGTATCCGGCAAAAAGCCTGACCAATGCGTCCTGTTCCACAAACACCTACAGTCTTGCCATGAATGGTGAACCCCATAAGCCGCTCAATTGAGAAGTTACCCTCGCGCACTCTGTTGTAGGCTTTATGGGTTTTTCTTGTAAGGCTCATCATCAGAGCCACAGCGTGTTCTGCTACTGCCTCTGGCGAATAGGAGGGCACCCTCATAATCCTGATGTTGTGTTGTTGAGCTGCTCTCAGATCGACATTATTAAAACCGGCACATCGAAGTGCCACCAGCCGAACATTTTCGACATCAAGCCCGCGCAGAACTTCGGCATCGATACTGTCGTTCACAAAAACACACACACCGTCGAACCCCTTCACCAATCTAAGGCTTGATGAACGAAGGCGCGATTCAAAAAACTCGAACTGGTGCTTGTCGGTAGAATTTTCAAAATACTGACGGTCGTAAATCTTAGTAGAAAAAAATGCAATTTTTGCCATTTAATAATTTCGTTTTATATTCACCAATTCGAGGAGCAAGTGTATGTTCTTAAAGGGGCTATTATCAATTATGCTTTGTCGTTTGGTGCGTTTGAAAGCTAAATTGATAATTTATTACCACTCTTGCCCATCTTCCCGGACAAGTTACCTTTGCAATATCAACATATCGGAGGTCGAAAATGTTTTAAGGTTTGGCTTTTATGTCTGGTTTAATTATTAAAACATTCTTTGAAAAATTAGATTAATTGCCTGGTGTATTCATTCTCAACCGAAAAGGCAAGGCGCACATTGCTTTTCATTCCGTATGCCTGCATGATAGTTACTAAAACTGTCAGCAAGGTTTCAACGGAGACGAAGCACAATATGCGCCTTTAGTAAAACGAGTTTACCTATCTCATTTTAGAAAATTCTCATGGCTATTTCAACTGAGGCTTGGTTGAGCGATGGATTCGTTGCCAATCGTGTGGTCACAGGCAAATTAAAATTGCCCAATTTCACATTACGGCTTACGGCCAAACCCAGATTTACCATATCAAAGCTCCGGTCGCCATAGAGGGTATTGGTGGCATCGCCTGACAGAGCGAATCCGAGTGCTACATAAGGCTCAACAGTGAAGCCTTCTCTTTGAAATGGAAGTCCTACCTCAAAATATGTGGAATACCTGTTGTTGCCCATTGCATCGCGGTCATTGCCATAAATAACGGTTGCAAGCATGAACCTCAGAGGCACATCCTCTCCGAAATTATAAGCTATCGAGAGGTCTATGATGTGAATGGTTTCATCTGCATCAAAATTGAAAAATTGCGGATTCGCAACTCCCGAAAAATTAAAGATATCAGCCAAGGCCACAGTGAAGCCCCCCGTAGTGTACCTGATGATGTTGGTTACTTCGCGAAATTCGCCATCCAGGGACATACCACCCCAAGATAATATTGCAAAGCCACCATTGAAATAACCTACGGTAGGAGCTGTTACGAACCCATCACTTACTCTTAATCCACGCCAATAGTGCATGTTTTTGAGATCGAGTCCTACATCAAAGCGACCTTGCGCCGAAAGGCCAGAAACGGATATGGTGAGAATGAGCGCCAATAATGCGATTTTAATCTTGTTCATTTTCATGGAAAAAGTATTTTAAAAAATTGATTGAATTTTACCGGTCAGATTCTTGCACAATAGTAAGGCAGAATACTTTTGTTTGTTTTATGACCTACAACGCCTGAATAAATCAGAATGAAAGGGGAAAACAGACCGGCAGCTGGCAGAACAGCATCAACTGCCGGTCGTCCTGTCATTTTCTATACACAGAGATTGATTATGTCAGTATATTAAACAATAGTGCAGCAAGCAATGCACCGCAAATCGGGCCAACTACTGGAATCCAGCTATAGCCCCAGCCACTGTCGCCCTTTTCTTTGATGGGCAGTAAAAAATGGGCAATTCTCGGGCCAAGGTCGCGGGCAGGGTTTATTGCATATCCGGTGGTTCCTCCAAGAGAGATACCGATAGCAATTACCAGAATACCTACAGGTAGAGCACCGATAGAGCCTAATCCGATTTTAAAATCAGGAGCAGCCAGTTCGGGCGCTACTGCCATCACAGACGGTCCGGCGATATTGAAGATGATGAAAACCAAAGCAAATGTGCCGACGATTTCGCTGATCAGGTTGAAAGGAGTGTTTGGTATTGCTGGGCTTGTGGAGAATACACCCAATTTAGCTCCTTTGTCTTCCGTAATATCGAAGTGTGTTTTGAAGACTAAGAACACCAACACGGCTCCAAAAAATGCACCTGCCATTTGCGCAATTATAAATCCGGGAACTTTTGCCCACGCAAACAAATTGGCTGCTGCCAAGCCGATGGTAACTGCCGGATTCAGATGTGCTCCTGAGTGTGGACCCGCTACAGTAACTGCAAGAAATACGGCGAATCCCCAGCCGATGGTTATGGTCAACCAACCCGCTCCAAACGATTTGGTTCCTTTGAGAATTACATTGGCCACTACCCCACCACCAAAAAGGATCAGGATGGCCGTTCCGATGAATTCATAAATCAGTTCTATATTCATTGTTTTAAGGTTTAAAGAGTAATAAAATTTAGTATTAACTATTTTATCCAGGATTTTGCCCTTGCAACAGCATCAGCCCACCTTTCTTTCAAGGCTTTTACCTGAGCCTCCGGCATGGCGGGAGCAAATTTCTTGTCGAGTTGCCATTGCTGCCTGATGTCTTGCAGGTCGTTCCAGTATCCTGTTGCCAGACCGGCAAGGTATGCTGCACCCATTGCAGTGGTTTCGGTTACCTTGGGCCTGATAACAGTTGTTTTGAGAATATCTGCCTGGAATTGCATCAGAAGGTTGTTAATTGATGCACCCCCGTCAACACGCAATTCCTTTATTTTCAAACCTGTATCTAGCTCCATTACATGCAGAACATCCATTGTTTGATACGCTATTCCTTCCAATGCAGCGCGTGCAATATGCGCCCGGGTGGTGCCACGGCTGATACCCACCATAAGGCCGCGGGCGTATTGATCCCAGTAAGGTGCACCCATTCCTGTGAAGCTGGGTACGAAGAACAGGTCGCCACTGTTTTCTACCTGACCGGCAAGGGCTTCAATTTCAGCCGATTTCTGGATGATGCCCAGACCGTCGCGCAGCCACTGAACAACAGCACCTCCGATAAAAATACTGCCTTCCAGAGCATATGAAGTTTTTCCATTAATCTGCCAACCTACTGTGGTTACCAGATTGTTTTTGGAAATGAAGGGTTTCTCACCTGTGTTCATCAAAATGAAACATCCTGTTCCATAAGTGTTTTTTACCATACCTTCCTCAACGCACATTTGGCCAAACAAAGCAGCCTGCTGGTCGCCGGCGATACCTGCAATAGGCACTTTCGATGCAAAGAAGGTAGTGTTGGTATGGTCGTAAACCTCACTCGAAGAGCCTACCCTTGGGAGAATAGATTTTGGTACATTCAGGATGGAGAGCATCTCATCGTCCCAATCCAGGGTGTTGATGTTGAAAAGCATAGTGCGGCTTGCATTGCTCACATCTGTAACATGGGTGCGGCCACCGGTAAGTTTCCATACCAACCATGTATCAACGGTTCCGAATGCCAATTCGCCTTTTTCGGCCTTTTCGCGGGCCCCTGCCACATTGTCAAGAATCCATTTCACTTTCGTGCCGCTGAAGTAGGCATCAATCACCAAACCTGTCTTCTCGCGGATTTTCTGCGACAAACCACGGTCTTTCAACTCGTCACAAATCCCTGAGGTGCGGCGGTCTTGCCAAACAATCGCATTGTAAACAGGCTCGCTTGTCTTCCTGTCCCATACAATTGTAGTTTCTCGCTGGTTGGTTATACCAATTGCATGCAACTGCGTTCCGTTGATGCCCATTTTCGACATCGCCTCGGTTACAACTGATGCCTGCGACGACCAGATTTCCTTAGGGTCGTGCTCTACCCAGCCCGGTTTTGGGAAAATTTGCTCAAACTCCTTCTGTGCCACAGAACGGATGTTGCCCTTGTGGTCGAATATCAGGGCACGAGAGCTTGTTGTTCCCTGATCGATTGATAACACGAATTTTTCCATAGTGTTGGTTTTAATAAATGAATGGATGAAAGAATTCCTAAGAAAGGAAATAATTTTTTGCTACTGATTCAAAGTCTTGCACTTGTTTTTCTGCCCACGACTTGTCGTATTGCAACTCCTCTGCCATTATTTTGGCAACGGCAGGTGCTATAAGAAGAGTTTCGCGTGCATCCAGGATAAGGCACCTGATTCTTCTTGATAAGACATCTTCGAGCGTTACGGCCATTTCCTTGCGGATGGCCCAAATTACCTGAGCCTTTATCAAATTGAGCTTTGGGCTGATAACCTGGTCCATGTTTGGTTCGCTTTTACTCAGATTGAGAATATGCTCCTTATCGGTGCCGTAGAAATAAAAAGGATCTGTGTAATCTACTTTTTTTGTGTATCCGTGAATTTTGAAATTGTGGGTTTCAGAATCTGTTTTTTTGAATCCATTATGCTTTTCAATTTGATTGATCATATCTTCGGCCATGCTTCTGAAAGTGGTCCATTTGCCGCCTACAATGGTAAATAGGTCAGATTCTGATGTGAAAATCTTATGGCTGCGCGAAATCTCTTTTGTTTTGCGTCCTTCTGCCTTTGGCGCTGCAAGGGGCCTTAAGCCTGCGAAAACGCTCAGAATGTCATTCCTTTGGGGTTGCCGCGTGAGATATTTTCCGGTTGTGCGCAATATAAATTCAATTTCTGAATCTAAAGCCTGTGGCTCCAACGATGGGTGTTCGATCAGCGTATCAGTTGTTCCTACTACTATTTTGTTGTGCCAGGGAATGGCAAAAAGCACCCTGCCGTCATCCGTCTTGGGTATCATAATGGCGTAGTTGCCCGGCAAAAATTCTTTGTTAAGCACCACATGTACACCCTGGCTGGGTACTATACTCCGCGATAGGGTGGGTTGGTCCATCATTAGGATTTCGTCGGCAAAAACACCCGTAGCATTAATAATAGATTTGCCATGAAAATTATACTCCTTGCCGGTTTCTTCGTCAATGGCTACAACTCCCGACACCTTGCCCTGCTGGTTTTTGGTCAGGTTTGTTACGCGCATGTAATTCAGAACATCTGCTCCCTGTTCGGTGGCCGACTGCAGTACATTAATGGCCAGGCGCGAATCGTCGAATTGACCGTCGTGATAAACAACCCCGGCAGTAATTAAATTGGGGTTGATGGTAGGAATTTTTTCGATAGCTTTCTTTTTGGATATTCTATACGATCTTCCAAGACTGTAATGCCCCGCTAGAAAATCATATATCATTAAGCCCACCGTGAATTTCAACTCATCAAACCAACCAAATGTAGGTATAACGAAAGATTGGTTTTTCACCAAATGGGGTGCATTTTTCATTAATCGGCCCCGCTCAACACAAGCTTCACGCACAAGCGCAACATCGCCCTGTGCAAGGTATCGCACTCCGCCGTGTACCAATTTGGTGCTTTTGCTTGATGTGGATTTCGTAAAATCCGACATTTCAAGTAATAGAGCTTTGTATCCCCTCGTGGCGGCCTCCAGAGCAATCCCTATTCCGGTGGCCCCGCCCCCTATAATTATAATATCGTATGCTTCCGTCGCTATTGATGCATCCCTTAATATAGTACTCCTGTCCATTACTGTTGTATTTAAACTTAGAAAAATATTTTATGCAATAATAAAACAAAATGAAAGCAAAAGCAATAAAAAATAAAAAAAAATAAGAAAAAGTAAAGCAAATGTTTCAAAAACCTTTGTTTTGTTGATTTTTAGTTTGATATTATTCTGAGCTGTTGAGAATATTCACTATTTTTATCCCATTAAATTATTCTCCCGTGGCAATAAGTATTGCAGAAAGACATAAAGCTATTTTGGAAAGGCTCAAAAACGCCGGATATGTTAATGTTGTTGACCTTAGCCGAGAATTAAATGTTTCCACCGTTACCATTCGAAAGGATTTGAAATTCCTGGAAGAAAAGAATCTTTTGTTTCGGATACACGGTAGCGCCTCCCATAATGACCCGTATATGCCCGACAGGCATGTAAACGAGAAAGAGAAGTTGCATGTTGAGGAAAAACGGCGAATTGGCAAACATGCCGCCAGCATGGTTATGGATGGCGACAGCATAATCATAGCATCAGGAACCACCGTAAATGAATTTTCCAGGCATGTTACCGGGAAAAAGGGATTGGTGGCTATCTGTGCATCTCTAACGGCCTCCAGAGAACTTGCACTTGCTGGTGCGGCAGAGGTTATCCAACTGGGCGGTATTCTTCGCCATACTTCCCTTTCGGTAGTGGGTCCGTTTGCTGAAAGGGTGCTGGGAGATTTTATGTGCAACAAACTTTTTATCGGAGTTGACGGGATTGACTCCAACTACGGAATTACAACTACCAATGCCCTTGAGGCCAACCTGAACCAACGAATGATAGCATCAGCGCTGAGCGTTATTGTGCTGGCCGATCATTCCAAGTTCGGCCGACATGGGTTTAGCCGTATTTGTGGCTTAGATAAGGTAGATATAGTCATCACGGATAATTGCGTTTCCGATTACCAGGTAAAGGAATTTGAAGAAAAGGGTGTGCAGGTAGTCAGAGTATAGCAACAATAGGAAATCAGCGTTGCCTCATCAATTTTTCAATCTCATCGGGTTTTCTGGGCAATTCTTCGGACATATTAATAAATCCGTCTTCAGTAACAAGGAACATATCTTCGATGCGGATTCCTATTTTCTCCTCAGGAATGTAAATTCCCGGTTCTATTGTAATTACATCGCCCGCCCGAAGTGGAGCATACTCAGAGCCAACATCGTGTACCTGAAGTCCAACGAAGTGACTTAATCCATGAACAAAATATTGCCCAAGGGGGTTGCCGTGCAGGTCGGCTCCGTGAGAATTAATGAAATTGAATGCAATTTTTCTCAATTCGAAAATGGAAATACCAGGGCGCAAGTATTCGAGGACAGTATTTTGCGCACCCAGCACAATTTCGTACAGTTCGCGCTGCCGGGGCGTAAATCTGCCGCTTACCGGGTAAGTACGGGTTAAATCAGAGCAATAAAATCCAAATTTTGCGCCGATATCAACTTTTAATACATCCCCGTCTTTCATCTGACGAGTATTTCGGGTATAATGCAATACGGTCGAGAAAAATCCTGAAGCTACAATTGAGGGGAAAGCGGGGCCTTCGGCTCCATTTTTCCTAAACACATATTCGGCAACTGCCTCAATTTCAAATTCATGCTTTCCAGGTCTTATTGCCCGGGCAAGCTGGCGGTGCGCATCCATCGTGATATCAACTGCTCTTTGTAGCAGACGCAATTCCTCCTTGCTTTTTGTGCGTCTTAAGTCGTTTACATAGTCTCTAATATTGTTTACTTTCAGCCATGGAGCTTCTGTGCGCAAGGAATTTGCAAGTGTGTGCTCGTATGATTCATTACCCTGCAGAATAAGATGAAGGGTATATTCCTTGTCAATGTATGAACGCAACACTTCTTTCCAAGATGGAACGGGTCGGCGCCGTGCATCAATGATAATCTCGCCACCGTGAGTGGGACGAATATCTTTAAAACCAAACAGTTCTTTTGCGGCGGGTTCTATCCCAATCTTAGGCCCAGTCCATCGCTCGAGTGGTAAATTCCTTTCGGGAAGAAACAGAATTTCGTTTCTTTCCTCCGGGAATAAGAAAAGGACTGCATTGGGGATTTCCACCCCGGTAAAGTAAAAGAAATTTATTTCCTGCGAATGAGTTCCTCCATCATTATGACCTCGGGCATCACCTCTGCCCACCAGCACAATGATCCCATCACCGACCTTATCCATAAGTTTCATTCTTCGCTTGCGATACTCTTCTGGCGGACTGCGATCGATTATATATGAACCGACCCGGTATTCTAAGGGGAGATCTTGTAAGTAGGCAATATTTGGCAGGAAAATTAAAGTAGCAAAAAAAAGGCGTAAAAATGGGTTTTTCATAATTTTTACAATTTATGTGGATGATATACAACTATTTGCATAGTTCTACAACATATTTGTGAGGCTAAATCTTACGGAAGGTTTATATGTGTCTTGCTTGCTCAGCCTTACTCTTCCATATCAAACTGCATCATATTCCTGCGCTCGGGGCGGTTTCCAATACCAAAATTGTATCGGATATTGATTCCAATCCTTCGGTTGTCTGTATAACGGTCGCCCTGCAATTGCATGGTTCCCTGGTTCAGGCTGAATTGTGTTACCATGGTGCGTAGCACATCCCTGGCATTCAGAGTAATGCTCAGCCGTTGATTAAGAAAGGTTTGGTTTAGGCCAAAATTTAGTTGTCCAAAAGTATCCAACTCATAGAAGTTGTGTTGGCCATTTGTCATCATAAATCCCATCATATTCAATCGCGTAGTCCTGCCCAGACGCAGTTGGTGGAATGTAAAAAATCTCCAGCTTCCCCTGCTAAAGCTTAGTGGTTGATTTTCATAAAACCCATCGAACTCATTAATGTTGTATTGAGCTCCTATTGCAAAGAAGTAAGTCCGTCCCGGAGGAATACCTGCTACCAGATTGAAGTAGGTCTCGCGCCGCCTTCCCAGGTTGTCAAAGGTGCGTACTGCAACCTGGGGGTTTGCAGGATCCTGATACATTACACTCGAAAAAATATCGGTTGTATAATTGCGTCCCACTGCAAACACCGGGAAATCGTCAAAACTGATATTAGCTTCAATATTGTGGGTAAACTGCGGTTTTAGAGCAGGATTGCCTGTTTCGAACAAAAACTGGTCAATATACCTAATGGCAGGATTCAGACTTGCATAGTCGGGCCTGCCTATGGTGCGGCGGTAAATCAGGAAACCGCGAAGCTCAATGCCGGCCATTTCAAACAGCCTTCGGCTCAAAAAGGCATAGGGGAAAAAATCGGTGCGGTTTACTACAAAATTGGCGTTGGAAGGAACAGTTTGCCTACCGTTCATAATAGTGTTTTCAATTCTGAAGCCCGTTTTGAGAGTCAATTGGGCAGGCAGGTTGAAAGTTGCCTGGGTGTAGAGTGCATTTATTCTTTCGGTGTAAAGAAATGAGTTGGTGCGCCTGCCGTCGGGCAGCAAATTGCCATTGTCGTTGATAAAGAATTCGGAATCACTGGAAAAGTCAACCCAAGTGCTTTTCAATCCCGCTTCAATCATGATGGCATCATTGAAATGATAGGTGAAATCGGACTGAAACAGGAATGAGTTTCGTGCAAAGCGGCTGTCTCCCAAACCCGATCTTGAGGGAAGTGCAGGAAAAACAAACGAATGGGTGTATGCTTGTTCTGCAATATTGTTCCCAAACCCGTATCCAATCCTGGTGTCCCATTCAGAGCCAAGTGTATCGAGCTCCCATCTGAAGCCCAAATCTTGCTGTAGATTTATGAATTGCCCGTTGTTGTTGAGCAGGTTTAAGTTTTCACTAAAGAGGCTATTGTTTACTTCAGTACCCATGAAATTTCGGTTGTTGGCCTCTGATGACCGCAACCCGCCGGTGAAGCGCCCGTCGTAGGTAATTGTAATATCAGGGTTTACTTCAAAAGTTAGTCCCAGTCCTAAGTTCCCGGAGGTATTGTTTTGACGGTTTACCGAAGTTTGGCTCAGCTGGGCATCAAGGGGCATGAAGCGGGTAGAATTCAGATCCTCGGTAACACCATTTGTGTTTATGCCGGCATTAATAAAAGATGTGATTCTGTCGTTGCTGTTGTTGAGACTGAAAGATGCAAACCTGTTGCCCGAAACTCCCTGATTGAAACCCGTATTGACCGAGCCAAACCGTCCTATACGCATACCCTGCCTGAGCACAATGTTGATAATACCGCCTGAACTTGCTGCATCGAACCGGGTGGATGGTGTACGGATTATTTCGATATGCTGCACACTGCCGGGAGGGAGGCTTCTGAGAATATTATTTATGTCCTGCTGGCTCATTCTTTGCAGCCTTCCGTTGATATAAATTGCAGCCGGGGTAGCGCTGGTCAGAAAAATGCCCCCATCGGGGTCAACAAACAATCCCGGAGTCATTTCAAGTATCTCAAGGGTGTTGGTGCTGATATTGGCAAGGGGTTCGGGGTCAACGATTACTTTATCGCCTTCCTGCCTAATGAGCGGGCGGCGGGCAGTAACCGTAACTTCTGCAAGTGCTCGTGCATCATCTTGAAGCATAAAGAAATACTGGCTCCGGCCAGGTACAATTTCCAGTGATTCATCAATGGTTGTCATTCCAATAAACCGAACCAATACCCTATAAACTCCGGGTGCAACAGATAATGTTGCAGTGCCGTTCACATCCGTAACAGCAGCTAAAGACGCATCGCTTTGGGGCAATAATAGTTGTACTGTAGCTCCCGGCAGGGGGTTCCTGTCTCTGTCTGTTACTCTTATATTTATCTGCAGAGCAGTGGAGTATCCTGAATTTATTACTGAAAGAAAGATTGACGCAATAAGGAATGCTATTTTGAAAGACTTCATAACTAAACTAAGTAGGTGTTTGTAAATCTTTTGCAGGTGGTTTGGCTCGGTTGCTATGACACAATTATCAATGCATTAAACAGACAAGAGTTTTAATTGTTTGACATTGCAAAAAATAATGTTCAATAAGAATCAAAAAAGATTAAACAAAAAATCATTGACTTAGTTGCCTGTATATTTGCCCAAAGCATCTCAGAGTAATTGCTGTTTTTGCATCCTAACCGAGGGCTTCTGACAATATATTGGACGATAGTAGCCATGAAATGTTACAAGTTGCAAGTTAATTTCAGCAGGGCAGCTTCATTTACCCTTCAACTTAAGCTACAGCTAATGCGAGTTGGCAGGTATTTCCGGCCAAAGTATTACATCTAAGGCAATTTTTCCCTTTTGTGATCATGAGGGTAGTTCAACCGCCTCAATTTTTCTTTTTTCTGAAATGGCATCCCGGGAGTATTCGCTGGGCTTTATTCCATAAAATTCGTGGAAGCATTTCGAGAAATACGAAAGACTTGTAAAGCCCACTTCGAATGCTATTTCTTTTATAAACCCTTTTTTGCCGTCGAGAAGTTGTGCGGCCTTTTGCAGCCTTATGTATCTGATAAAATCGCTGGGTGATTGTCCGGTGATTTTTTTCAATTTTCTAAAAAGGTGCACCCGGCTCATGCCTACATCGCGGCTAAGGTCCTCGGCACTTAGCTGTGGATCGCCCAGACGGGATTCAATGATCAGAATGATTTTGTTGAGCAACGCCTGATCAGCCGAAGCTACCGGCTTATCTGCCATCACAATGCTTGCTTCGGGACTGTATTTAATTTTGATTCTTTCGCGGTTGATGAGCAGGTTGTAAATGTTTTTCTTGAGCAATTCGGTTTTGAAAGGCTTTATGAAATATGCATCGGCCCCAACATCAAGTGCTTTTACCAGGTCTTCATTATTGGCTCTCGAAGTGATGAGAACCACCGGCAAATGGCTGGTTGATGGGTTGGATTTCAGCTTTCTGCACAGCGACACACCATCCATTATGGGCATCACCACATCAGTAAGGATCAGGTCGGGCATATAATTGTGAACAATATCGAGTGCTTCCTTGCCATTTGAACATTCCAGCACTTTGAATGAGGCTTCCAGTTCAAGTCTCAGGTATTGTCGCATGTGCGAATCATCGTCGGCTATTAGTATTTTGTAGGTTGTCCTCTTCCTTGCCTTGCTTTCGGTTGTTAAGGTATCTTCCAGTTCATTAAGCTGATCGATGGTGCCGTCTAACAAATTAAGGGTGGAATTGGATTTTTCGGATACAGCCTGAGCAGTTCCCGTATGCGAGATCTGTGCATTGGCTACATGGTTGTGCCCAAGAGGAACTTGAATGTAAAAAACACTGCCTATTCTGCTGGTGCGGTTTCGCGCAAAAATGCGGCCATGTTGCATCTCCACAAGCGTACGGGCAAGATGTAGGCCAATTCCTGTTCCTGGATTGGATTCGGGATTATTACTTCCTTTATAAAACCGGTCAAAAATTTTGTGAAGGTTCTCATTTTCAATACCAGGACCAGTGTCTGAAATAGTTATTTCAGCATATTCCTTCAGAAAGCCTTCATTAAAACTGTTTTTAGTTGTCCGAAGGTGTATTTCTATTTCACCGCCCTTGGGAGTAAATTTAAAAGCATTATACAATACATTATAAATTACCTTGTCAAAGTTATTGGAGTCGATCCAAACATGAAGTTCCTCAAAAGGTTTAGAAAAATGAAATTTAATATCCTTTTTTTCGGCTAAATAATAAAACGCATCCATAATTCCCTGGATGAATTTTACGAGGTCGGTCTGAGTATAGGTTACCAAAACCTGGCCCTTATCAATCTTCCTAACATCGAGCAGTTGGTTTACCAGCCTGATGAGCCTCTGCGTATTAACAGTCATAAGTTGCAGATTTTTTTTGCTTGGTGCATCTGTACATTCCGAAAGCAATTTTTCAAGCGGACCTGCAATAAGAGTCAAGGGCGTGCGGATTTCGTGTGAAATATTTGTAAAAAATTGAAGTTTTGCATCGTTTATTTTCTCCTGGTTTTCAAGTTGCATTAATTCCTGCTTTTGTTTTAACCTACTTTTTACCTGCCTGAAAATTCCAAAAGCAATTCCGGCTATTACTGCAATATAAATCGCCCTAAACCACCAGGCATTCCACCAAGGCTGTCTAATGCGGATAAAAACTTCCCTGATCTCTGAAAAATTTTGACCATCAACAGCCCTTACCTGAAATATATATGTACCCGGGCTAATGTTGGTAAAAGTTGCCCGGCGGTTGTTTGTGCCGGTGTTTATCCAGTTTTCGTCGAATCCCAACAGGCGGTATTGGTAAGTAAATCGTTCAGGATTGGTAAATCCAATTGTGGAAAACTCGATGCTGAAGTTGTTGTTGGCCCATGGAAGAACTAGTGTATCGGTTTGTTCTATGGATTGGTTTAAGATTACCCGGTTGTTTATTCTTTCGCCAAGGTTGACGGGTTGGTTCAGCAGAATTAAACTTGTTAGATACACCGGAGGTACCTGATTGTCCCTTATGATTTTAGATGGAACAAACCAGGTAAGGCCATTTATTCCGCCAAAAAGTAACTCGCCGTTATTGCCTTTGAGAGCCGAATTTCGCCTGAACTCATTCCCTTGCAAGCCATCATGTACAAAATAATGGGTAAAGGTTGTAGCATTTTTGCCTATGCGGGTTATCCCATTATGAGAGGATATCCAAATATCGTTTTGATTATCCTGAAGTATGGCGGTAACAACATTGTTTGAAAGTCCTTGGACAGTAGTATAAAATTGTGAAGAACCCTTTGTTTTATCATAAACGGCAATTCCCTCATTGGTGCCAATCCAAATTCTTCCCTGGGAATCTTCGGTAATATAATATACAATGTTGTTTGGTAGCAAGCCATTGGCAGTGCTGAATGTTTGAAATGTGTTTGTTGAGGGGTCAAGTAAGCTCATTCTGTTGTAAGTGCCAATCCAAATGAGCCCTTGGCTATCCTGGAAAATTTTGTTCACCCAATTATTGCATAAAGTATTGGGGTTAGTGGGGCTATGGAGGAATCGGGTAATTTTTTGCGTTTGCGGGTTGTACTTGTTGAGGCCACCTCCGCTGGTTCCAATCCAGATATTTCCTTTGTTGTCAATCATAATAGCCTGCACCTTATCATTCGAAAGGCTTTGGGTGTTGGCAGGATCATGCCTATAAAATTGACTTTGACCTGTTCTTGGGTTAAAACTGAAAAAGCCCTCATGGGCAGTGCCTGCCCACAAAATTCCATTTGCATCAAAAGCCAGTGCAGTTATTGATACGGGCAAGCCACCATTATGGCCCGAGTTTAAAGGGAAATGCCTTACATTATTGTTTTTTAAATTAATCTGATAAATTCCATCGGTATCTGTGCCTATCCATATCTGATTTTGGTTATCTTGGGCAATTGCCATGATGCTGCCGGAGCCAATCGAATTGTCTCCAAATTGCTGATAGGTGATGGTGTTAAAGTTGTTTGTTCGCCCTGGTATCATCACCGCACCCTTGAGAAAAACGCCCAACCAAAGGTTGCCTTCAGAATCCTGAGTAATAGCATGGATGCGCGACCTGGTTAAATCAAACCGGCTATGCATCACTTTATGGGGCGCCATGGTATTTTCGCCGGAAGGAAGCTTCCAAAGGCCTGCTCCACTGGTACCTATCCAGATATTGTTTCGCCGGTCTGCAAACAAGCTTCTTATGGGAAGCTCTGAACCTCTGTTGGTATTGCTGGAAACTATTTCGAAGGTGTTTCGGCCTTCCACAAACCGATTCAGCCCTCCATTGGCGGTGCCAATCAAAATATTGCGCTGATGGTCTTCGATGATAGAAGTAATATAGTTGCTGCTGAGTGAACCGGGTCGGTCATTTTCGAAACGAAATATTTTCATTTCGTTGGTTGACGGGTTAAAAACATTTAGTCCCTCGTTTTCAGTACCTATCCAAAGCCTGCCATAAAAATCCTCAAAAATTACATCAAGAAATTCGCTGCTCAGTCTGGGTATAAGATTCATATCGGCATGACCCTGAAGAGTTTCTTTGTCAATGCGTATTAAGCCCTGCCCCGAAGTAGCTGCCAGCAAATTGCCCGATGACATTTCTATAATGGATGTTACATGGGGTTTGAGACGGGTGGTGTCGCGAAACATTTCTACCTCATCAAAATTATCCTTCATATAATTGTACCGCAGAAGCCCGTTAATGGTACCTACCCATAGCCTTCCGCTTTTATCCACATACAGGCTTCGAACAAAGTTGCTGGTAAGGGAGTATGTAGTGCCCGGAATATTTCGGTATATTTTAAAATTCAATCCATCAAAGCGGTTGAGGCCATCCTCGGTTGCTATCCAAAGAAAACCGTTTCCATCTTGGGCTATGTATGTTATCATGCTGTTCGACAAATCCAGGTCTGATGACAAAAATTTCACAGGTTGGGGATGTGCCCATGCAATAATCAGAAAACTCGACAAAAATAGAAGCACTGATTTCATTTGACAGATGTTGATTTTGATGTTCGTGGGCTGTAAAATTACAACATTTTCTTATGAATGTAACCAGAATTTCATTATTGGTAACCTAAATATCACCTGCGTTACCTTTGTTACAGGACTTGTAACATCAGAAATGGCCATTTGGGCGCTGAGGCTTTACCTTTATGGTTACATTTTGTTATATAAAGCATTTCTTTTCTAATATAATAGATGAGCCCACTCCGAAAAGTGAGGTTTTAAAAAGTGAAAATAAATGCCATAAAAATGACTAAATAGCTAAAAACCGATAATTTCGGTGCCATAAGGTTTAAAGTTGGGGCAATAAATTTAGTTTGGGC
>Ga0209316_100007_pt1 | contig 113564 bp, 101 predicted proteins | sample 3C3metaG_FD_184150 | JGI IMG/M metagenome (GOLD analysis project Ga0209316, IMG submission 184150) | Freshwater bacterial and archeal communities from Indian Creek, Illinois, USA - 3C3 metaG (SPAdes) (version 3) | ecosystem: Environmental > Aquatic > Freshwater > Unclassified | place: USA... | reverse complement strand
GCATTATACCACACGTTTTTATATAATACAAATAAAAGAATTAAACCTATTAAAAAACATCGAGTTTTTCAATAGGTTGTGCCTTATATCCCCATAGCTAAAGCAAGGGGCTTTACGGCACTTTTGGTAATACTTTCATTGCGTTTTCCGAGCTTCCACTGTCCGTATTCAACCGAATCGGCCAAAAACATGAGCATGAGCATCTGTATAAATGCTTGCCCGATAAATATCAGTAACCCGGAGATGCCAATATAGAGCATATCCATCGGTGAAAAGAAGAAAACTATATAGCCCAATACCACAAGAATCGTCGAAGCGGTATAAAGAGTTCTACGACTGAACCTTTTACTGAAAATAGGGAAAACCGAAAGAGCAGAAAGCTGAGAAACACCTAAAACTGCGGCAAAAACCGAAAACATTCCTTCGTCACCGTAAGCGTACTTAAAAAAATGTAAACCGAAGCCTGTTGTGGTAACATATCCTATCATAAACAATACCATCGAGATTGCGGTATAAAGCAATTGATCGTTTTTAAATATAACATGAACCAAATCTTTAAGTGTTGTAGGGTCTTCTTTTTTAAAGACTCCTCTTTGCTCCTTAACTCCAAATAATGTTATGCACTGTCCAATCTACATGATAGCTACGATTATAACTGCAAACGCAAAGTATCCCCTTTGCATGCTTCCTAAGCTATTACCAAGCATTTCAGTTATCGGCACTATCCCTACAACTACCGAAAACATTCCTAAATTACCGCATATTCTCGCGATGGCTCCGATTTTTTCCCTTTCCTTCTGATCCATACTCAATGAAGGAAGCATCGACCAGTACGGGATATCATTTGACGTGAAACTCATTCCCCAGCAAAGATAGAACACAGCAAAGGCAGCTATGTATGCACCGTGCGATAAACCAAAATCGGTAAATATAAGAATCGTGAAAATCCCCGACACTAAAGCTCCAAAAGCTATCCAAGGCTTAAACTTTCCGTATTTCGTAAAAGTATTGTCTACTATAAGACCCATTATGGGATCGTTTAACGCATCAAAAACTCGAGCAAACAGTATTATACTAGTGAGCCACCACAAGACATCATTAGGAAGATTTAGTATATCCGTTAAGTAAAATATTAGAAATGTGCTAATTATGGTAAATACCATATCCCTGCCGACTGTTCCTAATCCGAAAGCGAGGTGATTATAATTGGACTTAGTTCTCATACTATACGCTCCTATTATGTTTTCTAAGCAACATGAAGAAATATTTGAACAAAACAGAATCGAACAGTGAATAGATCATCAGTTCGACACAATTAAAAACTATTCAATTAAATCAGAATTGTCATACAAATAATTGGTGGAGGGGGTCGGATTCGAACCAACGAAGACGTCAGCCAGCAGATTTACAGTCTGCCCCCTTTAGCCACTTGGGTACCCCTCCGCAAAATTTGATTGCTGATAGATTATAAACGCAAATCTACATTCATGTCAATAATTTTTTAGAAAAAAAGCATTGGGGACGGAGCCTGTTGCTTTAAAAAATATTATGTTAATAATCTGAATAAAGTGTATAATGGTTGATGTGCTATTTACCTGATAGAAAGGATATGATTTGTTTGCTTCCTCGCACACACAGGCAAATAGGTAAACTGATATTTAAGGTAGTTCAAAAGGGATTTCACGTAAAACTTAGAAGGATCGCTTTGGAATACGGCTCAATTAAGCCAGACATTCTTCCCAGCATGAAATCCATCTCCCATACCAAAGCCCTTTCTTTCCATTTCGTTAAGGAATTGATTGATGACTTGCTCGACAAACCCATACCCCTTACAAAAAGAGAAATGAGAAGATTTTCAATCAAACTGGGAGTATTGTTACATTTTATATCGGATTACTTTTGTCATGTTCATAACAACGGAATTGACGAACCTCTTCGAAAGCATTATTTGTATGAACGAAAGCTCGCAAAAAAACTAATAAAGCACAACTGGGCGGACAGATATCCTGATTTATGGGAAATTCCGGCGGAAATATCCTTAAATTCTGCACAGGAATTAATTGAGTATATAGAAAACATGCACCATAGCTATTTAAATCGTTCTCAGCATTTATCTGTTGATTTATGTTTCTGTCTTGAAGTATGCACGACGGTCGCTTCAACAGTGATCGCCAATCGTTTTATAAGTTCGGAAGAAAAACAAAGATTGCTGACTGGATAGCGAATACTGAAAAATCAGAACAAATTAATTTTCAATGAAAATGAGATTGATAAGTATATTATGATTGTAGGTACATGCAAAGCATTATTGCGTATCGATGGAGCTTTTTCGCTTAAGGATAAAAGGCGTACGTTAAAGAGCATCCTTGAACGGATAAAATCCAAATACAATGTGTCTGCTGCGGATATAGACGACAACGACATATGGAACAGCGCTGTTATCGGTATAGCCTGCGTATCCAATGACGCAAGCTATACCGATGGCTTACTACAATCTATCATCAGTTTCATAGAAAGTGATCCTAGAATAGAAGTTACAGACTTCGAAACCGATACAATTCACCTTGACTGACAGCGCTCAAATCAAACTGTCGAAAGGCTCAATACTTTTGCGTCTTAATCTCATAGAATTGTAAACTACGTTTATAGAGCTTGCAAACATCGCAACCATACCGATCAAAGGATGTAATAAGCCGAAAGCGGCAAGCGGAATAGCCAACGCATTGTAAAACCATGCCCAGAAATAGTTTTGTTTTATCTTGCTGAATATGCCTCTTGATAGCTTGATTGCTGAGATTACTACTCCTATATCTCCTCTTACAAGGGTTACGTCGGCCGCTTCTATCGCAATTTCCGTTCCCGTGCCCAGTGCTATCCCGACATTGGCCTGTTTTAAAGCCGGAGCATCGTTTATACCATCCCCCACCATCGCAACCAGTCCAAATTCCTTTTGAAGTTTAATTATCTCATTAACTTTACCATCCGGTAAAACTCCTGCCACCACATGTGTAATTCCTGCCTTTTTCGCTATAGCCTCGGCAGTTCTTGCATTGTCGCCGGTTATAAGGGCGGTTCTGATACCCATATTCTCAATTCCGGCAACCGCCTTAGCCGAATTCGGCTTTAATTCATCGGCTACGGCAATAATACCAGCCAATTCGCTATTTAATCCCACCACTATGATCGACTTGGCTTGATCTTCAAATTGTGTGATAAATTCTTTACCCTTTGAAACGTCAACACCTGATTCTTCCATGTAATTTACGCTTCCCACCAGCACATCGACGCCGCTGATATTACCCCTTATACCCTTTCCTGTCACAGCTTTGAAATCTTTGATATCGCCCAAGGTTAATCGATCTTTCTCGGCAGCCTTAATCAGAGCTTTAGCAAGCGGGTGTTCAGAGCCTGCTTCAAGGCTTGCGGCAAAAAGTAGTACCTTAGATTCATCCATCCCGTTGAAGCTCTTTATATCCGTCACTTCCGGTTTCCCGTTGGTCAAAGTGCCTGTTTTGTCAAATGCTATCATCTTTATGTCTTTTAACGTTTGTACTGCTTCTCCGTTTCTGATAAGGATTCCCTTTTCAGCTCCCATCGCGCTTCCGACCATTATCGCCGTAGGAGTGCCCAGTCCTAAAGCGCACGGACAAGCTATCACCATCACCGAAGTTGCCGTTATAAACGATAACGCCAGCGGTGACAAATGGGTATTAACCCAAGGCAGATATTGAGATGCCCAAGCTATGATCGACATATGAAAATGCGGAAACAGATTGAATGATAAGAATGTAAGCAATGTCAAAGTTATTACTCCGGGTACAAAATACCCAGTTATCCTGTCTGCGAATTCTTGTATCGGCACTTTTGAGCCCTGACACTCCTCAACCATTCTCACAACCTGAGCCAGAAAAGTATCCTTGCCAATCTTAGTGGCTTTGACTTTTAAAAGGCCATGCGTGTTTATTGTAGCCCCTATACAATGGCTTCCCACGCGCTTCTCAACGGGCATCGATTCACCTGTTGCCAAAGATTCATCCACTTGACTATAGCCTTCTATAACTACGCCGTCTGTAGGAATCTTCTCACCTGGCCTTACAATCATTACATCGTCTATATTTAACTCTTTAATCTCTATTTCATATTCTTTGCCGTTACGTAAAATTTTAGCGGTTTTCGCACCCATCTGTATAAGCTTGCGAACAGCTTGCGAGGCTTTGCCTTTCGCACGAGCTTCAAGATATCGGCCTATTAAATGGAACGTGATGATACTGGTAGATAATTCGATAAAATCATGTACCGGAAGAATAAATCCTAAAAGTCCAACCAGAAAAGCAGGAACGGTACCTAAAGTCACAAGCACGTCCATATTTGCCCTTCCGTTTTTTATTGCCATAAAGCTTGCTTTATGAACATGAAGCCCTGTGCCGAATATTATCGGCAACCCTAAAATTACGGAAAGAAAGTAATGTCCGGGTACAGCGACTACGAACATATTAACAAACATAATCGATATGATGGCACTTGAGAGAACTATTGACACAATCATGTTCTTTTTCGCCTTATTTGCTCTTAGCTCATCTTTATCGACGCTTAAATCTGCATCTTCCTTATCAATCAGTTCATAGCCTGATTGTTTGACATGTTCTGTAATGGTCTTAACCGAAACGATTTCAGGTTCAAAAGTAATCGTGACTTTTTCCGCAGCAAAATTGACGTTTACACTTTGCACGCCTTGAATCTCTTTGATTGCGGATTCAACAGACTTAGCGCAACCCGCGCAAGTCATGCCTTTTATGTCTAACGATACGGTTTTGGTTTTACTTTCCTCAACAACGGCTCCGTAACCGGACTTTCTTATGGTTTCTTCTAAATTTGCAGGTGACGTCTTGTTCTCGTCGTACTCTATATAAGCTTTCTCAGCGGGGAAATTCACCGAAGCTGAAATAACGCCTTCAGCCTTTTTAAGCACTGTTTCTACCGTTCTCGCACATCCGGCGCAACTCATGCCTTCTATTTTAATAACGCATTTTTTTGATTGAACGATATCATTAGTATTCATAGCTCTCATTTGCCAGCCTCCAATCTTTATAAAACCAAGCTTTTCACTTGGTTTTATAGTGATTATAACAGACTGCTTTTGCTAATTCAAGATGCAAATATTCGCTGCCTACTTTGGTTTTTTAAAATCACATTGACATTATACAAGTTGAGTTCTAAAATATATTTGAGCAAACGTTTGCACAATCGAATAAGTAATATAAGTTAAGGAGGAACATATGAATAGGACAGTCATGGGATTTCTCTCAAGGTTACTCACATTTGCATTGATTTTAGGTATTTCGTTCGCTTTAGCCGGATGCATGCCTCAAACCGAACAAGCCGTGCCACCGGTTGAACAAGAAAAACAAGAGGTTGTAACACCTGACAAAGAAGAAGCGCAAGCCGTCATAGCGCCAATTCTTCAAAGTCCGGTCATAGACGGCAATTACGTCACTTTTAATTACATAAACCCTGATATCCCTCAGGATACTAAAGTCTTTTTGAGGGGAAACATGCCCGGAGTCGGTTGGGATGAAGGCTTAGAATTGACACGTGACCCTAACACGGCTGTGTGGTCATTAACGCTTGAAAATTTGCCGCAAGGCGCTTACGAGTATAAGTTTTTCAGCTCTGCCACAGATTGGATTGCTGATCCGCTAAATCCGATAATAGTAGGAACTTTCGGTAACTCTTCATTTGCTATAGGAGAGATTGCGGATGTGTTCATAATTTCGGTAGCAGGCAACTTTCAGCAGGCACATGCCGAATCTTTAGGCGAGGTATCGGGAAATTGGATGCCAGGCAGCGACTTAACAAAGCTTACTGAAACTGAACCTGGTTCCGGGATATACAGCGGGACATTCCGTTTACCCGCAGGTAAATGGGGGTACAAGATCACTATAGCCGAGGTCAAAGACGGAGTAGCTCAGAGCATTTGGATTCCCGAGGGATTGGGAAATGAACGCATTTTGGAATTGCAGCAAGAGCGAGATGTAACTTTTACTTTCAACTACAGCTTTTTCCTTGAGAATCCCGATTCAGAGCCTTATGTGGACAGCATAAACTATAAACTGCTAGCAGTTGAAGTTTTTAACGAAAAAGGCGAACTATTAGGATTTATGCACGATAACGATTTTGATTCCATATATAGACTCAGCTTAGGCACTCTCGACCCTGGCAAATACGTATATCAGATAAAAGTTGACGGTATAAGGATCAGACAAGATCTTGAGATAGTACTTGAAGAGCCTTTTGATCTTGAGCTAATTTATTTTTCTGGCGATAAAACCTTTACTACAAATTTCGCAGCTACTCTTGATAACAATATCTTTGTTGACAACATCTATCATAACAGCCACGTGCTTGACTTCAGAAATCCTTTCGGGGCAGTAAGGCAAGGCGCACCGATACGAATTTCCTTACGTACCGCTGAAAATGACGCCTCATCTGTTACGCTTATGCTTGGCGGAACTCCACATGAAATGAAAAAGCAACCTTTTGAGGATCATGATTTATGGTATACAGACATTGAGATTGATGAAATCGGTATACATCACTACTACTTCATAATTAAAGACGGAACAGCAAAAGCTTATTATACAAACAACGAAGGATTTGGCGGAACAGGCCGCGCAGTTCTTAAAACCCCCGGCGCCGATGTCGGATATCCATTGGTTGTTTACTACCGAAACTTCGACACTCCCGATTGGATGAAAAATTCCATCACTTATCAGATATTCCCCGAAAGATTCCATGACGGCGATCCTGCCAATAACAGAGCAAAAACTCTGGGCAGGGGTGACATACCACTTATATTCCCGGAGTGGAGCAATTTCAGAGGATTTGAGGATACCAGGACACAATTTATGTATCCCGAAAAAATCGGGAGATTGCTTGCAGATGGCAAATTTCACGAAATTGATCTGAATAACTGGGGTCTACCCGAATATAAAGGGGACCGGCACTGGCACAATGACTTTTACGGAGGAGATCTGCAGGGTATAATCGACAAGCTTGACTATCTGCAATCGTTAGGCGTAAGGGCTCTATATTTGAACCCTGTGTTTGAAGCTACAAGCGTGCATAAATACGATGCTTCAGATAAAAGCATGATAGACAGGATGTTCGGAGATAATGAGATTTTCAGAACGCTAACAAGCGAAGCCCAAAAACGCGGTATGCATGTAATAATGGACGGCATTTTCAATCATATTGGCGACGACAGTAAATACTTTGACCGTTACGGCAAATTCCCCGACACCATCGGAGCTTATGAGGCATGGGTATACAAAGAGATGCAAAAGAACAACAAAGCGGCCATTGATTGGTACAACAAGTGGTACAAAGATAAAGTTGAAGCAGACAAAATGACATGGGGACCCGAATCTCCGTTTGACAGCTGGTTTGAAATAAGAAGCGACGGCACATACCATGGATGGTGGGGACACGATTCGCTTCCGGAAATGGGTCCCGGGGGACATAACGAAACCAGTATCCCCTCTTTTATGGATTACATGGTAAGAGGTGAGAATTCAATAGCCACGAAATGGATTAAAAAATATGGTTCAAGCGGCTGGAGGCTTGACGTTTCTCCACAAGTAGAAACAGCTTTTTGGCGTGAATTCCGTTTAAGGATACACGAGATCTCACATCCGAACGGCCAACCCATAATGATTGCTGAAAACTGGGGAGATGCAACTCTTGATTTCTTAGGCGACACTTTCGACTCCACGATGAACTACATCTTCAGAAGCTCGGTTGCAAGCTTTATTGCGGACGAGACACTTCATTCCAAATTCAGAAATGACGGAAGGGATCCTGAAGAAATTTTTAACCCTATTGATGCGCATGAACTTAACAGAAGACTCATGAATCTGTATGAAAGATATCCTCGCGAAGCATTTTATACACTTATGAATTTGCTAGGCTCGCATGATTCGCCCAGAATACTGAAAGTATTTGGCAGTATAGAAAAGGATCGCCTGCTTTACCCGGGACAAAGAAATGAGATCGCAAGAAGACTGGGTGTAGATCCCGCTCAGTTTAACAATGTATTCACAATACCGGATATTTGGAGACAAAATATTGCCGGCAGGCGTGAAGTGCTAGAGCTTGTTAACTCACAAAATGAATTGGCTCAAAGGAGACTTCTGGCTGCCTATATTTTGCAGATGGGATATCCGGGATCGCCAACAATTTATTATGGTGACGAGTTAGGCATGACCGGACAACACGACCCGGATAACAGAAGACAAATGCGTTGGGATTTGGCAAACGAAAACAATAATCTATTGAGCGCTATAAGAAGAATTACCCAAATACGAAATCAACACCAAGTGCTCAAAACAGGTGGTTTAGTCACGCTTTTAGCTGAGAAAGGCGGTAATGTTTATGCCTTCGGACGCTACATCATAGGAAACAAAGACGCACTTGGCAATACTCATTATACGATCAACTACCACACAGGTGAGCATCTAACTGTCGCCGAACACAACGGAAAAGCCGTCATTGCGGTTAATAAATCCAGGGATGAGGTTACCGTGACTATCGATGTTTCCGAATTTGCGCCTGACGGTACGATTCTTTTTGACAATCTGAATGACAACAAAGAATATACTGTGCAAAACGGACAAATAAAATTAATCTTAAGCGGCTTGCATGGAGCTATGCTGGTCGATAAACCGCTAGAACCATAAGAATAATAAAGGGGATGATGTCGGATTACAAACCGGCATCATCCCTTTTTTTGACTTAAAAGCTCATGTGTACATAAAATGGATTCTGTTTTCTCTAAAATGCTTGATTTCTTCCTAAACTTAGTCTATAATAATATCTAATATTGCATTAGCCTATCGAGAGGTGTTTTCCATGTATATAAACAGGCACGCAGAAGAATCGGTTCGCAAACTCGCCGAGATGTTCGGCGCAGTTCTTGTCATCGGCCCGCGACAGGTAGGCAAAACTACTATGCTTAAAAGGGTTGCAAGCAAAACGGAATATGTCACGCTTGACGACCCAATGCTCCTTGCCGCCGCGACAGAGCAGAGCGGAACCTTTTTCAAGGACAACCCGCCGCCTGTATTTGTCGATGAGATCCAATATGCGCCAAAATTGTTTCCGCAAATTAAAATCATAATTGACCGCGAGAAGAAAAAAGGGCAATTTTTCATGTCAGGCTCACAGCAATTCCAGCTGATGGAGAATGTCAGCGAATCTTTGGCGGGACGCCTCGGCTTGCTTACGCTGCTTGGATTATCCATGAGGGAAAAACAAGGCATTGAATTTTCGGAACCTTTCTTACCAACAGCCGAGTACTTTACTGTCCGCAAAAAGAACGCTCGCGAGATTTCCTATGATGAAGTATGGGCGATTATTCATCGCGGCAGTATGCCGGAGTTGTCAACAAATGAAAACTACGACTGGCAGATGTTCTACGGAGCTTATGTGAAAACCTACATAGAGCGTGATGTACGTCAGTTGACACAGGTCGGCGATGAAGTGAAATTTCTGCATTTTATGACAGTGGTGGCAAGTTACACGGGACAGCTCCTGAATTTGGCATCGCTGGCACGTGATGTTAGCATCAGTCCTCCGACCGCAGAGCGATGGTTGTCTATTCTCGTGACATCAAACATCGTCTATTTGCTGAAGCCCTATTCCAATAACATCACGAAGCGCACTGTGAAAACCCCGAAACTGTATTTTCTCGATACAGGTCTTGCGGCATATCTCACCAGATGGAATACAGTGGATGTGCTGAAAAGCGGAGCGATGGCGGGCGCATTTTTCGAGACCTTTGTTCTTGCGGAAATTATCAAGAGTTATTACAACAGAGGTATCCTTGATTTACCGCTATACTTTTACCGTGATAAGAACATGAATGAAATTGACCTGCTGATCGAGGATAACGGCACACTCTATCCTCTTGAGATGAAAAAACACGCCGATCCGCAGAAAAAAGATATTTCCGCATTTGCTTTGCTTGATAAAATTCCTAATATCAAACGCGGTTCCGGTGGTATAGTTTGTATGTACGATAACTTGATTACGCTAAAAGACAGCGATAGGGTGATCCCCGTGAAGTATCTGTAAAAACACAATTTTATGCTTTACATCATTCAACAAATCCTCAGGCCGCTTCATTAGTACCGGAACCTTTTTCTAGGAAAAATTCCAGACAAGCTCCATCATTAATTAACCATACCCGTGTGCCACGATACTTCTTAAGTCAACGATCTTTGGCCATTGGATATCCTTATACTCAAATCTTGACCTCGATATTGAGCTTTACCATTTATATATATGGGAATACGCTTTATGCCAATAATTCACTATACTTAAAAGCTCATGTGTACATAAAGTTGTGATAGTCCTCAAGCATCCTTGCCGCTGAAAATTTAAACTGAGACATTTCAATACTCGCTCGCATCATTTCAACCCATTTCGGCTTATTATCATAAAATGTCGGGATTACTTCCTTAAACAGCGTATCATAGAGCGAATCGGAATCTATTTGATCACAGTTTTCTCCTTCGTATCCATTTCCTATCTGCCATCCGTTAACCCCGTGAACACAGCCTTCCGGCCACCAGCCGTCTAATACGCTTAAATTCAAAACACCGTTCATAGCCGCTTTCATGCCGGAAGTACCGCTTGCTTCCATAGGTCTTATAGGATTATTAAGCCAAACATCGCAGCCTCTGGTTAACACCCTTCCTATCTTCATATCATAATTTTGTATGAACAGTACGCTTTCAGGATAACACCTTGACATTTCATAAAGAGTTGACACAATCTCTTTACCTTTTATATCGTTTGGATGGGCTTTACCGGAGAAAATTATCTGGAAAACCCCTCCTTTAAGCAATGGTTCTATAGCATCTATGTTTTTGAATATAAGATCGCTTCTTTTATAGAGAGCGGCTCTTCTTGCGAATCCTATCGTAAGGACAGTTTCCTTAAGCCTTATGCCATTTCTTGCATAAACTTCGTCAATCATTTCCCTTTTGGCTTCCATATGGGCAAGCCATAAATCTTCCTCTTCCCTATAAGTTCTTATGATTCTTTCATCTTGCCAGCTGCCATTATGCACTCCGTTTGTTATGTCAATTATCTCGGATGCATTAGTCACATCTTTCCACATGTTTCTTGCTGTGACGCCATGCAGCTTAGCAACCGCATTTGCCTTTTTTGAGAGCCTTAATCCCGCAACCGTCATGTTGAACGGGTCGCCTCCAAGCTTGAGCATCTGTCCGTGTGTCAGCCCGTTATTCGCTCCCATAAAGTATAAAAGATCGTGTTCGTGAGCTTCATTTCCCTCTTTAACCGGTGTATGAGTCGTAAAAACTATTTTTTCCCGCACTTCATCACATGCTTGCTCAAAAGTAATACCATCGTCCATTTTCTCCCTTAAAAGCTCAATGCCTGCAAAGACCGCATGTCCTTCATTGAAATGATAAACATCAGGTTCGATTCCAAGCTTTTTAAGCGCCCTTACTCCTCCTACCCCTAACACGATTTCCTGCGCAATGCGCTCCTCCGAAAACCATCCGTAAAGCTGTCCGGTCGTCAGCATATCGGGATTGTCAGGTAAATTCGTATCCAAGAGATAAAGCGGCACATTTCCGAATTTGTCGCAAAGCCATACTTTGCATTTTACCTGTCTTCCTCTTATTCTGACTTTGACTGTAACCCCTGTATCCTTTAAAAAATCATATCTGTACTCAGGATAACAGTCGCAAACTCTTCCCTCTTCGTCTATCACCTGGTTTGTATAGCCTTGACGCCAAAGAATGCCTACTGCAACTAAAGGATAATCCTTATCTTTTGCGGCTTTTAACAGATCGCCCGCTAATATGCCAAGACCGCCCGAATAAATACGAAAATCTTCGTGCAACCCGTACTCCATACAAAAATAGGCAACCTTCGGAAGGTTTAATGTAGGTTTTTCGATCAAATTCAATTCTTCCGCATTTAACTTAGTACTTAGAGTATCCATTAAATCATTCCTCTCATTTTATAGTCACGCCAAAAGAATTCTCCCTCTTAAAGGAGAAAGTTCAACTAAGATCCTATTGTCATAAACAGTATGCACAGAGTCGTTTAAAATATCACAAACTTCTGTTTTGCCATCTTTGACGCTTAGCTCAAAACTCTGAGTCTTTTCACTGTTGTTAATCGCAATGATTAGTTTTTTTTCTGCTTTTCCACGTGAAAACACATAAAGACTTTTTCCGATATCAGCTTTTAGCGTAGTATAATCCTCAAGCATAATTGGCATGTAAGTTTTTCTGATGCAAATGAGTTTCTTATAAAAGTTAAGAATCTCCATTGAACACGAGTCATTCTGCCATGGCATGGGTCTGCGGTATTCTTCATCTCGTCCAATCCCCGTTAATCCCTTTTCATCACCGTAATATATACTTGGGATCCCTACATGTGTCATTAAAAAAAGAGTTGCCAGCTTAAGCTTTCTCACATCACCCCCGCAAAGAGATAAGAATCTTGTCGTGTCATGGCTTCCTAAAAGATTCATCTGTGCATACTGAATGTTTTTCTTATACCTCATGAGTAAAAAATTGACTCTGGCGTCGAATTGCTCAGCATTTATGATTTTTTTAGCAAAAAAATCTATACAAGCGTTTGTAAAACCATAATTAATAAGTGAATCGAACTGATCTCCCTGCAAAAAGGCCTTTGAACCATCCCAGACTTCTCCTATAATGAATGCATCCTTTTTTATAGATTTTACTGCATTTCTAAACTCACGCCAAAAATCATGGTTAACCTCGTCGGCAACATCGAGTCGCCATCCGTCTATCTCTGCTTCTTTTATCCAATAAGTCGCAACATCCAGAAAATAATCCCTGACTTCTGGGTTACCGGTATTTAGTTTGGGCATATCTTTAACATAAGCAAAGCAGGCGTACTTTGGCGGATCATCTATTTTGACCGGAAAGTCGTCAATAAAGAACCAATCCTTATACTTTGAAGCTTGCTGTTTTTCTAAAACATCTTTAAATGCGAAGAAACCCGTGCCGCTATGGTTGAACACACCATCTAAAATCACTCGTATATTCAATTCGTGGCACCTATTTACCATTTTCTTAAATTTTTCATTATCTCCAAAGCATGGATCAATTGAATAATAGTCAACCGTATCGTATTTATGATATGATCGCGCAGTAAAAATCGGATTTAGATATATGCAGTTTATTCCAAGATCGATCAGATAGCTTAGATTTTCTGAAATACCATCAAGAGTGCCTCCGAGTCTACTTTTGCTATACATGTCTTTGCCCAAAGGAATGCTAATCCCTTCTCCGCAAAAGTCTTCTTTTGATGTAGCGAAGCTGTCCGGGAATATCTGATATATTACGGCTTTCTTTGCCCACTGCGGCACATCTGCGATGTCCTCATTCCTTAAATAGTGGAATTGAAAGTACTCCTGCCTGTCAAATTTAAGTGTGTCACAAAAATCATTGTTATAATAGTATACTGACTTTTTTTCGTCTAGGAGTATAAAGTAATAGCATATACGGGTGTAGCCAACGCGTATCTCCGCTTCGAAATAATCAAACAGCTTGTCTTGTGCGACTTTTGCCATTTCGACTGTTTCTACACTTATGGGATTGCCCGGATGCATCCTGTCTCCTACGCATACAAAGCATTGCCGTATATCGTTTTTAGCGGTTCTTATGCGAATTACTACAGTATTCTGGTCAATTGCGTGGCTATACTCCGAATATGTTGAGTGGTAAATCGCTTCATGATGCAAAATTTTAACCCCATTTCATGTCAAATTTTTGAAGCACCTTCGGCTAGTCCCTGAACTACAAATTTCTGAAGAATTATGAAAAGAATTGTTATAGGAACAGCGACCATCACCGAACCTGCGGCAAACATTGTAAACTCAGTATGCATATGACCTGTAACCATTTCAAAAAGTCCTATTGCCAAAGTTTTTCTTTCTTCAGAGCGCAATACAAGCCTTGCAAGAATAAAGTCCATCCATGGAGCTATGAAATTTGACAGCGCAACGAAAGTGATTATCGGTGTCGATAACGGGAGCATTATTCTTGTAAAAACAGTCATATTGCCTGCTCCGTCAAGTTTTGCGGCTTCAGATAAAGATCTTGGCAATCCGTCGAAATAACCCTTTACAAGCCATGAACCAAATGGAATGGCTCCTCCTGAATACACCAATATCAGACCCAGATGGGTATCTAACAGTCTTAACTGTAAGAGCAGCAAAAAGATAGCAATCATTGACATGAAACCAGGAAACATCTGCAGCACGAGCATTGTCATCATGGTAGTTTTACGCCCTTTAAAACGAAACTGTGATAGTACATAAGCTGTAGGTATCACTAAAACAACTGATGTAATCATTGTCCAAAATGCTATGTTTAGCGTATTTCTGTACCACAATCCGAAATTATGCTCAGTAAAAAGGGTTACATAATGAATAGTAGACAATTGGTCCGGAATCAAGGTAGTGCCGAACAGCGAAGTTCCGGGATTGAGCGAAGCCATTATTATCCATAGTATAGGATATATACATGTGATCGCTATTAAAACAAGAAAGAAATATATCATAGTGGTAGTAAGTTGTTTTTTAATCTTTCCCGTCGTCATTGTATCATTCCCTCCTCTTTAAAGGATCTGGTATTCCTAAAGTTATATATCGAAATACACGCTATAAAGATGAAAATTATTATCGATACTGTTGAAGCCAGATGGAATTGGCCCTGCTCGAGCGTAAGTTTAAATATCCATGAAATCAGTATATCCGTGCCTCCAGCGTAAAAATATCCGGGTACAGCGGGACCGCCACCGCTTAAAAGATATATTAGAGCAAAATTATTGAAATTAAATGCAAATCCCATTATTAAAAGAGGTGCAGTCATATAAAGTACTAACGGCACTGTTATCTTCCAAAACTGTTGTCTGGGATTAGCCCCGTCTATATCTGCCGCCTCATATAGTTCCTTTGAAATCCCTGCTATAACTCCTGACATCATAGCCATAAAATAAGGAAAGCCCATCCACAGGTTGACGATAATCGCTGTGACTCTTGCCCAGCCAACTTCCGCAAACCATGGAATTGCTGACAAGCCAATAAACTCCAAATATTGGTTGATTGGTCCGAATTGTGCGTTAAACATGTTTCTCATTATAAGTATTGATATAAACCCAGGCATAGCCCACGGCAAAACATAGATAGTCCTCCAAAATCGTTTCAATTTAATCCCATGACGATTTATGATCACCGCTACGATAAGGCCACCAAAAAACGTCGTAACAGTCGCTACAATCGCCCAGATGAATGTCCAAAGCGCTACACCTAAAAATGTTCCTCTCAGAAAGGGCATTTCAATTAAGTCGATAAAGTTTCTAAACCCCACCCAATCCACAAGACTCCTAGGCGGGAGATGATGGGGAGCCGAGTAGTTAGTGAATGCGATCAAGATTCCAAAAAGCAAAGGTGTCACTGTCAAAAAGATCGTGAACAAAACAGCCGGACTAAGAAGCACATAAGGAAAACCCTTTTCCAAAATATTCTTTATTGAAGTTCTGAAATCAGTTATCGGGTTACCGTGGTCTCTCATTTTACCTGTTTTCTTTGCATCAATTATATTAAAAATATAAAATGCTAAAAAAACCAAAAGCACTAGAAACGCCACTATCCCATAAATCATCATAAATATTGAGTGATCACCGTGTACAACCTTACCACTTACTATTTTTTGAGGAGTGTCTCCTAATGTGAATAACCCCAATAATGAACCGGAGACAGAAGGTAGCATCAAAAAAATAAAAAGTGTATGCAATAACGCAAAAAGAACTCCTTTCACATATTGCCCGTTGTATATTTGGCCTAAACCCGAATATAAGACGGACAAAACGGAAGACTTCGTTGAATGCTGGTTCATAGTGTCCCCTCCAACCTATTCGTTTCTAAATATTAGCCAAGCGGTCAAAAACCGCTTGGCTAATACACAATTAATTAAATCAGAATCTATCTGGCAATTTCTATGGCAGCTTTGATTTCTTCTACAGCCGCATCTAATACGGGTTTGGGATCAACATCTTCATTCCAGATTTGTGTAAGGGCTGTGCTCATAGGAATCCAAACACTTCCCATCTCAGGGATACTGGGCATAGGGACCGCAAATGTAGCCTGCTGTATGAATGCCTGAGTGATCGGTTCAGCAATTACTGCCGGATCTTCAACAAGATCAAGGCGTGCAGGGAGCATCCCTCCTTGCGTAAATACCCTTATTAACACTTCTTGTGAAGTAATATATTCAAGGAGTAATTTTGCCGCATTCGGGTATTCTGTAAAAGAGTTGATAAATAACCCACGTACCCCTGCAAAGCTTTTAGGGTTTTCATCGTTTGGCAAAATCGGTAGAGGTGCAACACCAAAATTCACTCCTGCTTCCCTTACACCTGCAACCGCCCATGGACCATTAATCATGGTAGCAAGATAACCGTCATTAAACAAACCCACCATTATATCGTATGTTACATCTGCAGTGTTGAGCGGCATGATATCCTGTAGTCTCTGCATGAATCTCGCTGCTTCGACGCTACCTTCATTATTAAGCCCTATGTCATCAGGATTCGTTCCTCCATCACCAAAAACATAACCACCAAATCCTCCAAAAAAGCCATGTACAAAATAGAAGTCAGCAGGAAGCATCATAAATGCAAATCTATTTGCGGATATATCGTTAAAATCTACTGCAAAATCCAACAACTCATCCCAAGTTTCTGGAGGTTCAGGTAAAAGATCCTTATTATAGAACAGTGCATATGTTTCTATCGCTGTTGGAAACCCCCATAGCACTCCATCCATCGTTAATCCGGTTATCGTTGATTCCATAAAGTTAGCAGGATTCGACACATCATTCGGGAGAATCAAACCTGCAGCCACAAGATCACCGACCCGATCATGAGGTGCTGCAAATACATCCGCTCCCAATCCTGCAGGCCCGTCAATCTTCAATTGATCGACTGTTGCACCGAATGCAACAGGCTCATAAATAATCTCAACGCCATGCTTTTCGCCCCATTCTATAGCTGCATCTCTAAACCAATGTCCGCTGGGATCGTCCGTATCCCAAATGGTAAGGCTTGCACCTTCTTCAGGAACTAACGCTGGCTCTTCTACCAATTCATCTATTGGTTCATCAGTTGGTTCTTCTACTGGTTCTTCTGCTGCCGGTTCTTCAGCAGGTCTAAACCACGCAGCACACCCCGTTGCCAGCAACATAAACGCAAGTAACGTTGCCGCCAAAGCCAAAGACAATACCTTCCTAAACATATAAAACCCTCCTAAAATTATGATTTTTGTATAAAAGACTTCCTTTTGAAGTCATTTACCCGAACTAGTTATGCAAAGATGCATACGCTTGCATAATAATTTAAGAACCGATTCTTTATATATAAGCGCTCAAATCTCTATCTCACCGTAGATTTTCTAATAACAAGTTTTGCCGGTATAATAGCCCTATCAAAGCTTTTGTGTTCACTATTTATATCCGCCATTAGAAGCTCAACCGCCTTAACACCCAAACCATACGGATTTACTTCAACTGAAGTAAGCGGCGGTATGCAGTATTCGGAAAGAGGCACATTGTTGAATCCGGCAACCGCTATGTCCTGCGGAACGCTGAGACTATGTTCTGCAATCGACTTTAATACGCCAAATGCCAGTAAATCATCGCATGCTATAACCGCTGTCGGTTTTTTACCTATATCAAAGAGCCTCTGCATTAAATCATAACCATTATCTTCTCTAAATTTGTTTTTTATGATCAAATCCTCAATTACAGGTAAACTACTGTCCTTCAACGCCTGCTTATAACCGTGCATTCGATCGACCGTAACATAAAATTCAGGGCAAACTCCTAAGAATGCGATCCGTTTATGTCCTTGATCCACAAGATGCTTAGCTAACTCGTAACCTATTGCGTAATTGTTGTTATCGACCCAGTTGATTTCCTTGTCTCTTTCCGGTTTGCCAACTACGACAAAAGGAAAATTGAGCTTTGTAAGTTCTTCAATCGAAGGATCCGCTACCCTTGAGGTCATTAGAATAATACCTTCAGCAATTCCTCCTCTCGTAAATTCTCTTATTACTTTCTTTTCCTCTGTAACGTCACTGACGCCAGAGATTAGCACTTTGTAATCATTCCTATATGATGCCGCAGTGATACCCCTCAATACTTCAGGGAAAAAGGGGTGAAGAAAAGTTTTTTCAGCATCCCCCGGCACCATTACAGCAAATATTTTTGTAGTTCTTATCGCAAGAGATCTGGCGATCATGTTAGGATAATAATTCATTTCCTTCATGATTTTCCTTACATTCTCAGAAGTTTCCTTACTTATCCTAGGGTTATTAGCAATCACCCTCGAAACGGTTGAAGGTGAAACATTTGCCACTTTTGCTATATCATTTATGGTAGTACTCACTTATTTAATAAGTCCCCTTTTTGTGCAATCGTTTGCTCTGTAAATATTATATCAAGTATATATCAATTTGTAAATAGCAATTTTGTAATTTTTCTCAATTGTGACTTTTTATTCTCTGATTATGTCAGCCTAATCGGAAACCAATAGTCTCCTACCATTATTGTAATAACACCTCAAATAGCAGATTTTCCTGTGGCTTTATCAACACATGCAATACACCTTTTTCCAAACTGTATGTAGCAGAGCGACTAAATACCTCTTTTACGACCGAACATTCTATCACACCAATAATATCCGTAGGTATATCTACCGTGACAGGGCAGAGCTCTTGAGAACATACTACAATATAAGCTTTTTCATTTGTAAAGCGACTAGTTGTAAATAAAAATTTTTGAAAATTTTGTATTAAATATGAGAACTCTTACCATTCCATCCTGGTTGAACGAAGCAGCCGGATAAAAACACATAAACTTTTCAAGAATCCTTCAAGAGTCTTTTAAAGAACAGCTAAGCAACATTAAATAGATTGGCCTCCGTTTTTTCAAGCGGAGGCCAATTATTGCACATGCCAAAAGTTTAGTTCGTTTTGTTGTTTTCGATTTATTTAAAAATCTACTCTCACTCTACTCCATATAATATCATAATTGAAATTGTATCCGAACCCATCCGGTCGCCCGTTTCGACTATTTGCCCCAACAGGCTCAATTCCCTGTATAGTATCTCTCTATGATCCTCTTCCACACTTAAAGTGACACCCTGACAGCTAAAGTCTAAAACTTCGATTCCATGCATTTGTGCTATGTTGCGCAAATCATCCACCGTTACCTTTACGTTGTAAACTTTAAGGTCGATAGCGTTTGTTTCTATGCGTAAGATATCAGCAGTATAAGTGTGCGCTTCCCGCTCCAAGTCTTTTCCGTTTGTTGCATCGACAGCCGGAGGTTTGGATTCTTCAGCAACAGAAGGAGTCATAAGATTCGCATCGTTTTGCGCATTATCAGTTGCCGCATCCTCTTGCGCAGGAGTCGCTTCCATTAATATCCTTTGCTGTTCTTGTTGAGGATAGGCTTCCAGAAAGTTTAAATTAAACCTATCTGTCAAAACTCCAAACAAAATCAAAAATATTGCCGCCGCAGCCCCTGTCCATTTTATGATTCCGGAGTAATCGATTCTTTTTCGGACTGAGACATTCCTTCTGAGTTCATCTGTCTCTATGGCTCTTCTCAGATTTAGCTCAAAGTCATTGGGCAAATCTTTTCGAGAAAGTGTTTTCACCATAGAAACTACTTCTCTTAGCTCATGCACTTCCCGGCTGCAATCCGGACAATTTGCTATGTGCAATTCAAAGGCAGCTTTTTGATCTTCCGACAATAAATCGTCTATATATTCATTTATTTTCTTCTTCCATTTTCTACAATCCATTTCAGTTTCCATCCTTACCGAACTCGTAATGTAATGAGATTCTGAGTTCTTCTCTTGCACGGCTAATATAGGATTTCACAGTCCCAAGCGGAATATTCAAAACACCTGATATTTCGTCATAGCTTAAGCCATCTATGTCCCTCAACAATACAACCGTGCGATATTCCGGACGCAACTTTGCTATAGCTTGGTGCACCGCATTCTTTCTCTCATTCATCAAAACCTCTTCCTCCAAAGAGAGTCCATCCGAGGCTATCTCAGTAACCAACTGTCTGTTATCCTCATCATGTTCTAACGCATGAACAGTAACAAACTTTTTCTTGCGATGAAAATCAATGCATGCATTATAGGCTATCCTGTACAACCATGTTGAGAACTGACTATTTCGTCTAAACCCACCTAAAGAGCGATACGATTTAACAAAAACATCTTGTGCAATATCCTCCGCATCCTCCTTGTTGCCGGTCATTCGATAGCAGTAGTTGTATATCCTTTTACCATACATTGATACCAGTTTTTCAAAAGCCGGCACATTTCCGGTTAATGCTTCCTCAACCACCATCGCCTCTTCGCTCATTCCGATCCTCCCATCAAGACCCTGGAATCAAACATCAGAAATCAGAGATCAGAGGCTTTGACGCAAAATCAAGTCTCTGATTATTAGACGTACAATTCTCATAAAAGTTGCTCATAATTTCGTAGTAATAAATGTGTAATATCTGCGATTGTTATCCGGTCTGCCGTCTCTTTCGTCTTATTGGCAGAAATGAACTCTTCATAAAATATATCAAAGCTCCTGCTGTCAGTATCCCAAGAATAATAATTATCCCGAATATTGTCCTTAAGAACGAACCTCTCGCTTCTTCAGCCGCTTGAGCAAAACCTAAAGAGGGGCTTCTTTGCTCAACGGTTATTTCAATCGGATCGCTTTCAAAAAGAAACTCATTTCCTTCAGTATCTTCCGCTCTGACAACAACTGTAAATGATTGTGACAACTCTGTTCTAAGATCTGACAACTCAAAAACATGCTGTTCACCGGTATTAAATTCAGCTAAACTGCCAATCGTCAAATCCCTTTCTTTGAGGACAATCTCTACATTCCTTAAAATAACATTTCCTTCGTTTTTTACAATGCACTCCAAATCAACTATTCCGGGTGCTGAAAGGTGGCTGGGTTCAACATTTACGCTGACTGTTACATGCGGTGTAGTTGCAGTCATCTTGGCGGGAATAAGCATTTCTCCTGCCTGATATCGGTAAATAGTCATATTAGCTGCTTCTTTTGCAATTAAAATTGGATTACTGATCCTGTCACGACTTAAATCCAAATTGTCCGTGATTTGCTCGGTATCCCCAGGTTCCATTCTCTCCAAACGAGCTATAACACCGACTTCCAATTCTTCGATTTCGATATCAATTAGGGCTACATTTCCTACATTTCTTATGGTATAACGCAAAACAGGCTGAGGATCGTTTATCACTTCTCTTTCTATCTCTACCAACGGCTTTAATTGAGAGATAGTTACAGTATGAGTTGTCTCAACCGGTTCACGCATACCTTGCACCTGACCCCGTGCTCTGAACTCATATGGTTTTTCAGGTTCAATCATTGCACTAAATCTGAACAAAGCTTCATGACCGGGCATTAGGCTGTCAATCACATGAAATATCTCTCCGTCCCAGTTTAAAACCTCTATATCCTGTATTGCAATTTCACCTGTATTCCTTATTCTAAAATCGAACGTAATCTCAACCGGTTGCGGTATATATGATTTATCTGCTTCAGCTGACAATTCCAACGAGAAAGCAGGCATTTGTTCCGATACTTCAACCCGTACAGTTGAGTCATAAAGTGGACGAATTATTTCAGACTGAGTATATGGTTCTTGAAACCTAAGAACTATGTGTCCTTGTGAAGTTTCGTTCAAAGCAAATGATTTGGTAATCGTTTCGGTTTCCCCGACTTCAAGAAGAGGTATTTCACCAATCACACCCAAAATGCTATCTTCCACTATAATGTTCATTATGGGGACATTACCCAATGACCTTACCTCAGCCACAAATTCTACGCTTTGCCCTTTGAACACAGTTTCACCGTGTTGGGCATTGTATTTAACGCTGATACCTGTGTCGATGACCGTCTCTATAAGCAGAAAATCGGAAACAAGTTCAACCCAAGCTTCATACGTATCAATCGATCTGTACTCCGCTCTATAATTAAGAACGTGTCGTCCTAAACCATTTACAGCGTTAAAGGTTCTCCCTTCTATCATAAGTTCCTGCCCAGCCTTTACGGTCTCTTCAGATATGAATCGACCGGGAGAATCCTCAAGCCATTCAGTTACTCTTACCACAATATCTCCGCCTGTCAAATTACTAATGGTATGGGTGGCATAAAACTCTCCCATAGGCGCAACTTGAGCTTTGTTGACGACCGATGTGAAATTTACTTGTACTTGCGCATGTATAGGCATAATGGAACCAAACATAAACAATATCATACTAAAAACAATAATAAGCGCAACTTTTCGCTTTAGCACAGATCTCACCCTCCAACTTTTAGTGCTGATAATCTCATCACATTATAGCATATTTCTCGTGATTTGAACTTATATAAGTTTTACAATCATATTGTAATTATCCAATTAAAATGATAAAATTTCCGTAATTATCAAAATCCTACCCAAGAGGCTGAATTACCTTCTTGGAACTTTATATCCGGAAAGTACAGAACATAAACTGTTGCTTCATCTGGGAAATCACAAACTACTTATTAACAAATTTAACAGGAGGTTTCACTTGAGATGAAAAATTTACATAAAAATTACTTAAATGAAGTTATAAAGCTTCTTGAGCTTTTAAGAGACGAAGAATTGCCAAAAATAGAAGAAGCCGCAAATTTGATTGCCGATACCATAGAGCAAGGCGGACGGATTTTTGCATTTGGCTGCACTCATTCATCTTTGCCTGTTCAAGACTTAGTTTACAGAGCAGGTGGAATGATGCTCATCAATCCCTTGTTTGGACCGGGAATAGCTTCTTTAGATGTCAAGCCGGCAACACTCACTTCAGCTATGGAAAAGATGGATGGTTATGCTAAGGTAATACTTGACCACAACCCCATAAAACCAGGTGATGTTTTGATAATAGTTTCAGTATCGGGACGCAACGCAGTACCTGTAGAGATGGCAATGTATGCTAAAGAACGGGGCATTAAAGTTGTCGGTGTAACCTCGATTAAGTATGTGCAATCTGTAGATTCAAGACATTCATCGGGTAAGAAAATGCATGATTTTGCCGACATAGTGCTTGATAACAAAGTGCCCAAAGGAGATGCCGTTCTATCTGACGAACGTATACCACAGAAGTTCACTCCTGCTTCAGGCGTGACTTCATCAGCCCTGTTGCATGCCCTTGTGTCCTGCGTAATTGAAGAACTGTTATCTAGAAACATCACACCACCTGTTTTTCTATCTGCCAACATCGATGGGGGCGGGGATTATAATGAGCGTTTGCTTAAACAATTTGCTGATCGCATTTTTTATATGTGATTATTATTGTACTAATCAAGAATTTGGTGGACAAACAAGAGATTAAAGCTAAAATTCTCGATGCAATAAAGGAAATAAAACAGTAACCAGTAATATAGGAGGCTTTTAAGCCTCCTATTCGTTTGTGTGTATATTAAGTTTTAGTCTGTGATATGCCTTTTTCCCTTTTCTTATCATGGAAGCTCCATCCATAAAATCTTTTTCAGATAAATTATGCTCAATACTCTCGATAATTTGCTCATTAACATAAATACCTTTCTGGCCAATGAGCCTGCGTCCTTCACCTTTTGATGAAATAAGCCCGGTCAACATCAGAATATCAAGTATATTAGGATTTTTTAAAAAATCAGAAACAGTCATTTCAGTCGTCGGTATTTTTCCGCTTAAATCACCGCTTCCTTCAAATAATGCTTCTGATGCTTTGCGTGACATTTCAGCTTCGACTTGCCCGTGCACTAATTTTGTAACTTCATATGCCAGAACTTTCTTAGCTTCGTTTATATGTTCTCCTTGAAAATTGCCTAAACGCTCTACTTCACTCATTGGCAGAAATGTAAGAAGCGCAAGACAGCGCAAAACATCAGCATCCTCAACATTGCGCCAGTATTGATAAAAGTCATAGGGACTTGTTTTTTGCGCATCCAACCATACTGTGCCGGATTCAGTTTTACCCATTTTCTTCCCCTGACTGGTTGTCAAAAGGGTAAAAGTCATTCCATACGCTGGTTTTGATTCGACTTTACGTATAAGATCCGCTCCTGCCAATATATTAGACCACTGATCGTCCCCGCCAAGCTGAAGCTTACAGCCAAGCTTTCTGTAAAGTTGAAGGAAATCATATGCCTGCATGATCATATAATTAAACTCAAGAAACGATAAACCTCTGTCCATTCTAGACTTGAAGCACTCGGCTGAAAGCATCCTGTTAACAGAAAAATGCACACCTATATTCCTTAGGAAATCAACGTAGTTAAGCTTAAGCAGCCACTCGGCATTGTCAACCATAAAAGCTTTGCCATTTGAAAAATCGATAAATTTCGATAATTGTTCGCGGAAAACTGCGGCATTCTTGTTAATATCTTCAATGGTAAGCATTTTTCTCATGTCGGTTTTGCCGCTAGGATCACCTACCATTGTAGTCCCTCCACCTATAAGGGCTATCGGTATGTGCCCAGCCTTCTGAAGATGAGCCATTGCCATAACCTGAAGAAAGTGTCCGACATGCAGGCTGTCGGCCGTAGCGTCAAAGCCTATATAGAATACTACCTTTTCTTTCAAAAGGAGATCCTTTATTTCGTCCGGGTGTGTAGTTTGAGCTATAAACCCACGCTCGCACAATGTTTCAAACACATTAGCCATAAAACCTGTTCCTCCCTGCAAAGATTCCGCTGAATCGAGTTAAAAAACCACAGGAACCGTTCCCGTGATCTCTTGTTTTGGTGGCCGCGGCCCATGATACTGGTAATAATCAACCTTAATTCTTCCGTTGTAAAGTTTCCTCTTCCTGTCGCATCTACGAGCAAAAAATTTCTCAAATTTTTCGTTTGAAGTTAACACATAAAATGACCAAGTGTCAAGATTGCCGAAAACTTCTCCCATCAAACGATAGAGATTTTCCGCTTCCGCAGCTTCTCCCATTCTCTCCCCATAAGGAGGGTTGCATATAACGCAGCCATATTTCCGCTTCGATGAGAACTGTGCCACCGAAAGCTTGTGAAAGTCAATGTATTTGTCGACTCCGGCTTTAATGGAGCTTAATCTTGCCGTTTCCAAGACTCTTTCATCGATATCATACCCTAATAATCGAAAATCAGAGTAATTTACCGCTCCACGAGCTTCCTCAAAAGTAGTAGCCCAGACTTTTTCCGGTATCTGTGGCCAATGCATCGAATCAAACTTCCTTTTCAAACCCGGTGCAATGTTAAGACCAATTAATGCAGCCTCTATTAGTATCGTTCCTGTGCCGCAAAACGGATCAACAAGAGGTCTTAAGGGATTCCAAAAGCTTAATTGAACCAGAGCCGCAGCCAATGTTTCTTTAAGTGGAGCTTCACTCACCAGTTCTCTATATCCTCTTTTATGAAGCCCTGCTCCGCTTGAGTCAATGGTTAAAGTAGCTACATCCTTCAAAAGTCCCACTTCTATCGTATATTTAGGACCGCTTTCCTCAAACCAGCTTTTTTTGTACTTCGTTTTAAGCCTCTCAACAATTGCCTTCTTAACTATTGCCTGACAGTCCGATATGCTAAACAGAGTTGATTTTACTGATTTCCCGAGTACAGGGAAACAAGCGTCCTCAGGCAGAATATTCTCCCAAGGCAATGCTTTAGTCTTCTCAAACAACTCATCAAATGTAAAAGCTTCGAATTCACCCATTTTAACCAGAACTCTGTCGGCCGATCGAAGCCAGAGATTTGTTCTGCATATATCTTTCGCGTCACCTTTGAATTCCACTTTGGAATCTTTAACTTTCACGTCGTATCCTAAGGCTTCCAGCTCGCGGGCTACCACCGCCTCAAGTCCAAACGTTGCCGTAGCAATCAAATCGAACAATAACAACCCTCCTCTTTAATTGCCTAATGATAGCATTTAGGATTTAATATGTCAAAGATTAAGAAAAAATCTTTCACAAACTAAAATATTTCTATTATTTATGATGAACTTTGTCTGAAACTGGTTTATAATATGGTATATCAATGCAAGGAGGAGATTTTACATGAGAAAAGAATATTTCCCGGATGTTCCCAAGATATCATATGAAGGTAAAACATCCAAAAACCCCTTATCATTCAAATATTACAACCCGGATGAAGTGATTGGCGACAAAACCATGAGGCAGCACCTTAAGTTTGCGGTCGCTTATTGGCACACATTTGTAGGGAGCGGAAAAGATCCATTTGGCGATTCTACCATTTCAAGGGTTTGGGACGAATCCAAAGATCCGGTAAGTGCGGCTAAATTACGAATGGAAGCGGCATTTGAGCTTTTTACCAAGCTTGGAGTCGATTACTTCTGCTTCCATGATCGCGATATTGCCCCTGAGCAGAACTCACTTACTCAGACTAATAAAGTGCTGGATGAGATAGTATCTTTTGCAAAACAGCTGATGTCTAATACAGGCGTAAAGCTTTTGTGGGGTACAGCTAGCCTTTTCGGGCATCCTCGTTATGTTCACGGCGCAGCCACATCATGTAATGCTGATGTGTTTGCATTTGCTGCAGCTCAGGTTAAAAAAGCCATGGACATTACGCATGAATTAAAAGGTGACGGTTATACATTCTGGGGCGGTCGTGAAGGCTATGAAACTTTGCTTAATACCGATATGAAGCTTGAACTTGATAATCTGGCGCGCTTTTTACAAATGTCAGTCGATTATGCTCGCAAAATCGGATTCAAAGGGCAATTCTACATAGAGCCAAAACCTAAAGAACCTACAAAGCATCAGTATGACTTTGATTGTGCGGCAGTGCTCGCCTTCTTGAAATCATATGGGCTTGACAAAGACTTTAAATTCAATGTAGAAACCAACCATGCGACTTTGGCCGGACACTCTATGCAACATGAACTTCGGTTTTCACGCATTAACAATATGCTGGGAAGCGTTGACGCCAACCAAGGGGATGAGCTTTTAGGATGGGATACCGATCAATTCCCAACTAGTATCTATGGAAATACTCTTGCAATGTATGAAATACTTAAAAACGGAGGCTTGACGACCGGAGGTCTTAATTTCGATGCAAAAGTACGCCGTGCATCATTTGAGCCTGTCGATCTGTTTTATGCGCATATAGCTGGAATGGACGCTTTCGCCCAAGGGCTTAAGATTGCCCATAATATAATCGAAGATGGTATATTGGATAAATTCGTTGAAGACAGATACGCAAGCTATAAAAGCGGCATCGGTGCCGACATCGTATCTGGAAAGACAGGATTTAGCGAGCTTGAACAATATGCACTCAAAAACGATAATATCGTAAACTCTTCCGGCAGGCAGGAAATGCTGGAATCACTTCTCAATAGCTATATATCGGAAGCATAAGCCGAACCTTTCTTAGGATATTCTCATATGGGACCATGGGGACTGTTCGATTGTTACCGGAATGAAGGTGGCAAGAACTGTCCCCTTTTTGTATGATTCCAAACCTATGTATCTATCCTATGGTTCCTGTTACGTCCTTCATTATTCTTTCGGCGATATCAAGGCATTCCCGAGCATTTTCATATGCTATGTCCATTGGATCCTCAGCCGGATACCTTGCCTCAATGTAAAACGTATTTAGATATGCGCTGTCCTTCAAATGCCTGTTGAATATGGGGTCGAATCCCGCAGCCCTTCTGCACAATTTAACTAGATTGTGCCCCTCATGCAAAATCCCCGTTTTGTAAATAAGATACCCTTTAAGATATTTTTCCGCTGCCTGCTGGCAATGAAAGCATACTAAAGCATAGTCCGCGTCATGCTCAAACAATATCGCGGCTCCCCTTAAATCCTTTCGAGCCATCTCAAACCACTCTCTAAACCTCGTCGAATCCGGCAATCAAGCTCACCCCCGTACGATATACTATCCCCGCAAATGTTGACTTGTCGTCCTTGTACTTTTCCCATTCGCCGCTTAAAAATACCACAATGTCAAGATCGGTTTCCGATTCCGTTTCAAGAAGAATTTCCTGCGCTATTTGTCTTTTGTCGCCCGAATCAATGATAACACAAAGATCAATGTCGCTTTCTTTTATAACCAATCCTTTAGCATAGGATCCGAATAATATTATATCCTTAGGCTTGAAGCGAACCATGATCTGCTGAGCTACGCTTTTTATTTCATCCGTTAGATTTATTGTTCCTTTCATAGAATCTGCACCTCTTACCTTTAAAATGTGACAAGGGGACGGGGTTAGTGACACATGTCATGTGTCACTAACCCCGTCCCCTTGTCACTTATCCCGAAGCTATCATGGCAAATACTTCGAGCACCATCAAGAGAATAATAATTATACTGCCGCCTAGCGCAGGCAGCATTTGGATGAAAAGCCAATTCGGCCTTTTCACATTAATAATATGTTGAATCCTTTTATCTTTCGTTTTGCGATTGTACGCAATAAGACAGGCTATAAAACCACCGGCTGACAGCATTCCTAAAATTATCCATACAATCATACCTATAAACATCGTCTGCTCATCATTCATCTGCTGCGAAGGTATTGTGGCATCTTCCATATACTGCTGCGCAAGACTTGCTAAAAACATGAATGTTACCGCTATCGAATTATGTATAAAATGATAGAGCATCCCGGTGTATACCGAATCACTTCGGTATACGACATATCCTAAAACAATTCCCAGTATTATAAGCGCAGGAAAGTTTGCAAAACTCATATGTAAAAAACCAAACATTATGCCGGTCATCGCAATAGCGGCAAATTTGCCAAGCCTTTCATAACCTCGCATCATAATCCCTCTAAACATAAGTTCCTCAAAAACAGATGGGAAAATACCTATCACTATTATTGCCATAAGGAATTCGGGCAACGATGTGATCGGCGGGAACGGTGGCAGAACCGGAGTACCAATGTGACTAATAAGCGAATGCCATATTATATTTATAGCCGTTACCGCAGGATATCCTAAAAAGGCCAACCCTGCCACTAATGTAAGTTCTTCGGTTTCGACATGATGTAATCGGAACAATGCTCTATAATCGACATTTTTGATGATAATGTAGATTAACATAGGTAAACCTATCACCACAGCCGTCAATACAGCTAATAAACCTAAAAAAGTGAAAGTTCCGATCTTTTCAGGATCAAAAATACCGGAAAAAATCCCGCCAAAAACAATCATACCAATCAATACAGAAAAATACAAAGCATTGCTTTCAAATATCGTTGGTTCTCTATGTTGACTTACCGGAACGTCAACTGAGTAATGCTCTTCCATGTTACCTCCCCCTTCCATTTTCAGGACTGATATGGTTTTTTTGCCAGCACCACCTGAATATCCATGCTTCTTCCGCCCCTAATTATGTTTATGCCTATCGCTTGATTTACTTTACTCGAATATATTGCCATCCTCAAATCAAGCATCGTGTTCACCCGTTTCCCGGCAACTCCTGTTATTACGTCATCCTTTCTTATTCCCGCCTTATATGCCGGACCTTTTTCGTCTATATTAACCACATAAATACCATTTTTCATGCCATCCTGCTTTTTGATATGAGATGCTATTTCTTTATCGAATCCCACTATTCCTATATATGGAGTTACAAACGTGCCTTCTGTCACAAACCGTTTGATAATTGGTTTTGCTACATCGATGGGGATAGCAAACCCGATTCCTTCGGCACTCGTTATTTTGACAGTATTTATCCCTACAACCTCGCCAAATATATTGACAAGCGGGCCTCCGCTGTTGCCGGGATTTATGGAAGCATCTGTCTGAATCAAATCTTCCATGAAATTCTGCCCGCGTTCTGTCGGTATGCGTACCGTTCTGTTCAAAGCACTTATTATTCCTAAAGTGACAGTATGCTGAAACTGCAATCCTAAAGGAGTTCCTATGGCTACGGCCGCATCACCTACCTGCAGGCGTTTTACGCTCCCCAATGTAGCCTGAGGTAAGTCATCGGCGTCTACTTTTACGATAGCCATATCAAGCACCGCATCCATCCAAAGGGTTCTTCCATTAAGCTCTCTACCGTTATCAAGCACCACTGTAATCTCATCCGGATCGCCTGCCACTACATGCTCATTAGTCAATATAAGCCCTGTTTGATCAACTATCACTCCTGAACCTATGCCTTCAACCACTTGAGTATCATCCCAATACCGAGTATCCCGAACTGTAAGAAGTGTCGATATCCCCACCACCGACGGTTTGACTTTTCTTGCCACACTTGAGATCGAGATAAGTTGTCCTGTTTGCTCATTCACCCCGTCTGCCAAATCCGGATTTGCATCCATTTGCTCTTGTTTTTCGTTGTTTTGCGGCAGCTCAGGATCAGCTTGAATACAAGACTGAAAAAGAAGCATTATTAAAATCGTAAAAACAGCAAACATGTATCGAGCCATCGACTTATGCACCAAATTTCCTCCAATGCACATTAGCATCACTAAAATCGGGTTTTACAAATAATAGATATTTCCGACAATATTTCTGTGTGCTATGTCAAGCATTATATCCCGGTCGGGTTTTATACCGCCTTCTAAAAGTATATCCTTAACGGTATTGTACGCAAGCTGGGGTAGATTATTCTCCTTACTCAAATGAGCTAACAAAGCATGGGTTACTCTGCACTTAACCAAATCTACCAGCACATGTCCTGCATCGATGTTTGACAAATGCCCTTTTCTGCCCATGATCCTTTTTTTCAAAAAAAACGGATAAGGTCCGGACTGTAGTAATCCCGGATCATGATTTGATTCCAGAATTACCATATCCGAATCCATTAATGTATTAAGTATTTCGCTGTTCGTATGTCCGAGATCTGTAGCTATGCTTACTTTTTTCTTACCGCAAAAAAAGCAAAATCCTACGGGTGAAGCTGCATCATGCGGTATAGGGTAAGGCTTTATAGCAATGTCATTAACAAGGAAAATTTTTGAGTCGTCGAAGACCCTGACATTCGCTGAAGAAACCTCCTCCATATGCTTTTCCATCGCAATCCATGTGCTTTCGTTCGCATAGATTGGCAAATTAAATTTTCTTGACAGCAGTCCGGCACTTTTTATATGATCTGAATGCTCGTGGGTGATAAGTATGCAATCCAGATCGCTTGGTTTGATACCTACATGCCTTAAAGCTTCGATTATCTGCTTGCCGCTTTGACCCGCATCGATAAGGATATGTGTGTCGTTGTTCCCTATGTAAGTAGAATTGCCACTGCTCCCGCTAAAAAGCGAGCATACCCTGTAATTCATGTTTAAAACCTGCCTCGGAGATTTATCTCTAATTATAGTATAGCATGAAAAACAGGAGTAAACTATCATTTAGCAGAAGAATGTTCTTAATATATAAACATCTAAAAAAGTCCGACAGGTAGTTGCAAGGAGAATTATAAGTTGAAAGAAATACATACGGATAGGATAATAGAAGCTGTAGAGCAGTTATGCATCGATGCATGCTTAGTCCCAAGCGATGATGCAATAAAAGCACTTCAGACTGCAGAAAAAAATGAGACTTCGATTCTTGCCAAAGAAGTTTTAACTGAGCTTTCAAAAAATGTTTCAATTGCGAAAAACCTGCGGATTCCATCCTGCCAGGACACCGGTATGGCAGTGATATTTCTTGAGATCGGACAGAACTTGCGCATCACAGGTGGTAATTTGTATCAGGCGATCAACGAGGGAGTGCGTCGCGGGTACGAAAAAGGTTTCTTCCGAAAATCGGTGCTGTCTCCTATAGATCGGAAAAATACCGGTGACAATACTCCCGCAGTTATACATACAGAAATATGCGACGGGGATATCGTCAATATAACTCTAATGCCTAAAGGATTTGGCAGCGAAAATATGAGCAGGCTTAAGATGCTTACTCCTGCGGAAGGTCTAGATGGAATCAAAAATTTCGTTCTTGAGACTGTGAATATGGCTGCAGGAAATCCCTGCCCTCCTATTATAGTCGGAACAGGAATTGGCGGGACTATGGAAAAAGCTGCTCTTCTGGCAAAAAAGTCTTTATTGCGCGAAATAGGCAGTACTAATCCGGACACTTTTCTTGCTGAAATCGAAAGCGAACTGCTTACATCGATAAACAAAACAGGGATAGGTCCGCAGGGTTTAGGAGGTATTACCACCGCTTTGGCTGTTCATATAGAGACATTCCCAACGCATATAGCGGGTTTGCCCGTAGCGGTAAACATACAATGTCATGCGGTAAGGCACAGACAGGCTACGTTATAATGCAGTTACAATTTCCGAAGGGGTAATTAAATGAATACAAGAAAGAGCATAAACGCTGACAATACAAAAGAACTCGAATTATTAAAATGCGGTGATCTCGTGTTACTAGATGGATTTATAATAACCGGCAGAGATGCGGCGCACAAAAGAATTTTTGAACTGACAAAAAGAAATATGCCCTTGCCTTTCAAAATAAAAGATCAACTCATATACTACACCGGTCCATGTCCATCTCCGCCCGGACATGTGATCGGTTCATGTGGACCCACCACCTCATCGCGTATGGATGCCTACACTCCGGAGTTGCTTGACTTAGGTCTCAAAGGTATGATCGGCAAGGGTCCGCGTTCTAAACAAGTCATCGATTCGATAAAAAAGAACAAGGCGATATACTTCGCTGCCACAGGAGGAGCGGGAGCTTTAATTGCTTCCTGCGTGAAAGGGTGTTCTTTAATCGCTTTTGACGATTTGGGACCCGAAGCTGTTTATAAGCTTTATGTTGAACAATTCCCGCTTATTGTAGCAATCGATTCATGCGGGAACAGCATATATGAAATTGTTGATTCTAGAAACTAACAATAGAAGCAAGAGATTTGAATCCTCTTTCATCATATCTTATTACATCCGCTCCTAAGCTAATTAGTTTTTGTTCAAAACGCTCATATCCTCTATCGATATATTTCGGGTTGCTTATGTCGGTAATTCCTTCAGCCATCAGACCTGCAATCACAAGCGCAGCCCCTGCACGAAGATCCGTCGCTACAACAGGCGCTCCTGTTAATCGTTCAACGCCCTCAATAATTGCCACTCGGTCTTCAATCCTTATATTAGCGCCCATTTTCCTAATCTCGTCCATATGTCTAAACCGAGATTCCCATACATTTTCTGTTACAACGCTTGTCCCTTGAGCAACCGTCAGAAGTGCCGACATTGGTTGTTGAAGATCCGTAGGAAACCCAGGGTACGGGAGAGTTTTAATGTTTAGTTTTTTAGGCCTGGCGATTCCTTTGACCCTTATATAATCCGAGCCTTCTTTTACATGCATACCAAGCTCGATCATCTTAGCCGTTACAGCCTCAAGATGCTTCGGGATCACATCCGTTATATTAACATCTCCTTGCGTAGCCGCAGCAGCTATCATAAATGTACCTGCTTCTATTTGATCGGGAATAATTGTATACTCACAACCTGAAAGCCTCTTGACTCCTTTTATCTTTATAGTGTCTGTCCCTGCGCCTTTAATGTTCGCACCCATACAGTTTAAAAAGTTAGCTGCGTCAACCACATGGGGCTCCTTAGCTGCATTGACTATTGTAGTGAGACCTTCGGCTTTGACAGCTGCCAGCATTATATTGATGGTTGCACCCACACTGACAACATCAAGATATATTTCGTTACCCAAGAGCTTTTCGGCAAAAACTTTTATAGCGCCGTGCTCCATCTTAACCTGTGCGCCAAGCGCTTCAAAGCCTTTTATATGTTGGTCTATTGGACGTGCGCCTATTTCACATCCCCCCGGGTATGCAACTTCACCTTCGCCAAATCTTCCCAGCATAACTCCTAAAAGATAATATGAGGCTCGCATCCTCCTTACCATCTCAAAATCGGCTTTGCGTCTGTTAGCCTTATATGGGGTTATCATTATTCGCCCATTCGGTTCAAGTACCACCCTTGCTCCAAGTTGCTCCAATATTTCCGCAAGAACTATAACATCGTTTATATACGGAAGATTTTCTATAATGCAAGTTTCATCGGTAAGCAATGCGGCAGGTAGTATCGCAACCGCTGCATTTTTCGCTCCGCTTACCCTAACAGTTCCAACAAGTTTCTTTCCGCCTTTAACCACGAACTTTTCCAAATCAAGTCGCCATCCTGCCAAAAAAACCGGATGGCTCTCCTCCCATCGTTAGACTTACCTGTAGTTTACCTATTCTATCACAAAAAACAATATTAATTTAGTGAAAAATTATTAACTATGTGTTACAATCGGATTACATAAACCATAGCAAGCATTAATCCTTTCTCACAGGTAAAAGTATATCCTTATGAGGAAGGAAAATCAAATGGAAATAGAAGTTGTTCGGCGACTGTAGCTAAGGAAAAAATAAGCTAATAATTGACAACAATGAGAAACAAAAGTTATAATGAACACTAATAAACGCAAAGAAACTTTAGGAGATGACATAACACGATGAAAAGTAATACTATAGAAGGTTTTCAAAGCATTGTAGCCAATTTGCCCACACGGCATAAAAGTATACTCGACATCTTAACGAAACTTCAGGATTCGGGCAGCCGGGTTAACAGAGCGGTTGTCAAATCCGCTACAAGCTGCGGATGTATCAGCATTACCGCCGACAGACAGGAATACTCCGAAGAATTGACATTTGAAAGAATGAATGATCTACTTGATGATCACGTGGACGGCAAGCTTTGCAGAAATTGCAGAAATGCGCTAGTCAAAGAGCTCGGCAATCAACTGTTCTATCTTACTAAGCTTGCAAATACGTTTGAATTAGAGCTTGACGATGTATTGCTCAAAGAGATCGACACACTTGCTGTACTGGGAAAGTTCAGTTTAAGATAGATTTATCATCTTCCAAGGATATATTTTAAGGCTTCCGGAATGCTCTTTACGCCTAATATCTGTATATTTGAATCTGGTTTAAGCCCTTTTATATTATCCTTAGGTATAACGCAAGTTTTAAACCCCATTCTTAAGCTTTCCGCAATCCTGCTCTCAATCCGGCTGATCCCCCTTATTTCTCCGGTTAGTCCTACTTCTCCCATAACAACTGTATCATGAGCAATAGGCATATTTCTTAGGCTTGAGGCTACAGCAGTCACAACCGCAAGGTCTGCGGCAGGTTCTTCAACCTTGAACCCTCCGGCGACATTTACATATACATCCTGATCATATAGCTGCATGCCTGCCTTCTTTTCCAAAACAGCCATCAAAAGCACAATGCGGTTATAGTCTATTCCCGCAGACGTACGCCTTGCCATTCCAAACGCAGTTGCGCTTACGAGCGCTTGAATCTCAACAAGCATCGGCCTTGTGCCTTCCATGCCGCAAAGTACAACTGAACCGGATGCTCCTTTACTTCTTCCTGAAAGCATCAGCTCTGAAGGATTCGAAACTTCCTCTAAACCGCAGTCTTTCATTTCAAACAAGCCAATCTCATTGGTTGAACCAAAACGATTCTTGATAGCTCTGATAACTCGGTAGGTGTGATGCTTGTCCCCTTCAAAATAAAGCACGGTGTCCACCATATGTTCAAGCACTCTAGGACCTGCTATAGCTCCCTCCTTTGTCACATGTCCTACTAAAAATATACATATTCCTTCTCTTTTTGACAACTCCATAAAAGCCGAAGTACACTGCCGCACCTGGCTAACACTCCCGGGTGCTGAGGATACTTCGTCGTCATAAACCGTCTGTATTGAATCTATTACCAAAAACTTAGGCTTAATTCTTGAAATATGGGACTGTATCTGAGTCATATTTGTTTCGGATACAAGATACATCGAATCGCCTGCAATATTCAGGCGGTTTGCTCTCATTTTTATCTGTCCTGCTGATTCTTCACCTGAAACATAAAGAATTTCATCATTTTTGCTTGCTAAAGCATCACAGATCTGTAAAAGGAGCGTGGATTTCCCTATGCCGGGATCTCCTCCGATCAAAGTAAGAGAACCTTCTACTATCCCTCCCCCGAATACGCGATCGACCTCATCGATTCCGGTTTTTATGCGAAGCTGACCGTCAAAGTCTATTTCACTCATGAGCTTTGGCAATGCGTACAAACCTTTGCTTAATCCCGAAGTGGGTAATCTTACAGGTCCGGATTCTTCGACCATTTTATTCCATGTATCGCACCCAGGACATTTCCCCATCCACTTAGGAGAATCATATCCGCATTCCTGACAAACAAATCTCTTTTTAATTTTCATGTGTTGGGCAATCCTTATGCAGTGAAATCAAATTTACTCACGGTAACAATTCAAGTACACTTCTCTTCACAATATCTTGTTTCCGGTTAGGATCTGTAGCGTCATACCAGATTATTGTTCTTCCCGAAACCGGCAATTCCGCCAGTTTCCCCTGCTCATCCTCTTTTGTAAGGGTGGCAAAACGACTTGTTTCCCAAAAATAAATCTTTATCCTACCCTGCTGCGTATAGACAATGAAATCCTCTCCGATTCCAAAAAATCTCCCCACACCCTCGGCTACTGTTGTTATAGTTTCACCCTTATCAATGGTCAACCTTAAGGAGGCTTGGGCAGGGTTCAGGCTATCTAGCCAAGCTATCGCTTTCCCGTTTGTAGCAGGGTATATGGCAAAGCTATCGGGATCAATCGTTTGAATGGCAAGATTATTAACCGTTTCGTAACGATCTGCTTCTTCCGCAACAGGCTGAGACTCCCGATCTTCCGTTTCTTGCGAACTTAAATTTAGTGTCGTCAGATCAAGTGTTTTGATTATACTTGCACCAATGGGATCATCGGGATGCGGATATGCCCAAACCAGAAGGTTACTGTGAACCGACGGCGAAGACGTTCCGTAAGTCGGATTATCAAAATTCTCAACTCTAACAGAGCGGCCTGTCGCAAGATTAAAAACATGCATCTCATCTTTGTGTTCTTCCTTCTGTCCGCTCCAAACGAGAAAATCCCCCCAGAGTGAGATCTGCGGTCTGTTCAAACTGGTGCTGTTTACGCTGATATTCTTTCCGGTAGTCCTATTTAAAGCGTATATGATGTTAGTGCCGCTCTGATTGGTATCTAGCCAGACGATCCAGGAATCACTGAGTCTACCTTCATAGATCTCACCAAATCTTATATCGGATACCGCCACTTCTTTTTCTTCATGAGTTTCTGAATTGTATAAAAAAAGTCTTGTCAGGACAGGTCCGTCTATGCTCGATGCCTCACCCGCCGAATAGAGCACTTCTTCTCCCCACGAGGTCGGTTCATTTATCTGGCGCATATTAGATTCTATTTCCACCCTAAATGAAGAGAGGTCTAAAACCGGCAATTGCTCCGGTTCTTCAGTCTCTCTTACAACTATCTTCTGTGGCTCAACTGATTCAGGAACAATTTGTACAGGTAATATTAAGTCATGGGTCGGCTCAAGTTTTTCTTGCAACAACGGTACAGGAGGAAAAGAGTATAGTAAAGAAACTACAATAGATATGGATATTGTAGCGGCAGCAAACAATTTACGCTTATCACTCGCCAATATCAAAGAACACAGCCGTTTCGCCCAAAAGATTGGCGTAAAGCTAAATCGATTACAACGAGCTTTCGATTCTGAATCCTTATTCTTACGAACTTGTTGCCGCGTTGTGTACGCTTCCCTGACCACTCTTGCCTTAATCCATAAATTAGCTATATGTTTTTTAGATTTAACAATCAACTCATTAATATTCATAACTAATTATATCATTCTCACCAAGAAAAACACAATAATTTTAGTTTTATCCGGTTTTTCTTAAAGTCAACACAATTTGTTCAAGAGTCTGTTGCTTCATTACATCAAGAAAATCAAGCACCTTATCTTCAGGCATTGGTTTTGACAATAGGTATCCCTGGACCTTATCGCATCCGTGCTCCAACATATAATCTAGCTGATGGATTGTTTCCACTCCCTCAGCTAATACCTCCTTGCCCATTCTCTGCCCTATCAATACTATAAAATCAACTATAGACTTTTCCTTTTCTCCTTCTGATATCCCATCAATGAAAGACTTATCAATTTTTATTTCTGTTATGGGCATCTGACTCAAGTAATTAAGAGAAGAGTACCCTTTGCCAAAATCATCTAGCGCTATCTTAAATCCGCTTTTAGTTAAGTCCGTAAGGCGTTCATTTATAAGCTCAAGTGATTCCATAAACACCGATTCTGTAATTTCAAGCTCAACAAATCTAGGCGAAAGATCGTATTTAGTCAAAGTCTGTCTGACAAATCCCACAAAATTCTCTTGCATCAGTTGTATAAGCGATATGTTAACAGAGATTCCTATATCGGTGTAACCGTATTTATGAAGCCTGTGAAGCAAAGAACACGCCTCCTCCATTACCCATTCACCTATTGGGATTATGAGACGGTTTTCTTCGGCAAGCCTTATGAATTGATTCGGAGAAACATTACCAAGCTGAGGGTTCTTCCAGCGCAAAAGCGCTTCAAACATAGTAATTTTTCCGCTTTTCAAGCATAGTTGTGGCTGATAATGAAGAGAAAACTGGTTTTCTGCAAGCGCATCGCGCAAGCAACGTTCCATTATCATTCTCTCCATCAGTTGAATCTTCATCATCTGACCAAAGTACACACATTGCCCTTTGCCTCTTGCTTTAGCTTCATGCAAAGCTATATCTGTATTTCTCAACAATTCATCGGTTGTTTTCCCATTCTGCGGGAATACTGTCACTCCCATGCTGAAACTTATATTCACCAATATACCGTTCGACTCAAATGTTTCTTTAAAATCACTTCTTAAAACTTCGATAGTCTTATCGATTTCCGCTACATCCTCCAAATACTGCATCACAACAAAATTTGCCCCGCTCAAGGCAAAGACTTCTGCCTTATCAGAGACACTCCCCGCAAAACGTTTCCCGATATCTTTTAAAAGCAAATCTCCGAAGCTATGTCCTATAGAGTTGTTTATAAGCTTAAAGTTGTCTATATCTATGAATACAAGAGCACATAAGCTTTTGTCGGTTCTCGCCGTTAGTGTGTCAAGTGTTTTAATTAATGCGCGCTTGTTACGCAAGCCGGTCAAATGATTATGATATACCGCATATTCAAGCTCTTCCTGAGCCTTTTTGATTTGATCGATATCAGTATGAGCGGACACCAGTCTGATAGGATCTCCAAACTCGTCGAATGAAACTGATCGCCTTAAAAGAATCCATTTCCACTGGCCTGCCTTTGTTTTTAGCCGATACTGAAATTGATCCCTTTTGGATATTGTTTTAAAGTCTCTATCAAAAACTCTCGCAAACTTGTATTGATCTTCTTCATTAATTATGCTTTTCCACGAACCCATCAACTCAAGCTCTTCCCTTGAGTACCCCGTAAGATCAATCCATCTTTCTGAAAATCTATAAATATCATTTCTAAGATCCCAATCTATTATGGCATCATTTGTAGCATCCACTGCAAGCCTGTACTTTTCTTCACTCTCCTGCAGGTTTTCTTTAAGCAAAAAAAGCTCGTCAAACTGGCTTCTTAACTCCTCATCCGAAGCGACTAGTTCTTCATGAAGCTGAGTTAATTCCTGATGGCTCTCCAAAAGATTGTTCTGTGCTTTTTTTAGTCTTCGGGCAATTAAAGAAATAATTGCGAGTAATACGGATAAGAGTATTATAGTCCCTGTTGTGACTAAAACGTAAACCTTATAAGTTTCAAAAAAAGAGTAGGGTTTATTTATTATCTCAACATTTTCATCAAATAGTTCTAACGGTATACCAAAGCGCCTCAGTTGGTCATAATCATATGCGGTGCGGAGATGAGGCTCGTAAACTATAGGAATGTGATCGATATCCATTCCCTGTAATAGTTGCATCGCAATTTCGCCGAGACGCTCCCCATGAAGCTTCGCGCTCATCATACTTCCGCCTACTATGCCAAATCCTAAATGAAAATCATATGTCGCTACAATGGGCACTTTCGTAGTTTGGCTGAGAATTTTTGAAAACGCTTCAGGCTCTACAACAACCCCGTTAATATCAGTTGTATAGGCCAGAAAAACAATCGCAGACTTACCTTCTATCTTCGCAGACTCATCTATCACCTGTTCGTGCGTCAGGCTATTGAACGAGTAAATCTCTATGTCCGGTCGCAATTCGTGTATGGAATCATATGCTGATTTGCCGGTGCTTAATCCACTTTCAGTCAGATCGTACAATAGATAAATCCGCTCAAGATCCGGCTGCGCCTTAAACAAAGTTTCTAAAACGCGCTGCATGTCTAAAGCTTCGATTACTCCGGTTAAATTTTCGTGCCCTCCTCCTAGTTCTCTCAAGCTCTTTTCGTTCACCCCGGCAAAAACAACAGGCGCAGATGAGAATATCTCATTTCTGTGTTCCAGTACGAACTCAAGCGCCATATCGTCAGTCACAGCTATCACATCAATTGTTTTCGATTGGTATTTATAACTCAATCTCTCGTACAGTTTATCAAGGTTTTCCTGCGTAGAATAGCGTTTCCAGTTGATGTGCTCAACAAAAACCGTAATTTCATACCCTTGTAATCTCATTTTTGACAGAAAAACGTCAGTTATATCATCCGTCCACTTAAAACCTACATGGTATGAATTAAGGAGTACGATGTTTTTTGGTTGAATCCTTGAAATTGAGTTCGAATAAACGGGCTTGTGAAAAGAGAAGAAAATCAGTATCAGAATGATGCCCGTAAAAATCGTTATCTTACCCACTGATTTAGCTGCCGACCTCATGCAGTCATTACCTCTTCTTCATTATGATCGAAATTGTTAAAATGGGAAATGGTTTTCCTCAAGTCTAACTAAGATTATATTCGACAAAGATCTCCAATTTCCTTGTTATAAAAAATTTTCTACCATTTTTACCGGAACTTGATATCAGAGCTGATTTCAACGCGGATTTGATGAAATGAGTTTTTGTATCAGAATCAATTTCTGATATAATATGTGTCAGTCAACGATCTACTGGAATGGAGTTAAAGAGTTGGAAAATAAAACGAACAGATATTTTTCAATAGCTTACGCCGTGCTGGCTGCGGCACTTTTTGGAATGAGCGCTCCATTTTCTAAGCTATTGCTTGTGGAAATTCCTCCTTTAATGATGTCGGCGCTGGTCTATTTAGGGGCAGGGTTTGGCATGCTCATCATTGATTTGACAAGAGTACTGACGAAATCAAAGCAATCGGAAGCAAGGCTCACTAAAAATGATCTGCCGTTTATACTGGCAATGATTGCGCTTGATATCGCAGCTCCCATCTCGTTAATGATGGGGTTGACCATGACTACAGCGGCAAACGCAGCGCTTCTAGGCAACTTCGAGATAGTAGCGACATCGGTTATAGCGCTCATCGTCTTTAAAGAGGCTATCGGAAAACGTTTGTGGTTCTCTATATTCCTGATCATCATAGCAAGCATCATGCTTTCTGCAGATGATTTGAACAACCTGTCATTTTCGCTCGGTTCAATTCTAGTACTACTATCTTGCTTGTTTTGGGGGCTTGAGAACAATTGCACCAGAAAACTGTCGATTAAAGATCCACTTCAAGTTGTTATAATAAAGGGGTTTGGTTCAGGTATAGGGGCTTTAATCATAACTGTTTATGCTAACGAGCTTATATGGAATATAGCATTTATAATTCCCGCTTTACTTCTCGGATTTTTTGCGTATGGTTTAAGTATATTTTTCTACGTAACCGCACAAAGAAATCTGGGTGCCGCAAGAACTAGCGCTTACTACGCAGTCGCGCCTTTTATCGGTGTTTTGTTATCTTTTTTTCTTTTTGACGAACCGATTACCACAGCTTTTATTTTAGCATCATCGATTATGGTTGCAGGAACTTATTTTGCTATAGCGGAAATCCATGAGCACCACCACGATCACCACGACCTTGCACATGATCACAGGCATAACCACTTCGATGCCCATCATGACCATTCCCATGATGAAAATATCACAAAAGAACATTCCCATCCACATGTGCATTCGGGGAAGTCGCATATGCACGGACATACTCCTGATATACACCACAGACATCAACATTAAGGCTTATCTGCCCATTGTTAAAGTTTCAAATCGGCTTTTAGTCTTTTTATTTCATCTCTAAGTTTAGCTGCTTTTTCATACTCAAGAGCTATAGCTGCCTGTTTCATCAGTTTTTCCAACTGCTCAATTAAGCTCAATTTTTCTGCGACGCTCATCTGTTTCCTGCTTACCTGGTACTTATCCTGATGTTCGGCTGCTTTGGTAGCTTCTATGATGTCGTAAACATCTTTTACAATACTCTTTGGCGTTATATTGTGCTTCTCATTATATTCGCTTTGAAGCCTTCTTCTTCGATTGGTTTCATCTATTGCCTTTTTCATCGAACCGGTCAGATTATCGGCATACATTATCACCTTGCCGTTAATGTTTCTAGCCGCTCGTCCAATGGTTTGTATAAGAGAAGTCTCCGAGCGCAAAAAGCCTTCTTTATCAGCATCAAGTATCGCCACAAGAGAAACTTCCGGTAGATCAAGACCTTCTCTTAAAAGATTAATACCCACTAATACATCAAATTCGCCTTTTCTGAAATCCCGTATGATCTCCATTCTTTCCAATGTTTCAATATCAGAGTGTAAATATCTTACTCGGACGTTCATGTCAGCCATGTAATCGGTCAATGCCTCCGCCATTTTCTTAGTCATGGTCGTAACCAGCACTCTATCCCCCATCTTTACTCTGTTTGATATCTCACCCATAAGATGATCGATCTGTCCATGCAACGGACGCACTTCAATCTCAGGATCAATAAGTCCGGTAGGCCTTATGATCTGCTCAACAACATGTTCGACCTTGCCAAGCTCATACGGACCCGGAGTAGCGCTGACGCATACCACTTTATATAGCTTTTTTTCGAATTCCTCAAAAGTTAATGGCCGATTGTCATACGCCGCAGGAAGTCTGAAACCATACTGAACCAAACTATCCTTTCTTGATCGATCGCCCGCGTACATACCTCTTACCTGTGGAATGGTAACATGGGATTCATCAATGAATAGAAGAAATTCTTTAGGATAATAATCCAACAAGGTATATGGAGGCTCTCCCGGCGAACGCCTGTCCAGATATCGCGAATAGTTTTCAATTCCGTTGCAATATCCTACCTCTCTCATCATTTCTATGTCATAGTTTGTCCTTTGCAAAAGCCTTTGAGCTTCAAGAAGCTTGTCATGCGCTTTTAGTTCCGTTAATCTTATATCCAAATCCCGCTCGATCTCTGTAATTGATTGTTCCAGACGCTCTTGAGAAGTAGCGTAATGAGAAGCGGGAAAAATTACCACATGGCTTCTGCTTCCGATAATTTCTCCTGTTAGCACTTCAATTTCTGTAATCCTTTCAATCTCATCCCCGAAAAACTCAATCCGAATCGCTTTCCCTGAAGATGAAGCAGGAAAAATTTCCAATACATCTCCGCGGACACGAAAAGTTCCTCTGACGAAGTTTATATCGTTTCGCTCGTATTGAATATCAACTAGCTTTCTTAGCACATCATCCCTGTCCTTTATCATACCCGGCCTTAAAGACAGCATCAGTTCCCTGTACACCTCAGGATTGCCAAGCCCATAGATACATGAAACGCTTGCGACAACGATAACATCGCTTCGCTCAAAAAGAGACGCTGTCGCAGAATGGCGCAGCTTGTCAATCTCATCGTTGATTGTTGCTTCCTTCTCAATGTAAGTGTCGCTAGACGGCATATAAGCTTCAGGCTGATAATAATCATAGTAGCTCACAAAGTATTCAACGGCATTATCCGGAAAAAACTCCCTGAATTCACTGCATAGCTGCGCTGCTAATGTCTTATTGTGCGCTAGAACTAATGTTGGAAGTTTCGCTTTCTCTATTACATTAGCCATCGTAAATGTTTTTCCCGAGCCTGTTACACCTAAAAGCACCTGATGGCTGTTCTTACTTGATAACCCTTTAAGCAGCATTTCTATCGCTTGAGGCTGATCTCCTTGCGGCCTAAATCCGGACTTCAAACTAAATTGCAGATCGCTCATTCCCTTCGGTTGACTCTGCCTTTTGACTATATAATTTTAACATATTTTGAATCAAATTATAACCCCTACTTCCTTAATGCCAAGAATTATGTTAGAATGCATTGGCATTTTAAAACGTTAATCAGGAGGAGAAGTGTATGGCAAGAACAGTCGGGGTAAAAGTATGGGGTATTCGTGCTCCTGTAATAAGAGAAGGAGATAATCTTCGGGATATTGTAACAGATTCTCTTAAATCCGCTATCAAAAGTGAGAATATTCTCGTTCAGGATAACGATGTTATAGGGGTAACCGAGTCATTGGTGGCAAGGGCACAGGGAAACTATGTGACTTTAGACGATATAGCTCAAGAAGTAAAGGAAAAATATTCTAATGAAATCGCAGTTGTATTTCCGATACTGAGCAGAAACCGTTTTTCCATGATATTAAAAGCAATAGCACGCGGAGCCAAACATGTCCACCTGTTTTTAAATTACCCTTCCGATGAGGTGGGAAATCACCTTATGGATCCGGATATACTTGAAGAATCAGGTATTAATCCATACACAGATCTGTTGACAGAAGAAAAATATAGAAGTATTTTCGGAGATACAATACTTCATCCCTTTACAGGCATTGACTATGTAAGTTTCTATAAGGAGATGGCAACTAACGGCAATATATCTGTTTATCTGTCAAACAACCCTAAATCTATACTTGAAGTCACTGACGAAATCTTATGTGCGGATATACATTCCCGCCATCGCACCAAGCGCTTATTAAAAAAAGCCGGAGCAAAAACAGTTTACGGACTTGATGATTTATGTACAAAACCATCTGCAAACAAGGGTTACAATCCTGAATACGGGTTATTGGGTTCAAATAAAGCAACAGAAGAAAAAATAAAGCTTTTCCCTCGTGATGGGCAGCGATTTGTTGATAGTTTATATGAGAGTCTTAACTCTATAACGGGTAAGAATATTGAAGTAATGATCTATGGGGATGGAGCCTTTAAAGATCCTGTGGGTAAGATTTGGGAGCTAGCCGATCCCGTTGTGTCACCTGCCTTTACTATGGGTCTATCGGGTCTTCCAAACGAACTGAAACTTAAATATTTGGCTGATGATCTTCTAAATGATCTAAGCGGCGATGAACTTAATCAAGCTATGAAAAATGAGATAAAAGTGAAACCGAAGGATCTGATAGGCAACATGGCATCGGAAGGCACAACACCCCGAAGACTCACCGATCTTCTAGGCAGCTTATGCGATTTGACTAGCGGAAGTGGTGATAAGGGAACGCCAATCGTATTGATTCAAGGGTATTTTGACAATTACGCCTCTGAATAAAAGGAATAACCACCGTTTCCCGTGAATAACTTGTACAAGTATAACAGCTGACGTGAGGAAACGGTGGTAATAATGCTGAAGATTATTCTTACAATTCTGTTACTTGTTTTTCTGTACAACCCTGTTTTGTCATCTGCGCGTGAGAACAACCGCTCGAATGCGGAAGTTTACGAAGTGGACACGCTATATTCGGATACTTTTAAAACGCAGTATATCAAAGCGATAATCCTTGATGGTGAATACGCCGGCAGATTTGTTGAAATTCAGCACATACCTGCCAGATATTCGCTTAATTATTTTAACCTCGAAGTTGGTCACAGAATCATAGTAGAAACTCATTTGACCGCTAATGGTAGACTTGAGGGAAAAATAATCGGCATTAACAGAGAGTTTCATATAGTTCGTTTTGCGTTAGTATTTCTGTTAGCATTACTCATTATCGGCGGCATAAAAGGTTTGCGCTCACTTGTCGCTCTTGTTCTTACCGGATTTGTCATTATCAGTATACTTATCCCAATGATACTAAGAGGATTCAATCCATTGTTTTCCACTATGATATCATCCGTTATCATTATTGTAGTGGGTTTTTTGATCATAAACGGTTTTTCGCGAAAGAGTGCAGCGGCAATATTAGGGACAACAGGCGGTATGGTTTTCGCCGCAATATTTGCAGAATACTTCTCTAGATCAGCCTGTATTACGGGAGCAACCGACCAGGAAATAATATACTATATTGCAGAAAGAGGGATTTCAGTCGATTTCGCCGGTTTGTTCGTCAGTGGCATATTGATTGGATCAATTGGCGTCACAATGGATGTAAGTATGTCGATTACATCGTTCGTGTTCGAACTTAAACGGCGATCCCCAAGAATAAAGCTGCATCAGCTTATATCCTCAGGAATGAGCGTAGGCAAAGACATGATAGCTACCATGGTAAATACATTGGTGCTGGCTTATGCGGGTGCGTCGATGCCTCTATTTCTTTTGTTCGTTAATATCGGTATGCCTCTTAATTATATTTTGAATACTGAAATCGTATCAGCTGAGATAATTCGATCATTATCGGGAAGTGTCGCTCTGGTCCTCACTATACCGCTTACTTCTTTAATCGCCGCTTCAATGTGTGATTTTAAACGGAAAAGGCGTACTATCGAGGACGTAAAGGTTTCATATCTCTCTGAATGTTAAATTTTAGGTAATTGTCTTGACATGTGTCTAATAAACTATATAATAATACCATTAACAACCAAAAAGATGATAGGAGGCTTTTTCATGTCAAATAGAACAAAGCTCAGAGTCTTCCGGGCAGTCGCTTCAGGGTTTTCAATACCGCACAAAAATCCGTCCATGTTTTTAGTTTCCGCAATATATTCAGCTATCATGAGTGCCTTTATGTTTTTTACTATTGCCTTTTATCAGCCCGGGGAAGAACCGGAACTCATTGCCTCTGTAACAGGCATACTATCGCTGGGTGAATATTTGTTTTTTGCCTTAGTGGTGGGAATCGCTTCAATCTTATTATACTCGATATTGTCAAAAATAGCTTTTGATTCTATTGTCGGTAAACCTGAGCTTTCTGAAGCTGTAGCTTTGTCGGTTCGTAAGTTTTTGCCCATATTTGTAATGTATATTTTGTATGTCCTGATTGTTGTGTTCGGTAGCATTCTATTGATCATTCCTGGGATATTCCTATCTATAAAGCTTTTTTACAGCCAATACTTCATTTTGTTTGATAACAAAGGTGTGATAGAATCTTTGCGCTCAAGCTGGCGGATGGTTAAAGGAAATTGGCGGAGAACATTTGCTTTAATTTTAATATGGGGAATTATGGGTGCTGTAACAGTTTTTATTCCATATCTTCCGAGAACATCAGAAACGATAATCTATTTCGTACTATATCTTCTTATAACTCCTTGGTCAGCTTCGTCATTTGTTCAGGCTTATACGCAATTGAAAGAGAATACCGAGTCGCCTACAATGAATGTTGAATCCTAGTCTGTTTAGTAAAATAAGCCCGCAGGATGTTTCCGGCGGGCTTATTGTTTTCATTTAAAAAACTATTTATATATGTCCCCCCTTATATCGATCTTTGCTATGACAATTTCTTCACCATCGATATTATAAATAATCTATACTTTCCAACTCTCAATCTATATAAAGGGGGATACTTCTCACCTTGAAGCTTTTTTATATCACCTTGAGGAATTTTACTTATGGCCTCAACTATTCTCTTCTTTGTGTCTGCATCATATGTTGCTAATACCTTATAGGCGCTTCTTAAATATGTAATTCCTCTCATTGCAACTCCCAATGCAAAAGTTCATACACTTTTTCAGCCGGAATCTTTTCATCAGTTTCAATCAAATTCCAAATCTCTTCTTCTTCCTCAGGTTCTAAATACAGCTCCTGTTCTTTCCTTCCTCTCAGATAAAGAATAAAATCAATAACTTCCCCTATTTTGGTTTCAGGTATTTCGTCAACTAGTTTTAAAATTATATCCCTTGCAGTATTCATGAATACACCACCATTTCTGCTTGCTGAAATTATAGTATATCGTAGTTTGCATAAAAATCTCTTTATATCTTCATTTTTTGTAGTATATGCTATTTTTTAAACAGAGGCAGCCAATCCTTATTAGCCGCAAACATTTCATCGACCATCGATTTTATTTCATCAAGGCTTAATACCGCTGATGTCAGCGGATCCATACAAATCGAATGAAATACCTTACGGCGATCCCCCTCTATTGCTGCCTCGACCGCCAATTCCTCGCAACCGGCGTTTATATTATTAAGAATTGCCAGGTGCATCGGAAGTTTCCCGACATGCATGGGGCTTAATCCTCTCTTCGATGCAAGTACGGGTACTTCAACGCAACAACCTGTGGGCAAATTATCGATAAGGCCAAAGTTGCGCACGTTTCCGTTGAATTCGTACAATGTACCATCCCCGATAATGGCGTTAAATATATATGCGGCATATTCATGGCCGCGACTTAGATCAACATGTTCCTCCGAAAGCCATTCCTCTATCCCCTGCTGCCAGTCATTTTCACGATTTAAATATTCATCTAATATATAGGCATATACTCCCGGATTCCATCCTGTACCATGCGTACAATACTTTTCTATTAAGTCAGACCTTTTCCTGAACCATGCGTTATATTCCGAATTGTGCCCGCTCGATTCCGTCACGTAATAATCAAGGTGCAGATACATCTCGTTGCGCACCTGCTCATGTTCATATATGTCCTTATTTTCAGTAATAGCTTTTCTGATGAGAGGATAAGCATCCTTGCCACGCCACTTGTAATCAAGATACCACGCCTGATGGTTTATTCCTGCACAAAGGTAAGTTACATCTTCCATTTTCGCCCCGATCCAGTCTGCAAGCATGTGAGCCGTACCCTGAACACTATGGCAAAGTCCGGTCACATTCACGCTTGTTTCACTTTGCATCCCTCTGCACAGCATAGCCATTGGGTTAGTGTAATTTAAAACAATCGCATCAGGGCAATACTTCTCTACATCTTTGCAGATATCAAGCATAACCGGCAATGTCCTTAATGTCCTGAATATCCCGGCAGGGCCTCTCGTATCCCCAACATTTATATCTACTCCAAACTTTTTGGGTATCTCTATGTCATGTCTCCAAACCTGCACACCGCCCTGTAGTATGGTGATGACAACTCCATCAGCGCCTTCTAAAGCCTTAACCCTGTCTGTTGTTGCTTCAACCTTTGCTTTATACCCTCCCGCTGTAACAATCTTGTCAACAGCTTTTTTTATGTAATCTAATCTTTCATGACTTATATCCATCAAGGATATAGTACAATCAGAAAACGCAGGAAAGGATAAAATATCCCGCACGAGCGCTCTGGTGAATCCAAAGCTCCCAGCCCCAATAAATGCTATTTTTCTCATATCAACACTCTCCTTTAAAATTGTATCAGTCGTCTGAATTGACGCTCTTAAGAGCCTTGCTGATAACCGACCACTCAAATCCCTTACGATAAAGTGCACGAGAAATCTTAAGCCTGATCGATTCATTATCATCAAGCATATATTTCTTTACATACTTATTTGCCAAGCGGTCGGCCATTTCCTGTTGCCGTTCATCATTAAACAATAACATAGCACTCGACAGCACTTCATCGTCAATCCCTTTAATGCGCAGCTCATTAGATAGCATCATTTTGCTCTTAGGATTGCGTTCCAATGTATTTCTGATTACATTAGCGGCAAATGAAGCATCATCAATATATCCGTCCGCCGAAAGCTTGTCTAAAACCTGATATACAACATTCTGTGTATATCCTTTTTTTAGCAAATACATCTCGGTCTGCTTACTTGTCATAGCAGATAAGCCCAATCTTTTCAAGGCTGCGTTATAAGCCGACTTCAATGTGTCATGAAATTCTGTCATATACCATTAAGCCCCGGCAAATACCAGCTCAAGCTCATCAAAATCAAGTTTTTCTCTTTCAATTAAAGTTTCAGCCAACTTGTGAAGCTTATTGATATTCTCTTTCAATATCTTTTCCGCTCTATCGTGGCAAGCATTGATCATTCTGCGAATCTCCTCGTCAATGGAAGCTGCCACTTCCTCGCTGTAATTTCTGTAAGTTCCCCATTCCTTGCCTAAGAAAACTTCATCGTGCTTCCCGCCGTACGCAATAGGCCCGATGCTTTCACTCATTCCATACTCGGTAACCATCTTACGTGCCACATGGCTTGCCCGTTGAAGATCATTAGAAGCGCCCGTACTTACATCGTTTAGTACCAGTTCTTCGGCTACTCGTCCGGCAAGCAATTGTGTAATCTCGTCTTCAAGCTGTGATTTGGAGATAAAGTATTTATCCTCTTTGGGCAAAGTGAGAGTATAGCCTCCCGCCATACCTCGCGGTATAATAGAAACCTGATGAACCTGATCCGCATTTGGCAGCATTTTGGACACCAATGCGTGTCCGGCTTCATGATATGCAACCAGTTTTTTATCTTTACTGGTTATTATCCTGCTCTTTTTTTCCGGTCCCGCCAATACTCTAGTGATTGCTTCCTCAATCTCCTGCATAGAAATATGACTGCCGGAGTTACGGGCTGTCAAAATTGCCGCCTCATTCATCATGTTTTCTATATCAGCGCCGGTAAAGCCGGGAGTCCTCTTCGCTAAAACCGCCATATCGATATTCGTAGCAAGAGGCTTGCCTCTTGAATGAACCTTAATTATTTCCTCTCTGCCTTTTACATCCGGCATTCCGACCACTATTCGCCTGTCAAAGCGTCCCGGACGCAAAAGCGCTGGGTCTAAGATATCAGGCCTGTTTGTGGCTGCTACAAGAATAATACCCTCGTTTACCGAAAAACCGTCCATTTCAACCAACAGTTGATTGAGGGTTTGTTCGCGTTCATCATGCCCTCCCCCTAAACCTGCTCCGCGATGACGCCCCACCGCATCAATTTCGTCAATAAATATTATACAAGGGGAGCTCTTTTTCGCTTGATCAAAGAGATCCCTTACGCGGGAAGCTCCGACTCCCACGAACATTTCAACAAAATCCGAACCACTTATGCTGAAAAACGGCACTCCTGCTTCTCCCGCAACAGCTTTGGCAAGCAAAGTTTTGCCTGTTCCCGGAGGACCCACAAGCAATACGCCTTTTGGAATGCGTGCCCCAAGCTGAATATACTTCTTAGGATTCTTAAGAAAATCGACTATCTCCTTAAGCTCATCTTTTTCTTCTTCAGCTCCAGCCACTTCATTGAAAGTTATGCGATTCTTTTCCTCATTGTAAAGCCTTGCTCTGCTTCTCCCAAATGACATAACTCTATTCCCGCCGCCTTGTGCCTGTTGCATGAATACAAACCAAAAAACGGCAAAAAGGATTAAAAGCATAGCAAAAGGAAGAATACCCACCCACCAGGGGGCTTCCGCAGGAGGCTGAGGATCCCAAATAAAGCTAAATTCGGCAGACATCACCTGCTCAGGAGGTTTGCCAAGCCTTATGCTTTCTATTGCTCTTACGTCCTGAATAAATGCCTCTTGTGAAGGCAAAAAAGACTGAAAATCGTATCTTCGCGGAAATTGTGCTTCATTTGGCGAGCCTTTTCTCACCCCTACCACTGTTCTTTCTACAGTCCTAATTCTTGAAATATTACCTTGCTCAATCTCTCGAAGCAATTGTGGATACGGGATTCTTTCATCTTCATTCTGCACATCCAACATGGTTACAGCCAGAATTATTACAACCAGCAGAAGAAGATAAAAAGCAGGACCCCGTAGAAGCTTTTTTACCAATACTAACCCTCCCTCTGACATCATTAAACGATGCCTAGACTATTTTAGCATACACGGAAGAATAAAGCAATGAAGATTCTGACAACTACTTTTCATCGATCACTCCGATAAATGGCATATTACGGTGCTTCTGGTCATAATCCAGACCATATCCCACTACAAATTCATCCGGTATCTCGAATCCAACATAATCTACACTTACAGCAACTTTTCTCCTTGATGGCTTGTCAAGCAGACAACACACCCTAAGACTTTTGGGGTTTCGCGATAATATGTTTTCAGCAAGAAATTTAAGTGTGAGTCCGGTATCAACTATATCCTCCACTATGAGCACATCTTTCCCTTCTATCTCTTCGTCCAGATCTTTTAAAATTCTGACGATTCCTGAGGATCGTGTGGATTTGCCATAGCTCGAAACTGCCATAAAGTCAATCGATAAAGGTATATCTATCTTTTTGATAAGATCCGCCATGAACAATACGGCTCCTTTTAGTATTCCTATAACAACCAGATTCTTATCATTATAGTCAGCTGCGATCTGTGCGCTTAATTCCGCTACTCTGTTTTCAATTTTCTGTTCGTCAATTAATACTTTCATTGTCTATAATTCTCCTATCACGTAAGTTGCAGGAACAAATTTCAGCTCGATCACTCGGACGGTTCTGTCCGTAACCTTATAATCGTCATTTATCTGATATCCTGCTACCCAAATTATATTTCGGCTATCCGTTATCAAAGGTATTAAATCTCTTTCTTCCCGCGGGACTTTCCAATCTATAAAAAACTCTTTAAGTTTTTTCTCGGTACTCATCCCCAACGGCTTAAATCTGTCTCCGGTTCTCCTATTGCGTATTACAAGAGAACCGCACAAATTAACGGCATCAATATGTATTGGGTTTTTCCCGAACGGTATCTGATTTCTCTCTTTAGATTCAGCTGATATTTTAACTTTTGCCTCATGTACAAACACAATCCCCGGTAAACTTAAATCGTATTCAAAGGGCTTGATTGCCATTTCTTTGGAATCAGCCGAAACAAAAGCATTCCCGTATATTATATCCACCCTCATTTTACCGGCTAATTTGAACGTCGCTCCATGCTTTGCATTGTGTAACATACTTATAATGTTATCAATATGAACAAGCTCAATACAAGAAAATTCACCCATAAATCCCAGAATAATCATTCTGAGCAATCTACGTTTTAACGCCAAGGGCAAAGGATTAAAGCGTTCAAGAGCAGCTTTGGCTTTATTTTCTTCATAGAAAAACACTGTCGGTAATAATTTATCGCAATACTGTTTTAAAAAATCGTCTTCTTCACCAATAACGTCGGACATTCGTAATATTGTTTCAGCTATATTCGGATTGAAATTGTCTTGTATAAATGGTATTAGCGCGTGTCGTAGCCTGTTTCTCGTATAGTTTAAATTATTATTGCTTAAGTCTTCTCTGTAACTTATGTTTTCCTCTTTGCAATAATTCAATATTTCATCTTTTGAAACATCGAGAAAAGGCCTTATAACAAATCCGTCTCGCACATAGTTGATACCCTTTAAACCATGCATCCCCGTTCCTCTGATTATGTTGTGAAATATCGTTTCTACCCTGTCATCCTTATGATGCGCCAGTGCAAGCTTGTTAGCCTTAACTTCTTTCATAAGTTCCGTAAAAAATTCATACCGCGCCTTTCTTCCCGCCTCCTCCTCAGATATTTTTAATTCTTTCGCCAATTCCCTGACATCAGTTCTCTTTGTAAAACATTTGATCCCCCACTCTTTGCAGGTCGAAGTCACAAACTGCTCATCTTTTTCGGCTTCATACCTACGCAACATATGATTGAGATGAGCCGCAACAAGACTAAACGAGAAATCTGCAGCTAATCTTTTCAGTATGTGAAGCAATGCCAGCGAGTCTGCTCCGCCCGATACTGCGACCACCACTGTGTCAGACATATTTATCATATTAAATTTATTTACAACTGCTCTGATTTGCTTAAGCATCTGATCCTCTAATACTACGCTGATTTACAATAATAAAAATATCAAGGGATTCCCTTGATATTTTTATTATGTCCGATAGATTTGGAGTCAACACAATACGGTCAAATTATAGAATCCATTCCCTTGCACTTAGGTGGCGAAAGTATCACAGAAAAAATAACACCGTTTAACACTGACTCACGATCGATCGATATCTCATACTGAGCATCCGTATCAATCTTAGCCTGAGGGGAAATCGGTACTGCAACAGGCTTCACTGCCTCCTCGGTAAGCGCAATTTCTCCCGTTTGTGTTGCCCCAGATTTGTACGAAGCTTTTCTAGTGGATTTTTTGGCTCTAAATGAACTATTATCCTCAACTAGTTCAACCCTGCGAGTTTCAGCTCTGGCAGGAGAGGGAAAACCCGTACCGGTTTTCTTTCCTTTTTGGGCAGCCTGCAGCACAGAACTAACTATACCAAAAACTACAAACAATATCGCTATAACTTCAAACAAATTAACAACCTCCGTTCAAGACCTGATCATTTCTTAGGCTGTCCCGGTTCATCCTCTTTTCCCAGTTTTGATATAGCGTCGCGCATCTGGGTATCTGCGACTATGTTCTTTAATTGAAAATAATCCATAGCACCCATTTTACCTTCTTTAAGAGCATAGGCGAGAGCCAGCGGAACTTCCGCTTCCGCCTCAACTACTTTTGCCCTCATTTGCTGAACTTCGGCCTTCATCTCCTGTTCTCTGGCTACAGCCATCGCGCGCCTTTCCTCAGCCTTAGCCTGTGCGATTCTCTTATCCGCTTCAGCTTGATCTGTTTGCAATTGAGCGCCGATATTTCTTCCGATATCGACATCGGCAATATCAATTGAAAGAATTTCGTACGCAGTGCCTGCGTGAAGGCTTTTGCCAAGCACCGTCTGCGAAATGCGATCAGGATTTTCAAGCACCTGTTTGTGGCTCGCAGCGGAACCGATCGTGGTAACAATGCCTTCCCCGACTCTTGCAAGTATTGTTTCTTCACCTGCTCCGCCAACTAGTCTGTCTAAATTTGCTCGAACGGTTACCTTGGCTTTTGCCATAACCTCGATACCATCCTTCGCAACCGCCGAAACTTTAGGGGTTTCAATAATCTTAGGATTTACACTCATCTGCACAGCCAGCAAAACATCGCGCCCCGCCAAATCAATCGCCGCGGCTCTTTCGAATTCAAGCGGGATGTTTGCCCTTTGAGCGGCAATCAGAGCATTGATTACCCTGTCAACGTTACCTCCGGCCAGATAATGCGCTTCCAGTTTGTTTACATCAAGGTCTAATCCCGCTTTCGTTGCCTTTATAAGCGGAATAACGATTCTTGAAGGTATTACTCGCCGTAAGCGCATTCCGATAAGATTTAGTATACCGATTCTTACTCCGGCTGCCAAAGCCGATATCCATAAACCCAATGGTACAAAAGAGAGTATCACCGACAATATTATTATGGCGACTATTATCAGTCCCATTAAAAATAAGAAAGGTTCTTGCATAAAATCATCTCCTCTTCTCTATTTGCTGTATCTTACAACCACTATTTTTGAGGCAGTGGCCTGTACAACCTTAACATTAGTTCCCGGAGGGATAAATTCTCCATCGGACAAGCAATCATATCTTGCGCCGCCAAATTCAACCATTCCCGCAGGCCTTAGCTGGGTTACGGTTATTCCCGTTTCACCGAGCGCAGGAATTTTGACATCTGCGTAAATAGGAACACTCACAGCTTCAGCTGTCAATACTTCTGTCATAACAAACCTATTCAACAATTGTGCCCAGCCAAAAATTTTCCCCAAAATAGGTACGGCAATAACTGATGCAATAAAAGCTATACCTACGGATGTCAACCCCCTAACGGGATCCGGGGCTGCCAGTATAAGACTGGCAAATACAACAATAACTCCGCTTATGCCCAGAATTCCAAAACCCGGCATAGCGGCTTCCGCTATCAAAAGTCCGACTCCTAAGGCGAACAACATTATCGGCCACCATTCTGTATGTCCTGCCAGAAAGCCGCCTCCGAAATACAGCGCAAAAGAAATAAGTCCTATTATACCGGGAAGTCCAAATCCCGGAGCAAAAATTTCAACTATAAAAGCTAACATACCTATGGTAAGCAAAATAGATGCTATCTCATGTCTTGTAAGAAACTGAGCAATTCGAATTCTAAAATCCGGAAAAACCTCGTTTATGTGAACAGCCTCCAAACCAAGATATTCTAATACTTCGGCTCGGTCATTTAGCAATGCATTCGCATAACCTGTATCATAGGCTTCCTTAGCGGTAAGACTCAAAATCGAGCCGGCCTCCGTGAGATCAGGAATAACGATATTTCTATCAACCATTGCTGCGGCAATTTGTGGATCTCTTCCCCTTGCTTCGGCAGCCCCTTTGAATTCCGCTGCTATGGCTGAAACCGCTTTGGGATTGTTCGGAATTGGCTCAGCAGCACCCATATGACTCCCCGGAGCCATTATTATTGTGGTTGCCGAAATCGCTATAAGCGCACCCGCTGACACAGCCCTGTCTTCAATAAATACCGTTACAGGCACTTCCGAATCAAGTATTGCTGTCTTTATTCCCATAGCGGCATCCGCTCTTCCGCCTAAAGTTGAAATCTCGATCACAATTCCTTTTGATCGCGCAGTATTGGCAAGTTCTATGTTTCTTGCGACAAAGGCAGCCATGGCGGGAGTAATCTCTCCTCTTATGGGAATGACATACACGCTTCCTTCTTTGTTATCAGTATATCCAATTCCCATGAAAGAAAAAAGAATCAGTGTCAATGCAACTATTAATGTAATCCTTGATTTGGATGAAGATATCACAGTCTTTTCAATCATATCCCCACATCCTTATTCGTAAATTCTTCGGGCTATCAATCTCCCGGTAAAAGCGCCAAAAACAAAATCCGGGCTTAAGGAGTCCCGGATTTCTTCTGATTTTACAATAATCAAGCGTACCCCTAAGCCTTGCACCAAATTTGTTCTGATTGCCAAGGAGGGAAAGCACCGCAAAAACTAATGTTTTCTCTTGCGTGCAGCCTCGGATTTTTTCTTTCTTTTAACGCTGGGTTTTTCATAATGTTCTCTTTTGCGGATTTCTGCCAATACGCCAGCTCGGGCACATTGGCGTCTGAAGCGTTTAAGAGCATTTTCAAATGATTCATTCTCTCCGACCTTGATCTCTGACACCTATATTTCCCCCCCTCCGCCGGCATAATCACACATCCAAAGTACAGCAACTAATCAATGCACTATGCTGTGGTTCTTGATTATATAACAATATATTAGCTAATGTCAACAATTAGATCTAACCTGGAGGCCACATCATTGCTCTTCCTCCCAGCAAGTGGAAGTGTAGGTGATCAACGGATTGACCGCCATTTTCACCGCAATTTACTACTACCCTGTAGCCGGAGTCACTTACCTCAAGCATTTCAGCAAGCTTCGGAAGCAACTTTAAGATATGACTTGCCAGTGAGTCGTCTAAGTTATGCAACTCGTTTGCCGAAGTTATGTGTATCTTAGGTACAACAAGCACATGAACTGGAGCTTTAGGCAAGATATCGTGGAATGCAACCAATAAACCGTCCTCATAAACTTTTTTGGCAGGAATCTTACCTGAAGCAATTTTACAAAAAACACAATCATCCATAAAATCCGCCCCTATTCTATAAATATGCGACCAGATAACCATTATCAATTCTATCAGGAACAACGGTAACAACCTTACCCAAAAGATCAACTGCACTGTTTATGACCACTTTGACATAGTTGCCGGTATGACCTTCCACACAATTTTCATGTTGAGCGCTCTTATCTTCGACAAGTATGCTTACTTCTTTTCCCAGAAAAGTTTGCATATAACGTATTTCTAATTGCTCACCAAGCTTTATGAGCCTCTTGCTGCGCTCCTCCTTTAAAGATTGTTTAATCTTCCCGGTAAAGCCGGCTGCAAGCGTATTTTGCCTGTCAGAATACCTGAAAACATGAATTCGACTGAACTGAATATCGTTTACAAAATTCAGGGTGCTTTCAAAGTCTTCGTCCGTTTCTCCCGGAAAGCCCACCATCACATCGGTTGTCACGGCGACATCCGGTATATTCGATCGCAAATCTCTCACTATTTTCGCAAACTGATCCGTTGTGTAACTACGATTCATAAGTTTGAGTATCCGATCGCTACCGCTTTGCAAAGAAAGATGGTAATGCGGACATAATTTCGGTAGTTCGCTCGCTATTTTTATGAATTGTCCCGTTAAAAGCTGCGGGTCCACCGACCCTAATCTTAATCTCTCAATGCCTTCAACAGAATGCATCCGGTCTAAAAGCTTTAATAGATTCGTATCATGCAAATCCTCGCCGTATGAAGCAATATGAATGCCTGTAAGTACGATCTCCTTGTATCCCGACACCGCAAGGTTTTTTGCTTCCTTTAAAATCTCATCGGAATTTCTGCTTCTTACCTGTCCTCTCACATATGGTATAATGCAATAGGCGCAAAATTGGTTGCAACCATCTTGAATCTTTAATACGGCGCGTGTTTTTTCGTGATGACCTTTGATCGGCACTTCTTCAAAACGAGTTTGATTCATAATATCGCTAACTGCGTTTATCGTGTGACTCTTGTCATGTTTTTGTACCAAATCAGCTATCTTAGCCCTATCGCCCGTTCCAGCAACGATATCAACTCCGGGAAGCGCTAATACTTCTGTTGCGGCTCTTTGCGTATAACACCCAACCACAGCTACTGTCGCCTCGGGATTATTCTTATTAGCCTTTGTTATGGCTTGCCTGGATTTTCGATCGGCAAGATTTGTGACGGTACAGGTGTTGATCACATAAACATCAGCCCAAGAATCAAAGTCCACTACATCATATCCGCGATTTAGAAACTGCTCTTTCATTGACTGCGTATCATACTGGTTTGTCTTACAGCCTAGCGTACAGAATGCTACTTTTGCATGGTTGCGTCTTTCCATTTGATCCCATTCTCCTTGTCCTGGAGTTTGAAGAAAAATCTAGGCATATTGCCCTACAATACAAACCCAATCCCCCATGGAATAGGACTCGACAATGCTTATCTTACTATGGTTCATGGCAGATATTATTACTTCTTCATTTTCCTTAAGTATGCCGGATAAAACCAAATTACCGCCTTCGGCTAAAAATCTTATACACTGCGGTATCAGTTTTTCTATGGCTTTTGATGATATATTGGCAATAATTAAATCAAATCTGCCTTTTGCCTTGTCAAGAAGATCTCCGTTAATGAACACCATTTTGTCAAATGTGTCATTTTTAATAGAGTTTGCCTTAGCTATACTGATGGCTTGCGAGTCAATATCAATTAGAACCGCTCTTTTTGCTCCTAATAATATCGCCGCTATCCCTAATATTCCTGTCCCGCAACCTATATCTAGCACCGATGATGAAGGTAAGATATAGCTCTCAAGAGCCCTTATGCAAAGCATTGTGGTTTCGTGAGTTCCGGTCCCGAATGCCATACCGGGATCCATATCAATAACAATTTCTCCCTCACTGGGCGTATAAGTCTCCCAAGACGGCTTAATTACTATAGTCTCGCTCACTTTTAAGGGTTTGAAATACTCTTTCCATGAATGAGCCCAGTCTTGTTCAAAAATCTCAGTAACCAAAACTGTTCCGGGGCTTATATCCACACCGAGGTCCTGTGTCAAAAGCCAAGCAACTTTCGAATTGACATCATCGATAGTATTGATTATACCGCTTTCATCAGGCAGATATCCCTTAACTTTTACCCCTGAATCATACTTGCACGCCAAATCCGCTTCGGTATAATCAAAGCCTTCGCCATCTTTTATAAACCGAATTAAATCTTCTTTGTCTTCTATCACAACTCCCTTCGCTCCTGCTTCAAACAGCAGTTCCGACATAATATCGGTTCCTTCGGAAGTTGTTGTTATACTGACTTCAAACCATTTCACCGGTATCATCCTCTACATGCCAAATGCATCTTTCATTTTATCAAAAAAAGATTTGTTTTGTTCGTGATGGTCCTTACCTGAGGTCATCTCGTCAAACTGAAGCAATACCTCTTTTTGCTTTGTATTAAGATGCTTAGGTACTTCTATGTTAACTCGCACAAATTGATCGCCTCTAACGGTATCTCTTAAATGCTGAATTCCTTTGTTTTTTATCCTGAACACCGTACCCGGCTGAGTACCTTCAGGCATCGGATATCGGATTCTTCCTTCAAGGGTTGGCACTTCTATATTGGCTCCCAAAGTAGCCTGAACAAAGGTTACCGGAACATCACAATGTATGTCATAGCCCTTTCGCTCGAAGAGCTTATGCGGCTTAACAGAAATATAGACATACAAATCGCCGCTCGGACCTCCCCGTTCTCCCGGTTCACCTTCACCTCTTAACGTTATAGCCTGCCCATTGTCAATGCCGGGAGGAATGGTTATACTAATTTTCTTTAGCTTTCTGACCTTCTTCTTACCTCTGCATCTCTCACAAGGCTCGGCTATAATTTTACCTTCACCTTTGCACGTTTCGCATGCTCTGACATTCACAAATCTACCGAAAGCTGTGTTTTGAGAATATGAAACTTCACCCTTACCCCCGCACACAGAGCATGTTTTTGGTTGAGTTCCCCTTTTAGCTCCCGTTCCATCGCATTCCGAGCAGTTTTCTGTCTTTGTGATCTCTATTTCGCGTTTGCATCCAAATGCCGCTTCCTCAAATGTTATGTCAAGATCATATCTGAAATCCGCTCCGCGCATGGGGGCGTTTCTACCGCGTGATGATGAGCCTCCAAAACTCCCCCCAAAGAACATATCAAAAATATCTCCCACACCGCCTTGGCCAAAACCACCGAAATCGAATCCGCCAGAACCTCCCTGAGATGGATCCTGATGTCCGAATCTGTCATATTGAGCCTTACGCTCAGGATTGCTCAAAGTCTCATATGCTTCGTTTATCTCCTTAAACTTAGCTTCAGCTTTTGGATCACTAGGATTCAAATCGGGATGATACTGCTTTGCAAGATTCCTATATGATTTTTTAATGTCCTCTTCGGTTGCGTCACGATTCAGTTTTAGCGACTCATAATAATCCTTTTTAGCCAAATGTTGAACTCACCTCCCCTCATAAATTAATCGTGTCCTACATAAACTCTTACTTATCGTCATCCACTACTTCATAATCTGTGTCAACTACCTTTTCGTCAGTTGACTTTCCGGAATTATGTTCCTCGGAACTGCCGGGCTGACCACTCTGTTTCTGATAAACTTTCCCGAATACTTCATATGTGATCTGCGCTAATTTTTCACAAGCCTGATTAATTTTGTCAGCATCTTTCGTTTCCAATGCTTTCTTTACGATATCGATCTCTTCGTGTAATCTATCCTTGTCACCTTGATCCACTTTATCCGACATATCCTTCAATGTTTTAGTGGTATTATAGATCAACGAGTCCGCATTATTAGTAGCTTCAACCAATTGCTTACGCTTGTTGTCTTCATCGGCAAATTTCTGCGCTTCTTTCACCGCTTCCTGTATCTCTTTATCCGTAAGATTTGTCGAAGCTGTAATAGTTATCTTCTGCTCCTTGCCGGTACCGGTATCTTTTGCCGATACATGCGCTATACCGTTTGAGTCTATATCAAATGTAACCTCAATTTGTGGTATACCTCTTGGTGCGGGAGGAATACCGTCAAGTATGAATCTCCCCAGAGTCTTATTACCGGCTGCCATCTCTCTTTCACCTTGAAGTACATGGATCTCAACGCTAGTCTGCCCATCAGCGGCAGTTGAGAAAATTTGACTTTTTTTAGTCGGGATAGTTGTGTTTTTATCGATTAGTCTTGTAAACACGGCACCTAAAGTCTCTATACCTAAGGAAAGAGGCGTCACATCCAAAAGAAGCACATCTTTCACTTCTCCCGCAAGAACACCGGCTTGAATAGCAGCTCCAACAGCCACGCATTCATCCGGGTTAATCCCTTTAAAAGGATCCTTGCCGGTCAATTTTTTTACCAATGCCTGCACTGCGGGAGTTCTCGTAGATCCGCCGACCAATATGATTTTATCAATATCATTAGGTGTAAGATTTGCATCCTTTAAGGCAGTTAACGTAGGCCCTTCGGTTTTCAACACAAGATCAGATGTTATTTCATCAAACTTTGCCCTTGTCAAAGTATAGTCAAGATGTTTCGGACCTGATGCGTCTGCGGTTATAAACGGCAAATTTATATTGGCCGTCAGCACTCCTGAAAGCTCTACTTTAGCCTTTTCCGAGGCTTCTCTCAATCGCTGGAGAGCCATTTTATCATTTCTTAAATCAATTCCATACTCTTTCTTAAATTCTAAGGCAACATAATCAACAATTCGCTGATCAAAGTCATCGCCACCTAGACGGTTATTGCCGTTTGTAGCTAATACCTCAAACACTCCATCGCCTATCTCAAGAATTGATACGTCAAAGGTGCCTCCTCCGAGATCGTAAACCAAGATTTTGTGACTATGCTCTTTATCAAGCCCATAAGCTAATGAAGCGGCAGTCGGCTCATTTATAATTCTTAGCACTTCAAGACCGGCAATTTTTCCGGCATCTTTTGTCGCCTGTCTCTGGCTGTCGTTAAAGTAGGCAGGTACTGTTATAACTGCCTGTGTAACTTTTTCGCCCAAATAAGCTTCGGCATCCTGTTTTAATTTAGTCAGAACCATAGCTGAAATCTCTTGCGGCGTATAATCCTTTCCGTCTATCCCTATTTTTCTACTGCTACCCATATCTCTTTTTATGGATATAACCGTACGATCAGGATTAGTTACAGCCTGGCGCTTCGCTACCTGTCCGACCAGCCTTTCGCCTGTCTTCGTAAAAGCCACTACCGAAGGAGTAATCCTTGACCCTTCCGGATTAGGTATTACAATGGGTTCCCCACCTTCCATTACTGCTACGCAAGAATTGGTCGTTCCTAAATCTATTCCTATTACTTTGCCCATGATGATTTCCTCCTTGTGAATACTTTGTAAGTAAACATATAAATATTCAGCAAGATACCTTGACAAGGCTGTGCCTTATCACTTTATCTTTGCATTTATAACCTTTTTGCAGCACTTCGACAACAATATTTTCAGACTCATCCTGCCCCGCTTCGACTTTGAAGATTGCTTCATGAAGATTTGGGTCAAACTCTTTATTCAATGCTTCTATCTCATAGACATCCAATTGCCTTAACACATCCTTAAACTGCTTCGCAACCATATCTACGCCCTTGAAAAGGACGTCTGAAGAAGCCTCTGACTTAACAGAATCTAAAGCTCTTTCTATATTATCAAGCACCGGAATAAACAATGCGGTTGTATCGGCGGTTGCCGACTGACATGCATCCGATACAGCATTTCTGTTTCTTTTTTTATAGTTCTCGAAATCCGCCTGAACTCGCTGAGCCAATGATAAGTATTCATTTTTTTCCTCTATGGCTTTCTTAAGCTCATTAGATTCAAAGACTGCCGGCTCGTCTTCGCAACAGCACGAACAAGAGCTGTATTGTTCTGTTTGAACTCCGTTTTTATCCGCTTCAGTCTTTAATATATCCCTGTCATTCATACTTCATGTCCTCCTAAATCATGGTAATGAGATACGACTTGAAGCGTATCTCCAATATTTTCTTGATCACCTGTCAAACCACTTTGTAAGATAATCGCTCAGATTCTTACAAACAAAGTCAATCGCTGAAACCGCACGGGAGTACTCCATTCTGGTAGGCCCTATGATTGCTATACTTCCCAAAACTTTATCTCCTAATTTATATGATGCGGTCACAACACTATATCCTTTCAACTCGTCAAACCTGTTCTCCCCTCCTATAACTACCGATACTCCGACATTCTCCATAGTGTTTAGAAAATTATACAATGTGTCTTTGTCTTCGATAAGTTTTAAAAACTCTTTAGCCTTCAACATATCATAATATTCAGGAAAATTGAATATATTGGTTGCTCCTTCGAGATGGACGTCCTTGTGATCTCTTACTGCCGCACCTTCTGATAAAATATCAATAAACTTATTGAAAAAATCCTTTTTTCTTTCTATCTCTTTTTGAATATGCGGAACAAACGTCAAATCCACCTCAGCAAACGTCTTGTTTCGGAACAAATCAGTAAACATATTCGATACCCGACTTAAGTAATCCCTGTTAATACCTTGAGGCAAATCCAATAAAAGATCCTTCATAACGCCTGCACTTGTAACGACCACCATCAAAGCATGACGATCGTCAACCGGTACCAATTGGATGCTTTTTATCAAGACTTTGTTCATCTTTGGCCCGATAACCACAGATGTATAGTTTGTCATATTGCATAACACCCTTGCGGTTTGCATGACAATATCCTCAAGTTCAGCAGTTCTTTGCTCATACATCTTCTTTATCGTTTCGGTTTCCGCCAAAGGGATAATGTTTAGGTTCATTAGCTGATCGACATAAAGCCGATAGGCTTTGTTCGAAGGAATTCTTCCGGCCGACGTATGAGGCTGCTCAAGGTATCCCATTTCCTCAAGGTCCGACATTTCATTTCTTATGGTTGCCGAGCTCACGCCAACTGCATACTTCTTAGCTATGGTACGCGAGCCGACAGGCTCCGCTGAAGCGATATAGTCGTCTATTATGGCTTTTAGTATTTGCAGCTTGCGCTGGTCAAGTCCCACTAAGATCACCCCTGAACTATTAGCACTCTCACTCATCGAGTGCTAATGTATTATCCTTAAATTATCACTTAAAAAACTTTTTGTCAATACCTCTTTATAAATCAATCCATCAATCTGAGCAAAACATAGTTTTGAAGATCAAGACCTTTTTGCGTACAATACAAGCTTCTACTGTCTTCCTTAAGTAATCCCTGAGCTTTTAGACTCTTTATTTTTTCTTCGTAAAAAAAGTTTATGTCATGTCCGAATCTTTCCTTAAATTCAGTCTTATCAACGCCCTTTATTAATCTCAAGCCAAGCATGAGAGTGTCGAAGCGCTCGTCTTTATCTTCTACTCTGGCTGTAAACTCTCTTGTTTGTCCTCCGATTTCGTTTACGGATTCAATGTACGTCCTAATGTCGGAGTGATTTGCATACCTTACTTTTCCAAAGTATGAATGTGCATTGCTACCACAACCTATATACTCATTATTATGCCAGTATATCAGGTTATGAGCACATTCCATACTACCTCTGGCAAAATTGGAAATTTCGTATCGCATAAATCCATATTTAAGCAACCGATCCTTTGCTTCATGAAACATACGCCTGTCTTCGTCATCTTCCGGAAGAATAAGCTCTCCTCGCAGATTAGCGTCATAAAGAGGTGTTTTTTCTTCAAGCCTCAAAGAATACAATGATAGATGGGTAAGTGAAGCCTCAATTGCCATATCAATAGTTTCCAAAAGGTCTTTACAACTCTGTTCGGGCAGTGATAGCAAAATATCGGCATTTATATTTTCGAATCCTTCTTCTCTCGCCCAATCGGTTGCCAGCTTAAAATCCTGTGCGGTATGTTGTCTTCCTAAGGTTAATAAATGTTTGTCCTGTTTTGCCTGGAAACCGATGCTTAAACGATTTATACCCGATTTGCGAAGTGCGCTGAGCTTCGTTTTAGTCAATGTGGCAGGATTAGATTCGATTGTTATTTCAGCATCAGAAGATACATTGAGTTTATAACAATCTTCAATAACCTCTTTAAGAATATCCTCGTGAAACAGAGTCGGAGTTCCGCCTCCCATATAAATGGTCTTAATGCTATAATCAGTCAAAATATTAGTTAAGCCTGATATTTCCTTTCTCAGAGCATAGATATATGCCGGCATAAGATCTTGTTTTCCATCAAAGGAATGAAAATCGCAATACCTGCATTTTTTTACGCAAAAAGGAAAGTTGAGATAAAGCCCTGTCTCTTTCAATTGTTATGGCCTCAATTCAATTTAAGCACAGCCATAAAAGCTTCCTGCGGGACCTCGACCGCTCCCACCTGGCGCATCCTCTTTTTGCCTTCCTTTTGCTTCTCAAGAAGCTTCTTTTTGCGGGTTATATCACCGCCATAACATTTGGCTAAAACGTCCTTTCGCATTGCCTTAATTGTCTCTCGAGCGATAACTTTGTTACCTATCGCTGCTTGTATGGGTATTTCAAACATTTGTCTCGGGATTAGGTCTTTAAGTTTTTCAACAATAATTCTGGCTCTGTAGTACGCTTTATCTCTATGGGTTATCAGCGATAAAGCATCCACTATTTCACTATTTAGTAATATGTCAAGTTTTACCATCTCGGATTGCCTGTATCCGATAAGCTCGTAATCAAAAGAGGCATATCCCCTAGTTTTTGATTTTAAGGCATCAAAAAAATCATAAATAATCTCGTTAAGAGGAAGCTCATAGGTCAGACGAACTCTGGTGGGTTCTATATATTCCATGTGCTGATAAATTCCGCGTCTGTCCTGACAAAGCTCCATTATTGCCCCGACGTACTCAACAGGGGATATAAGCTGAGCTTTTACCAAAGGCTCTTCCATATACTCTATCTCTCCTGCATCAGGAAGGTTTGCAGGGTTCGAAATGCTTCTCTCTTCACCATCACTAAGCAATACTTTATACTCAACGCTTGGCGCGCTTGTAACTAGGTTTAAACCGTGTTCCCTCTCTAGGCGCTCTTGCACAATTTCCATATGTAAAAGACCCAGAAAACCGCATCTGAAGCCAAATCCTAAAGCGGCGGAAACCTCAGGTTCGAATATTAAAGCCGCGTCGTTTAACTGAAGCTTTTGAAGTGCATCTCGTAAGTCCTCATATTTTGAACCGTCAGAAACATATATCCCACAATATACCATTGGTTGGATCTTTCTGTATCCGGGTAAAGCCTGTTTAGCCGGTTTGTCGGAATGAGTTACAGTGTCGCCGACCCTCGCATCCCCCATGCTTTTTATGGAAGCCGCTATATAACCTACATCGCCGGAGTACAAACAATCAACCGGAGTTAAATATGGTCTGAATATTCCGACCTCAACAACCTCAAACTGTTTTTCGGTTGCCATTAGCTTTATTCTATCTCCCCGCTTAACGCTGCCTTCCTTAAGGCGCACATAAGTTATTACACCTCTGTAATTATCATAGAAAGAATCAAATATGAGCGCTTTAAGCGGTAATTGTTCGTCCCCATCCGGCGGTGGGACTAATTTGACTACATTTTCAAGCACCTGTTCGATACCTAATCCGCTTTTTGCCGAAATCAATGGAATATTGGTTACATCAAGGCCAATTATATCTTCGATCTGTTTTTTTACGGCTTCGGGTTGTGCGCTGGGTAAATCGATCTTGTTGATTACAGGCACAAGCTCTAAATGGTTCTCTATGGCCATATAAGCATTCGCAAGAGTTTGAGCCTCAATTCCCTGTGAAGCGTCAACCACAAGCACAGCTCCTTCGCAAGCTGCCAAACTTCGTGAAACTTCATATGTGAAGTCGACATGCCCCGGAGTGTCTATAAGATTAAGAACATACTCTTCACCGTTAGATGCCTTATATACCAGCCGTACTGCCTGGGCTTTAATCGTTATACCCCTTTCCCTTTCCAGGTCCATGCTGTCTAAGACTTGATCCTCCATTTCCCTCTCAGTTAAGGTGTTGGTCATCTCAAGCAGCCTGTCCGCTAGGGTTGACTTGCCGTGATCTATATGTGCAATTATGCAAAAATTTCTTATCTTTAGTTGCCTCTCGCTCGGCATTAACGCATTTTCTCCTTTACCGTCTTTCATTTCCTTATATATAATAATTAACCTTGCCCAAAAAAGCAATAAAAAGCATTGGGGTCGGAGCCTATTGCTTTTAAAATGCTTTTTTATTGCGTTCTAAAAATTTTCATGTTAGAATGCTCTAAGTATATTTAGCGACAGGGAGGTGAAATTCGTGGCAAATATCAAGTCGGCTAAAAAGAGAGTAACTATCGCCATAGTAAGAAATGATAGGAATAAAGCAGTAAAATCCGGAGTTAAATCAATCACAAAGAAATTTGAGAGAGCTTTGGCTGAAGGAAATATAGATTTAGCAAAGACATTATACCCTGAATTAACGAAAAAAATCGATATGGCTGCTTCCAAAGGAACTATTCATAAGAATACGGCAGACCGCAAAAAGTCTCATTTGGCGATCAGCCTGAACAAGGCACAGTAGTTCTTCTGGTGATTTAGTTATTTTTAGATATGGTTAAAGCTTCCTCTTTCTTTAGGAAGCTTTTTGATTTACTGAGTTTGTAACTAACCTAATCACGAGAACCGTCCCCAATATTACGGAGGTATTTTATTAATGAAGAATTTTTACACCGAGGAGATTGGTTTTTTTGCGGGATTATCTCCTCAAGATCTGATTGAAAAATATGGCAGTCCTCTTTATGTATACAATGAGTCGATTTTGCGAGAGCGTTGCCGTGAAATGACCAGCCTGATAAACTATACGAACTATAAAGCTAATTATTCCATTAAGGCAAACTCTAATCTTACTCTTTTACGAATTATTCTTGAAGAAGGCCTAAATGCCGACGCTGTTTCACCCGGAGAGATACATCTTCTCCTTATGGCTGGATTCAAGCCTTCGCAAATACTTTACATAAGTGGCAATATATGCAAGGATGAAATGCTCTATGCCATCAATAACGGCATCACCATCAGCGCTGATTCAATATCGCAAGTAAAACAGTTTGCATCATTGAACCCGGGAGGCAGTCTGGCTGTTCGTATAAACCCCGGTATTGGTACAGGCCACCACAAAAAAGTTGTTACAGGCGGCAATAATACCAAATTCGGGATTGACATCGATCTTATTCCTGAAATCATAAAGATTGCGAAAGAAGCAAATATACGCATCTCAGGCATCAATCATCACATAGGCTCGCTTTTCATGGAACCTGAATACTATGTGAAAAGCGCTGAAAACCTCCTTGAAGTTGCGGCAGGTTTTAATGACCTTGAATTTATAGACTTTGGCGGAGGTTTCGGCATTCCGTACAAAAAACAAGAAGGACAACAAAGGCTTAATATCAATGCTCTGGGAGAAAGATTAACCATGCTGATAAATGAGTGGACGCAGCAGAATGGTATTTATCCTGCATTCATGGTCGAACCCGGCAGATACATCGCAGCCGAGAGCGGTTTAATACTGGGAACTGTGAATTCAACAAAAGTCAGCCATGGTAAAAAATACATAGGGACTGATATAGGCTTTAATGTTTTGGCCAGACCGGTAATGTACGGTTCTCATCATGACATTGAAATCTACAGAGAAGGTCGCCTCATAAAAGATGATATCTATTCGAAAGTTACAGTTGTAGGCAATATCTGCGAAAGCGGAGATATAATAGCCGAGGACAGAGAACTTCCTCATACTCAGGAGGGAGATATTATTGGCATCATGGACGCAGGCGCATATGGCTACTCTATGTCATCAAATTATAATTGTCGACTACAACCTGCTGAGGTACTAATCGACCTTAACGGCAAAGATACACTTATCCGCAAAAGGGATTCACTTGAAGATATATTTAGCGGCTTCAATATTAAATAAGGCTAAAGATGTCGGGGACACGTCGCACCGTAAATCACTTTAAATTTGTTGTGCATAATCTAATGCTTTTACTCTATCTTTGACTTATTATCTGGCATAAAACCGATGCCAGATAATAGGTTGCGCGTTCTGCTTCCTCAAGGGTTGTCAGATTGCTGCCAACCTCCAAAAGTAATGCATTTGTTGAGATATGCTGATTGTATCTGCCTCTCATGATGTGTATGTTCTTGGCAAGCTCAGGATGTATGTTGTTCAATTGCTGGGTTATCTTCAACGCAAATCTGTAGTTCTCCCGCCAGTCCGGTCTCTCTTCAAAGCCTCCCACAAATCCCTCTCCCGTACCGATAACCGCAAAAATTCTTGCCACCCTTTGACCGTTTATGATGACAACCTCGTCATCAGGATCCCTTACTCCAGGAAGATAGGCATTGCGATGTATGTCTAAAAATATTTCCAGTGTCGGATAGTCCTTTTTTCGATTTTTTATAGTTTCAAGAGATCTTACGTAGGCTGTCGAAAAATCTCCCTGTTCATGCTCCGTTGCGTCGTGCAAAACCGAGATTCCTCTTTCCCTCAGATAATTTGCCAGAATTTCGCCTACTCGCACTACTGTAAATTCCAATTCATTACTCCTGTAAGCTTCAACCGCCACGTATCTGTTCCTTGGATTTTGTTTGAATGCTTCCCGCGAATGAGTATGATAAATTAAAATCTGAGGGCCTTGTCCTGTAAATACCATCGGTCCGGGAGCAGGCCTTATATTCGTTATTTCAAATGCTATTTCTTCCGGTATTCGTTCCGCTTCATCCGGCTCTTTTTCAAGAGACTCTTCAAATTCATCCGATCTTCTGTTTTCGTTGACATTTCCCCTCGAGATCAGTTTTTCACCATTCTGATGAACGACTTGCGTAGACTCAGCTTGACTTTGCTTTATAAAAGGAATCGTGTGAAATATGGCTTCGCTTAGTCGTCCAAGCTCTATCGATCCAATACGTATGATCCCTGTCCCTTGCGAAATCCGTTCGTCATAATAGTCAAGTTTTTCATTGAAACCCGCATGCCAATTATATGCGACACCATATATAAAAAATATCGTTATAAATATAAGAACTATCACAAGTACAGGATATGTCTTGTTGAAATGACTATTTCTTCTGAAGCGCATTCGATACTCCTCCCTAATTATCGGAATTATCTATAAAACATATTCAACGCATACTTTTGGTATGCCAGCGCTTCAGAAAATATCTGTTTTGTTTTTTATGCCATATACCTTCTGACTTCTTCAAATGATATATTGCTATGTAAAGCAATATTCAAACCATCCGCTATTATTCCGGAAGCGAATTCTATCAAAGTATCCACATCTTTAGGAGTTACCACAAGATCGCCGAATCCTTGTGACAGGATCTGATCAAGCAAAGTTTCCATTCGTTCTTCATCCATGCGCTCCAGTATTTTTAAAAATTCACTTCCGATTCCCGCATTCTCACGCATTATATCAATGAGCATACTTAGAGAATCCTTGCCTATGGTACGTGCGTAAACAACTGTCGGCACGCCAATCGCAATGGTTTCCACTCCTAAAGTATGTTTGTTTAAGCCTATCCTTTTATTGCCAACTCCGGAACCCGGATTGATACCGGTATTCGCTATTTGAATGCTGCTTCCTATTCTCGATGCTTTTTGCGATGCCAAAGCGTCAATTGCTATGACCAAATCAGGTTTTACTTTTTCAACCACTCCTTTCACAATTTCACCGGTTTCGATTCCGGTAATACCGAGAACTCCGGGGGCTACGGCAGATACCGATCGCAATCTGTCATCCACCTGATCAGGCATATATTCCATAATGTGCCTCGTTACAAACAATTTGCCTATAGTCTTAGGACCTAAAGAGTCAGGAGTAATATTCCAGTTTCCCAAGCCGAGCACTAATATTGAATCTTTATCATCATATTTAACCAGTCCATTGATCTCTTTCCCCAACTGCTTGCTCACCATTTCCCCATATTCGGGATCCCTGCTTTGTACATCCGACATCTCAAGAGTTATGTATACTCCCTGAGGCTTACCCAGATTCCTTTCACCTTCTTCCGAAAAAATTCTCACCCTTGAAATTTGAATATCTTCTATTTGCTCACTTTCAGTCAACACGCCCGGAATAACGCTCCCGTACCTTTTTTGTGATATTTCCTTTGCTTCTAATGCCAAGTCAGTTCGTATACTATTCATGCTATACCGCCTATCTTTAAAGTAGACTTACATCTTCAGACTAACTATTGTTACAGCGAAATATATCAACATTGTTTTTCAAGAATCAAATTGTTCGCCTAGAATAGCTTAGCCTAACTCTACTTTCTTATCCAAAAGAAATAGACACCTACATTTACATAGCGTTTCGGGTTCAGATTGACTTTCAGGATGTTTTAGGCTAGAATATGCTTAAATTGCTAGGATGTTGCGTATTTTGACAAGGGCAATCAGAATTACGCTTTAAACGGGGGTGTTCACGATACAACCAAAGGATTTTCTTGATATAACATCCGATTTGTGCCCCATAACTCTTGTAAAAGTTTTGATTGCTCTTGATTCGTTAACCTACGGAGATGTATTGGAAGTTCACCTTTCAGCCGGAAGCGCGGCTAAAAATGTTCCGCGCAGCCTTACGGGAGGCGGTCATATTATTCGTTCGATGAACCAATTAGAAGATGGAACGTACATAATGCTTGTTGAGAAGCACGACGGTGATAAAAATGCTAAATAGCGAACAAATTTTTAGATATAGCAGACATATTCTGTTACCTGAAATTGGCGGAAGGGGGCAAGAGATACTGCTAGCCTCAAAAGCCCTAGTAATAGGAGCAGGAGGACTTGGTTCTCCTGCAACCCAATACCTAGCAGCCGCAGGTATCGGCACTATAGGTATAATGGACGGGGACAAGGTTGATCTCTCCAATCTTCAACGGCAGATAATACACACAACAGCTGATATTGGCAAGTTGAAGGTTGATTCGGCAAGAGAAAAGTTAAATCTTTTAAATCCCGATGTCAGCGTAAATGTATATCCTTACGTCGCAAATGCTGAGAATATAGAGCAAATCCTTCCGGAATACGATATTGTTATCGATTGCTGCGATAATTTCCCCACTCGTTATGTAGTCAACGATGCTGCCGTACTGTTTAATAAGCCTTATTTTTATGGAGGAGTTCTGCGTTTTGACGGGCATGCATCAGTTTTTTATCCTCCGAAAGGGCCATGCTACCGTTGTATATTTCCTGAAGCACCGCCGCCAGACTCAGTCCCAAGTTGCCAGCAAGCCGGAGTTTTTAACGTTTTACCTGGAATTATAGGTCTTATACAGGCAGCCGAAGCGCTCAAATGGCTTCTTGGCACAGGTGAACCTTTACTCGGGCGATTGCTTGTTCTCGATGCGCACGATATGGAATTCCGAAACATCAAGGTCAATCGCCGCTTATCCTGTGAGGTATGCGGGGATAATCCGACTATAACAGAGCTACGTGCTGAGAACTATGAGGTTGTTTCCTGTGAAAATGAATGAAGAAACTCTTTTTTTAGTTTAGATATAGCGCGTTTTTCTATCCTCGAAACATATGATCTTGATATACCCAGCATGGTAGCAATTTCGCGTTGTGTTGATATTTTTCCCCTTAACAAACCGTACCTCAATTCAAGCACCATTTGTTCTCGTGTGGTTAACGTACTTTTCATTTTATCATACAATCTTCGGATCTGTATCTTTAGGTCCACTTCATCAACAATTGCGTCAGGCTCAGTTCCTAAAGTCTCCTCAAGCGTCACTTCATTGCCTTCTTTATCAACGCCGATCGGCTTGTTCAACGAGACTTCTCCTTTAATTTTTTTGTCCGAGCGTATAGCCATAAGTATTTCATTTTCAATGCATCTTGCCGCGAAAGTAGCTAAACGCGTATTCTTGTCAATTTTAAATGCAGAGATAGATTTCAAAAGCCCGATAGTTCCGATAGAAATCAGATCGTCCGTTTCTCTTCCACAATTATTGTATTTTTTTACAATGTGAGCAACTAACCTAAGATTGTGTTCTACAAGGATTCGTTTAGAATCTTCGTTTCCTAAAGCGCTGCGCCTTAGGTGATATTCTTCTTCCGTAGGATCAAGTGGCATTAAAAATGAGTTACTGCTCGATACATGCGAAAACAGTAAATACATCCACCGGAAAAGATGCATTAATCCCTCGGTAACATAAAGCACTTATATATCCCCCCTTTGAACATAGACCGCTCTATATTATATGTTCAAGGATCAGGATTGGTGAAATATTTTATGTTCTTCTTCTTAGCATCGAAAAAGGAGGGACCTCAAAAAGCATGGGCAAGTAAAGTTTCTGTTGAGCATGCGGCGCAACTTTCACAGGGTTTTTGAACTCATCATACATCTTGGTAACTGTGTATGGAATAAAACTGATACTTTTGGGGGATATAATCTCAATTTCATCGCCTAAAGCAAAATTATTCCTCTGTTCTACCAGCATTAATTTTTCATCTGAACTATACCCCGTTACTAAACCAACAAAATCATAGGTTCGCATATAACTGCTGCTTTCATACACCTGAGCTTCACTACCGGGCGCTTCGAAATAGAATCCTGTAGTGTATTTGCGATGACTGACTTTTTCCAGTTCTGAACGCGACAATTCACTAAACTGATAATTATTGGGGTTTTTAGCGTGAACATCAAGCTCATGTCGGTATGACCTTACAACCGAAGCTACATAATACACTCCTTTCATCCGACCTTCTATTTTAAAGCTGTCAATCCCGGCATTTGCGAGTGGCTCGATGTGCTCAATCATACACAAATCCTTCGAATTTAGAATATATGTTCCTCTGTCATCCTCTGAAACAGATAAGTATTCACCCGGGCGCCTCTCTTCGGAAAGGTAATATTTCCACCTGCAAGGTTGGGCACATTCACCTTTGTTGGCATCTCTGCCGGTCAGGTAATTACTCAGCACACATCGACCTGAATAAGCAATACACATGCTCCCATGAACAAAGCATTCTATTTCAAGCGATTTTGGAGTATTGAGCCTTATCTGTCTTATTTCTTCTAATGATAGTTCTCTTGAGAGAATGATCCGTTTAACTCCCAAAGAGTGCCAAAATGATGCACTTCGCCAGTTGGTAGTATTGGCCTGCGTACTTAAATGAATATCGAAACTCGGTTTAAAATCGAATAAATACGCCAGTATACCCGGATCCGATATTATGACTGCATCAACTCCCACATCGGATAAAAATCGGACATATTCATCAAGACCTTCCAGATCCTTATTGTGAGCGAATATGTTCATAGTAATATAAACTCTTTTTCTTAACTTTTGCGCATATTCGACTGCCTGACGTATTTCTTGAAACTCGAAATTATCGGCATACGCCCTAAGTCCAAAACGTTTCGCAGCAATATATACCGCATCAGCTCCGTATTCAAAAGCCGCTTTCAGGCATTCCATGTTTCCGGCAGGTGCTAAAAGCTCGGGAGTTTTATGTGACAGGGGGACGGGGTTATTGTCACATAAGTGTGACAATAACCCCGTCCCCCTGTCACCCCTGTCACACTTGTCACGTGAAATTATCTCCATAGATGTTCGTATCTGCTGACGTCTCTGTTATGCTCTGCAAGTGTTTCATTAAATGCGTGTGTCCCGTCTCCCCTGGAAACAAAATACAGCATTTGGTTTTGAGGCGGCATAAACTCTTCATACGGAAAAAGTGCCGCTTCTACAGCCAATTGACTAGGCGCAGATATCGGACCTAAAGGCAATCCGGAGTGAATATAGGTATTGTATTTTGAATCTTTAGTTGCTTCTATCTGTGCGGCGGTAGCAAATGGACCAGCCCACTCATTCCGTGGTATAAGATACAATACCGTTGAACATGCCTGTAACATCATATCGATATCGAGCCGATTATGAAAAACCGCAGAAACTTTATGAAATTCATCATATCCCGATTCCGCCTGAATAATTGAAGCAAGAATCATCACTTCATCAACGGTCATATCAAGATTTTTAGCTCTATCTGCAATTGTAGTTTCATTAAATTCTCTGTCATAAACTTTACGGTCGAATGTGCGAAGCATCATTCGAATGATATCTTCAGGCGAAGCATCTCTGTATGCCTCATAAGTATCCGGAAACAGGTATCCTTCCAAAGGATACTGTCCTGTTCTGCGCTCCAAAGGTATATTGTCAAGAAAACTGAACTCATCGATGTGGCTTTCTATATCTTTAGCTGCGTCGATAAATTCCTGAGCTGTGAATTCGAACATCTTACTTCCGTCTTCAGTGGTTAAGGAATATAGCAAATGCGCCATCTCGTTTATAGTGTATCCCTCGGGTATTCTGAACCTTGCAGTATTAAGGATTGCCTTGCCTTCCATAAGACGATCAACAATCTGCTGCATATTCATATCCCTTGACAAGATATATTCACCGGCTCTAAGCTTGTGTGCCTGATCGGTAAATTCCGCAAAAAGCTCAAAAACAAACTCGTTTCTTATAAGATCATTACGAGAAAGTATATCAGCTATCCTTGCAAGCGAAGACCCCATAGGGATCTCAACAAGAACTTCCGTCGAATCCTGAGGATTAACAGGGCGCAGCAATTCTCCATACAATACATTGAAAGCAAACAGCACGGTTGCTGTTACAATCGCCAAACTTACGGCAAAAACAGCAATCTGCCTTACAAATAGCATTATCAATCTTTTTTCATTGTTAACTTTTTGAGGCTGTTTTTGAGCCGTACCTGTTCTCGCCATAACTGTCTCCCATCTATTTATCAGGATTACACCTTTTTAACAAATGTTCCGGCAGCTTTCTTATAGAGTTCAAGGACATGCAAACCTAATATACCTATCACTACTGCCTGACCTAACGCAATATACAAAACCGTAGGCCAATAAGGCAACCCGTATGCAGGTGCAAGATACAATGGCACTCCTAAGGCATTGACCACAATCGGAGGAAGCATTGCCAAATATCTGTTTTTTATCTTAAAGGTTAAAAGCGCAGCCAAAAGCGTCAATGCACTTCCTCCTAAAATGTCAACAAGTCCGAGCGGGCTTGCGAAGTTCGCAAAGAACACTCCCACAGTAAGCCCTAAAATGGCAGCCGGATCAATAAACGCAAGCATAGTCAGAGCTTCTGGGATTCTGAATTGTATAGGACCGAAAGCTATCGGTGCTACCAACAAAGTTATAACAATATAAACGGCGGCAATCATGGCGGCCCTTGCGACAAATCCCGCCGGACTGTCAGATTTTAAAACCGCCTTTACATTGAATCTCAACCTAAAAAATCTCACCTTCAGATTAAATACTAAATACTACTACAACGAAATATATCAAAATCGCCAAAACGTGTCAAAAATCTAAATCTCCATAATAACCGGCAATATCATAGGATTCCTTTTTGTCTTTTCATAAAGAAACGCTCTTAATCTATCTCTAATTCCGGTTTTGAGCATACCCCAGTCATTGAACTTTCTTTGTCCACTCTGCCCGTTTTGTCCGTTTTGTCCGTATTGTTCCAATATACTTTTAACAAGTTCACGAGCTTCATCTATTAATATCTCAGATTCTCTGACATATACGAAACCTCTTGAGATTATGTCCGGTCCCGCAATAATAGTGCCACCCTCTTTAGAAATAGTCACCACCACTACTATAAGACCATCCTGAGAAAGATGCTTTCTGTCTCTCAGTACAATATTTCCTACATCCCCAATCCCCAGTCCGTCAACCAGAACTCTTCCGGCAGTGACAGTACCCGAAAATTTGCATGTATCCTTGTCAAACTCAAGTACCGTTCCTATATCCACGGTAAAAATATTTTCTTTTGCCATTCCTAAAGACTCAGCCAAATAGCCGTGCTGTTTCAGGTGACGGAATTCCCCGTGTACCGGAACAAAAAATTTCGGCTTGACCAGCGTATGGATAAGCTTAAGCTCTTCTTGACAGGCATGTCCTGACACATGTATGTCGGCTAAATCCTGATACAATACGTTTGCTCCCTTTGCGAAAAGCTGGTTAATTACCCTGAAAACAAGTTTTTCGTTTCCGGGTATAGGCGTGGCTGATATTACCACTGTATCTCCGGCCACTATTTCAAGCTTTTTGTGCTCAGATGAAGCCATCCGCGCCAAAGCCGACATAGGCTCTCCCTGACTGCCTGTTGTGATTACTACTATGCTGTCATTCGGGAAATTGTTGATCTGATCGATATCAATCAACATGCCTTTGGGGACCTTAAGATATCCCAATTCTGAAGCTATTCCGATAACATTCACCATGCTGCGGCCGGAAACACATACACGGCGCTCAAACTTGGCAGCAGCATCGAAAATTTGCTGAACTCTGTGTACGTTCGAAGCAAATGTCGCCACTATAATTCTGCCTTTAGCATCTGCAAAAATGTTTTCGAATGCCTGACCCACTGTGCGCTCAGACATCGTATATCCGGGGCGTTCAACATTTGTGCTCTCTGCAAGAAGGGCAAGCACACCTTTTTGACCTATTTGAGCAAATTTAGCTAAATCGATCGCTTCACCGTCAATCGGAGTATAATCAACCTTAAAATCACCGGTGTGAACTATCGTGCCGACAGGTGTTTGTATTGAGAGCGCAACAGAATCGGCAATGCTATGGCTTGTCCTTATAAACTCTATCGAAAAATGTCCTATTTTTACAATATCGTTAGGTTTAACCCTCTCAAGCTTGGCGTTGTTAATATTGTGCTCTTTTAGCTTGCCTTCTACAAGCCCTAATGTAAGGCGCGTGCCATAAACAGGCATGTTAAGTTGTTTAAGCACGTATGGCAACGCTCCGATATGATCCTCATGACCATGGGTCAATATTATACCCTTCACTTTACTTTTGTTCTTAATTAAGTATGAGATATCAGGTATGACAAGATCTACCCCCGGCATCTCATCATCCGGGAAACTTGCTCCGCTGTCGATAACTATTATATCGTTTCCCCACTCCAGCGCAGCCATGTTTTTCCCGATTTCATTGATACCCCCCAGTAATATTAGTTTTAATGCCGAACTTTTTGATGCCACTAAAAAATTTTATCTCCCTCATTGAAATTTCCGAATCTTTCGACTTAATTCATTATACTTTGCTTTTTGCCTATTTGCAAGCAAAAAGCTAACCGGCATTTGCAGTTAGCTAAATTTTTGCCCATCAAATTATTGTCCGGTTAAACGGTTTATTTTACCTTCATAGAATTTGCATAATTCTTCCGCATATTCTTCCGAGAATCCATCAGAATAAACTCTGCAAAGCGGCTTGTCCGAATCAGGAAGAATAAGTGCCCAACCCTTATCATGATTCACTTTGATCCCCTCAAATAACTCAACACGGTAGCCCGTCTTATTTACTTCTTCCATAAGTGAGCGTAATACCCGTCCTTTATCTTTCCATGGGCAGTTTATGCTTTTCTCAACCATGTGGTAAGCCGGAATAGAGTTTATCAATTGCCTTAGAGTCTTTTTTTCCTTACAAGTAGTTTCTAACAGCTTTAACAAGAAGGCAGTTGCGTCAAAGCGCAAAAGAAACGATAAACCCGTGTTATGACTACTGCCTGCTTGTAGTTTCAACATTTCTTCCATTATAGCATGGAGTCCTGTTTTCGTACGCACAATCTTGCGGTTGAATCTTTCTGCCATTTTTTCCATAACTTGCGGTGCATTGTACGGAACTGCCAAATCCCCGCTTATGCCATCCATAAGGCACACCAGATTTGTCAATGCCGAAAGCGTCTCGGACTTTACTCTATTCCCGCTACCTTCAAACAGTTGGAGTTCCTCGCCATTACTATCAATTATACATCCTAAATCGTAAGATCGGTCCTTTACAATCTCATCGAAAAAATCCGCTCTGTTTGTTTTGTTAACTGTACACCCGATTTTACTTAAAACCGAAGAAGATATCAAGGACACAATTCCGGCGTTGATTCCAAGTAATACTTTAGGCTTATCAATGCAAACTGCCCTTACGTCTATCGAATTTATTAGCATATCGACATAATTCGTTATGGTGCTTGTTACAACATTTAATCTGAATATCTCATCTGTCCCGCTCCTTTGAAAATCTTCCTGCATGAACAGATTTTCAATTTGCCTTTCAATCGATGGTGATAAGTTTGTGCCAAGCCCGTTTACAATCTGAATGCAGACATCCGACGACTTATCATCCAAAAAAATATGAACACCACCATCAAATGCAAAATGGCTGACAACATATCTCAATATAGGCGTATTCAACTGCTTTAGATCGAAAACATTGAGCCCTGCTGACATCATTCCTGAAATAAAACCATGCTTTAACATTACAGTCGCATTGTTATGATCACAGCTTATTCCGACTTTTTTCCCTGGTTTAAGATATGCCCCGAAAGCAGCGCCTAGACGAGTGGTAAATTGCGAGTCTATATCAGCATTAACCCTGCCTGTTATTCCCTTACTTCCGAACAGAATTTTTTTTATGCCAAGACTCCATATTACGCTTGATTGCACCGACGAGCCTTGCTCAATAACTTTGTCCGGCCACAGTCTGACATTCGATTTAATTATGCAATTGTTTGATAGATTGCAATTATCCCCTACAATCGCACCTTCGCCGACAGACACATTGTTTTGCATATAAACGTTTTTGCATATAATTGCGCCTTGTATGGTTGTTGTTTTTCCGGTTATGCAATTTTTCCACAGCACACTTCTTTCTATAATCGAGTGCTCGCCTACATCGCAATGATCCCCTATCACGGTAAACGGACCTATGCGCGCCCCACTCTCTATCTTTGCATACTTGCCTATGTAGCAGGGGCCCTCTATAATGGCCGTTTGAGCAATTCTTGCGGATCCTTCAATTCTTACGTTTTCTTCCATTCCTATACCTGGTAAATTTACATTCAGCAATCCGTTTAACATGTCTATATGCGCCTGTATATATGCCTTAGGATTGCCGACGTCGCACCAATACTCATCAGTTACGAATCCATAAATAGGCTTTCTTTGAGCAAGAAGCATCGGAAACAAATCTTGGCTGAAATCAAATTTACGTCCCGCTTCAAAATATTCCAGCGCTTCCGGCTCCAAAATGTATATACCGGTATTCGCCGTATCGCTAAAAAGCTCTCCCCAGTTTGGTTTTTCAAGAAACCTTGTAATTAACCCATCTTCATCCGTTACAACCACCCCGTAATCCAAAGGAACATCCACTCTTTTAAGTACAAGCGTAACCATAGCTTTCTTTGTTTTGTGGAATTCCACAGCTTGTTTGAAATTTATATCCGTCAGCGCATCACCGCTTACAACGACAAACGTTCCATCAAGAAAGCTACCGGTATTCTTAACACTTCCGGCTGTCCCCAGAGGAATTTGTTCAAGAAAGTATTGTAGATTCACTCCCCAATTACTGCCATTACCAAAATAATCTTGAATCGCTCCCGGTAGATGTTGCAAAGTAACACCAATTTGTTCAATTCCATATTTTTTTAACAGTTCTACCGTATACTCCATGATTGGCCTGTTCATAACAGGCACCATCGGTTTTGGCAGCGAACAAGTCAAAGGCTTAAGGCGTGAACCAATCCCGCCTGCCATTATTATCCCTTTCACGAGATCTGCCTCCCTGTCGCTTAACTATTAAGTTCATCTATTATGTGTATGTCCTCATGCGCATATTCACAGAAACAAAAAAAGCGGGTTCTACCGCTTTTATCCAATAATGCCACATGCCGTTTTTCTTATCTGCATTGTTTACAGTAGCCTGTAAATTTGACTTTGTGGTCTACTATTTCAAACTGATGTTGTTTTTCAATCTTATTTTCAAGAAGATCAAGCAGATCTTCCTCGACTTCCGTGACAGTGCCGCACTTTACACATACAAGGTGATGATGGTGATGGTCTTCTTCAGGATTATTAAGCTCGTAGCGATTTCTGCCGTCATCAAAATTGTGTTTGTTGAGCATGCCTGCTTCTTCGAACAAATGCATTGTCCTATAAACGGTTGCTAATCCGATTTCAGGGCAAGTTTTCTTTACTTCCAGATAAATTTCCTCAGCACTCATATGTTTTCCCTGATTAAAGATTATAGCTTCAACTGTAGCTCTACGCTGCTTTGTGAATCTATAACCCTTCTCCCTTAATACATCCTTTAAACCTGTCATTGCGCCGTTCATTTTTCCGCACCTCTAAAATCACTAAAAATCATAGAATATATTTGTTTAGGTCGTTTTCTTTTACAATACTCTTTAGACTATCCTTCACAAAACAAGCGTCTATCGATATAAGCTGGCCGGTTCTTTCATCGGCATCATAGGATATTTCCTCCACAAGCTTTTCCATAACCGTATGTAAACGCCTTGCCCCTATATTTTCCCTCGTTTGATTTGCCATATACGCAATCCTCGCAATTTCATCCACAGCATCCGCCGTAAATTCCAAATCAACACCTTCTGTCTTCATCAAAGCTGTCTGCTGCTTTATTATGGCATTTTCAGGCTGTGTCAAAATTTGCCTAAAATCCTGCTCGCTCAAACTTTTTAGCTCAACGCGTATTGGGAATCTGCCCTGCAGTTCCGGAATAAGGTCAGATACCTTTGATACGTGGAATGCGCCTGCGGCAATGAATAAAATATAATCAGTCTTCACAGGACCGTATTTTGTAACAACCGTAGTCCCCTCAACTATCGGCAATATATCACGCTGCACTCCCTCTCTTGATACATCAGGACCTGCTCCCATCTCCCTACCGGCTATTTTGTCTATCTCATCCAGAAATATGATACCTCTTTGCTCCACGGCATTTATGGATTCCTCCATGACTTCGTCCATGTCTATAAGCCTTTGGGCTTCTTCCTGCTCAAATATTCTTCTTATTTCAGCTATCGTAATCTTTTTTTTCTTTTTCTTTTTGGGAAATAATCCTCCGAACATGTCCTGTATCTGTATCATCATATCCTCATTTCCCAAACCCGGTATAAAACCAACGCCTGTTGATCGTGATTCCTCAAGCTCTACTTCTATTATATTCTGCTCAAGTTTTTTGTCGCGCAACCTTTGTTTTAATTTTTCTCTGGTAGCAGCCATCGAATCGTCAACTACTTCTTCGGTTTCATTCGTTTCCTGTTCCGCTTGAAGTAGCATTCCCAGAGGGTTTGAAGACTTGCGCTTTTTAGAGGGAAGAAGTATATCGAGCAGTCTCATCTCGGCGGCTTCCGCAGCTTTTTCTCTGACATTTTCCATCTTATGGTGTTTGATCATCCTTATTGCGGCTTCAACCAAATCCCTTACCATTCCCTCAACGTCTCTGCCAACATAGCCTACTTCGGTAAACTTGGTAGCTTCGACTTTTATAAAAGGAGCGTTAACCAATTTAGCGAGCCTTCTTGCTATCTCAGTTTTACCCACGCCTGTGGGTCCCATAAGTATAATATTTTTCGGTGTTATCTCGTTTTTAAGATTTTCATCAAGCTTACTTCTTCTATAACGGTTTCTTAAAGCTATCGCAACCGATCTCTTAGCTTCGTTCTGACCTATAATATAACGGTCAAGTTCCTTCACAATTTCCTTTGGAGTATAATGATCCAACAGGATTCCCCCCTAAATCTCTTCAACAACGATGTTGTCGTTGGTATATACACATATGGAAGCAGCTATTGTAAGCGCTTTTCTGACTATCTCAGCAGGCTCAAGCTCAGAAAATTCCATAAGAGCTTTAGCAGCGGCCAAAGCATATCCTCCTCCTGAGCCTATGGCGCAGACACAATCATCAGGCTCTATCACCTCACCCGTGCCGGAAATGACAAGCATATCTTTTGCGTCAACCGCTATCAGCATTGCATCGAGCTTTCTTAAGATCTTATCAGAGCGCCAGTCTTTGGCCAATTCGACGGCAGCCCTCTGCAAATTCCCTGAATACTCCTCAAGCTTCATCTCGAACTTTTCGCTTAAAGTGAAGGAGTCAGCTGCAGAACCCGCAAATCCTACAATCACCTGGTTGTTATAAAGCCGTCTGATTTTGCGTGCTTTATGCTTCATGATTGTGTTTTGGCCTAAAGTTACCTGACCATCGCCACCGATGGCTGTTTTACCGCCTTTTCGCGCTGCTACTATTGTTGTGGCACATATCATGCAGAGTATATCTCCTTAATTACTAATACCTATCGGCACGAAAATTTTGTTCGTGTAAAGTATAGCTTTATAGTTAGATTTTAGCATAAATCGCCTGTTTGTGCAATCAACCTAAGATGTAATAATTAAAGTAACATAAATTTGGTTATTGCGGCAAAATCAAATCTAATTTCATAAAGCACGTTCGTCGCCTTTATGTTTACAGCTTTTATTCGAGCAGGCAAAAAACTTCTGACGGTTTTTGTTCTGTTTAATCACCATGAATGACCCGCACTCAGGGCAACTTTTACCGTTTGGCAAATCCCATGACATAAATGTACAGTCAGGATATTTTGAACAACCATAGAACTTCTTACCCTTTTTCGTGTTCCTCTCGACTAGTCTTGAATCACACGAAGGGCATAGAACATCGAGCTCCTCTTGTAATGGCTTTGTATTGCGGCAGTCCGGGAAATTAGGACATGCGAGGAACTTGCCGAATTTGCTCCTTTTAAAAACCATTTTAGCGCCGCATTTATCGCAATCAATTTCCGATTGTTCATCGCTTAGGGTAACTTCACCCATATTATCCTCAGCTGTTTTTAACATTGTTTCAAACGAAGGATAGAATTCCCTCAGTATATCTTTCCAATTTTTTACCCCTTCCTCGACCTGGTCGAGACGGGTCTCCATATCGGCAGTAAACTTATAATCTATTACTCCGTTAAAAAATTCCATAATCAAATCGTTAACTACAAAGCCTAATTCCGCAGGAAAGAGGCTTTTTTTCTCACGCAGTACATATCCCCTGTCAATTATTGTCGATATAGTCGGGGCATAAGTGCTCGGTCGTCCTATCCCCATTTCCTCAAGTATCTTGACAAGAGATGCTTCCGTATATCTCATAGGAGGCTCAGTAAAATGTTGTTGCGGCAACAGACGCATCAAGCGCAGTTTTTCTCCTTCTTTAAGTTCAGGAAGTTTTGTTTCCTTTTCCTTTTTATCCGAATCACTGCCCTCTTCATAGATTATCGTATAGCCTTTGAATATCAGTTTTGATGCAGAAGATTTGAACTGATATCCATCTGCATCGATATCTACCGATGTAACCTCATAAAGCGCTGACGTCATCTGACTTGCAAGAAACCGCTCATATATTAACCGATAAAGGCGATACTGATCCTTTTTCAAGAAATCTTTCAGACTTTCGGGGTCTTTTGACAAATATGTAGGCCTTATGCATTCGTGAGCGTCTTGTACATTCTTTTTGCTCTTAAATCTGTTTGGAGCTTCCGGAACATATTGTTTTCCATAATTTACGGCGATATGTTCGAGCGCTTCCGACTGAGCGGTTGACGACACCCGCATAGAGTCGGTGCGAATGTAAGTCACTAAACCTTCGGAACCTCCACCTTTTGTCTCCACTCCTTCATAGAGCTGCTGAGCCAGCATCATTGTCTTTTTTGTTGTAAAGCCCAGTTTTCTTGCTGATTCCTGCTGAAGGGTGCTGGTAGTAAAAGGTGGGGGCGCATTGCGCTTTTTGCTCTGTTTTTTAATGCTTTTAATAATAAAATCAGCGCCTTTGAGAGCAGCAACAATTCGATCAACTTGTTCTTTTGATTTAAGTTCGATTTTTTTTGCATTCTGTCCATGAAAAAAAGCTTCAAAAAGTATATCTGAATTGAGCTTTGTAAGGTTGGCTGTAATTGTCCAGTATTCCTGCGGAACAAAGCCCGTAATTTCTCTTTCTCTCTCACAAATAAGCCTCACGGCCACGGACTGCACACGCCCTGCGCTCAGACCGCTTCTAACCTTCTTCCAGAGTATGGGGCTTATTTGATATCCTACTATCCTGTCAAGTATGCGCCTCGCTTGTTGAGCATCAACTAAATCCAAACTTATAGGGCGCGGGTTTTTAATTGCGTTCTTCACCGCAGTGTCAGTAATCTCATTAAATTCGATTCGGCAGGGGCGATTCCTGTCAATACCTAAAAGATGAGCCAGATGCCAGGATATGGCTTCTCCCTCTCTGTCCGGATCTGTTGCTAAGAATATTTCATCAGCAGCTTTAGCCTCTTTTTTGAGCTTGCTGACCAATTCGCCTTTACCCCGTATTGTAATGTATTTAGGCTCAAAATCATTGTTTATATCGACTCCCAGACTGCTTTTCGGCAAATCCCGTATATGTCCTACAGAAGCCTCCACCTTATATCCTCTACCTAAAAACTTCTTAATCGTTTTAACTTTTGCGTAAGATTCAACTATAACAAGTTTAGCCATTAATTTACCTCCGTATGATTATATTACCCGGCAATTGTTTTACCATGCTCTTAATCTCAAGCATCGTGAGTATCGCATTTAGTTTTCCGATATGGATTCCAGTGGTAAAAGCCAAATCTTCGATGTACTTTTCACCGTCTTCAAGCGCATTGTAAACTTCAGTTTCAAAAAAATCAAGCTGTATCGATTTTTGTTTTTCGGCCTTATGCAAAACCTGTGTCTTTTCTATCATTGAATCTTCTATGATTTCGCTGATATCCGTCACTAGTCTCGCGCCTTCTTTGAGTATTTTGTTGGTTCCGACGCTGTACGGATTATTAATATTCCCGGGCAAAGCACAGACATCTCTGCCTTGTTCCAATGCAAAATCAACTGTTATAAGCGCACCGCTTCTTTCTCCCGCTTCGATTACCAGAACAGCCTTGGATATACCGCTTATAATCCTATTTCTGGCAGGGAAATTAGAGGGTGCGGGATATGTACCCGGCGGATACTCACTTAACAGTGTCCCATGCTCCTCAATCTGAATGAATAGTTTTCTGTTATCGGTCGGATATGCTATGTCAACCCCGCATCCTAATACGGCTATCGTGTAGCCATCCGCTCTTAGCGCGCCCTTATGCGCCATTGTGTCTATGCCTCTTGCTGCTCCGCTGACAATACCCACTCCGGCCGTTGACAAATCATATGCAAATCGTTCGGCCATTTGCCTACCGTATTCTGATGTACGCCTTGAACCGACGACGGCTATGTACATAATAGCATTATTTAATGGCAGCCCTTTACAATACAAAACTGCCGGAGGATCGAAAATACTTTTTAAAAGAACAGGATACTGTTCATCATCTAGCGTAAGCACGAAAATGCCGGGATCAGAAAGAATCGAGACAGCTTTTTCCACATACTTTTCATTCTTGTGATCAAGTATGGATTTAGTAGCTCTTTCTCCCAAGATGGTCTGATATTTTACAATATCTTTGTCCTGACTCTCCCATAACGCTTTAGGACTCCCAAACCATTCGTTAAGCATGGAAAAGCGTCTTGCACCTATACCGGGGACACACGACAACCAAATCCAGTATGCTTTGTCAGAAACGCCTTGCATCATACTAACCTCCGACTATTTAAAAATCTTGAAAGCCCAATTTCTTCCTATTATCACTGCCTTTTCCGGACATAGTTCCTGACAGCAATAGCATTTGATGCATTTCTCCATATCAATCTCAGGCTTGCCTGAATGCATTGTTATTGCTTTTGGAGGACAACAGCGCTCACAATCGCCGCAGCCTATGCAACGATCGTGTATAATAATTGGTTTAGGCTCAACTTTAGGCTTAAGCCATTTAGATATTCTGCTGTTGCCTGTGACATCAAGAATTTTCGATAACAGACCGCGCCTTGCGTTATCAGGCAGCTTAAAATCAGAAATATAAGGTTTTTTGAAATGATCGCCTAAATATACAATTTTTTCGGGGCTGGCGCTACATAGTCCCCTTTCCTCTGCCTTTGCGATTGTAGCGACCCTATAAGGTGCTATTCCAACAAGATCAGTTGCCGCAACGTCTACCGCATATGGGTTACATCCTGCGATAATAGCACCGATTGCTCTTGGTGATCCTGCGGAAGGTCCGTTGCCTTCCATTCCCATAATGGCATCCATAACTGACAATACAGGATTTGCAAAGCTACAAACATCTATCAGCATATCTGAAAAGTCGTCAATTTTGTTCATCCTGAAGTGATATTCCATTTTAGTCATGCCCGGAATGATTCCGAACATATTTTTGACAGCGCCTGTAAAAAGGCACATACCGTGTGTCTTGAGTTTAGGAAGCGATATAATGGCATCCGCCTCCTTAACAACTGTGGCAATAGTAATCTTTTTTGCTATTTTAGCATCCGGAACAAATACATCCACGGTATCCGTATTATAATTGAGAAGTGCGTTTGAGTGCTGTGCAGCCTCAATCATACCACAACCTTTATAGACTGTTTTTAACATCTTCTCCATGTAAGGCCCGCCGGGGCAATCAGCTATTATAGGGGTTGCACCCGCATTTTTAACTAATAAAGCCATCGCCTGCACAACGGCTGGGTGTGTTGTTACACATTCCTCCGGTCTTTTGCGCATAAGCAAATTGCATTTTAAAAGCACCTTCATACCGGGTTTAATGTATTCCTTTATTCCACCCAAGTGTTCAATGCATTTTCTGACAGCTTCCTCCACTTCAAGCGTTTCATAGGTCGAACACCTGACCAGCGACACTTGTTGCATAAAACATAATTTCCTTTCAGCGCAATTTTGCTAAGAATACTTTCCGTACCCGTACAATAACCCTAAGAAAATCACAAAAATCACCGCTAACCAGATAAGTATTTTTCTTGCCGCAAAAATTTTTTCACCATACAATCCCAATCCGTTCGCAATTATATAACCTCCAACCAATCCTCCCATATGTCCCCAATTGTCGATTCCCGGTTGCGTTACCCCATACATCAAATTTATGATTATAATAATAATGAGCCCCGGGCCGAACATTCTCTGAAAAAAATCCTTTCGATGCTGCCTCAGATAAAGAAGCGAGCCCATTAATCCAAAAATCGCTCCTGAAGCTCCCACTGCCGGATAAGGATTAAAAAGATAACTAAGAAGCGTTCCGATTAGACCTGCAATAAGATAAATAGCTACAAATCTTGCTCTGCCGTATATTTTCTCAACAATCGGCCCATATATAAACAATGCGTACGAATTAAAGAAAAGATGAATCAAATTCACATGCAAAAACATGGCTGATAAAAGTCTCCATGTCTGCCCTTGTGCTATGAGCGAATTGACTTTTGCGCCAAAAAGCACCAACTGATGCGTAACACTAAGATCGTAGAGCATACCGATAAGGCTCATTATGAGCCATATGACAATATTCGCAGCTAAAAAAATATGTGTTACAAAGACTTTATGGGGTACAAACCTGATCTTACGAAAAGTATTTATCGTATCGGCTTCTCGCACATCTGTTTCACCTAAAACTTGATATTCTCCTTCTATGGGTTCATTAATATCTTTATTCTTGTTCATGCCGCTCCTTAACAACAGTTTAACCGCAATCACATAATAATCAGCAGATCTGTCCCATCGATAGAACCGTCCCCAATATTGCGTTATTTTGCAAGAAATGCTTTTATACGCTTTAGCGCTTCGTTTATGTTTTCAATCGAATAAGCATACGAACACCTGATAAAGCCTTCCCCGCTTTCACCAAAGGCAGTGCCGGGCACGACCGCTACTTTCTCGCTCAATAATAATTTTTCGCAGAATTCCTCGGAAGTCATACCCGTACTTTTGATACATGGAAATGCATAAAAAGCGCCCATAGGCTCAAAACACTTAAGTCCCATATCATTGAATCCTTTAACAATCACTCTGCGCCGCATATCATACTGCTTTACCATATTCTTTACATCTTCGAAGTCGTTGGTAAATCCTCCGTTTAAGGCTTCCAAAGCGGCGATTTGTCCCATCACCGACGCACAAAGCATTGTGTATTGATGAATTTTAACCATTGCGCCTATTAAGTCGGGATCGCCCGCAGCATAACCTATTCTCCATCCAGTCATCGCAAACGCTTTCGAAAACCCGTTCAATACTATGGTGCGTTCCTTCATTCCCGGGATAGAAGCAAAACTCACATGAGGGATCCCTCCGTAAGTGAGCTCCGAATATATCTCGTCAGATATTACAATTATATCCGTATCTCGTATACATTCGGCTATAAGTAAAAGATCTTCTTTTCTCATGACCGCTCCGGTTGGGTTGTTCGGATATGGCAATATCAACGCCTTTGTTTTTGAGCTGATTTTACTCAATAAGTTTTCAGGTTTCAGCCGGAATTCGTCTTGAGCTTCACATAAAACCCTTACCGCATTTCCTCCTGCAAACGTGACACATGGCGTATAGGAAACATAAGATGGTTCAGGCACAAGCACTTCGTCACCGGGGTTTAAGATTGCCCGAAGCGCAAGATCAATCGCTTCGCTCGCCCCGACAGTTACCAGTATTTCACTTCTGAAAGAATACTCAAGGCTATATCTTTCCTTAAGATACCTTGCTATCGCCTGCCTTAGCTCAATTGTTCCCCAATTTGAAGTATAGTAAGTCTTACCCTTTTCAATCGCATATATGCTTGCTTCCCTGATATGCCACGGGGTTACAAAATCAGGTTCTCCTACGCCTAAAGATATAGCATCCTTCATCTCGCTGACTATATCAAAAAACTTTCGTATTCCGGATGGCGGCACACTCTTTACGCGATCGGCTATTTTTTGTTGCATATTCAAAGCGTAATCACCTGCCTAAAATCTATTTGATCTTCCTCGAGAATTACACCGTCAACCTTATACTTTTTAAGTAAAAAATGAGTTGAGGTACTTAATACCGAATCCATAACCGACAGTTTCTCGGCAACGAAAAACGCCACTTCCTTCATGGTCTTTCCTTCCACTGTAATCGCCAGATCATAGTCCCCCGACATTAAGAATACCGACTTAACCTCAGGAAATCTGTATATCCTCTCAGCTATCGCATCAAAACCTTGTTCGCGTTGAGGAGTTACTTTAACCTCAATTAACGCACAAACATGTGCTCGTTCTGTCTTTTCCCAATTAATAAGCGTACTGTACTTAACTATCGTCTTATTTTGCTCAAGCGTTTCAATTATCCTTTCAACCGCAAGCAAATCCACGCCTATCATTTCCGCTATTTGTATTGGTGTGATTTTGCTGTTTTCAGATAATATATCAAGAATTTGCTCTTCTATGCTCATTTATACTCACCTTCCCGAAAATTTAATTTTTCCTTTCGCTCTGTCAAAAATAACTGATCACGATTCTATCATTCAATTAATGTTTGCGTCAACCAACTACATTAATTCAGCCCCGCTACCGAACTCATAATCTGCTTAATCGAAAATCCTTTGTTCAATAACAATGAGATTACATCTTCAACGCTTTTCGGAACATATGCCTTTATAACACTGCATTCACCTTGTATTTCGTATTCCCCCAAAGCTGCCGGTATAAGCAGTGAATCTCCCGCATTAAAGTTAAGCGAACCCGACTTAAAGTTAATCTCACCTAAACCTTTAATTACAGTTAAGGTGTGAAATCTTTCCCCATTCGTACTTTCTTTTACATCGGTCCGAATATCAATTTTTTCAACCGCGAAATATTTACATCCCACAAGGAAAGTCCGTACACAACCGGCTTCCTCAACACTTAAGCCCGGTATCGGAGAAACAGGATGAATCGTATTAAAATCGATAACATCAATGGCTTGTTCTATATGTAATTTTCTTGGATTACCATCTATGCCGGTCCGATTCCAGTCAAAAACCCTATAAGTCAAATCCGAGCTCTGTTGGATTTCACATAACAATATGTCCTTACCTATCGCATGTACTAATCCTGCCGGAATGTATACCGCATCCCCTGCTTTTACTTTTATCCTGTTCAGGCATTCATCGAGTTTATTCTGCTCCATATACTTACAAAACATTGCTTTGTCAGTGTCTTTTGTCAGTCCATAAACCAATTCGGCGTCAGCTCCGGCTTCTAATATATACCACATTTCTGTTTTGCCGAATGGCTCATCTTCATGCAATTGTGCGTATGAATCAGGAGGATGTACCTGAACCGACAATACATCATTTGCATGTATAAGCTTCAACAACAAGGGAAAATCATAAGAGTCTCCAAAAGAAGTGCCAAAAAGTTCATGTGGAAATTTTTTTATAATATCTTTCAAGGAATATCCGCGCAACGCACCATTTGCAACTATACTTTCGCCTTTTTTATGACACGATATATCCCAGCTTTCACCGATTTTGTCCGATTCAGCGCGTCGTCCGTACTTTTGCCTGAGAAGTGTTCCTCCCCACACCATTTCTATAAGTACGGGCTCAAACATCAATGGATACATAGTGTTCTCAATTGATTCCGCCCTCATTCCTTGCTATCCAAAATCGCAGTCTCATTGAGCCGGAATGATAGTGTGAAAAGGCTATCATTTAAATTCACATTCTCGACCATGACACCAGTTGGGGCATTTATGGACGAAGGCGAAAAATTCCATATATTCTTAATTCCATAATCCATAAGTACAGTTGCAACCTGTCTGCATTTATCCTTCGGAGTACATATAACAGCTATATCTATGCTGTGATTAGAGGTGTATTCCTTTAAAGATTCCCACGGAAAAATTTCTATTCCTTTTATCTGCGTGCCTATAAGTTGCGGATCCACATCAAAGAGCGCTCGTACATAAAAGCCTTCTTTTTCGAATCCTGAATAGTTTGTTAGCGCGCGCCCTAAGTTACCCGCTCCGACCACAACTAAATCATAGCTTCTGTGTAAGCCGAGAATTTTTTTGATCTCCTGTCTTAATTCGCTCACATTATAGCCATAACCTTGCTGTCCGAATCCCCCGAAGGAATTGAAATCCTGACGAATTTGAGAAGCAGTCAGTCCCATCGTCTCACTCAATTGCTTCGAAGATATCCTCTTGACTCCATTTTTCTCCATTTCGGTCAGAAAACCATAATACTTGGGCATTCTTCGCGCTACAGGCTCAGGAACCCTGTTTTTATCCTTTGACATTATTTATCCTCCGTTTCTAAACAGATTTGTTTTTTGTATAGTTCAAAAGTCCTCCCGCTAAGATGATCGATTTAATCCTTGGGGATACCTTCAATATAGTCTCTATGTCACGATTTTTGCTTACATTCTTAACCATCACAATATCACCGGCTTCAATCTGAACTGGCGTATTTTCAATCGTTAACTCGTCGCCTTGATCAATTATGTCATAATCTTCAGGATTTGCAAATACAAGAGGCAATATCCCGGAATTTATAAGGTTTGCCGTGTGTATTCTCGCAAATGATTTTGCAAGTATGCCTTTAATTTTAAGATAAAGCGGTACCAATGCCGCATGTTCCCTGCTTGAACCCTGACCATAATTTGATCCTGCCACCAGAAAACCTCCTTGCAAAGCTTTGGCTCTTGCAGGAAATTCAGGGTCAACAGGTGTCAAACAATAATCCGAAAGATACGGAATGTTAGAACGATACGGCAAAAGCTTGGCATTTGAAGGCATGATGTGATCAGTTGTTATATTGTCCTGCATTTTTATAAGCACGGTGCCTTTTACGATATCTGGAAGCTTTTCGTTTACCGGAAAAGGTTTTATATTCGGACCGTATTCAACCCCCAAATTTTCGGCTGACTCAGGCGGAGGAATTATCAAATTATCATTAATAATAAAAGCATCGGGAATTTCAACATCAGGATATACACCAAAATCCCTTGGATCTGTTAATACACCGCATAAAGCGGAAACGGCGGCTACTTCCGGACTGCAAAGATAAACATCGGCGCTTTTAGTTCCACTTCTGGCAAAGAAATTGCGGTTGAAGGTACGCAGCGACACCGCATTCTCAGAAGGTGCCTGCCCCATGCCTATGCACGGTCCGCAAGCGGATTCAAGTATTCGTACACCTGCATCAATAAGATCAGTTAAAGCTCCGTTTTTAGCCAGCATTGAAAACACCTGCTTGGATCCCGGTGCTACAACTGCGCTTACATCAGGATGAATCGACTTGCCTTTCAGTATGGAAGCAACTCTCATTAGATCGAGATAGGATGAGTTAGTGCAACTGCCTATTGCTACCTGATTCACCTTTATAGGTCCTACCCCTTTTACTGTATCTATGTTATCAGGGCTATGCGGTTTTGCAAGCATCGGCTCAAGCAAGCCCAGATCAATAGTCATTTCTTCATCGTAAACGGCTTTCTTGTCTGCTTCAATGCTGATCCACTCATGTAGTCTTCCTTGTGCTTCCAAAAATGCCCTTGTAACTTCATCGCTTGGGAATATCGAAGTTGTAGCGCCAAGCTCAGTTCCCATATTTGTAATGGTCGCTCTTTCTGGAACACTTAAGCTCGCAACGCCTTCCCCTGAATATTCGAAAATTATTCCTACTCCGCCTTTCACACTCAAGCGCCTCAGCATTTCGAGTATAACATCTTTAGCAGTCACCCATGGCGACAATCCACCCAGAAGATTTACCTTGCAAACCTTTGGCATAGACAGATAGTAAGCGCCGCCTCCCATAGCGACAGCCACATCTAATCCTCCCGCTCCCATTGCAAGCATACCGATACCTCCGGCATTGGGGGTATGACTATCCGATCCTAGAAGAGTAAAGCCGGGTACAGCAAAACGCTCAAGATGCACCTGATGGCATATTCCATTTCCGGGCCGAGAGAAATAAACTCCGTATTTAGCGGCGACAGTTTTTAAGTACAAATGATCATTGGCACTCTCGGAACTCGCCTGCAATGTATTATGATCGATATATGATACCGATTTTTTTGTTCTGACTTTCGGAACTCCCATCGATTCAAACTGAAGATATGCCATAGTTCCCGTAGAATCCTGTGTCAATGTCTGATCTATGCGAATCGCTATTTCTTCTCCCGGGGTCATATTGCCGGAAAGCAAATGAGCGGCTATAATCTTATGCACAAGGTTTTGAGCCACAAAAAATTCCTCCTCAAGTAATGTTAGATCCGTAAGAAAGAAAACAATTGCAAACAGATCTATTTGAATTTGAAGTTATTGTATATTAACGATAATTACATGTCAATCTTATGCGAATTAAATGCGCCATTTTGATCAAACCTATTGTTTCAGGAAAAATCCCAAACGAATGTTAACGACTAAATCAAGAATTATGCTTTTCCTTCGCTCGTCACAATATTATAAAATTTTCAACTTTTTGCAGATTTTTTTGCCAAATTATATTAATGATGCTATACTTTATTAATCAATTTCAAGGGAGGACTCATATGGAAGTTTTGAATAAAATCAAAGAACATATCATTGGTTTCGGAGTACGTCACCCGCAGATATTCGCTGCTTGTTGCGCACTTATATCAACCCTTCTCATCGCAGCTATTGTCCCTGAAACGAGTTTTTTTGCATTTATAATTGTTTTCATCATTAACCTTGCAATACTCGAAGCTTTAGCGTACATACTTGTTGAATCCTTAAGCTCCAAGGTCCAATCTATAACATATATTATGGATCGAGTCAAGAATAAGGATTTTAACCAAGTCGTTGCCGGATCAGAACTTTCAGGCATGGAAACCTTCATAACCAGCTTCAATAACATGGTGTCCGACTTGAAGTCGATAATTACATATCTAAAAGCGATATCGAAGCAATTGGTCGAAACCTCGAATATGTTGACGGATAACCAAACCAAAGTAACTCAGGCAATAGACGATATATCCTCAACAATGACCGAGATTGCCCAAGGCGCTTCGGAACAAGCCTCTGAAGCTGAAAAGGGTGTTAACAGAATAACCGGTCTATCCGAACAGATAAACAAAGTGTCAGTAAACACTCAAAGCGTTGTCGAAGCTTCCGGCATTATGCGATCGCTCAGCATAAAAGGATTAGGCGCTGTTGAAACGCTTAAAAGCACAAGTGAGCAAAGCAAGAAAGCTTCAACTCAGACAATGAGCGTTATATCATCATTTATTGATAAAACTAAAAACATAGGCGAGTTCGTGAGTACTATAAACGCGATCGCTGAACAAACAAACCTTTTAGCACTAAACGCCGCCATAGAAGCTGCTCGCGCAGGAGAGTCAGGCAGAGGATTTGCGGTGGTAGCCGACGAAGTACGCAAGCTTGCCGATGCCAGCAAAAAAGCTACCGAAAGAGTGGAAGAAATAATGTTCGGAATCCTTGCTGACGCCGATAAAGCCTCTACTATGACGGAATCTATCAAAAACGTTATGTCCGACCAAGCCAATGCTGTTGAAAATACAAACAATACCTTTAATTCTATCGCCGAAAGTATTGAAAACATCGTTAGTCGCATCAACAACGTAAGTCAAACCATATCCGTTATGGAGAAAGACAAAAACAGCGCGATAGAAGCTATACAAAACATTTCCGCTGTCACACAGCAAGCGGCTGCTTCAAGTCAGGAAGTTGCGTCAAGCACAATCGAGCAAAAGCATATGATAGATGAAATGGCTTCATCATCAAAAAATCTTAATGAATTATCGCTTCAGTTGCGCAAGTTTGTCGATGCTTTTAAAATATAGGTTATTAACAGAAGGACTTTGAATCATAAAGGGGGAGAAAATTTCTCCCCCTTTATTGCAGCTCTAAAAATCTATGTTAAAATATCATATAAAAGTTAAATTTTAAGGACAAGGAGTGTTTCGTTATGTTACCCCAGAAAAAAGGAGTAACCTTTGATGAGTTCCTTAAGATGGATAAACAGGAGAATATCAGACTTGAGTATGTTGATGGAGAAGTTTATTGCCTTGCCTCACCATCAGAAGAACACCAGAGGGTTTTATTCAATCTTGCGGTCAGATTGGGTAATTATTTTTCAAAAAATAAACAATGCACACCATATTTCGCACCCTTTGACGTTACTTTAAAAAATGAAAAAGAAAAATCAACAAGTAAAGTGCAGCCTGATTTAATGGTCATTTATGATAAAAGTGGGCTGGAAGAAAAAGGCTATACAGGTGTGCCTTCACTGATAATTGAAGTGATATCTCCAAATAATTCTTCTCATGATTATACAGTAAAATTCAATTTATATATGCGCTTCGGAGTCTATGAATACTGGATTACAAACCCTAAAACTAAATCCATACAGGTTTTTTCTTTAGATGAGGAAGGTTTATATGATCAAGCCGGAATATATAAAGAAAACGAAACTTTGACTTCCGTAATGTTTCAAGATCTAACTGTAAATTTGCATGAGATTTTTTCTTAAAAATATCAGTGTCACCCTGCCTTGAGAAGATAAACAAGAGACGTTATTAAGAAGTATTGTCATTTGATCATGTTTACAGACTATCAGGCAAAATAACCGACTCCCGCCTCGAATATCCTTTGATCCTTGTTGCCGGGTATATTCTTTGCCACATTCGCCCCTATCCTTTCAGAGTGCGCCATTTTCCCCAATATTCTTCCATCGGGGCTTATTATCCCCTCAATCGCTTCAATGGAGCCGTTGGGATTGTGTGGCATTTTTAAAGTGGGTTTGTTATCCTCATCAACATATTGGAACGCGATTTGTCCTTGCTCAGCCATTTTCTCAATATCTTGTTTGCTTGCGACAAACCGACCTTCACCATGAGATACTGCTACCACATGAACATCGCCTACATTAACATTTTGAAGCCAGGGAGATATAATTGAAGAAACCCTTGTTTTTACCATCCTCGAAACATGTCTGCCAATCGCGTTATATGTGAGCGTAGGAGAATTCCCGTCTAAATCCGAAATTTCGCCGTAAGGTAAAAGGCCAAGCTTTATAAGCGCCTGAAAACCGTTGCATATGCCAAGCATAAGTCCATCCTGTTTTTTTAGAAAAATGCTCAGAGCATCCTTTAGCTTAGGATTTCTGAAAACCGTAGCTATAAACTTTCCTGAACCGTCAGGTTCGTCTCCCGCACTAAAACCACCGGGCAGACAGATTATTTGAGATGAGAGAATCTCTTTTGCCAATACTTCCAAAGAATCGGCTATGTCATGAACAGTTCTGTTTTTGAACACAAGGATCTCAGCTTTAGCACCTGCCTTTTTAAACGCAAAAGCCGTATCATATTCACAATTAGTACCGGGGAAAACAGGTATCAATACTTTAGGCTTTCCTATTCCGGATACTTTCTTTACAACCGATTTACCTTGATACGAATACATTTTCGGAGTACCTGATACAGCATCAGTTTTCGCAGGAAATATGTTTTCAAGCGGAGATTGCCAGGCTTTCACTGCATCATTCAAATCGATTGAAAAATTCTCCGCTTTAATAATTTTGCTTTCAGTAGTTGTTCCGATGTATATATAGCTCAAATTTCCAAGCAAGCTATCATACGAAAGTGCACCGGAAATTTCTATGATTATCGAGCCATACATCGGTTTTGAAATTTCATTTACATCTATTGGATGTTCGAAATTGAAACCAATCATGTTTCCAAAGCACATTTTAGATATTGCCTCTAATAAGCCTGTAGATTTAAGAGCACAAGCCGCTTTTATCTTTCCCTCGATTACCAGCTCGTGTAATCTTCGGAAATTCTCTTCCATCTGCTTAAAATCAGGCATGAAATTTTCGTCCGTCATAACCGGCAGTACAATAACATGATCTCCTGTTTCTTTAAACTCAGGCGATATGACATGATTAGCATCTGCCGGAGCAACCGCAAAAGTAACAATTGTCGGCGGCACATTCAAGTCATTAAATGTCCCCGACATGCTGTCCTTTCCGCCTATAGCAGCAATACCAAGCTGTTTTTGAGCAAAATTTGCCCCCAGTAAAGCCGCAAGCACTTTACCCCACTTTTGGGGATCACTCCCCAGTCTTTCAAAGTACTCCTGCAGCGTTAGCCTGATTCTTCTATGATCAGCACCCAGCGCAACGGCTTTCGCTGCCGCTTCAACTACTGAATAAATACCTGCGTGAAACGGACTCCAGCTTGCAATTGCAGGATCATATCCATCTGTCATTACTGTACATGTTGAAGTATCTGCAAAAAGTACAGGCAGCTTTGCTACCATACCGTCAATCGGAGTAAGTTGATACTTTCCTCCAAAAGGCACAAGAACAGAACCGGCTCCTATGCTTGAATCAAATCTCTCAACCAGACCTGATTGGCTGCATACATTTAATCTTGATAAGCAATCAATCCAGAATTTCTCAATATCATGAAGTTTATTGCGGCCATCTTGATCCGGTTTATAGAAAGGTGACTTTGCGGCATCCGGAGATTTTATCTTGACATCAGTATATCTTGACGCTCCGTTTGTGTCTAAAAAGTCGCGTCCTAAATCTACTATTGTTTTCCCGCGCCAGTGCATCCTAAGCCTTAGGCTTTCGGTCACCTCGGCAACTATCGTAGCTTCTAAGTTCTCCTTCATCGCTTCGATTATGAATCGTTCAGCGTCTGCTTTTCCAACCACGACAGCCATTCGCTCCTGAGATTCAGAAATCGCAATTTCCGTCCCATCCAAACCCTCGTATTTCTTAGGAACAGCGTCAAGATTTATTTCCAAGCCATCCGCTAATTCGCCAATCGCTACCGATACACCACCTGCGCCGAAATCGTTGCACTTTTTAATCATGGCCGCAACGGTAGGTTTTCTAAAAAGCCTCTGGATTTTTCTCTCTTCAACCGGATCACCCTTTTGTACTTCCGCTCCGCATGAAGCAAGCGATTCCTCGGTGTGCGACTTTGATGAACCTGTTGCGCCTCCGCAGCCGTCTCGTCCGGTTCTTCCTCCAAGCAATATTACGACATCACCCGCTATGGGTTTTAAGCGCTTCACATGCTCTTTAGGTGCAGCGGCGATAACCGCTCCGATCTCCATTCTTTTAGCAACATAGCCTTCGTCATAGATCTCTTTGACAAATCCTGTCGCAAGTCCTACCTGATTTCCGTAAGCACTAAAACCGGCCGCAGCTCCAGTAGTTATTTTTTTTTGAGGAAGCTTACCCGGTAATGTAGCACTGATATCAGCTCTCGGATCACCGCTTCCCGTAATTCTCATAGCTTGATACGCGTACGCTCGTCCCGAAAGCGGATCCCTTATAGCACCGCCGAGGCATGTTGCCGCTCCGCCAAATGGCTCTATTTCGGTCGGATGATTATGCGTCTCATTTTTAAACATGACAAGATAATCTTCAAACTTACCATCGACATCCGCAGAAACCACAATGCTTGCAGCATTTATCTCCTCGGATTGGTCAAGATCCTCAAGTAGCCCTTTTTTCTTAAACTCTTTAGCGGCGATGGTGGCTAAATCCATTAAAGTTGGATCATTTGCGCTTTCAGCGTAGACAAAACTTCTTGATGACAAATAACTGAGATAAGCTTCACGTATCGGCTCCGAAAACTTTGAATTTTCGATGTCGATATTCTTTATTCTTGTAAGAAAAGTGGTATGCCTGCAATGATCCGACCAATAGGTGTCAAGCACCCTTACTTCGGCAACCGTAGGATCCCTTTTCTCAATATCTTTGAAATAATTGCGGCAAAGCAATAAGTCTTCAAAACCCATTGCAAGATTCATTCTATCTAACAATTCCCGCAATTCGCAATCTGTCAAATAAGCAAATCCTGATACATGCTCTACATCTTTCGGTATCAAAGATTCTAATTGCAAAGACTCAGGTATTTCAAAAGAAGCTTCACGCGCTTCCACCTTATTTATGCAGTAATCTTTTACTCTTTGGAATTCACACTCGCTTATAACTCCTGCAAGTACGAAAACTTTCGCAGTACGGACTATCGGTTTTTCACGCTGCGTTAATATCTGCAAACACTGAGCCGCCCAATCAGCTCGTTGATCATATTGCCCGGGCAAATACTCAACCGCGAAAACTCTGTCTTCCGAATCAAAAGGAAAGGCTTCAATAAATGTAAGATCAACCGGCGGTTCGGAAAAAACTGTATTGACAGCCAAACGCAATTCTTCTTCTGTAATGTTCGCAACATCATAACGATTAAGAATTCTGACCCTCCGAAGATCATTCAAACGGAGGGTCACGATAAGATCTTTTCTAAGCCCCTCGGCTTCTACGGAAAAATCAGGCTTCTTCTCAGCATAAAGCCTTATAATATTACTTTTCAAACAAGTTTCCCGTTCCATCCCCAATTTCCTTTTTCGGTTTCAGTAAATGCCACAAAAATTTCTTCACCCGGAATTCCAAGCTCTTGCGAATATATGTCGCAAACCTTTTTTGTGAAATCCTCTTTTGCCTCTAAAGTTTGTGTATAGAGCATTTTAAGCTCGACAATCGCTGCCTTTTCCTTTGATTTACCGCGAAAATACATGGATTGATCGTCCTGCATAGCAATCATAAGCGATTCTTCGCTTTTGCCCGGCATCTCGTTTATGGCTTGCCCAAGCTTTGACTTTACGGCATCTTTTTGATCTTGGCTCATCTTCACTGAAACAATAGAGTGTATGTATGGCATATAAATCTCCTATTCGTAAGTAATTTAATCCGATAATCGACTATGGCAATTATACAACATCATAATCATTTTTTAAAGCGTGAATAAAAACATATCTGATTTTGCGGTTTAATAAGGTAACTTAAAGATTCTTCCTGGAACGGAAGCTGCCTATCATCAGAAGGTTTACTCTCCAACCATTTGTAATACTTGCTGTTTTAAATCATTGCCTATTCTTATTCCGTAGTCTTCCATTTGATCTATGTATTCTCGTATACCACTTATTAAGCCCCTCTTTTTAGCGATAAGAAGTATGCCCAAGCTTCCAATTACGTCCAAACCGTGTAATTTAGCAATTTTTCTTCCTTTTACCTCGTCAATAATTACTGTTGTTATTCCTATCTCTTTTGCCAGTACTATATCTTCTGATTCTCCCTTATCCAAGTGATCATTAAGGAATTCTAAGAGAACAATATTGGTTGCTGACAGCACTTTAAACTTTTTGCATGCTCTAATTGCGTTCAAAATCTCTGTATTCTTGCCGTTGATAACCGTTTCATTGTAGACTTCCTGAGGAATTAGAACTTCAGAGAACAATTTTGTTAAAATATCAACTTTATTAATACAGCCAAGAGCTATAAGAGGTGACGAATTAATGATTGCTTTCACTTTCCATCTCCTTTAATAACTTACCTACTGTATCAATCTCATATCTGACTTCTTCGCTATCCCAATTAAACAAGCTGTATCCTTTCTCGCTGAGAATCTTTACAAAATCTTTTTTGCACAAATTAGCAAGTTCCGAACTCTTTCCAAGCGATAGCTTCCCTGTATTATAAAGTTCGATAGCCATGATCATTTTTATGTCATCAGATAGTTCTTTTGAATTTTTATTGAGGGTTAACATTATATCTTGTGGTATAGATATTTCTATTTTCACACTACTCATAAAATCCCTCCTTTTCAGTTACTAAACATCACTATAACACAAAACGTATAGCTTTTACACTGTTTTCAGGTGTTTCATCGCTTATCCTCATTTTTTGATAATTTCATCATCCGCCAATGACCTCATGGTTCTAATGACCACGTTTAATAAACTTGCCCTTATCGTCAAATTTGGCTTTAAGCTCGAATTGTATAATTGTTATTACGATTGTAAGGCTGATTATAAGAACCGCTAAAACAATTATTCCCCAAAAATCATCGCTATATTGAATTTTGAAGACGAAATAAGAAAATAGATATACCAGAGTGACAAACAGAAATCCTGAGGCACCAACGATTATGAGTAATTTCGCACATCTGTCATTAGCATATTTCCAAGTAGCAATAGATCTAGAAGCTAACCTGGTACGGTAACCATAAATAGAATTTATATTCTTAGGAGGAATTCTCCATAACAATATACCTGTAAGAATCAGCACAACGTGTGACACTAACCCCGTCCCCCTGTCACACTATCACTAAACAAAAGCTGTGGCAAAATCTGATTTTGCGGTTTGTAGTAACCCGTCTTGACTTTGCAGATACTCAATTATACAATTATGAGGTAACTTTATTGTGGAGCCAAAACTCATCGAAGCTGGAAGCACAGGCATTCCAACTATTTTTAAAGGATTAAAGGATAATTCATCTGTAGAAGGAGAAAAAACATGAAACTGTATATTCGGCAAAAAGTCTTTTCGCTTGTTGATAAGTTTACTGTTAAAGATGCGTCAGGAAATGACATTTATTTAGTTGCCGGTGAATTTCTATCGTGGGGAAAGAAACTCCATGTTAAAGATGCATACAATAACGAGGTTGCCTTCATTCAACAAAAAGTCATAAGCTTACGCCCTAAATTCCTTGTATTTGTAAACGGTTTACAAGTTGCTGAAATTGTAAAAGAGTTTACCTTGTTTCGCCCTAATTATCGCATCAGAGGGCTTCGATGGGAAATAAAGGGCAACTTATTTGCGTATGACTATCAGATAACACAAGATGGAACTCCAATTGCTTCTATACATAAACAATGGATGAGCTGGGGCGATTGTTATGAGCTTAGCATCGCAAATCAACAGGATGAGATAATCGCTTTGTCGGTTGTACTTGCAATCGACTGCGTTATGGATCAGAAAGATTAGCTATATGTAAATGTATTCCATGCAGCAGAATTATAGATGCTAAACAGTAATAAGCGAAACGTCCCGCTGGTTGACCTGCCAAACAAAACGTCCCGCTGGTCGGTCCGCTCTGCTCTCACGAGCAATTTAACAAATTTTTCAGCCTCTTTTCGGCATCGTCAATATTTTCAGGCATTCCCAAGGAAAACCCATTTTGATTAAGCCTTAGGAACAGCTCCATAAGAACCGGAGGCTCAAGCCTTGCTTCTTTAAGCACCTCTGTTTGACTAAAAACTTCTGAGGGAATCCCACGCGCTATTATCTTTCCGCCGCTTAGAACATACAGTGTATCTGCAATCTGCGGCACAACGTTTATGTCGTGCGTTGCGACAATCAGCGCAATACCTTCCTCACGGCTTAAACGATTCAGATAATTTATCATCTCATTTTTCGAAACCGGATCAAGCCCTTCAAACGGCTCATCCAATATCAAAAGTTTTGGTTTCATAACTAGCGCCCCGGCCAGTGCGACCTTCTTTTTCTGTCCTCCGCTTAAATAATGCGGTATCTTTGCAAGCATTTCCTCTATACCAATATTTTTCGCAATATGATTAACAGCTTCATCGACTTGTTTTTTTGGCAGTCGGTCATTACGCAGGGCAAACGCAATGTCGTCAAATACAGTCGGGCCTATTATCTGTTCATCCACGTTCTGAAACATGACTCCGATATTTTTCCTTATAGAATTGAAATGTTTGTCAGGCTTAAGCCCCATCACTTCAACGCTGCCTTCAATCGGAGTTAAAAGTCCCATTATATGCGATAATAAAGTGGTTTTTCCCGCTCCGTTAGGACCTAAGATCACAACCCTCTCACTTTCGCCAACTGTAAAATCAAGCCCACATACTGCCACTTCCGTTTTATCCGGATAAACATGTTTTATACAATGCACATTTACTAAATTTTTCATAAAACAAACACTCCCGCTAACACAAACAGAGCAAACGCCACCAAAGCGTAATCCGTAGCTCCTAACGGTTTCCAATCTAATTGTATGGGTATATACCCATTGTATCCTCTAAGCGAATATATCCTGTACATCCTATCTCCCATCTCAAATGAATGAAGAAGCAATACCGCCACTATGCCGGTTAAACTTCTGATATTGGCGATAATCCCAAATGGCTTTAAACCTCCTCTAAGTCTTATACTTTTTAAAAGATTTTCCACACGATCGAGCAATATAAAAAACGAGCGATATGTAAAAATCAGCAAATCAAGCATAAGCCTTGGGATAAACAGCCCTAAAAAGGAAAATATCTTAATATATGAAGTGGTGGATATCAAAAAGAGCATCGTAAGAGCCGATCCTGCCCCTCTAAGAATAATTAGAAGCCCTGATTCGAAGGATTGTTGCATTTCAAAAAGAGCAAATAGAGTGCTAAAAAAAGCCGGAATGAGACATAAATGCCCTATCTCCCTCAGTGGAAGCTTAGCTAACGTAAAACAAACCACCACGGTTAAAATTATAAACGATAAATAATAGATATCTCTCGAAATTATGATTGACGACAACAATAACGCAGTCATAAGTATTTTTGCGACCGTCGAAGCTTTGTGAAAAAAACTGTTTCCGTTATTCGATAACTGATCGATCATTGAAAGATGCATATAGTTTCCTTTCGAACTAAAATCTAGGAAAATTCTAAATATATTAGAATTCTCCCCGATTTCTTCGTCATTGTGTTAGTTAACCCGCGACTCCTTGTGCCGGTTCTAGCATATCCGGGCGCACTTTAGCCAAGAACCCGACAATTAGTGCAGTCAAAAGCGATTCAAGAAGAATTCCCGATGTTACCACCGTTAGAAAAGCTGCCCAGCCGGTAAGGGTGATAAAGCCCATATTGAACCCTTCCTCGTGTTTCTCTTCTTCATGCTTTTCTTCAGCATGCTTCTCTTCGTATTCATGTCCATGATCGTGATCATGTGCTATAAACGCCTCGCCTCCGGTGATATCAATAGCGCCGCTTAATCCCACGACGGCAATCATTAAGGATATTGACACAATCAGTGCCAATAACACGGAAATGCCCGAAGTCACAGATTTTTGAAACTTCTGACGAAGAGCTGAAAAAATCAGAAACGCAAGCACAGCCTCTGCGCCTAATATCAGTGTGTTTAAGCCGACAACGGTAAATCCTCCGTGTCCCATCAACGCCATAAACAAATTGACAACAAAGGCAATAACAAAACCAAGTCCCGGGCCCATCAAAATACCCGCTAACGCAGACATATTTAGATGGAACGGTAAAAACCCGAGCGGAACAGACATCGTTATCAGCATGACAGCGGCCATAACAGCAGCAATCGGAATCTTACGCCTAACCGAATCCTTGTTAATACTCCTTAGCACAAAAACCGCCACCAGCAGCGCAGCTATGTAGCCTCCAATCCACCAAACGAAGGGGATCACGCCATCGGGTAAATGAATATGACTCATATTGTAAACCTCCTATAGTTACTAAATGCATATGATTTGCATTTGCAACTAAATTGTATTATACTTCCATCACAAAGTCAACAAAGTATTTTGCGGATTTGCGTTAAGAGTAAGATCGCTTAACTTTCCGGCTAAAAGATTATAGTATGCCGCACTTGCAATCATCGCAGCATTGTCGGTACAAAGCTCAATCGGCGGTATATACAGCTTAAATCCCAATCTTTGCGCTTCAATTGCCATTTCACCTCTCAAGGCCGAATTTGCGGCTACCCCACCTGCCAAAGCCAGTTTATCCCCTCCGACTTTCTGCAACGCCTTTATAGTTTTAACTTTAAGCACATCCACCACAGCTTTTTGGAAATTGTATGCTATGTTTTCAATATCTACATAAAGACCTTTTTGTTCAAGTTGATTTACATGATTTACTACTGCGGTTTTAAGCCCACTGAAACTAAAATCAAAATTATCATCATCAATGTAGGCTCTTGGAAATCGGATCTCCTTTTCTCCGCCTTTTTTTGCCGCAAGATCCAAAGCGGCACCTCCGGGATATCCTAATCCCAATACTCTTGCCACCTTGTCGTAAGCTTCGCCCGCTGCATCATCCCGTGTCTGACCTAGCACTTCATACTCACAATACCCTTTTACCCATACAATATGTGTATGCCCTCCCGAAACCACTAAGCACAAAAACGGAGGGCTCAATTCCGGATAGGATATATAATTAGCACTTATATGGCCTTCTATATGGTTGACTCCGATAAGCGGAAGCGAGAGTGCATAAGCCAGAGCCTTGGCTGTCGATACACCTACAAGCAACGCCCCGACCAGTCCGGGTCCCGATGTAACCGCAATACAATCAAGTTGCTTAAATGTTAGACCCGATTCTTTAAGCGACTGATCAATTAATGGATTTATGGTTTCGATATGTTTCCTTGAAGCTACCTCCGGGACAACACCCCCGTACATTTTGTGCAAATCTATCTGCGAAGCTACTATGTTGCTAAGAACTATCTTGCCATTTTTTACAACGGCAGCAGATGTTTCATCACAGGATGTCTCAACAGCGAGGATGTAAACTTCGCCCTTTTCCCTTATATCATTGATTTTGTCACACATCCTGACAAAATACGATTTTTTACCTAAATCCAAAGACTTGTTCCTCCTGTAACATAAAGTTAAATACCGCATATCCTATTATTAAGAAAGCCAGAAAGGAATGGTGTAATATGAACGACTTACTGCGTATGTTTGGCGGTGACAACACTCTTATTATAATATTGGTAATTTTGGGGATACTGCTATTTACCGGAAACGGCTGCGACTTTTTTAATGACGATTCCCTCATGTTCATAATAGTGCTGGGAGTTATATTCTTCTGCTTATGTGGTCCGAATTTATTTGGCAAAAGCACATAATCAAATCCTTACATCTCAAAACAAGGCCGATGATTCATTGGCCTTGTTTGCATAAACCGCTATTTTTCCGCCTTATAGAAAAAATGTAAAGTAACGATGCTAAAGTAGGCACTAGCAGCGCAATAACAAAATAAAACATAATTCTCATAACAGTATTATAAAAAAATTGCTCCGGAACCATTTGTATTAGAATATCAGTTCTGGGATCGAGCAACCAAAGATAATTGTCAAAAGTAAGGCGATGAAACAAATCCCAAAACAACGTAAATTCGAGCATAGCGAATAAATAAAGAATACCCAATGAAAGATATGTCGCCAACGAAACTGCGATAAAAGATTTTAAAAAACCCAACTTCGCACTTTTGCCGAACATTGCGTACAACAGAATCAATATTGCGATAAGTGATACTAAAGAGACATTTCTTGTAAGATTTGCTTTGGAAAAGAGATTTTTTACATCAACCATATGAGCAATTTCTCTTGCGTTGAAAACATATCTTTCTTCTCCTTGTATGACAGCGCGCGTATCAAGCGCTTCTCTTCTCCCTGCCATATAATCGAGCAATTCACCGGTTACTCTCATTAATTCATCTTCTGAGATTCCGATCGCTTGAGGTCTATCCAGTAAATCATATTGAGTTTCATAGAAATCAATGTCAAAAGCGACCATTAATATGCTGTTAAATAGCAACAACATAATAGTTAGAATGCCAGCCAAGATCGAAACTGTGATTCTAATCCAATTCCACTTACTTCCTCCAACCGACTTCTGCCCCATTTTAAAAACCCCCGCTCTCTTTTTTATGTTTCTTACTTCTTTTTATCAATGGTTCTCCACATTATTAAAGCATCCTCATCGTTGTCAGAGTAATACCGTTTTCTTATGCCTGCTCCTACAAATCCCAAACCTCCATATAAATTAAGCGCTTCACGATTTGATACCCTGACTTCAAGCGTCATTTTGTCAGCATCGTTTCTTAGCGCTTCATCCGCCAGTATCTTTAGGATCGCATGTCCTACCCCTTTTTTTCTGAATGACGGATGAACGGCTATATTAGTTATATGCGCCTCATCTATCATAAGCCACATTCCTCCGTAACCGATAACTTTCCCACCAATATGAGCCACGAAATACTTTGCACAGCGATTATCCGTGATCTCAATTAAAAACGCATTCTTCGCCCACGGAATGCTAAAGCAAAGCTTTTCTATCTCCCATACGGCGATCAAATCTTGCTTTTCCATAGGACGAATTTCAAAACTGTCCAATCAGATTTTCTCCCCTCCTAAGACTTTTCGCGTTTTTGTTCGGCTTGGGATTTTCGTAGATAATATGGCTGTAATTCGTTATAGTTTAACACATCGTTTGCCTTAGCTTTTTTGAGTGCTAAAAACGCTATTGATGAAGCTCTTTGAAGCATAAAATTTGCTTGCGCAAATTTGGCTCTTTCTCTCAGTTCCGAAATCAATAAATCCATATGCATAGGTGCCCCGTCGCCGCAAAACATTACTGATTCACTTGACTCTCGAATTAAAGAGATAAGATCGACAACACGAATTGCCATGTATTCTTTGAGTCTTTCAATTTCTACTCCATTTGAACGATAAAAGCAAGTGTAGACCTGCGCATTTCTGGCGTCCATCATTGGGCATATAATCCCGTTAAAATTTACCAGATTATAGGCTAATCCATCAAGCCCGGATACCCCGGCAACAGGTTTGTTTAAAGCCTGAGCAAGCGATTTTACAGTAGCTACGCCTATGCGTATTCCCGTAAAGGAGCCCGGTCCGCTTGAAACAGCAAAAACGTCTATATCATAAGGCGTTAAGTCTAGGCGATCCATCACTTGTTCAACAATTGGCATAAGTATCTGAGAATGAGTCTTTTTATTGTTAATTGTAAACTCGGCAAGCAGTTTATCCTCATTAATAATCGCAACCGATGCTACCATAGATGATGTTTCAAGCGCCAAAACCTTCACAATATATCCTCCGGTCTGTCACAATCCCGTCCGATTGAATTTATAGATATTTTTCTCGTGTTTTCATCCATTCTTTCAATATCTACCCTGAAATAGCGTTCAGGGATTAATTCTTCCAACCTGTCAGCCCACTCTACAACAGCAACCCCATCATCAGAATACAGAAATTCCTCATATCCCAAATCAGCAAGTTCATCCGTATTGTTTAAGCGGTATAGGTCAAAATGATACATACTGAGCCGTCCTTGATACACATGCATGAGAGTGAAAGTCGGACTTGTAACACCGGATTCCACTCCCAACCCTTTCGCTATGCCTTTTGATATCACGGTTTTGCCGGTACCCAACCCTCCAAAAAGAAGAATAATGTCCCCATTTGAAACCCGGCTACCGATGCTAGATCCCAGATCCATTGTTTCCTGTTCGGAATTTGTAAAAAATGTTATCATTAAAAAGCACAACCATCCAGATATACTAAGTTGTTTGAAGACTTAAGCACTCGCTGCAAAAACCGTATATCTCCAATCTATGCCCCGTGTGTTTAAATCCATGACTATCTGAGATATTATCAATCGGGCAATAATCTATACATTGTACATTTCCGCATATCTTGCAAATCATATGATGATGGTGCTCGGATTCGATATTTAATTCGTATGCTTGGGTTTTATCTTGTACCATAACCTTATTGACTAAACCCTCCTGCACCAAAATCTCAAGATTCCTGTAAACGGTGGAAAAATTAGTCTGTGGCACATTTATCGTCACCTGTTTGAAAAGTTCATGAGCGGTCACTAGATGACTGGCGCACGCCAAAAACGCATCCAAAATAGCCTCTCGCTGTCTCGTTATCTTATAACCCCTAAGCTTTAATCTCTCTTTTAAAGTACCTGTGCCTGTCATATCAAACATCCCTTCCGGGTTCTAATTTCGCTTATATAGCATTCAAAACCTTTTCAAAATCCGGCCTTAATGTGCATACTTCCTGATGAGCGCACGACAAGAGTAGTAATCGAATCACACCCAAACAGGGATTCCATGAGATCCGAATACTCCATTTGAAGATCATTTGGCAAAAATACTTGTATCGTGCCTGCAAACCCTCCACCATGCACCCTGCAAGCTCCTTGTCCTTTTAAGTCTATAAAATTTTCAGTTACAGCCAAGGCCAAGGCTACCCCCTGTTCTCTTGAATCTTCCGCGGTGTAGCAATTCTGAAGCCATTTCCAAGAACTGTTCCCAGAATCTCTGACAAAATTTAAAAAACGTCCAAAATCTCCGCTTATAAGAGAATCAACCTGGTTCTCAACCCTTCTGTTATCAGCATGAAAATGCATCGCTCTTAATATTGCCCTATCTCCGGTCTCTTTTCTGAGCACCGACAGTCGTTTTACTAGCTCGTCCATAGAATGGTCACGACAGACCTTTCCACCTAATGATTTTGCAACCGCCTTCATCTCCGCGGGGATAGACGCATATTCATCGGTTAAATCGGCATGATTGCCTTTTGTATCCACCACCAGAAGCTTGTATCCATAAGATGTAAAATCAAAATCTATTTTCTTAACTAGCGGTTTTGTCGGATCTTTGAAATCTATCGCCACAAATCCACCAACGGCACATGCTATCTGATCCATTAAGCCGCAAGGTTTCTGAAAATACATGTTTTCGGCATATTGCCCTATCATTGCTATTGTTTGAGGATCTATTGTTCCGTCATTGTAAAGATGATTGAATATGTCCCCAATCAAAACCTCAATTGATGCAGATGAGCTTAAACCCGAGCCTTTAAGCACATCGCTTGATATGTAAGCGTTAAAACCGCCAACCTTATATCCATTAGATGAAATTCCAGCTGCGATCCCCCGAAGCAGTGCAGTCGTCGTGCCGGCTTCCTTTTTTTGTGGATCAAGAGAGTCAAGAGCAACTACAAATGGGACGTCATATCCTTTCGAATAGACAGTCACAACATTGTTTCCCGTATTGGCCGCTATTGCGATTGAATCAAGATTAATTGCAGCAGCAAGCACCAAGCCGCAATTGTGGTCGGTATGGTTACCACCTATCTCAGTTCGTCCGGGAGTGCTGAAAAAATGCACATCTTCGTTATAGCCCGGGAAATAATCAGCAAATCTCTTTATAAGCTCTCTATATCGCAGTGTTTGCCTTGTAATATCTAAGCTGTCATCACCGTAAAGATTTTTTAGAAATCTGACCATCCGGGGACTGCTTAAGTAATCCCGCATCACATTCACACCCGTCATCTGCAGCAATTCCTCCAACGCTAAAAGTTAAAACCAAAGGGAACAACATCAATTTCCCTTACGTTCCGTGAAATACACTCACATTATAACGTCATATGAAGGGTTTTACAAGGTTGACTTAGAAATCGATTTCATTTGCTAACACAACCGGCTTTGTATATAATAAAAATTAAAATTTCGAAGGAGTTTTACTGGAATGAATTTTGACCCGAACAATCCTTCACTTCTAATTGAGCACCTCTTGGCATTTGCCATAAAAAATGGGATTATAAACAGACTTGACACCATATACATGCGAAATCGTCTTATGGAAGTTTTGTGTCTTAATGAATCGCAGCATGATTTACCTGACCCGGATAGCCTGCCTATACCTAAAACCGCAACTCCCATACTTGAAGCAATGCTCGACTATGCATGGCAAAAAGGACTTCTACCAGATAATACGCTCACTTCAAGGGATTTATTGGATACAGCGATAATGGGTGTACTTATGCCAAAGCCCTCGGAAGTTGTGAATAGTTTCAATTACATAAAAAACTCACAGGGTATTCTTGCAGCAACGGAATACTTTTATCATTTGTCCAGAAAATGCGATTACATAAGAACTGAAAGAATAGCGAAAAATGTAGAATGGCGGCATTCTACCCTATATGAAAATCTTGAAATAACCATAAATCTCACAAAACCAGAAAAGGATCCAGCTGAAATTGCAGCGCTTAAAAATGCGCCTTCAATTGATTACCCGAAATGCCTGCTTTGCATCGAAAATGTCGGATATGCAGGAAGATCCAATTTTCCTGCGCGTCAAACCTTAAGAACCTTGCCTATCGAATTGAATAAAGAGCCGTGGCATTTCCAGTTTTCCCCGTATGTGTACTACAATCATCATTGCATAGTTTTCTCACAACAACATATACCAATGAAAATAACTGAGTATACCTTCACTCGATTATTTGATTTTTTGGAGCAATTCCCTCATTACTTCATAGGCTCAAACGCAGGTTTACCGATAGTTGGAGGTTCGATTCTAAATCACGATCATTTTCAGGGCGGTTTTCATGATATGCCTATGGCAAAAGCTCCTGTCGAGCGCTGCTTTTTTTCTTTAGATTTCCCTCAAGTCAGTATTGGAATTATAAAGTGGCCTATGTCCGCTTTAAGGCTTCACTGCGTCGACAGGAAGCCTCTTGAAATGCTTTGCGCTCATATTCTCAAAGCTTGGGAAAGCTACTCAGACCCTTCCATAGGTGTCCATGCTTTTTCGATCACAAAAGAAGGGTTGACAACACCTCACAATGCCATTACCCCTATCGCGCGCAAAACCGTTGAAGGGCTTTTTGAGATCGATATTGTCTTTAGAAATAACCTAACAAGTGATGAACACCCAATGGGCATATTTCACCCCCATGAAGAACTTCATCACATCAAAAAAGAAAACATAGGACTCATTGAAGTTATGGGGCTTTTTATACTTCCGGGCAGACTGCAAACCGAGCTAAATGCCATAAAAGACATTCTTTGCGGGAAAACTCCCTATGAAGCAATACACAACATTCCAAAAGAGCACCCACTGCAAAAACATCATCTTTGGATAAATCAGATGGTGTCAAATTTCGGATACAATCTTGACGACACTGATGCGAATAGTATAATCAGGCAGACAGTTGGAAATATATGCCTCGAAGTGCTCCATCACTCAAGCGTTTTTAAGGATGCTGAGAAAGGCAAGATAGCCTTCTTACGTTTTCTTGAAAGCATAAAAATAAAACCTCAATAGGTTTGTTTTATTGCAAAATCTATTGAGGTTCAATCAAACTTATATCTAAGCAGGCTTAAGCCAACCTGTCCTATTTAGAACTATTATGATCACCAGAGCAATTATGCCGGATGGGATAATATAAGCCGCATTATAGGTAACAACATAGGCAATCAATCCAAGCCCGGTCTGTGCGCCTTCAGGCGCATATTGAGCAAAAAACACATAGCCTGACAGGCAATGGAATACAAATCTACCTATACTGCCCGCAATAACGGCTATTATTGGCCATGATTTGAAGAATCCTGCCAGTCCCACGGCTCCCCAAGCAAGTTGATAATCAAAAACTACCTGTACGGGATGGACAAAGAATGGATCAAGAGCCATTTGGAGAGTTCCTGCCAGAACCCCTGCCAATACTCCAATCAGCGGACCTCTTCTAATGGCGAGAACAAACAACGGCACCATTGCGGCAGTCACAGCCCCTCCTTGAAGTGGTCTGTATAAAACAAACAATCCCAGCACGGCGGAAAGTGCCAGCATCACACCGATTTCAGCGATTAATTTAACAGGAAAACGCATAAACATATCCTCTCTTACAAAAAAATTAGTATTGCCTCCCTTAT
>Ga0209316_100006_pt1 | contig 126744 bp, 110 predicted proteins | sample 3C3metaG_FD_184150 | JGI IMG/M metagenome (GOLD analysis project Ga0209316, IMG submission 184150) | Freshwater bacterial and archeal communities from Indian Creek, Illinois, USA - 3C3 metaG (SPAdes) (version 3) | ecosystem: Environmental > Aquatic > Freshwater > Unclassified | place: USA... | reverse complement strand
GAAGAGGTTATGGCTTGGCAATCAAACAGGAATAACAAAAATAGTAAGATAGACTGGCAGTTTACAAATAACCAAGCAAGGATAAAGCTAAAACGACTTTATCCGTCAATTCATAATTAACATAACACTAGTAATAACTTCGCCCCCCTCAACTATTATCCTGGCCTGACCGCGGTACACTATGCCCATTGCATTATTGGTACGTAGCATACCAGCGCTGATTCTGAGTGTACCAATCACTGTTATCCCTGTATTTATCGTACCCGCTGGGCTTTGTGTAGAATGCACAATAGCGCCCCTTATCCAAAGAGTTCCATTAAGAGGTATCATAAAATTATTTCCCCCGCTCGATAATACAGGTATGTTTATTCCCTCGCGCAAAATAAGTGTCCCGTTTTGTATCCACAGGGCCTTATTAATGGTAGGGTTTGGATCGGGACCGGTGTTTGGCCGGTCTGTTGGGAAATAGAGTTGCAAATGGGGATGGAAAATCTCCAGTGAAACTGTTTGGTCTTCTCCTTTATCAACTATGAGCCTGTAAAAATCGAGTACAGTTCCTGAACCGGTTACCGTAGTATTTGTCACACCTCTAAACCGTACAGTTGCAGCACCATTGGTTGCCAACTGATACTGCGGAGAATTGGTGAGATCCAATACCCCATCAACTGTTAGGTTGCCATCAAGGTTTATAGCGTGGGTAACATTGAAATTGCCCACCCGGAACTCAACCCCCCTGCCTATAAGTAAATCCCCAGCTACATTCAGATGGCGCACGGTCGTGTTATTGCCTATACGGAAAGTAAACACAGTTGGGGTTGCGGGATTTTGCTTTTCGATAGACAAATTGCCGGCAATTGAAAGATTGGCGGCAAGGGTAAGGGTGATGTCATTTGCTGCAGTTTTGATTATCTGTAAGTTGTTCACCTGAGTCAGCAGGGTTGGAAGGGTGCCAGTTGCACCAAGGTTGTAAACCAATGTCCCTCCGCCTGCCTGTGCAAATGTATGACTGCCCGAAACTACAGGATAATAATGGTGGTTTATGACTAAGGTGCCCTGGCCGGTAAGGCTTGCAAGACTGCCGGTAAATTGATGGGCGCCGATTACGAGCGTTGCCCCGGTGCGGATTTCGATGTGCAGCCCTGTGGTGGTAACATTTTGATTTAGTTTTACCGTTGTACCTTCGGTGATGATGAGGCGATCGCCGTTTTGCGGAATTACTGGTGGCTCCGTTATATCCTGACCATCAGTAACTGTTGTCCAGGTCCTGTTATGGTGCCAATCGCCACCCCATTGGTGTATGTCTTTAAAGCTGAATAGAGTGTTTTGAGCAGAAACTTCAAATGAAAAAATAACAACAGTGAAAATGAGGAGAAGTAGTCGTAAACTCATTTTTAGTAATGATTAGTTCTTAATAAATGATACAGAACTGCAATGTGCCTCTTGCTACGCGTTAGAAATTTCTGCCGCTTATTTAAAGCTGTAGCAAAAATAATAAAAAGAAATACCAATTTCACAGGGTGTAAATTACCTGATTTAATGTGCAATATACCGGGCAAATGCGATAAAATCCTCTCTTGAAGAAATTCTGTAACCCCTGGAAAATACTATGAAACCTGACTATACAGGGTTCAGAAATTTCTAAAAAGTGAATTTTCCGTTTTACTTCAGTGTTATACGGAAAATTACTACAAATTGTTTAAACAATTGTATCAAATTTGAAAAAAACATTGCGTGTAGATGGATTCTGTCAGTTTCCAGGCCTTTCCAAACGCCATCCGTGTTTTGTAATTATTGTTATGCCTTGTGTCTGGCAACAAGGGTGAAATCGTGAACGAAAGCAACCTGAATTTTAATTTAAAATATGCTTTGTGAATTCAAATAATCTTTCTATTTTTGCACCCCATTATCGAAAGTAACTTATTCAAATCAGGATAACAATGTACGCAATTATTGAAATAGGCGGGCAGCAGTTCAAAATCGCCAGGAACCAGAAGTTGTATGTAAACTTGATGAACAGCGATGCTGGTTCGGAGTTTGAGATCGACAAGGTGTTGTTGCTCTCCGATGGCGAGAAGGTTCAGGTAGGAGCTCCTTTGGTTGCCGGTGCCAGGGTAAAGGCAAAAGTGCTTGCCCATGTCAAGGCCGACAAAGTGCTCGTATTCAAGAAAAAAAGAAGAAAAGGCTACCAAAAAATGAACGGCCACAGGCAGCCCCTTACTCAGATTCAGATTGAGGAAATCCTGGCATAAATTATTGCTAACAATCAAAGGAACATACAATGGCACACAAGAAAGGAGTTGGTAGCTCACGCAACGGTCGCGAATCGCATAGCAAGCGCCTTGGCGTAAAAGTTTTTGGCGGCCAGTTGGCCACCGCAGGCAATATTATTGTAAGACAAAGAGGTACCGTACATTATCCGGGCGACAATGTGGGTATGGGCAAAGACCACACCCTGTTTGCACTGGTTGATGGCAAAGTGGTTTTCAAAAAGAAATCCGGCCAGAAGTCTTTCGTGTCTGTTGAGCGCGTAATAGAAGCTTAACAAGGATCTTCATGTTTGAGAAATCCTGCATTGCAGGATTTTTTCATTATAGACCGACAAGTCTTAGGAGAGATGCCAGAGCGGTCGATCGGGGCGGTCTCGAAAACCGTTGTCCGCGCAAGCGGACCCAGGGTTCGAATCCCTGTCTCTCCGCAATACTCTAAAAGGGATTACCCCCATGATGGGTTTTCCCTTTTGTTTTGAGGGGGTAGCAGATAGTTTTACTAAGGCGTAATTATTATGCCGTGCGTATTGCTACTGCGGGCTAAAGCCTGCTTCCGTTTGTTCCAAAATTCCCCATGGCCCAAGGTATTCCTTTCTCTTATAATCGGGAATTTTTCCTGCCCGTATGTCAATCAACATCGGGATGAATATTTCTTGTTAATTTCGCATCTTGAAATCCCGCTAAAATCATGCTTGAGATACAATTCGTAAGAAGCGAGCCCAATGAGGTTGTTCGCCGGTTGAAGGTGAAAAATTTTGATGCAGCCGAGCTGGTGCAACAAATCCTGGAGGTGGATACCCGGCGCAGAAAGATACAGAAATCCTTAGATGAGGCGCTTGCCCAGAGCAACCAGCTTGCCCGTGAAATTGGGCAGCTATACAAATCTGGCAAACAAAACGAGGCCGACCTCCTCAAAAGCCAAACGGCAGAGCTGAAACTCCAGTCAAAATCCCTGCAGGAGGAGATGGATGCGTGCTCTCTGGAGCAGGATAGGCTTCTTGTGCTGCTTCCCAATTTGCCGCACGAGAGCGTTCCGGCCGGAAAAAGTTCAGGCGACAATGAGGTCGTCCTTCACGAAGGGGTTATTCCTGTTTTGCCCGATGATGCTTTGCCCCATTGGGATTTGGCACGCAAGTTTGATTTGATTGACTTTGAATGTGGCTCAAAGATTACCGGGGCGGGATTTCCTGTTTATAAAGGCAAGGGAGCGCGTCTGCAAAGAGCTTTGATTTCTTTCTTTTTGGACAAAGCGGTGGCGGCTGGCTATACCGAATATCAGCCGCCCCTGTTGGTGAACGAAGCATCTGCATTTGCAACAGGACAGCTTCCGGACAAAGACGGACAGATGTATCATGCAACTGTTGATAATCTGTACCTTATCCCCACTGCCGAAGTACCGATTACCAATATCTTCCGCGACATGATACTGCGCCAGGAAGACCTGCCCATAAAATGCACTGCCTATTCATCCTGTTTCCGTCGCGAAGCAGGTTCCTACGGAAAAGATGTGAGGGGGCTAAACAGATTGCACCAGTTCGACAAAGTGGAGATAGTGCAGGTTGCACCCCCCGAAACGAGTTATCAGATCCTTGAGGAAATGGCTGCCCATGTTGCAGAGCTTATCAGGCAACTTGAATTGCCATTCCGGGTCTTGAGGCTTTGCGGGGGCGACATGAGTTTTGCTTCCGCCCTTACTTATGATATGGAAGTATATTCCGCAGCCCAGAAGCGATGGCTCGAGGTAAGCTCCGTTTCAAACTTTGCTACATTTCAGTCAAACCGGCTCAAGCTGCGAATGCGCACAACAGACGGCAAAATGGTACTTGCGCACACCCTCAACGGCAGTGCGCTGGCTTTGCCCCGAATAGTTGCGGCCATGCTTGAAAACCATCAGGAAGGCAACATCATAAAAATACCCAAAGCATTGCAGCCTTACACAGGGTTCGATGTGATAGACTGAAAATAGTCACTCCGGCTCTCAATACGGCATTTTGTTTTTGGAATGATAAGCTGCGGCTTGACCGGAAATTTCTATCGGGATTCTAAAAGACTTTTGTTTTGCGATTGTTCAAAGAATTCTAACCTCTGAAAAGGATCTCCGATTGGAAGCACAGCAGCGAAGGGGAATTTACTCAGTTTTAAGCGCAACATTTTATGGGCTCTATGTTTCGTAGTTAGCAACAAACTGAGGAAAAATTCGAGAAAGGTTCTCTTTGCTGAATTTGAATTTCAAATCACATAAAGCTAACCCACTTAAGGCACATTTGGCTGCTCTTCCCTCAAGGCTATTTCTTCGCAGCCAAAACGGGCTTAACTTCAGCCGCACGGTTTGAAATCTGACCTCATTATTTAGTATCTTTGTTGCATATGTTTGAAGTTTTTGAAATAAAACCCTCTGATTTTGAGCTACCAAGCCAATATGCTGATAGTTTAGGAGTTCAATATTCAAAACAAGTTACTTTAAAACACAAAAAAGATAACGGACAGTTTTTTACGCCTATTCCAATTGCTAGTTTAATGGCATCATTATGCAGTGTTGAAAAGAAAAGGATTAGAATACTCGACCCAGGTTGCGGAACTGCAATTTTAACTTGTTCCTTAATTGAGTTTTTAGTCAATAAGAATCCAAAAATTGATTCAATTGAATTAGTAGCATATGAAACTGACCCAAAGCTAATTTCTACTTCGGAAAAATCTTTGGCTTTTCTAAAACAATGGTTAGAAAAGAAAAGTGTCGAATTTCAATATATCTTGCGCATCAGCGACTTTGTTCTTGAAAATGCTTCAGCTTTAAGAAATATTTATAGGCAACAAAAATTTGATATTATTGTTTCTAACCCACCCTATTTTAAACTTTCAAAGGACGATGAGAAATCTGTTGCTGCTAGAGAAATTGTTAGTGGACAACCCAACATCTATGCATTCTTCTTAGGAATTTCATCAAAACTTTTAGAGGATTCTGGTGAATTGATTTTTATAACTCCAAGAAGTTTTGCTTCTGGTAATTATTTCAATGCTTTTCGTCAACTCTTTTTTAGAACTGTACAAATTCAAAGAATTCATCTATTCAGCTCACGCAGAGAGACATTTAATAGAGATAGTGTATTACAAGAAACAGTTATCATAAAGGCGGTTAAAGAAAAAATCAACCCTAATAAAAAAGTTACAATTACATATAGTTATGGGTTAAATGACCTCGAGTCAATACAGATAAAAAATTTTAACTATTCATCATTAATTGACCTTGAATCTAAAGAAAAAATACTTCATCTACCAACAAATAACAATGAAATTAAAGTATTCAATTTAATTTCTTCTTGGTCAAATACTCTCAGAGATTTTAATATTCAAATTTCAACAGGGCCTGTTGTCGCATTCAGGGCAAATGCTTTTATTAAAGGAGTATATGAAAATGAGACTAAAAAGTTAGTACCACTTTTTTGGTTGCATAATGTGAATAAAATGTTTTTAGAATGGCCAAAATTTATTAAAGAAAAGGGACAGTTTATTCGTTGTGAGCAAAGCTCGAGAAATTTGCTAGTCCCAAACAAAGACTACATATTCCTTAGAAGATTTAGTACTAAGGATGATAAAAGCAGACTGATTGCAGCCCCCTACTTCTCAAACTCTACTAATTCGGAGAATATTGGAATAGAGAATAAAGTTAACTATTTATATCGTAAGAATGGCTATATGGAGCGTAAAGAAGTAGTTGGTCTTTGCGCTCTATTGAATAGTGAATTATTCGACACATATTTTAGAATCTTTAATGGGAATGTTAATGTTAGTGCCACAGAATTAAGGGAAATGAGGTTTCCCTCTTTGGTTGAGGTTAAAGAAATTGGCAGTAGAATTATTCTTTCAAATGATTACTCTATGACCAATGTTAACCAAATTGTAAACGAAATCTTTGAATTTGAATTAATTTTTTCATAGGATGAATAAAATTGAAGAAGCTCAAGATATTTTAAAATCATTAGGATTACCCCAGGCGCAGTACAATGAAATGGCAGCTCTAACTTTACTCGCTCTTTGCAACATAAAGGAAAGTGATGATTGGAAAAATGCTTCAAGAAAAAGTTTAGGTGTTTCTAAAGGCATAATGAGTTTTGTTAATGAAAACTACAACAAAACCTATGCACCCAATACAAGGGAAACATTTAGAAGGCAGGTTTTACATCAATTTGTTCAGGCTAGAATTGTTGATTATAACCCTGATTTTCCTGATTTGGCTGTGAATAGCCCTAGAGCTCATTATGCATTAACAAAGGATTTTTTGAAAGTTGTTAAATCTTATCAAACTCCCAAATGGGATATATCCTTTCAAAATTTTCTAAAAATAGTTGGCAGACTCACTGAAAAGTATCTCAAAGAAAGAAAGTTAAATCAAATACCTGTTACCCTAAATAATGGTAAAGTTTTAATTTTATCACCAGGGAAACACAATGAAGTGCAAGCCGCAATTGTTGAGCAGTTTGCTCCACGGTTTGCAAAGGGTGGCATCCTATTATACTTAGGCGATACTGAAAAAAAAGACAAATATCTTGACAAGAAAGGGTTGAAAAAACTGGGCATTCCTATTTACCAGCACAGTAAATTACCTGATGTGGTTATTTATGAACCACACCGTAATTGGTTATTTCTAATTGAAGCTGTTACTTCTCACGGCCCTGTTTCACCCAAAAGATTACTTGAATTAGAAGAATTTCTAAAAGACTGTAAGGTTGGAAGAATTTATGTGTCGGCATTCCCTGATATGACTGAATTTAAAAAACATTCAAATAATATTGCCTGGGAAACCGAAGTGTGGCTTGCAGAAATACCTGACCATATGATACATTTTAACGGGGATAGATTTATTGGTCCAAGATAGCCCTGACATTGTTTTCATATTTGTTCTAAATCCAACACACATATCTAGCTTTAAATCAAAAGTGCAAACAATCCAACACTCAGTAAGAAAATGCAGAGAAAGTTTTATGACATTTAAGATTAACTGCCAGTTGCCAACATGGGGTGTAACCCATTGGGGTGAATGTGTTACGGAATCGAGTCGGTGCTCAAGAAATATTTTAAAATGGAATTAATCTCAGCCCCGCCCACCCAAACTGGTCGCAGCCTTGCCCGTCATAGCTCACTCTGAAGAGGCTTTTGGGATTAGGTGTTTACCCTTTCAGACAAGTAACAATCGAAAAGATTCAAGGCAAATGCCAATGCCCGGCACACTAAAACAACTATACAAAATGCATCTGTTCGTAAAACCCAAGAAAAGCTTTGGCCAACATTTTCTGCATGATGAAAGTGTGGCCCGTGCTATTGCCGAAAGCCTGACAGGTTTTGGCGGTTATCGAAACCTGCTGGAAATAGGTCCGGGAACGGGTGTTTTGACCAAGTATCTGATTGCAAACCCGAATGTGGTCTGGCATGGTATCGAGCTTGACAGAGATTCGGTGGCGTTTTTGCATGCGCATTACCCTGAAATCTCAGATCGGCTCACTCAGGCCGACTTCCTGAGGGAATCACTGCTCGGTTATGCCAAGGGTGAGCAACTGGCAATCATTGGCAATTTTCCTTACAATATTTCCTCTCAAATCGTTTTTAAGATTATCGAAAACAAGGAGTGGGTGCCCGAGATGGTCGGAATGTTCCAAAAAGAGATGGCAATGCGCATTGCAGCACCCCACGGAAGCAAAACCTACGGTGTAACCAGTGTGCTTACCCAGGCATTTTATAAGGTGGAGTACCTTTTCTCGGTGGATGCGCAGGTTTTTACACCTCCGCCAAAGGTCCAATCGGGTGTTCTGCGTTTTACACGAAAAGAGGGAGCTCTGCCATGCGAACAATCAAAACTGTTTGCCGTGGTAAAAACGGCCTTCAACCAAAGGCGCAAAACCCTCAGAAATTCTTTGGCTGCACTACAGGTTGCCTGGCATGCATTACCCCAGGACTTTCCTGGCAAAAGACCCGAACAATTGTCTCTGGAGGACTTTTTTCTGTTGGCACAAAATTTTTAAAGAGCGATCATAGAACAATAGGCAATTTTTTTTTATTTTGCACATCAAACAAGCCATTATCCGGGCAGGTCAAGTATGCCTGAAATTATAGAATCATGAGCGCTACCATCAAATTAAAAAACTTCGAATATTCTGCCATTGTAAATAATCCAGTTGAAAGCAATCGGATGTGCCAACATGGCGCCTTCGATACTCCCAATGGGTTTGTATTTGTATTGTCCGTATCTGACGCTTCCACCAATGATGCTTTGCCGGTTTGCAGTATTATTCAGCAAAGGGCGCAATACTATCTCGAAAACGAGGTGCTCGACGACCCTCGGGAGGCCGTAGCATCGGCCATGGTTTATATCAACGGTTTTCTGTTTGAACAAAGGCGCAAAAATCCTGATCTTGGCGACCCCCGCGCCGGAATGTTGTGTGTGTTGATAAAAGATCAAAAGGTGTATTACGGATGGGCAGGCGAAACGGCGATGATGCTTTATACCGGCAGAAAAACTGTTGCATTGACCCGGGCAGGAGTTGCTGAAAAGGAATGGCGTGAGGGTTCTTCCGTACATGGCGGCAGTCTGGGGTTAAGCAGGGAATTTGAGCCCAAGGTGTGCAGCACTCCATTGGTGCCGGTAGATCAGGATGCAATACTTGTTACAGCAGGGGCTGGATGGAACAGCCTAAGGGAGCATGTCGTGGTTGATATTCTGGCAGATAGCATGCCTGTAAACACCAAAGTGCAAAAACTCCTGAAACTTGCCACTGGCACGCAGCCCATTAGCTCATCGTCTGCTCTGCTGGTTTCGTTTTACAACATGGGGCAAATGAAGCGCAGTTTTGCGGAGGCAAAAGCAACGGTGGCAGGAGGTGCCGATAAGGTTGCAGAGGTGATGAGCATTAAGGGAAGGTTGTGGAAATGGCGCTATCTGATTATCCTGCTTTTAGTGCTTCTGGCCTCATATATGGTTTATGACCTGTTTCTGTTCAACCCCGTAAGGCCGGTTTCCGACCAAGCGACCGACACCTTGCAAGTGGAAGCTCCGGCTCCGACTGATCCGGCCAACCGGGTAGAGGTGGAGGCAGAAACCCCTGCGCAGCCACAGGCCGAAACAGAGCGGCCCTCCAGGGTACAGCCCGCACAATTGCCCGCTGATGTGCGATATACTGTGAGAACTGGCGACACCTGGGGTGCCATTTATGCGCAATTCGAGGTGTGTTCGTGGTTTATCAGAAACCATCCGCCAAACCGCGGCAAATTCGATGGAAGTGGCAATCCCAGGGTGAATGCCGTGTTGCTCATTCCCGTGAAATTCTCGGGCAACGAACGGCTCAATCCAAACTTCTTCAGAGAGTTCTCGGTGGAGCATGTGGGCAATGTCTGCCAAAACGCAAATCAGGCCTTTGTTGACAGGTTTATGGCTCGCGTGAATGAGTCCAATTAGACCACCTGGATAGGTCTGGTAACTAATTGAAGTGTAGTGCGGCTTTTTTGCTCCAACAAAATCTGACAGTTTTCCACAAGCTTTTCCATTTCGGCTTTATCGTAATGCCTTACTGTAATGAGCTTCAGTCCGTTGTTGTATTTGATGTTGAAGTTTTTTTTCAGATCGTCCAGCAGGGCAGGGGTGTTTATCCTGTCATAATCAAAACACACCGAAAAGCTGATAGCTGAGCTTTGCATCAGGTTTACCTTAATACTGTGTTTTGCAAAATCCGAAAAAATTCGGGAAAGGTTCTTTTCTGCTATGAAACTGAAATCTTTTGGAAAAATGGAGACCATCACCTGATTGGTTTTCCAGATATAACTTGGTATCCGGTTGTCGTTTTCCGAGTGGTTGTTGATAATGCTACCTGGTAGCTCAGGGTTGGCAAAAGAACGCACTCTGAGGGGTATGTTTTTGTTGAGTAATGGTTTGATGGTTTTTGGGTGAATTACTGTTGCCCCATAATATGCCAGCTCGATTGCTTCCTGGTAACTGATGTTGGGCAGCAGGCAGGCATCATTGTGTATTTTCGGGTCGGCATTGAGCAGACCGGGAACATCTTTCCAGATTACCACTTCCCTCGCTTTTAAAGAGTAGGCAAGAATTGCGGCTGTGTAGTCCGATCCTTCACGACCCAGAGTAGTAGTAAATCCCTGAGTGGTGGCACCAATAAATCCCTGGGTAAGCACAATGGAAGGTTTGTTGCTGCCGGGGGCAGCCTCCATGTAAGGCTTTAACGCCTTTGATACAGCCTGGGGGGTGAGAATCCAGTCAACCGAGGCATCCCGAAAACTCGAGTCGGTTATGATGAGCTTTCTGGCATCGTACCATTGATTGGCAATACCCACATAATTCAAAAAATGACTTACGATGTAACTTGAAACAATCTCGCCGGTGGAAACGATTCGGTCGTATTCGTAATTGTAATTACGGGAAGGAGGCTCTTGCAGGTACCGCAGAAGGTGAAAAAAAACTTGCTCGATATGAAAAAACGCCGGGTGCTTGGGATTGTCAAAAAGATCTCCTGCGATCTGCAAATGGAAGTTTTTGATTTCCAAAAACTTTTCCATCATCGGCTCCTCAGCCCTATCCATATAATGATGGGTTAGCGCTTCCAATGCATTGGTAATTTTGCCCATGGCCGACACCACCACAACCAGGCTTTTGTCGCTGTACTGCTGGATCACGGATGCCACATTGCGCACTGCTGCGGGGTCTTTCACACTGGCACCCCCAAATTTGAATACCTGCATCTTCAACAGTTTTGGTTTGAAAGAGCAAAAATAGCAATTAAACAGGCTTTAAAAAAAACAATCCCGAACCAGCAGGCCCGGGATCGAATATTCCATAAAATCATGGTGCAATAACCAGCGAATAGATCTATTTTTCTTTGCCTTCCAAAACTTCCATCAGCTTTTTGCGGGTAAAAAATATTCTGCTTTTTACAGTGCCGATTGACAGGTTCAATTCATCGGCTATTTCTTTATACTTGAATCCATTGTTGTACATCTCAAACGGCTTGCGCTGATCCTCATCAATCTTTTTGATTTCTTTCTGAATCTCCTTCACATGGTAGCTCGAATCGGGCATGCTCTCTTTGCTTTCTTTTGACAGATTCAGGTAATACAAATCATCGGTCTTGTCCAGAAGTGTATTATTGCGAATGCTTTGCCTGTAATTGTTTATGAAAGTGTTTTTCATGATGGTGAATGCCCATGCTTTCAGATTGGAATCATCGGTAAATTTTTCACGGTTCGAAAGGGCTTTCAGAAAGGTTTCCTGCACCAGATCCTGCGCATCTTCGTAATTCGATGTGAGGGTATAGGCGAAGTAACTTAGATTCTTTTGCAGGCCAAGAAGTTTATAGTTGAATTCGACTGGGGTCATGGCGAGATATTTTTTGTTTAATAATATGCGAACAAAGTTAAACACTTTTTATCGCTTGTCAATAGGTAAATGACGATTTAACAAAAATTAAGGAATAAAAACATCAAACTGTCTTTTGAATACTTGTATTCGTGGAGCAAAATTAGGTAAATAATTACCCAAATTCGAAAATGGAATGTTAAATTTTTGTTAAGGTTTTCCAAAAAAAAGCAAAACGGGAAATAGCACCGTTGGGGAAGCGGAGCCAGAACGCATTCGATACTGAAACCTTCAGGATGTGTCTATAGAGCTGATAGATAATTATGCCGGGAGGGACTGCACTATTTCGAGCAGTTCAAAACTGGTATTAAAAGCTATTACATTGGAAGGCAGTTGGAAAGTATTTTCGCGCACCTGTATGCCTGTTACACAAATAGTTTTATCGGGAAATGCTTCAGAAAGTTTTTGAAGGTATTTGGGAATTTCCTTTTTTGTGATAGACGCAATCAGGTAGGTTACCAGAAAATCAACATGTGTTTTGGCGCAAACTTCGGCCAATACTACAGAAGGTACATTTTGCCCAAGAAAATAGGATTTGTGGCCATTTTTCCTGATTAGGTAATGCAGAAACAGCAGCCCCAGCTCGTGATATTCCTTTTCGGGCAGAAACAGCAGAAACTTTTTATGATTGGCAAGCAGGCGATTGGTTTGTTTGTCTATGGCAGCAATGAGTTTCTGACGAATCAGATTGGCGATAAAATGTTCCTGGCCCGGATTGATAGTTCCTATTTGCCAAAATATTCCGATTTTCTCCAGCAGCGGATATACTATTTGAGTAATAGTTTTTTCAAAGCCTACCTTCAGTATGGCTCCTGAGAACACCTTTTCAAATAAATCGGCATCCAGATTTAGCATGGCCAAAACCAAATTGTTGACATGGTTTTCAAAGTTAGCCCCGGAGCTTGAAAATTCAGAAATTTTTCCGGCTATCTCATCCGGCGACATGGCAACTATTTCAGAAATTCTGAAACCTTGCTTGTTTAATGTGCTGATATTCAATAAGCGGATAAGATCATTTTCGCTGTAAAATCTGATATTGGTGGGGGTGCGAAGGGGCTGTACCACTTCATAGCGCTTTTCCCATATCCTGATGGTATGAGCTTTGATGCCGGTAATTTTTTCCAGATCATTAATGGAATAAGCTGCCATGTCTATTGATGATACTTATTTCGGAAAAAGTGAAAATGGATTCTATCGAAATATGCTTAATCTTAACAAAAAAAAATATCCAAAGTTCAATGATTTAGCAAAGTATGTTGCTGGTGGCTCAATGTGTTTGTTCAATGTTTGTCGGAAAATTCAATAAAATGCAGTTTACATGCCCGTTATTTTAAAGCTTTTTTGTAAACTAAGAAAATCGCAGGGTGAGACAAATCGGACTTACTATCAGGAATTTCAATATTAATGCTGTACCTGTAGAATTCATACATAAATAAATCTAAAATTACGAATTTTGCTATTTGAAATGATTTGTTTTTTTGTTAATTTGGCTATCCTGTTTAAGCGGATATTTTTTGGTGAATTTTGTGTATTAATGTGCAGAGCAAACTAATTGTAATAACACGGTTTTGGAAATACAAATGATGCCAATATCATCTCAATGTTCGGGTTCGCATACATGGGCGTTTTAACTTAAAAATTTTTGCATGAAAAACGGATTGGGATTGTGCCGGGATTTGATTATTGCTCCCACGCTATCAACATTTGGAATAGAGTTTCTGTATTCAAAAGGGATTTTAAAGTTTTCGGGCAAGTCCTACCCCGACAATTCCGGGTTGTTTTTCGATCCCCTGTTAGCATGGGTTGACAATCTTATCAATTCGGGACATGAAAAAATCCGGGTCGAATTTGCTGTAAGTTATTTCAATACAAGTTCTTCCAAATACTTGTTTCAAATTATGTTGCGCTTGAAGCAATATCAGCAACAAGGTAATCAACTTGATTTTGTGTGGCATCTGCCCTCTAACGACGAAGAAACCTCCGAAACCTGGAAAGAAATAATGGAAGAATTGCAATTGGAATACACAGTGTCGAATGAAGCCTTCCAGGAATAGAATTGCATTAGTCTCAGTAAAACACATGAAGCCCATGTGTATGTTCAGGAAAAGAATTTGCGCGAAGTATTGATTCAGAGTTGGGAATTGCAGAATTCAGCCACACAGACATCATGATTCGGCGAAAACAGGACAAAGAATAAAGCGCATAAAATAACATTGTAAAAGAATTAGCCATGGAAATGAACACCTTAGAAATCAAAGAGCAAACAGAGGTGTTTGGGTTTACCAGTATCCGCGAGCTGGTAAACAAAACACTTAAGAACAACTTTGGCACACGAAAATCCGGTAATGTAACTTCTACTGGATTTAAAAAGCTGGATAATGTAATTGGCGGGTTTAATAACGGGGAACTGACTACGATAGCTGTGAAGCCCGGTATGGGCAAAACGGCTTTTTTATTGTCGGTGGCCAATAATCTTGCCATTAAAAACAATTATTCCGTTGCAGTATTTACAGCCGAGCGTTCGAGCCAAAAGATCACTTCGCGCCTAATCGAAACCGAAACCGGCATGTCGGTTGATAAGGTTTTGCATAGCAGCCTGAAAGCCAGCGAACGGGATCACCTTCAATCTCTGATTGGCAATATTGCCAAAGCCAAGATTTTCATTGATGATACCCAGTCGTTGCAGGTCGAAGAATTGGGAAAAAAGGCCGTTCAACTCAAAGAATCCTGTCAATTAGACCTGATTATAATTGACTACCTCGAACTTTTGACTACAAGCAATTTGGATAAGGAAAGCCGCATGGAGCAACTGAGCTATATTTTATCGAATCTCAAAATGCTTGCCCGTCAGTTGGATCTGCCCATCCTTTTGTTTTCGCAGATTGGAGCAACCGGTAGCTACCTGCATCAGCCATCAGCCGGAGACTTACCTGAATATCTGGCCGGATTTTCGGACACTCTGATGATTTTGCACAGAAGCGATTTAGCAAACGAAGGCAGAAACGGTAAAGGAAAAGATGTGGCCGAGCTGCTGGTGCTTAAGAACTCTTTTGAAAGCCCGGTGTTGTCTGTTCCCATTACATATATTAACAGCATTTCCAAATTTGTAGATTAGCAATCGGTTCTGGTTAGCAACCGGGGTACTCATGCAATTTTTATCGATGATATGGCAATAATAGTGGGTGATCAGTTCAAAAAGGATACTCTGCTCGACACCGCAAAGCGAATGGCTATTGCAGCTATTACCGCACCTAAGGCGCGAGGCATAAACAATCTAGAGGTTGCAATAGTTTCCGGATCAGAGTTGGAAGAGGTTGCCCGGGCTGCAGTGTCGATAGGAGAGAGTGAAAACAATCCTACTTTTCTGCGCGATGGCAACAATGTGCTCCAATCGGCCGATGTGTTGCTTTTGGTGGGTACCCGGATAAAATCTCTTGGCCTGAAATTGTGTGGATTATGTGGGTTTAAAAATTGCGAAGAGAAAAACCTGTCGCCTGATACACCGTGTATTTTCAATACCTCCGATCTGGGTACGGCTGTTGGCTCAGCCGTTGCCTTGGCTGCCGATTGCAGGGTCGATACCCGATTGATGTACACTATGGGTATGGCTGCAAGAAAGCTACAGGTTTTCCATTCTGATGTGAAAATAATCTATGGAGTTCCCTTGAGTGCTTCTTCAAAAAACCCGTTTTTCGACCGAAAATAGAGTTTGATTGAATGCCTCTTTGGGCTTTGAATGGCTGCAGAGACAAAGACATTTTTGATGGTTTCAGATTTTGCATCCCAAGTGTTCACTAAGGTCCGTGAACCACGCTTAGGCAGCAAAATTCCTACAGAAATGCCTTTTTCTGATAAGCTGTTTTGTTTGTGAAAATAAACAAATAGCTCGTTTTTCGGTTGTATAGTTTGTTTAGCAAAGCTTATGCGATACAACTATTTTTCTAACCATTTCTGAGACATTTTATTTTTCAAAATTACCTATATCATTATCAACATCTGAAAAAATGAAACGGAATCCTAATCTGGTAACATTTGCAGGCAACCCTGTAACTCTCAGGGGAAAGCAAATAGCTGTAGGAAGTTCGGCAAAGAACTTTATTGCAGTAGGGAATGATTTGAAGCCGGTAAGCTTAAGCGATTTCAAAGGCATGGTCAAGATCATCTCTTCAATGCCCAGCCTTGATACGGGTGTGTGTGCCGCACAAACCCGGCGATTTAATCAGGAAGCAGCCAACCTCCCAGGTGCTCAGGTAATTGCAATTTCCTGCGACTTACCATTTGCCCAGAAGCGCTTTTGTGCGTCCGAGGGAATTGACCGGGCTTTGGTAGTCAGTGATCATAAGGACACCGATTTTGGTGTTAAATATGGTTTCCTGATTGAAGAATTTCGCCTCTTGGCAAGGGGTATTGTGATTATCGACAAGGATGATGTGGTTAGGTATGTGGAGTTCGTTAAGGAAATTACCGACTTTCCGGACTACGACAAAGCTTTGGCCGTTGCAAAAAGCCTTGTTTAGGACCAACCTCATGAGTATTCGTATTGCATAACTGCATTCCGTTGCAGTGGTGCCATATGATATTTGGTTTTTATTCCTGTTTGTTGAAGCAGGCAATTTGAAGCACTATACATATAAAAAAGCCCCATTCAAACAAAGAACGGCGGGGCTTTTTTCATGGTTTTTCTGACTACAATTACATATACGACTCAATTGGTTCGCAAGTGCATACCAGATTTCTGTCGCCATAAGCATTGTCAACGCGAGCTACCGGAGTAAAGTATTTCGAATCTTCGACCCAAGCCAGTGGGAATGCTGCTTTTCCCCTTGAATATGGGAAGTTCCACTCCGAAGAAATTACCATTTTGGCTGTATGGGGAGCGTTTTTTATTACATTATCTTCCTTTGAAGCCGCTCCTGTTTCTATTTCTCGTATTTCTTCTCTGATTGCGATCATGGCATCCACAAACCGGTCGAGTTCTGCCAAAGGCTCGCTCTCTGTAGGTTCTACCATTAATGTTCCCGGAACAGGAAATGCTACTGTGGGTGCGTGAAATCCGTAATCCATCAACCGTTTGGCAATATCAATGGCATCAACACCTGAGGTAGCCTTAAATGGGTTGCAGTCGAGAATCATCTCATGAGCTATGGTGCCCTCTTTGCCGGTGTATAGGATGGGGTAATGTTCCTGGAGAGAGTTTTTCAGATAGTTTGCACTGAGGATTGCATTAGCTGTTGCCTCGGTTAGTCCCTGTCCTCCCATCATTTTGATATAGCCATAGGAGATAGTCAGGATCAATGCGCTGCCAAAAGGAGCTGAAGAGACTGCCTGAATGCCTTTTTCTCCACCAGTTTTTAAAACTGGGTGACCGGGCAAGAAAGGAAACAGATGGGGTGCAACTCCAATGGGACCAGCGCCGGGTCCGCCACCACCGTGGGGGATTGCGAAGGTCTTGTGAAGGTTCAGGTGGCACACATCTGCTCCGCAAATTACCGGATTGGTATATCCTACCTGAGCATTCATATTGGCTCCGTCCATATACACCTGCCCACCGTTCTCGTGCACTATTTGGGTAATATCTAAGATATCCTCTTCAAAAACCCCGTGTGTTGAAGGATAGGTTACCATAATTGCAGCAAGGTTGTTTTTGTGTTCTGCGGCCTTAGCTTTCAAATCGGCAATATCCACATTGCCGTTTTCGTCGCATTTTACCACTACCACTTTCATGCCTGCCATCACTGCACTTGCCGGATTGGTTCCGTGGGCTGAAGAAGGGATCAAGGCGATGTCGCGATAGCCTTCGCCTATGCTTTCATGATATGCCCTAATAACCATCAGCCCGGCATACTCGCCCGAGGCTCCGGAGTTGGGCATAAAGCTGAATCCCGCAAAACCGGTAATTTCGCATAGGTCTTTCTCCAGGTTGCTGATCAGCTCATGATAGCCCTCTGCCTGATCGGCGGGGGCAAAAGGATGAATTGCCGAAAATTCGGGCCAACTCAGTGCAAACATTTCTGAGGCAGCATTCAGCTTCATTGTGCACGACCCCAGCGGAATCATGGTTCGGTTGAGTGCAAGATCAAGGTTTTCCAGCCTTTTCATATACCGCATCATCTCGGTTTCCGAATGATAGGTGTTGAAGACCGGATGAGTAAGGTATTTGCTGCTGCGTGCCAGTTCGGCCGGAATAGTCCGGATATTGTTGCAAACCTCCGGAATGCATACAAATGTCTCAAAAGGTTTGGATGCTGCCTTGGCAAACACTTCCAGAATTTCATTCACATCATTGAGACTGGTGGTTTCATCGAGGCTGATACCCATGAGGGTTGGTGAAATCTTCCTGAAGTTCATTTGCTTCTCCAAGGCAATGCCTGTAATAGTTTCAGGCAGAATATGTTCCGGCAGCTCTATGAGCAGTGTATCAAAGAAATGTGCGTTGAGTTGTCTGTAGCCGTATTTTTCCAATTCAGAAGAAAGAACGCCGGCAAGGATATTAATTTTGCGGGCGATGTTTTTTAGTCCTTCCGGGCCATGGTATGTTGCGTACATGGCTGCCATTATTGCCAGCAATGCCTGTGCCGTACAGATATTGGAAGTGGCCTTTTCGCGCTTGATGTGCTGTTCGCGGGTCTGAAGCGCCATGCGCAAAGCCCTTTTCCCGTTAACATCTACTGATACCCCGATAATCCTGCCGGGAATCATTCTTTTGTATTCGTCTCTGGTGGCAAAGAAACCGGCATGGGGGCCTCCATATCCCATAGGAACTCCAAAGCGCTGTGCCGATCCCACTACCACATCAGCGCCCCATTCGCCGGGGGGGGTAAGCAGTGTGAGGCTCAGAAGATCGGCTGCGACTACTACCTTTGCGCCTGAGGCGTTGGCTTTCTCCACAAATGGACGGTAATCACTCACCTTGCCCCGTTCATTGGGGTATTGAACCATGGCCCCAAAAAAACTCTTATCAAACTGAATCTCCTCGGCGCAACCTGTGATGATTTCAATGCCGAATGGCTTGGCTCTCAGGCGCAATACATCGAGGGTTTGTGGGAAAACTCTTATGGAGACAAAAAATTTATTGGCACCCAATTTGACCGACTCCCTTGAGCGTGCATTGTAGAGCAACAACATGGCCTCTGCGGCGGCTGTCCCTTCGTCGAGCAATGAGGCGTTTGCTATTTCAAGGCCTGTAAGATCGGAAATCATGGTTTGGAAATTTAGCAATACCTCCAGACGGCCTTGCGAAATTTCTGCCTGGTAAGGTGTGTAGGCAGTGTACCAACCCGGGTTTTCCAAAATATTGCGCTGAATTACCCCCGGTAGCACAGTATTGTAATAACCCATGCCGATGTAACTGCGAAAAACCTTATTTTTTGCTCCCAGACTTTTGATGTGTTGCTGATAGTCGTATTCGCTCAACCCCTTGGGTAAATCCAAGGGGTTGGCCAACCTGATGGATGGTGGAATGGTTTTGTTTATCAAATCTTCAACAGATGATAAGCCGATTTTTTCGAGCATTACCTTCTGGTCTTCTCCTTTTAGGCCGATATGTCTTTTCTGAAAAGTGTTGAAACTCATATTGGTATTATTTTGATATTTATAGATTTTTACATTGCTCAGTTTTCAAAAATTACTTCTTCAGCTTTGCCAGGGAGTAATTGCGGCCTTCGTTCATGGCGTTCAGATTGAGTTTCACGATTTCTTCATCTTTCTTGGCAAAAATAAATCTTATTGCATCTTCCAACATTTCGTACCGAATATTCATAAACGGGCTGGCTGCCCCAAGAATAACCATGTTTGCAGCTTTTTTGCTTCCCAGGTTTCCGGCAATTTCCGCGGCATCCAAAGCAATATGGTTGGGTGTTGTCTTGATTTCGGCCATGAGCAATTCCTCTTTCGGATAATTGCGAATATTCACAAACGGGCTGGTATTGGTTATGAGCCATCCATCCTGCTTCAGATAGGGCAAATAACGAAGACCTTCCATGGGTTCTACCGAAATAATAAGGTCGGCTTTACCGTAGGGTATAAGATCCGAGGCAATTTCTTTATCGGATAATCTCAGGTGCGACTGCACATCGCCTCCGCGCTGACTCATACCGTGAACCTCTGCCTGTTTCAGATATAAGCCCGATTCTACAGCTGCAAATCCAATGACTGTAGCTATTGATAATATGCCCTGTCCGCCGACACCGGCTAAAATAATATCTATCTTCATGTGTGCATTATTTGTTTTTTAAAATTATGTTTCTGCCTTAGGGCAGCACTGTTGCCATGACTCTCATACGCGTTTGTATGAAAACCTTTTTGCGGTTCATGGAAATAATTAATGCATTCGTTTTTCTAATAATTACTATTCAGCTCCTATTTTTTCCTTAAACTTGGTGCGCATGCGTTTGTTTACAGTTTGTATACACTCCCTTCGGGGTATGACCACAGACACGCCGTTGTATTGAATTTCTTCTTTGAGAATTTGAATGTTAATGTCGTGTTGGTTGTGCAGGGGTTTTAGGATTCTGATATGCTCTTCTTCCACTCCCAGACCTTTGCAAATATCTTCGATGCGGCCAAATGCCGAGGATGGTTGTCCGCCGGTCATCCCCGTTGTGGCATTGTCGAGGATAATTACAGTGATATTTGATTTGTCGTTGATGGCATCGAGCAGGCCTGTCATTCCGGAGTGAGTGAAGGTGCTGTCGCCTATCACGGCAATTGCCGGAACTAAGCCTGCATCGGCAGCTCCTTTGGCCATGGTGATGGAAGCTCCCATATCCACGCAGGTATTGATGGTCTCAAACGGAGGCAAGGCAGCCAGGGTGTAGCAGCCGATATCTGAGAATACCCTCCCTGAGCTATATTCCTTCAGCACCTCGTTCAGCGCGTTATAGCTGTCAATGTGCGAGCAGCCCTTACACATGGACGGGGGTCTGCCTACCAGCATACCGGGGGCTTGCATCAAGTCGGGCTGGGCAATTCCCAAGCCTTTGGCAACATTGTTGGGATTGAGTTCGCCTGTGCGGTCAATAGTGCCGTCGAGTCGTCCCTTGATGGGCTTGGTGAGATTGAGAAAGCCTTTGAGCTTTTCTTCTACAACTGGATATCCATCTTCGAGCACCAGCAGGCTGTCGCACTCCTCATACAAACGCCTGATATGGTTGGCCGGCAATGGATATTGAGATATTTTCACAACCGGGTAAGGGACATCCCTGTCGGGGTAGTTTTCCAGCAAATAGTTGTATGCAATGCCGCAAGCTATCACTCCAAGGCTTTTGTCGGGTCCGGAGGTATAGGTATTGAATGCAGACAATTCGGATTCCTGCTGAAATTTCGGTTGTTTTTCTACCAACATCTTGTATTGTTTTCGTGCAATGGATGGTAGCAATACAAATTGGCGCAGATTTTCGGGGAGCTTCAGCGGGTTTTCTGCTCTGCTGGTTTTTTGCATTACTCCGGCTCTTGAGTGTGCCAGGCGGGTGGTGATACGAATCATCACCGGAATTTGAAATTTTTCGCTCAGATCGAATCCGTAATGCACTGCATCATAAGCTTCTTGTTGATTGGAGGGTTCGAGTATCGGAATCATTGCAAAATTGCCATAAACGCGCGAATCCTGCTCGTTTTGAGAAGAGTGCATAGAAGGATCGTCGGCTACTACAAACAATATTCCTCCATTGGCGCCGGTAATGGACGCATTCATAAATAAATCGGCGGCTACATTCAATCCCACATGTTTCATGCAGGTCATGGTTCGCTTGCCGGCATACGACATGCCCAATGCCGCCTCGGCAGCGGTTTTCTCATTGGCACACCAACTGGCTACAATGTTTTTGGCACGGGCTTCAGCAGAGGAACGAACATATTCTGTAATTTCGGTAGAGGGAGTACCCGGGTAAGCATAAATCCCCGAAATACCTGCATCAATAGCGGCCTGTGCAATGGCTTCGTCACCTAGTAATAATAATTTTTGCATTTAACTATTGGAATTATTTTTGGACTAATATTTGCTTCACGCAAAGCTAAATAAAAATTAGCACCTCAGTTTTATATGGTTTCATTTTTGCTGAAAGCTAATTGTTGAAAAAATGTGAAAAAATTGATAAACGATAAAAAATCATAGCTAAAATTTGCCTTATTTTGTACTTATGAATTTTTTGGCACATATCTATCTTTCAGGTGATAGCGAAGACATTTTGCTTGGCAACTTTATCGCCGATATGGTTAAAGGTAAGCAAATCGAGAATTTCCACCAGGGAATTGTGGATGGGTTTATGTTGCACCGCAAAATAGATACATTTACCGACAACCATCCCATTATTGAGCAAAGTAAAATAAGAATCCGCAACAAATACAGGTTGTATTCAGGTGTTGTAGTTGATATGTACTACGACCATTTCCTGTCAAAATACTGGTATGATTTTTCAAAACAATCATTGACCCGATTTGTAAAGCAGGCTTATCATATTTTATTGAAAAATTATTTTCTGTTGCCCATGCGGGCCAAAAATGTGCTGCCTTACATGGTGGCATCTAACTGGCTGGTCAATTACGGCGATCTTGACCGACTGCATGGTTATTTTGAGGGGATGGCTCAGAGAACCATGTTTAAATCGGGGATGGAGGATGCTGTGGAAGACCTTGTTAAGTATTACGACGACTTTGAGAATGAATTTCGTACTTTTTTTCCCGAGCTTATAACTTATGTGGAATTGCAGGGTATCTCACATGCTCACCACCACAATGGAGGTTATTTCAATACCAGGCTTTAGGCATCAGATAATCCTGTACATAATCGGCAACAGCCTCTTCGAGCGAATAAAATGATGAGTGGTATCCTATGTTGCGAAGTTTTTCTATATTGGCCTGCGTAAAATACTGATACTTCTCCCGAATATCTTCAGGCGTATCAATAAAGCCAATGGCGGGGTATAAGCCCATAGCATGAAAGGTAGAGCGGGTTAAATCCAGAAACGACCTCGCCACTCCGGTACCCAAGTTGTAAATACCCGGATTTTTTTGCAATTGCATGAGAAAGTACAGCACATTCACCGCATCCTTTACATACACGAAATCGCGGGATTGATGGCCATCTGAAAATTCGGGCCTGTGCGAACGAAACAACTGCATTTTGCCTGTTTCGGATATCTGCCTGAATGTGTGATAAACCACCGATGCCATGCGCCCCTTATGATATTCATTGGGGCCAAACACATTAAAAAATTTTATACCCGCCCAATACTTTGGTCTATCCGCCTGCTGCAATACCCATATGTCAAAGTCGTTTTTGCTATCTCCATAGGGATTCATTGGTTTCAGTTGAGGAATCAAATCGTGATTGTCGTCGTAACCAAACTCACCATTGCCATATGTGGCTGCCGATGAGGCATAAATCAGGGGCAACTGATATTGGACACAGGCCTGCCAGATTTTTTGAGAATAATTCAGGTTTAACTCGTCCAGCACGCTTTTGCGAAATTCTGCCGTGTCGGTGCGAGCGCCCAAATGAAAAACAAAGCTGATACTTTTGTGGTTTTGTGACAACCAAAGCGGAAACTCGAGTCTTTCTATCTTGTGCCTGAAAATTTTGTTGTTCAAATTCAGGCTTTTTACCTCACTGGTGAAATTATCTACCAAAACGATTTCGGTTATGCCTTTGTTGTTTAGTTTGTTTACCAAACAACTTCCAATAAATCCGGCAGCACCTGTTACTACTATCATAATTGAAAATGATTGTGTATTAAAGTTCTTTTTTCAGATCTTGCAAAAATGCCCTGATCTTTTTCAGAGATTTCATAATCTCAAAATCTCTCCGAACTTCTTCGGTATTATTCTTCAGCTTTTCGCGGGCTCCGCTCAATGTGTAACCTCTTTCTTTCACCAGATGATATATCAGATAAAAGTTGTCTGCATCTTTGAGCGTATAAAAACGATTGCCTTTCTTGCTCTTAGTAGGTTTTATGATATCAAACTCCTTTTCCCAAAACCGGATTAATGAGGGATTTACCTGAAACATCCTGGCCAACTCTCCAATAGAGTAATAAATTCGCTCCGGATTATGCTGGGGCTTGTTGATCATTTTGGTTTGAAAAAGTAAAATTAAAAAAACTCCGGCAGGTGTAAAGGCTTTTGTTTGCTATTTGTTAAAAAAAACCTTTTAATCAATCAACCCTCCGAGACAATCTTAGGTTTGTGATCATAAATATAGAAAAACGAAAGCGCCAAAACGGATCATATCCCTTTTGGCGCTATTGCGGAGTTGACTCACCGAATGGGTGTCACTAAACCATTAAGACATGGACTGGTTTATCCTTGAAGAAATTTCATAAATCTGCTCAAACTCTTGTGGAGTGAGGTCGTGGAAGAAATAACTCACGGGATTAACGGTTCTGCCGTTTCTAATTACTTCATAATGCAGATGCGGCCCCTTGGAGAGTCCTGTACTGCCCACAAGACCGATTACTTCGCCTCTGGAAACCCTTTGCCCCACTCTTACGCTGATTTTACTCATGTGGGCATACAGGGTGCGATAACCAAATCCGTGATCTATTTCAACCATGAGGCCAAAGCCGGAGTGGTCGTGCGTAGCCCTAACGATTACCCCATTGCCTGTGGCGAAGATAGGTGTTCCGGTGGGAGCGGCAAAGTCAACACCATTGTGCATCCTAAGCCTTTTGAAAATAGGGTGGATGCGGTAGCCAAAGCCCGAAACCAGGCGTTCGGTGCCTCTTTCGATGGGTATAATGGCCGGAATGGATGCCAGCATGTCTGCCTTGTTGCGTGCCATCTCAAACACCTCGTCGAACGAGTTCGACTGCACATACAGTTGGCGAGCTATCCTGTCAACCCTTTTGGTTGTAGCAATAATCATTTCGCTGTTGTTGAGGCCTTCCAGATGACTGTACCTGTCTGCTCCCCCGAAGGAGGCTTCCCTGACGGAGGTGGGTATGGGTTCTGCTTCAAAAATTACTCTGTAAATATGGTCGTCCCTTTCCTGCAAGTCGTCCAATACAGCGTCGAGTATGCTCAGGCGGTCGTTCAAAATCTGATATTGTGTTCTGTATTGTTCTATTTCCCGCCGGAGGGCCTTCTCAGTTGGAGAATCGAATACGGTATAACCTATACTCAGAACAATAACGGAAAACACCATACCTGCAAGCACAATTTGCAAAAAACCTTTGATTTTGTCCCAGGTTGTTTCTTGAATATTTTCTACAGTTAGAGATTTTGTGTTGAAGTGGTATTTTACTTTTTTACCCATAACTTTTCGTTTTGTTAACAAATCAATTTTCAAATATAATGCAAGCAAATAAAAAAAGCACCAGTTGTTTAAAAAAAATCCGGTTTATTGCTTAATTTTCAGTGCCGGCAAAACTAAGAAATTAAATTAATTTTGCCCTCTGAAATTTTCATAAAAAATTAAAATATTTACTCATTCTCAATGAAATCCAGTCAAATTCGTCAGGCATTTCTCGATTTTTTCGCTTCAAAAAATCATCAAATTGTTTCTTCGGCTCCCCTGGTTGTTAAAAACGACCCTACACTTATGTTTTCAAATGCCGGAATGAATCAGTTCAAGGATATATTTTTGGGCAATTCCCCAGTTGAGAATCCCCGCATAGCCAATACGCAAAAATGTCTGAGGGTTTCCGGCAAGCACAACGATCTGGAAGAGGTGGGGCACGATACCTACCACCATACTATGTTTGAGATGCTTGGCAACTGGAGTTTTGGTGATTATTTCAAAAAAGAAGCCATTGAATGGGCCTGGGAATTGCTTACAAAGGTGTATGGCTTAGATAAAGACCGAATCTATGTTACGGTGTTTGGTGGCGACGAAGGGGATGGGCTTGAAGTGGACACCGAAGCCTACGGATATTGGAAAGAAATCATAAATCCCGAAAGGATTATTTTCTCCTCAAAAGATGACAATTTCTGGGAAATGGGCGATACAGGTCCTTGTGGACCTTGTTCGGAAATTCATGTGGATCTGCGCCCCGATGACCAGAGGCAGGCTGTGCCCGGAAACGAGCTGGTCAATCAAGATCATCCGTTGGTAGTAGAAATTTGGAACCTGGTTTTCATTCAATATACAAGACTGAGCAACGGAACGCTGAAACCTCTGCCCGACAAGCATATTGACACAGGGATGGGTTTCGAAAGGCTTTGCATGGCTCTGCAAGGCAAGCAATCGAATTACGATACGGATATTTTTCAGCCGTATATCGCAAAAATTTCGCAAATGGCTCATATCGAATATGGAAGCGATGCTATGTGCGATGTGGCTATGCGCGTTATAGCCGACCACCTGAGAGCAGTAGCTTTTGCCATTGCCGATGGGGAGATTCCCTCCAACAACAAGGGCGGATATGTGATCAGGCGCATCTTGCGCAGGGCCATAAGGTACGGTTACACATTCCTTCAGTTTCGTGAGCCTTTTGTGCACCAGCTCATACCTGTTATGGCAGAAACAATGGGCAATGCTTTTCCCGAACTCATTGCGCAGCAGGATTTTGTAAAAAAGGTTGTTGCTGAGGAAGAGGCTATTTTCCTTCGTACTCTGGCCACAGGTATTCAGAAATTTGAGGCTTATCTGACCCACAATGAGGGTAAGGGTGTGATCAATGGCAACTTTGCTTTCGAACTCTACGATACTTATGGTTTCCCGATAGACCTCACCCAGTTGATGGCACGCGAAAGGAATTGGGAAGTGGATATGGCGGGTTTTGAGGCAGGCATGGAGGCACAGAAAATCCGTAGTCGTGCCGCTGCAGTTGTAGAAACCGAAGATTGGGTTGAACTTCGGAGTGCTTCTTCCGAAACCCGATTTGTGGGTTATGATGCCCACGAAGCCCAGGTAGAACTCATCAAGTACCGCAAGGTTACAGCAAAGGGAAAACCTTTGTTCCAACTGGTGCTCGATCAAACCCCATTCTATGCGGAATCGGGCGGACAGGTGGGCGACAGGGGATGGCTGATTGCCGGGGGCGTTGAGATAACAGTGGTGGATACGCAGAAAGAAAACAACCTGATTGTGCATATTGCAGAAAACCTGCCCGAGCTGTTGCCCTCAAGATTTATTGCAAAAATTGACTCTGTAAAGAGGAAACTCACTGAAAACAACCATACAGCTACCCACCTGATGCACTCAGCCCTCATAAAGGTCTTAGGAAGCCATGTGCAGCAAAAAGGTTCGCTGGTAAATGAAGAACGGCTTAGATTCGATTTTTCGCACTTTGCAAAAGTTTCACCCGAGGAGATAGAGCAAATAGAAAGAATCGTAAACGAAAAAATTCGCGAAAATATTCACATTGAGGAGCACCGGGAGCTGGTAATGGAGCAGGCCAAAAGCATGAATGCCACTGCCCTATTTGGCGAAAAATACGGCGATAAGGTGCGGGTTGTGGCTTTTGATGCGCAGTACTCCGCCGAGTTGTGCGGCGGCACCCATGTGGGTGCAACCGGTCAGATCGGTTTGTTCAAAATTGTTTCGGAAGGCGCCATTGCTGCAGGAATCCGTCGCATCGAAGCCATTACGGGTGCTGCTGCAGAGGAGCTTATAAATGCCAAGCTCCACGAACTGGAAGCACTCAGAAGTCTTTTGAAAAATCCCAAAAATGCTGTTACTGCCTTGGAGCAAATTTTGGAACAAAACGATGCCTTGCGCAAAGCTGTTGAGCAGATGCAAAAGGAAAAAACAATGCAACTGATTCCTGATTTGTTGGCAAACGCTGTGGTAGTCAAGGGAGTGAATTGTATCGTACACCGTGCCCAGATGAATGCCGAAACTGCAAAGGATTTGGTGTTTGGTTTGAAAGCCCGGATGGAGAATCTGTTTGTGGTTATGGGCTATCTGCACGATGGAAAACCCGGTCTCACTGTGTGGGTTTCAGAAAATCTGGTGAAAGAGCGGGGACTCAATGCCCAGGAAATTGTGAAAACTTTAGCCAGACACATTCAGGGCGGTGGAGGTGGCCAGCCGTTTTTTGCTACTGCCGGTGGCAAAAATCCCGATGGGCTCGATAAGGCATTGAGCGAAGCAAAAAAAATCTTAGACTGATTATCCTTTAAAATTCCTGAGTCGGATAGCGGCCGCAAACACTCTTAAAATCACAATACTTGCAGTGGTTCAAATCATCCGTTTGCCGGAAAGGTTGGTTCGGGTCCAGCATTGTGGTCAGGAGTTCTTCCAGTAGCAATTGAAACTTCTCTAAATCGGAATGATCTTCCTCCGGTGGCGGGTTGGGCAGTTTCAATTCTATTAGCCAGTCCGATGGTTTTTTCAGTGATATAATGGCGCATACAGGAGTTTCATGTGGTGTGTTGGTGTTGCTATACAGCCAATAATACATCATCAACTGGAAGGCCTTATCGTAATTCGGATTCGTGGTGAGATCTCCCAGGTCTGTTACCCTCAGTTCGGATTGAGTTACCTTTCCCGATTTGTAATCGGTAATCCGAAGGGTGTCGCCCAGTTTATCAATGCGGTCGGCCATACCGTAAAGGTTTACGCTTATTTCCTTATCCTGCACTTGTATCATCAAGGTTCTGCTGAGAACTACCTCAGTATCAATAAGAGTAGTTGGTTTATCTTCAAGTTTTTTGCGCTCATTCACCAGAAATCTCTTTAATTGGTGTTTTGTGAGTTCAGTCAGCAATAGATTTTTGCCCGAATCTGTGTGAACCCCTCCCAGGGTCTCACTAAACAGCTTGCTGCATACTTCATGATGCTTCTCCAGGATTTCATCAAGGATATCTATCGTTAGAATCTGACCTTTGTAAGGCTTGTAGAGTTGTTCGAGAGCTTTATGCAAAACGCTGCCAATAGTGCTTGCCTGCAAAGATTCCTTAGTTTCCTCAAGATTCTTAAGCTTTAAAATTTTTTCGAAGTAAAACTGTAATGGACAGCGGATGTATTTACTCAGGGAGGAAGGAGAAAATCCCTTAGCAGCCATTTCTTGCAGTTGTTCAGAAATTAGATGGGTTTTGGCGATTTCAATTTTCTTCTGTTTTTGCTGAGTTTGGGGTAGTACAGCCACGGTAGTGTCTTCGATTGTTGTCAGTGGCTGGTATTTAGATAGTTCATGTTCCAGTTGCGTTATAAAGCGGCTTTTTTCGCCACCGCCCAGGCCTTCGTTTTCGGTGTTGTACACCAGATAAATATTCTCTGCCCGCTGCAGCAATCTGTAGAAGTTGTATGCGTAAATCGCCTCCCGGTCGAAATGCAGCCGCATCTTAAATATTTGCCTTACCCCAAAGGGAATGAATGATTCTGATGATTTTGCTCCCGGAATTAGTCTTTCATTGGCCGATAGCAGAATCAGATTTTTGAAATCCAGATTGCGGGTTTCCAGCATTCCCATTATCTGCAAGCCCCTGAGAGGCTCTCCGCTGAAGGTCAATCGGGTATCGTCGAAGGCACCTTGGCAAATGGCAAGCAGGGTTTTCAATGAAAGGTCTGACAAGTAGGGAGTAAGCAGTTGAGAAATCCGCAGCATGAGGCCTTCGATGGCTTTTGAGGCTTCCCACTCAAGGGCTAATTGGTCATCATCGCCTTTAAGGGCTGCTGGGGTGTTGGACAGTTTGCCAAGGGCGTTTTGAAGGTTTGTGCAAAAGAGGATGCATGCATTCAGAAAATCTTCTGTATTGCTTCCGGATTTTAATTCTAAAAAAGGAAATGCTTGAAAATAGGCATCCTTTGCCTCATCGGGTAAGGGAATTTCAGCAGCCGACAAAAAAATCTTCTGTGTTTTGGTGATGCTACTGTCAATATATTCAGCCCATTCTTTTCCTCTTAACGGATGGGTGTAAATTTTCGCAATAGGGTGGTTTATCAGTTTTTTCAGGTCTTTGAAGTAATACTTCCGGTTGCCCTTATCTCCTTTGGATGAATTAGCCGGATTTTCAGCAAACAGTTTGAAGATGGTTGCGCAAAGAGAGGCCACCCCGGTTTGCCTCAGGGGGTAACCCATGGTAATGTTCAGATTGCCGGTGTCTAACGGCAAGGCCGATACCACCGGAAGCAGCAGGGCTTCATCGGCAAGAACAATGGCGGTATTGGTATCTCTTGACAAATCCGTATTGTTGCCAAGAACATTGCCTGCAAGTTGTGCCTGCATTACACTGCGGGCAACCCCAAGTATCCTTATGGATTTGGGCTTGTGATAGCCGGCATTTCCCTGATGAAAAGGAGTCAGGTTCCACAATCTGTTGTAATTTCTGATAAAACTTCCTGCCTCTTGCTTCTCGTCGGAAAGGTAGTACGGGTCGGAGTCAAAAATTACCTCGGCTTTGCGTTTGTCCAGCAATGCCGATACGATGGTTTCTTCTGCCTGTGTTAAAGCATTGAACCCGACAAAAAATACTTTTTCGTATGAAGAATATTCCGGTTCCCGTTGAATTTTTTTTGCTGCCTCGCGGGTTGACATGCCTTGTGTAGCCCACTTTTTTTCTAACAGATTTCTCCGTAGTGCGCTGTGCCACGCATCGAATTTCGAAACAAATTTCAAATGTTGTTTCTGCAAATCCGTTGTGGTTCCGTCGGGGCTCCAGGTATTAATGTACTCGGCATCTTTTAGGTAGTTGTATAAAGCCTCCGGCTGTTCGAGTGTGGTTTCTATTTCATCAAAATCCTTAAGCAAAATTTTTCCCCAATGGATAAATGCATCCAAATTGCCCGCATTTTTGCCTTCTGTTTGTTTGTAAACCTCATAAAATTCAAACAACAAACTCAATGGATCCAAAACCTGCAACCCTGTTGTGTGATTGGCGAAATCTTCGATGCTCATAAATGCCGGCGACCAGGCAGGTTTGTCCATCAACTCCGATAATTGCTTTCGCAAATACAGCCAGGCACGGCGGTTGGGGGTTACTATGCAAATCTCTCCCAAATTTTTGGGATGCTTGTTTGCTATATGACTGGCTACATTGCCAATAAAGGTTTCCGTCATCAGTTTTGAACTGTAGTGCGTGCTGGTGGTTGGTTCATGAATAGTCTTTGGCTTTTCTAAAAGAATCTAAACCAACAACCGGCAAAATCATTCGTTCTTTTTGCAATAAATTACGGAATGTTTCCGGAAGTGTGCTCCGCAATTTTTCGCAAGAGCTATTCTGGTCTAAAAATATACAATTCGTCCGAAAACAATTCGTTCGGCGAAAGATTTTTTCTCCACTATGGCCTTTTTGGAAGCAATTTGGCCGGACATGAACTGCTGATTCCTCTTTATAAAATCCTATTGCTTAAAAATCAAAATGCCTCTGGATTGTTTTGTAGCATAGCTACTGCCAATTGCAGTTTTTCTGCCGAACCGATATCTGCCCATAGTTCGTGGTTGTGCCGGAAGGGTATTATTTTGTTGTTTCCGGCCAAGCGAAGATAAACCGGAGTAATCGAAAACACGCCTGTTTCGGTAATGAGTGAAAAAATGTCGGGTTGCACTATATGAATGCCGCTGAATGCCAGAGAAGAAGGCTGAGAAGGCGGTTTGGAAGTGCACAGTATTTTTTCGCCTGTAGCGCGGTTTTCCCATCCTGCAAGTTGGTCAGACTCCCAAAGTAAAGTTCTTTGGGCCGGTCTCTCCGATACTGCAAGAGTAGCTACGGGATTGTGCTGAATATGAAAGTTCATCATGGCCTTCAAATCCACATCCGACAGCACATCCACATTGTGCAGAATCACCGGTTCGTTGCCCATGAGCAGGTGTGCGGCTTTGAGCAGCCCACCCCCTGTGTCGAGCAATTGATCTGTTTCATCAGAGATGATAATTTCCACCCCCGGATAATGCATTCGGCTAATGAAATTGCGCATGAGTTCGGGATGGTGGTGAATGTTTATCACCAATCTGTTGACTCCGGCTCTGATGAGTTTTTCTGCCACAAGCTGCAGCATCGGTTTGTTGCCGGGGCTTACAAGTGCTTTTGGCGTATGCAGGCTTATGGGTTGTAGCCTCGTGCCAACGCCTGCTGCAAAAATCATTGCCTTCATTTTTGTGGGAGGTTTTTGGGCCATTGTGGTTCCTGGCAATGCACCAGATCAACCTGGATGTGGGGAAGAAGGGCTAATTTCCGGGCCAACTGCTCGGCGCAGTAAACCGATCTGTGCTGACCACCGGTACATCCAAAACTGATCATCAGGTGGTTAAAGCGCCGCTGCGCAAAATTGTGTATGGCTGCTATGCTCATTTGCGTTGCGTGATCCAGAAATTTTTGTGTCTCTTCCTGTTGGTTCAGGTAGGCTATTACAGGCAAATCCTTGCCTGTCAATGGTTTGTACTCATTCATTCTTCCCGGGTTGGTGAGCGACCGGCAATCGAACACAAAGCCTCCTCCATTTCCCCACTCATCGGGAGGAATGCCATTTTTATAAGAAAAGCTGCGCAAGTGTACCGTAAGGCCTGTGTGGGTCTCCGGTAGGGTTATTTCCGGGGCAGTAGCAGCCAGTTTTTCCACCATCATATTCAGATAGGGAGTGGCTTGAGGAAGGAGATTGTTTTGGCACAGCCACTTCAAATTTCGAAGTGCATAAGGCACACTTTGCAAAAACAAGGTCTTTCTCTCAACGCCTCCTCTGAATCCGTACGCCCCCAAGGCCTGCAGGATGCGCATCAATGCAAATCCGTAAAACTCTTTACGGAATTCAGATTCGTCAAAACTATGGTAGTTTGCCAGGTTGCGGATGTAAAAATCAAGTAGTTCCAGCCTTTGGGCCGAAGGGATATTTGCCTTGGCATCGAAAATCAGCGAGGCCACATCGTATTGCAAAGCGCCCCTTCTGCCTCCCTGGAAGTCTATAAAAAAGGGTTGGTTGTTGACCACCATTATATTTCTCGACTGAAAGTCGCGATACAGAAAGAAGTCAGACGGTGTCTTGCATAATGTACCGGCAAATCGTTCAAAATCGTCCTCAAGCTTTTGCTCGTCGAACCCGATACCAGAAATTTTCAAAAAATAATATTTGAAATAATTCAGATCCCACATCATGCTGTGCCGGTCGAAAGCATGGCGCGGGTAGCAGACGCTGTAATCCAGCCCCTTTGTCCCGTTGATTTGAAATCGGGTAAGCCATTCCAATGATTGCCGGTAAAGGCCCATAATTTCGGCGCTGAACCGTTTTACTGCAGGGTCATGGGGTAGCAATGAAAACAATGTGGTATCGCCAAGGTCCGAAATCAGGTAGCACAACCCATCGGTATCGGTTGCCAGTACCTGAGGAACAGGAAGTCCCAGGTTGGTAAAATGTTTTGCAAGGGTAATGAATGCCCGGTTTTCGCGCAAGTCGGGATTGAAGGCTGCAATACAACTCTGGGTACCATAGGTTAGTCTGAAGTACATCCTGTTAGAGCCCGAGGCGGGCAACTCAACAAGGGAGTCGGGTTGCTGACCCTGCCAACTCTCAAAAAGGTTGATTACCGACTTTTCGATTTGCCACTGCATAAATGATAAATGGTTTGTTATGTTGCAGCAAAAGTACATTTTTTCGATGGGAGGCAACCCTGCAGCTTTGTTCGATTAAATGAAAATTCTGTTGCTACTTCGCCACAAAATCATTAAATTTGGGTAAGCCGTTTTGTAAAAAATTAAAATCTTCAAAACCATGACCACAAACGAAAGCCGCGTGCTTGATATCTTAAAGCAGGCAATAATTATGGAAAGTCGTGCCAAGGCGCTGTATGCAAAGGTTGCTGATCAGTCGCCTAATGAGGGAGTACAAAGAATATTTGGTTTAATGGCCCAGGAAGAACAGATGCACATAGATTTCCTGTTGAAGCAGTATGGCAGCTACCAGAAAAATCAGCAATTCCAATTGCTGGAAACGCCTGTGGCAGTTGAAAATGCGCAAATTGCCGACTTGATTTTGTCAGAATCACTGAAAAAGGAAGTTTCCGGAGCCGGATTTGAGGCCGCAGCCATTTCGGCAGCCATTGACATGGAAAATAAATCCGTGGAGGCTTACCAGGCGCGTGCTGCTTCTGCAAGCGACCCCCACGAAAAGGCATTTTACGAATGGCTTGCCAATTGGGAAAAGGACCACCTTAAGTTGCTGATCAGTCTGAACAAGGAATTGACCGAAAAGATTTGGAACGACAATCAATTCTGGCCATTCTAACACGGGTTCTTACTGCTTTTTTCCATCAATGATTTCCTGCACCTGTCAGTCTTTCGGCAGTTCTGTTGCTTGACTCAGTTTTACATCAAAATACCCATTAAGTTTGGAATTACGCAATCGCATTCTATATGAAGACAACCACTTAGTCGTGGTAAACAAAATGCCCGCCGAGATTGTTCAGGGCGATAAAACCGGCGATACACCTTTGTCGGAATGGGTGAAGGACTATATTGCCGAAAAATATCAGAAACCCGGAAATGTTTTTCTGGGGGTAGTGCATCGTATTGACAGGCCTACAAGCGGGGCAGTGGTATTTGCCAGAACAACCAAATCTCTTACAAGGCTCAATGCTATGTTTGCTTCTCGCAATTTGCAAAAGACATATTGGGCTGTGGCCAAATGGAACCTCATTGATACACAGGGAACGCTCCGGCATTTTTTGAAGAAAAATGAGGCTCAGAATAAATCTTTCGTGGTGGCAGAAAATGTTGTGGGTGCTAAAAACGCTGAGATGGTTTACAAGGTGTTGGCTGCATCCGATCATTACAGCCTGATAGAGGTGGAATTGCTTACAGGACGGCATCATCAGATTCGTGCACAGCTCGCTACTTTGGGTTGCCCCATTAAAGGCGACCTGAAATATGGTGCAGAAAGGAGCAATCCCGATGGCAGCATACACCTGCATGCCCGTTCGTTAAAATTTCAACATCCCGTTAGCAAGGAATTTATTACCGTTATTGCGCCGGTGCCCGATGAGCCGTTGTGGCGCTTTTTCGAAACCAAAATGGTTTAGTGATGTGATGCTTGACTCTGACGCGTACCGGCAGGAAGGTCCGTTCAATGCAGGATTCATTAAATAGCACATACGCATGAAAGCAAAGATTTTTTTTCTTATGATGCTCATATTGCCGCATTTGGCTGCATCACAGTTTTTTATGTGGGGACAGGCGCCGGCCTCCATCCGCTGGAAAGAGATACAGACTGAAAATTTTCAGGTGATTTTTCCGGAAGGATTCGAAGAGCGGGCGGCTTATGTTGCCGATGTGTTGGAATTTGCATATTCGTATGGCACACAAACGCTTGACCATGCTCCGCGAAAAGTTTCCGTTATTATTCACAATCAAACGGTTGTGCCAAATGGGTTTGTTTCATGGGCGCCTCGCAGGATGGAGCTGTTTGCAACCCCTCCACAGGATATTGGCCCCCACGATTGGCTCGAGCTTCTGGCAATTCATGAATTCAGGCATGTGGTGCAAATTGATAAATTGAACCAGGGAGTCATTCAATTGCTATCCTATCTTTTTGGCGAACAAATTACCGGGGCAATGTTTGGTCTATTTGTGCCCATGTGGTTTGTTGAGGGGGATGCAGTTGCAGTCGAAACAGGCCAAACCATAGGTGGCCGCGGCAGAATGCCCGTTTTCGAACAGGGGTTACGCGCTCAAGTACTTGAGCAGGGTGCTTATTCATTTGATAAAGCTTTTTTTGGATCATTCAGAGATTTTGTACCAAGCTTCTATGCTTTGGGCTATCAAATGGTATCACATGCCCGTAGGGAATTTGGTCCCCAGGTGTTTGATGATGTTCTGGATAAGTTCGGATATCGCCATTTTTCCCTTAGACCTTTTTCAGGCCGTTTGCGACGACTTACCGGTCTGTCGTCTGATATGTTGTTTGACGAAACCTTCAAATTTTTGCGTAATGCATGGATGCACCAACTGGAGCAGGAGTCTAAAACTCCTTTTCGGATTCTTACACGGCCGCCTTCCATTTTTACTCAATACAGGTATCCCGCCTTTCTTAACGACAGCATTCTTGTAGCTTTGAAGTCATCACTGGATGAAATACCCAGGGTGGTAGCTCTGGGTATGGATGGCGATGAGGAGGTTCTTTTTTACCCCGGTACTATCAACGATTTTGGGTTTTCCGCAGCGGCCGGCAAGATTGTTTGGAGCGAATTGCGCATGCATCCCCGCTGGGAGCATCTTTCGTGGTCGGAGGTGTTTGTGTTCGATGCGAATACCCGACAAAAGAGGAAGCTTACACATCGTTCCCGATTTTTTGCTCCCTCGGTTTCGCCCGCCGGCGACAAGGTTGCCGTTGTTGAGGTAAATGAGCGCTATGAAAATGCAATGGTAATTCTGGATGTTTCAGATGGGAGAGAAATTGCAAGGCATACTCCGCTTGGCGGTGATTTTCTGCTAACTCCTGCGTGGCATTTTGATAATGAAACCCTTGCAGTGATTGCCCGAAGCGATACCGGCAAAAGGATTCTTACCACCCACTATCGCAACGGCAGTTGGGTTACGGTGTTTGATGCCGGAGGGGTTGAGATTTCCTCGCCCTCGTTTCTGCCCAATGCAAATATTGTGTTTACCGGAGCATTCAGCGGCATTGATGCCTTGTACATGGTGAACACCTCCTCAGGAGAAGTGCAAAAGATGGTTTCACCGGAATTTGCTGCTCGCAACGCGGTGGCCGGACCCGACGGTGCCACCCTCTGGTGGCAGAATTATTCCTCTTTGGGATATGCTCTGGTTTACAGTAGTTTGGATGAGGTTTTGAATGGAAAAAGCCTTAGTGAGGTCGAAAACCATGCTGTGAATTTTTATCAGCAAATTGCAGCTCAGGAAAATTTTGTGGTTGAGGGAAGCAATGTGCCGCGCCGAAATCATCAGGTAAAGCCGTTCAGAAGGTTTCCCGCTATTTTTAATTTACATTCATGGTCGCCGGTGTTTGTAGATATTGATGACATGACCATCGGCCCGGGTGTTGGATTCTATTTCCAGGATGTTTTAAGCAATTCCTCCATGGTAATTGGCTATGATTACAATCTGGCAGAAGGGGAAGGGGAGTTTCTGGCAAACTTTAATTATTTCGGATGGTTGCCCGTTGTGGGATTAACTGCTGCTACAAGTACCCGAACAGGGCATTTTATGCGCGACAATATGCTTGTGCCGTTTCATTACAACGAAAGCTCTCTAAGGATTGGGGCGAATTTGCCTTTGTCGTTCAGGCACCACCACTGGTTTTTTGGATTGAATCCGCTTGTACGGGCAGCATTCACCCGCATTGACCGTGCAAGGGATAGCCCTGATTTTTTTGTAAGCAACTATATGCTATCCTTGCACTACAGGTTATTTGCCTTTTCGCAGCGCCGAATGGTGGCCCGCGATGTAAAACCGCGACTTGGTACTATTCTGGATATACAGTACAGGCATTCCCCCTTTTTCGGGGCAGATATGGGTAGTGTGTTTTCAGCACGGATGGTTGGGTTTTTACCAGGACCATTCCCACACGATGCATTTCGCCTCTCAGTTGCCTGGCAACAACACAGGGAGGGCACCAGGGTTCCCAACACCATTAATCTCAGATTCCCAAACCAGGTTGCATATCCCAGAGGAGTGCATAATCGTCGCGACGAAACCTTGGCGATGCTTTCTGCAAACTATGCCTTGCCTCTCTGGCACCCAGACCTGAGTCTGCCACCAATTATTTACCTGAAAAGGGTTTCTGCAAATTTCTTCCTTGACACGGCTTTCACATCGAATTTTGATATTCATATGCCAAATGAATCTGCCCGTCAGACTTTTTTAACATCCGGTGTGGAGTTGTCTGTTAATTTGCACCTCCTTCGTATGTTCAGTCCTATAGAAGTGGGTGTAAGAGCTGTATTTGTAGCGGGCGACCCCACTCCATCCCACGAGTTTTTCTGGGGTATAAATTTCTATTAGTACTGCCAGGTCGTTAGCTATTTTCTCGTCTCAATGACCATTCGGTGCAAAAATGGGCCATCATTCATTTTTTTTCTGAAGCGGATTATGTGTTCATCCGGCCTGTGTGGTGGTCGGCTAAATGCATTGCTGCATAACGATTTTTTAAATTTTTTTTGAACAAATTATTGGGTGCGTTGTTCATTGTTCGGAAGTTTGGTATTAGCAATGATCATCAGCTTGAAAAGCTGTTAAAAAAATAACAACGAATTAATGCAGAAAAATTTCATTAATGGCATGCCTTCAGTAAGTAAAATTTAGTAATTTTGCCGCCCTGAAAAAGAAACCTCTATTGTTGTGTAAAAATTAATCTGTAATAAAAAACTCAATGAAATTTAAGTCTGGAAATTGGCAAAAGACCATCAATGTAAGAGATTTTATTGTTCAAAATATCAATCCTTATGACGGGGATGATCAATTTTTGTGTGCCCCTACTCAGCGCACCAAGGATTTGTGGAAGATTTGCCAGGATGCAATTCAGGAGGAGCGTTCTAACAACGGTGTTCGTTCAATTGATAATAAAAAAGTTTCGTCAATCATTTCTCATGGCCCGGGCTACATCGACAGGTCGAAGGAACTGATTGTGGGTTTGCAGGCCGAAGCCTTGCTGCGCCGTGCCATGAAGCCCTATGGTGGAATAGCCGTTGTGGAAAAGGCCTGTGAGGAGAACGGTGTAGAGATAGACCCAACCGTAAAAGAAATATTCACAAGTATTGTCAAAACCCATAATGAGGGTGTTTTTGATGTGTACACTGATGAGATACGGAATTACAGATCGTTGGGAGTCCTTACAGGCCTTCCCGACAACTATGCCCGAGGCCGCATTATTGGCGATTATCGCAGGGTAGCACTTTATGGAATCAATTTTCTGATTCAGAAAAAGGAGGAAGACCTGCAACAATTGGTCAGCCCAATGAGCGACGAAACTATCCGTTTGCGCGAAGAAGTGGCCGACCAGATAAAGGCTCTGCACATGATGATTGAGATGGGAAAATCATACGGTTTAGACCTTTCACGGCCTGCCATGAGTGCACAGGAGGCTGTGCAATGGGTTTACATGGGCTACCTGGCTGCTGTTAAGGAGCAAGACGGTGCAGCTATGTCGTTGGGCAATGTGTCTAATTTTCTGGATATTTACATTGAGCAGGATTTGGCTGCCGGAAAAATCACCGAAGAGTTTGCCCAGGAACTCATAGATCAGTTTGTAATGAAACTCCGAATGGTGCGCCATTTGCGTATGGAAGCATACAACGAAATTTTCGCCGGAGATCCCACCTGGGTTACGGAATCCATTGGTGGTGCCATGCCTGATGGCCGCCATAAAGTTACCAAGACATCTTATCGCTTTCTGCAGACCCTCTACAATCTCGGACCTTCGCCCGAACCAAACCTTACGGTACTGTGGTCCGAAAGAATGCCTGAAAATTTTAAAAAGTATTGCGCCAAAGTTTCTATTGATACCTCCTCCATACAATACGAAAACGACGACCTGATGCAAGCCACCCGCTGCAGCGACGATTACGGAATAGCGTGCTGTGTGTCCTATCAGGAAATGGGAAAACAAATTCAGTTTTTTGGAGCCCGAACCAACCTGGCCAAGACTTTGCTGTTGGCTATAAACGAAGGACGCTGCGAATTAACCGGCAAACTTGTAATCCCCGGCATTCCAAAACTCAAATCGGAGGTGCTTGATTTTGATGAAGTAATGGAGGTATTCAAACGCACGATGACAGAAGTGGCCCGTGTGTACAGTGAAACCATGAACATCATTCACTACATGCACGATAAGTATTACTACGAGAAGGCACAAATGTCTCTTATTGATACCAATCCCAAGATCAACCTGGCCTATGGTGTTGCAGGGCTGAGCATCATAGCCGATTCGTTGTCGGCCATAAAATACGCCAAGGTAACTCCCGTACGCGATGAGAATGGGGTAGCCATAGATTTTGTGATTGAAGGTGAATTTCCTTTCTATGGCAACGACGACGACAAGGTTGATCAGTTTGCTGTTGAGATTCCGGCGTTTTTCAATCAGTTGTTGCTTAAACTCCCAACTTATAAAAATGCCGAAGCTACGCTTTCAATTCTTACCATCACCTCCAATGTGGCATATGGAAAGAAAACCGGAGCCACACCAGATGGCAGGGCTCATGGCGTTCCGTTTGCACCCGGTGCAAATCCCATGCACGGACGCGACCATAGCGGGGCGATTGCTTCCCTCAACTCGGTTTCTAAAATTGATTATAGTGAGGCACTCGACGGTATTTCCAATACTTTCTCCATCGTGCCAAAATCATTAGGGCCTACCGAGGACCAGCGCACTGAAAACCTGGTTTCGATTATTGGTGGCTTTTTCAATAAGGATGCTCATCATTTGAATGTGAATGTTCTCAACAGGGAAATGCTGGAAGATGCGATGGAACATCCGGAGAATTATCCTCAACTTACCATTCGCGTTTCAGGATATGCTGTAAATTTTGTAAGACTCACCCGATCCCAACAAATGGAAGTTATTTCGCGCAGCTTTTTTGAATCACTTTAATGGGAATCAACCCACCCATAAATGATTAATGTACATTCGGTAGAATCGTTAGGCACATTTGATGGGCCAGGTATTCGTTTGGTGTTTTTTCTGCAGGGATGCAACTTCAGATGCCTGTATTGCTCCAACCCGGATACCATCGAAAAAAAAACTGCCAGATTGATCTCTGTTGACGAGGTACTGCAGATGGCCCGCAACCAACAACCATTCTTTGGAAAGAAAGGGGGAATTACGGTTTCTGGTGGCGAGCCTCTGCTTCAGGCGCGGGAACTTATTCCGGTTTTCCGCACTCTAAAGGCCGAAGGATTCAATACATGTATTGATACAAACGGGGCATCAATTTCTGCATTCGTAAAGGAGCTGTTGCAATATACCGATCTTGTGTTGCTCGATGTAAAACAAATGGATCCAAAGGCCCATTGGAAAATTACAGGAGCACACAACAGGCACACTCTCAAATTTGCCGGGTATTTGAACGAAACCTCCAAGCCGGCATGGATACGGTATGTGCTGGTTCCAGGCTATACCGACCAGGATGAGCATCTGCATCAATTAGGCGCCTTTGTGCAAGGGATGCAAAATGTGGAAAAGATAGACATCCTTCCTTACCATAAACTTGGAAAGCATAAGTACGAAGCCCTGGGATGGAAATATCAACTCGAACAGGTGGCGATGAACAATGCTGAGAACATTGAGCGTGCAAAGAAAATACTCATGCAGTACGGAAAAGAAGTGGTGGTGAGTTGAAACCCTGCGGTATTGAGTGCCCATGATTTGAATGCTTAGCTGCTTGAGTTAGTTCGACAACCTGTTATGGTCCACTCAGCTCAATTTTGCTAAATACCCTTTTTTGGCTTTACGCATTGCCACCTATACATGCAAGCCTGGTAATGAAAAGTTGTTGGCTTCTGAGCCCTCAAACTTCGTTGCTTCTTTACAACAAAAAAGCGACATTAATTCCAGTTTACCATCAAAAAATGCACAAGGGATTAAGCTCCGCAGGATTCCTTTTTTTTCCCGGGTGCTGATGTGGTAACTGCCACTACAAACAAAAAGAGGAAGGCGGTCGCCGGAAACAAGGAAAACAGTATTATATTGATAGGTGTCCATGCACTGGCAAGGCAAAAAATACTGGTTGTAAGGATTCCGGCAATAATGGCTATGCCCAAAAAAACCAGGGCCACCTGTCGGTCTGAAAGCCCTAAGTAAGAAAGATGATGGGTAGTATGATCGCGACCTCCCACGAATGGACTTCTTCCCTTTGCAATTCTTTTGATAAAAACGGTGGTAGTATCAATCAATGGAAGTGCAAATGCGGTAGCAATAATTAGAACACGAGTAAACCTGCTGATTTCAGCACCTTCCACCTGCTGGTTCCATAGCAGGATGATTCCCAAAGATGCAAGCAGCACACCCAAAAACTGACTTCCTGTATCGCCCATGTACAATTTGGAAGGGCTCCAGTTGAAAAACAGAAAACCTATCAAAGCTGCAATTGTTGCGAAAAGGATGAGAACGAAAGGGCTTGAAATGTCGCCATTCAACAACAGTATAGTAAGCATTGAGCCAAAAATTCCCAACGATGACACACTGCTAATGGCATCCATATTGTCGAGCATGTTTATGCTGTTCATCAATCCAACTACCCACAAAAAGGTAAGGAGATAATTCAGGTAATCATTGGAGAAAAATGAGATAAAAACCCCAGATGCAATCAAAATCAGGGCACAAAGGGTTTGTCCGGCAAATTTCAGCCAGGGGCGTGTGTTGTAAGCATCGTCAAAAAGGCCGACAAAAAAGCCAACAGTGGCAGCAAAAAGGATTCCCACTGTTTGCATATTATGAAAGAATTGAATTTCAGCGGTATCAATGGAAAGCCCGATATACGATATTAAAAACACAATATAAAATCCGATACCACCCATAGCCGGCTTTGCGGTACTTCCCCACCTGATGATAGTGTAATCGGTATTGTTTCTAATCCCCAGTGTTTTGGCAAATTTCAGCAGCAATCCATTTATTACCAATGAAAAAGCAAGAATGCCAAATGCAAACACTATGTAAAAAATCCAAAGCGTAGTATTATCCGTTTCCAAATATCAATCTATTGAAAAGGGTTATTGTCTGGGTCAAAGCAAGGAGCAAGGCGATCCTTATCCGATACGATGGGGTTTTCTATTCCCCAATCAATATCAAATGCCGGGTCGTTGTACTTTATTACCCTGTCGCACTCCCTGTTGTACACCTGAGTACACTTGTACGCAAAAATGGTATTGTTCTGAAGAGTTAGAAACCCGTGGGCAAAGCCCGCAGGGATAAACAGCATCTGGCATGTGCGGTCGTTGAGTTCCATTTTAAAATGCTGTTTATAGGTAGGTTGCTCCCTTCGTAGATCAACTGCCACATCGAGCACACTCCCGGCAACAACACGCACTAATTTTCCCTGCTCGGAGGGTGGGACCTGAAAATGCAGCCCCCTTAAAACTCCCTTGTTGGAGAGCGACTGATTGTCCTGTTCGAATTGGAAGTCCAAACCTAATGTGTGGGCGGTGTGATTGTTCCATGTTTCAAAAAAATAACCCCTGTCGTCCTGAAAAATCTTTGGGGTTATTATGAGCATTCCTTCAAATGGAGTTCTTTCAACATACATTAGCCAAGAAATTTATTCCAAATCTTCATGAAAAAGTTTTTGGATGAAAATTTACTTTTATTTTTCAGTTCGGGTTCGTCGAAGTATTCTTTTCCGTATTCCAAATAGTCGTAAGAATACCCATGGCCGAATCCATATCTTGTGAATTCAGGGTCCACGCGATTGAGCACAACTGCAAGTTTGGAAGCCTGTCCATCAACTGCCAGCCGGTTGATGCTTTCGAAAAACTGCCTTTTCGAAAAACCCGCCATCAACAGATAGATGGGATAATCGGACATCAAAAGGCTCTTCATGCCATCGGTAACTACGCCTACCGGAGGAGTATCTATGATGATGTAGTCATACCTTTCTCTGAGATTTGCAATAAGTTGCTCCATCCGGGGGGAAAGGATCAGCTCGGAAGGATTTGGTGGGATGGGCCCTGCAGTAATAAGGTCCAGATTGGGTGTTTCCGAATTGATGATACAGTCATCAACCGCATCTAAACCTGACAAAATGGTGCTGATTCCCTTTAGGTTTTGAACATTGAAAGCCTTATGAATATTGGGCCTTCTCATGTCAAAATCAATAACTACTACCTTTTTGTTGCTAAAAGCTAAGATTCCCGAAAGGTTTACTGAAAAGAATGTTTTTCCCTCGCCGGAAACGGTTGAGGTTACTGTAATCAACTTACTGCCTTCCGCATTATTTATGAATTGCAGGTTTGTTCGAATGCTGCGCAGCGATTCGGCAATGATTGATTTGGGCCGGGAAGTAACAAGCAGCTGATTTTTGGGAATTTCACCATGGTATTTGGGTACAATTCCCAATACCGAGGTTTGACTGTATCTGAGCACATCACGCAGCGAGGTAATTTTGTCGTAGAACAGATACTTCAGCAAAATAATGCCAATACCCAGAAAAAAAGCAAAGGCAAGACCTCCCAGATAAATATTTTGTGCAATAGGCGAAACAGGGTGTGCAGGAATGGTGCCATGCTCGAGCACTATGCTTTGCGATACCAAACCGGCACGAGCTATACTGTGTCTGGCCATTTCCTCAACCAACTTATTGTAGAAACTTTCATTGACCGCAAAAATTCTCTGAAGCCTGCTTAACTCGCTCATATTAAACCGAGTGGCACGATTTTGAAGGGTTTCCTCATATTTGCTTACTTCGGCCTCCAGATTGGCAATGTTGGTTTTCAGGTTGTTTTGTAAGGCATTGATGCTTTCAATTAGCACTCTCTTTTGAATCGAAATCTGAAAATCCAGGCCTGCTATTTGTCGGCTATCTGGTGTAACCTCGTAGAGCAAACGCTCCCTGTTCATGAGCAATTGTTGCAGAGATTGCAAGTGTGCTGATACCATGCCTGTAAATTCACTACCTGAAAGGATGGCAACCAATTTAAATATATCAACTTGTTCCTTACTGTTGAGAATATTCTCAATTTCCGCAAAAATCATTTCCTCCATGCGCAGGGCAACTATCTGATTTTCGAAGTGGCTAATGCGTTCATGAATCTCAGTCAACGGGGTAATAATAGTCTCGTCGAGATCGTGTTCTCTTTTGAATTGGTCAAGTTCCAACTCAGAGGCTACCAATTGAGTAAAAACTGTTTCTAACTGCCGGTTGATATATTCCAGAATCTGATCAGCACTTTCGGCTTTCATTTCAATATCTATCTCGTTAAATTCCTCAGCAATTGCGTTTACGATTTCCGTTGTTTTTCTGGGATTTCTGCCTGATTTACTGATGTTTATGGTTCTGGCGGAAGCATTCAGAATGTTAATGTCGAGATTTCTGCCGTATTGCCTGGCAAAATAATTGGGATTGTTAATTACAAAAAAGAAGGGATTTCGCGTGAGTTCATCCGCTAGACTAGGGTTGCTTTCAGGGCTGTTGAGTATTACAGTAACATCTACTTCCGGAAAGGCCACAGTTTGATTGATACCGGCTTCTATTGTTCTGCTTATATCGGAATTGAGGGTGTAAGAAATCCGCACTAAAGCATTATCCTGAAAGTCAAGATGAATGGGCACGCCATAAATTGCCCCATTCTTTATATTGACTTCTACGCGGAAAGGAGCGGAGCGGTACAACTCATGATTGAGAAATCTGCCTCGGTTGAAATAGCTTATTTCCAATGGCAATTGGGCCAAAGTTCTGTTTAAATACATGGTTGAACGCATCAATTCAACCTTCCTGGCCAGATCGTCATCCCAAAACTGAAAAGGCGAAAACTGATTGGCAATTGCGCTCTCTTCCTCAATTTGGATTATTGCATTCGCCCGGTAAACGGGTGGCGTATATCTGAGATAAAGAAACGAACCCAGGATAGCCAGAACAACAAAAATAATCAAAAAATATATGTTTCGCTTTGCAACATGTTGCAGCAGTTTCAGGTCTAATTCTTCGTTAATGGTGGGAATGTTCCTGGATGTTTCTTGTGCCATATGCTATTGGGAAAACAATGTGTAAATCAACAATGCAGCGCTCAACAGGGAAAGGTAGGGCGATAGGGATTCCAGAATCCTTTGCGGTACGCGTTCTCTGGGTTCAACATAAATAATGTCATTGGATTGCAAAACGATATTGCCATATTGGATTCCCTCTATTCTTGACAAGTTAATCAGATAAATTCTGGGTTGTTCATCGGTATTGCGGATAAGTTTCACCCTCGAAGCTTTTCCATCAACAATACCTCCGGCCTTAGCAAGGGCTTCAAAGAGCGTAGTGTTCTTGTTTTCGAGATTTACCACAAGGCTTGTGCCACCTCTTCCTCCGGGAAAAATGATAACCCTGCTGTTCGTAACTCGTATCTGTACAAATGGTCTGTTGTAATATCTACTGAACTCTTTTTCAAGAAATGCCTCGGCCTCACGGGTAGTCATGCCTTCCAATGCAACAAATCCTAAAATAGGGAGTTTTACCTTGCCATCGTGCTCCACTCTGAAGTTGGGAACATGCTGCTGCAAATTCTGGCCCATAGCAGTTGTTGTAGGATCTATAAGCCTTTCGCCGTCGTTGGTAAACAAGCGGAAGTCTATCACATCGTTTGGGGCGAGCCTGTATTGGTCAATATGGGCCAACTCACCGGGGTCGTTGAATGAAAAATCTTTTGGTGTACGCAGCATTTGCTCCGGATTCAGCGTAGCGCAGGAGGCAAACATCAGGAGCGTTATAAAGGCAACAAGGGAATTCCGCATTGGGAAGACAATTTTTTACAAAAATAAGAAAAACAACAGGCAATCATTAAAAGTTTTACCCGATTTGTATTATAATGCCACCCGTTTTGAGGCAAGCAATTCTTTGTAATAGCCTGCCGTATTGTTTGCCAGATTCTGATAATGGTACTTTTTGCCTATGGTTTGCAGGCCTGCATTACCCATTTGTGCTCTTAAGGCATCGTCATTAACCAGAATTGCCAACAATCTCGAAAACTCTTTTTCATGAAAACTTTCTGAGAGCAAGGCTGTTTTGTCCTTTTCTACTACATTTTCAATCCCGCCAACCTGAGTGGAGACAATGGGCTTTCCTGCCGCCTGGGCTTCAATCAGGCTTAGGGGGGTGCCTTCGTTGAGCGAGCTGAGAGCAACAATATCCATTCCTGCCATCACCATTGCCATATCTGTTATCCAGCCCGTAAAGGTAAGGGGCGCCAGCCTACGGTTTTCGGGCCACCAGGTGAAGTCCAATCCTTGTGAATGTGCCATTTGCAACAGATGTTCCCTGCATTCTCCGTCGCCTATTACAAATGCCCGCACTCGCCGGGTTGTTAGCTCCTGCAGTTGCTTAATGGCTTTCAGAAATAGAACATGATTTTTGATGGGAACCAATCTGCCTATTATGCCAATGGCAATCTCGTCGGGGTTTATTTTGTAATTTGCCCGGAATTGATTTCTGTTTTCCTCACGGTTTACTCCAAAGTGCTCAAGGTCAAATCCTAATGGGATGACCCGAACCTTCTCTATTGGACAAATTTTGTGTTTCACGGCCAGGTCGTGTTGTTGTGCATCACTTATGGCAACGATTCCTGTGCTGATACCTGCCAAACCCCTCTCAATGTTTTTGTAAACATTTGCCCGGGTTTTACTGAAATATCCGTCAAATACATGCCCGTGAAATGTGTGGAGTATTATCGGGACCTTCTGTGCGAATGCGGCTACGCGCCCCAATGCGCCTGCCTTGGCTGCATGTGTATGCACAATGTGCGGACGAAATTCTTTTATGATGTGGAGTATCTCCCGGAAGGCAACAATGTCGTTCAGGGGGTTTAACTCCCGGCTCATTCCTTTTATAATTCTGGGTTTTATCCCCATGGATAACGGAATGTATTCCGAATTTTTTTCCGAAGGGTAGTTCTCACCTCCAATCAGAAGGGTATCGAATTCATCCGGCAGGTACCGACTCAAAAAGGAGGCATTGTAAATTGGCCCTCCAAGATTGAATCTGTTTAATATGCGCAAAACCCTAATCATAATCTCGTATTGTGCTAATGATTGCAGCCTAAACCTTTATCCCGTTTCAAAGCATGTGTTTTTTGTACCAGTACTGAAACACCAGTAACCCCCACACCCTGGCAGGTGCATCGCCCGGATTGCCTGATAACAGAGTTCTTACCAGGGAATGTATTTCGGATGGATTGAATATTTTTTGTTCTTCCAAAAACGCCGGATTCAGTAATTCTTGTTGCAGGGTGTTGCGCAGTGGTCCACGAAGCCACGACAGAATGGGTACTTCGAACCCCATCTTTTTTCTGGTGTGCAACTCTTGAGGAAGGTCATCCTTGAAAGCATCCAGCAGGATTTTCTTTCTCCTTTTGTTGTCAATTAAATAATCAACAGGCAGTTGCATTACAAAATCCACCAGCAAATGGTCGAGATAAGGTTCTCTTACCTCAAGGGAATTGGCCATTGACATCATATCGGTTTTTACCATCATATCGTATGGCAAAACCAACTGCATATCCGTAAGGAGCATTTCCTCAAAACTGCCCGGATTGGTGAGGCGTTGCAGCCAAAACGCTTTTCTTTCCTGTAGGTCTTTAACAAGAAAATCAGCTGCAAGCAACTTTTCAACCTGGTTCGACGATGTAAATCCTGCCCATCTCCAGTACCTTTGATCCGGTGAATGTACCATTCCTTCAGAAAACCGAACTATCTGCCGGATTTTATTCATCCAGTAGTTGGAGCGCGATTGTGGCAAATGACGCAATAAAGGATACAGTTGCCCAATCATGGATAATGCAGGGCCTTTTTGGCGCACCTTCCACTCAGCGTGGTGCTTGTAGTATCCTGCAAACAGCTCATCGGCCCCATCACCCGAAAGTGCTACTTTGACTTGTTTTCGGGTTTCGCGACTCAGGATAAAAACTGCAAGTGCCGAAGAATCGGCAAACGGTTCATCACAATAATTTAAAACATCAGGCAGGCAGTCCAGCAAATCATGGGTTGTAATCATGATTTCGTTGTGCTGCGTTTTATGTTTTTTGGCTACCAGGCGGGCATACCCAGACTCGTCGTGCATGAGGGCGTTTCTAAAGCCTATGGAAAATGTGTTAAGCCCCTCCAACTGCTTTGCTGCCACTGCGGTAATTATACTGCTATCAATGCCTCCGCTCAGGAATGTTCCAACCGACACATCGGCAACAAGCCTTTTGGCTACAGCCTGATGCAGCAACTCGCGCAGGTGCCGGCATGCATTTTCATAATCGTAAGTCTGTCCGGGGGCAAATCGTTGCTGAGGGAGGCTGTAATATCGGGTGAGGTTGGCACCGTGGGCATTTATTATGAGGTAATGCCCGGGATTGAGTTTCTGAACTCCTTCAAAAATACTCCAGGGCCCGGGAATGTAATTCAAATGAAGATAGGCGGCAAGAGAATTTCGGTCAATATGACGAGGCACTCCCATCGCAATCATTGCCTTCATTTCGGAGGCAAAAACCAACTTATCCTGATCTGAAAAAAAATACAGAGGCTTTACCCCAACGCGGTCTCTAACTAACCAGAGGGTGCCGGTCAGGCTGTCATGAAAAGCAAAGGCAAAAAAACCTTGAAGATCATTGAGTTTATCCATTCCAAATTCCATCAGCCAGTGGAGCAAAACCTCCGTGTCGCTTTCAGTGCGGAATGTGTAGTCTTTTCTTTTCAGTATTTCCCGGAGTTCTTTAAAGTTGTACAATTCCCCGTTAAACACCAATGTGAATCTCCCGGTAGCATCCCTGAAGGGTTGGTTTGCAGAGGTCGAAGTGTCAATGATTGCCAAACGGGTATGACCCAAGCAGGCATTGTTTGTCAATACAAAGCCACAATGATCGGGTCCGCGGGCATGGAGCTCCCGCAGGGCTTTTTGAAGTAAATCTTTTTCCCGGTCAGGGTGGTTGTTGAAACAGTACAGACCTGCTATACCACACATTTGTTGCAGCCTAAAATGAGAAAATGAAATTCATCTGGTATGGGTCGGGGGTGGGGGACTGAGCCCCAATGCCCATTCAATTTTACAAATGTATCACTTCACCATAAGCTGCGGCGGCGGCTTCCATGATTGCCTCCGACATAGTGGGGTGGGGATGCACTGCTTTGATAATTTCGTGGGCAGTGGTTTCCAGTTTTCTGGCTACAACTACCTCTGCAATCATTTCTGTAACATTTGCGCCTATCATGTGTGCTCCCAGAAACTCCCCATACCTGGCATCGAAGATTACTTTTACAAACCCTTCTTTTGCGCCTGCAGCACTGGCTTTGCCGGAAGCAGAGAAAGGAAACTTGCCCACTTTAATCTCGTATCCGGCCTCCTTTGCTTTTGCTTCAGTATAACCAACTGAGGCTATCTCCGGAGTACAGTAGGTGCATCCAGGGATGTTGTTATAATCCAAAGGTTCTGGATTCAGACCGGCAATTTTTTCCACACATATAATACCTTCTGCTGAGGCTACATGAGCCAATGCAGGACCCGGAATCACATCCCCAATGGCAAAATACCCATCGGCGGAGGTGCGGTAGAAATTATCTACCACAATTTTTCCTTTATCCGTTTGTATTCCGGTTTCTTCCAATCCGATGCCTTCGATGTTTGGAGTAATACCTACCGCTGATAGCACAGCATCTGCTTCAATAGTTTCCTCACCTTTTTTTGTGCGCACCACCACCTTGCACTTGTTTCCGGAAGTGTCAACCGAAACAACCTCACTTGAAACCATAATTTTCATCTTGGATTTTTTGAACGAGCGTTCCAGTTGTTTTGAGACCTCTTCATCCTCCATAGGTACAATGTTGGGCATGTACTCGATTAAAGTTACCTGGGTACCCAGTGTGTTGTAAAAGTAGGCAAATTCAGTGCCTATAGCACCCGATCCTACTACTACCAGCGACTCGGGAAGTTTTTCAAGCACCATGGCATTGCGGTATCCTAAGATTTTCTTGCCGTCAATGGGCAAGTTTTCGAGAACCCTGCTTCTTGCTCCTGTTGCAATAATAATATGCTTTGCACCGAAATTCTCTGTTGTGTCTGGGGCAGCTTGGACTTCCACGATTCGGCCAGGTTTTGCCTTTCCGAACCCTGAAATAATGTCTATTTTATTTTTTTTCAGCAAGAATTGTATTCCCTTACTCATTCCTTCAGCTACATCACGGCTTCGCTTCACCATAGCCGGCAGGTCGGGTTGAAATGTCCCGTTGAATACTATCCCGTATTCATTGGCATGATTCAGATAATCAAATACCTGTGCGCTTTTTAAAAGTGCCTTTGTGGGAATGCAGCCCCAATTGAGGCAAATGCCCCCAAGCTCGGCTTTTTCTACCACTGCTGTTTTCATACCTAATTGTGCAGCCCTGATGGCTGCTACATAGCCGCCGGGGCCGCTTCCTATTACAATAACATCATATTGGGTCATGTGCTTTGGTGCTTTAGTCTTTAAGTTGATTTGCTTTTATGTTCAATGCCAGTTTGACATTCCCTATTTGAGGAAGCAGTGCCGGATTGCTTTCCAAGGCGTTGCCTACAACAATAAGGTCGGCTCCGGCTTCCCAGGCCGCAGATGCCATGGATGCGCTGCGGATTCCTCCACCAACAATTATCGGAATGGATATATTTTCTTTTACCCGCGAAATCATTTGGGCGCTTACAGGGTTGATGGCGCCACTGCCAGCCTCCAGAAAAATTAGTTTCAGCCCGAGCATTTCGCCGGCAAGTGCTGTGGCAACGCCTATTTCTTCTTTATCAGAAGGTATAGGAAGCGTATTGCTCACATACTGAACCGAAGTCATTTTGCCGCCATCAACAAGAATGTAGCCTGTTGGGATGATCTCCAGGCCGCTCTCCTTCAGTGAAAAAGAGGCTATTACATGATTTCCGATAAGCATATCGGAGTTTCTGCCCGAAATTAGGGAAAGTAGCAGTATGGCATCCGCCTGATTGCACACCTGAAAAACACTACCCGGAAACAACACCACCGGAAGGTCGGATAAGCTTTTCAATAGCCGGGTGCAGGATCTCAGGTTACCTGTGGTAATCAAGCTTCCACCCACAAACATGTAATCAACTCCGGCTTGATTGGCAGCCTGAGTAAGATGCTTCAAACCTTCAGCGGAGCATTTGTCGGGATCAATCAATACTGCCAATTGTTTGGTGCCTGATCCAGCAGCCATTTCTAATTTTTGTAAAACACCCATTTTGTATGTTTTTTTTTCAATTCTTTGCAGAGAAAACCAATATGTAGTCTTGCAACATCATGTAATGCAATTCATAGATAGTGGTTTCTTCCTGATTGTGTATTTCTCCTGTAATTATTCCATCGCCCTCAAATTCGAATGGATGAATGGTAATATTATCCTTAAACTGCAGGTTGCGGTTCCCATACAATTTGAACAAAGCCTCTTTGGCTGCCCAAATTACAAACAGGCCTTCCATGGCATGTGTAGAGAAAACGATTCTCAACTCGTTATTGTTTAAAAATTTGTGGGCAATCTTAAATATTTTTGGATTAAGATGTTCGATATCAATACCCACAGGATTTGTAGGACTGGCTATTAAGGCGGAAAATTTGCCGGAATGGGAAACGGATATATGCCTTATTCCATTGTTTAAATATGGCTTGCCATGTTCATCATACTCAATGCCCGTCAGCTCCCCAATATTAACAATGTGAGGAAGCACAAGCCGATAACTGAGCCATTGTTTGCGGCGCGAATCCGATCGCAGGTAGCTGTAGTGCAAAAGCTCTTTTTCAGAAAGATTTACTCCATTGAGCAGTTGTTCAACGCTTTCGGTGATCTCCCAAACCCCAAGGGCGGCACGGTCAAGTTTTTTCTTAAAAAAAAAACCCATAACATCCAATTTGTTGGATTAATCAAATTTTGACTGCGCTTAATTGCTTTTGCATTGCTGCCGTTTTACCGCCCAGGGCGATATAATCTGACTGAATGTATCCTGCAAATGCAACTATTGGTTAGACAAATGTATTAAGAAAAAGTTGTAAGCTGTTACGACCATTGGCTTTTTTTGCAGTCAATTGTAGGGTGATGTGTTTTAAATTTTTTAATGCGCTGTTTGTCAGCAGTTTAAAAATTTGCCTATCGATAAAATAGAACTTTTTTTCCCATTTGTGGTTGGGTTTGCACCTTGTTGTCATGCCGGAAATTCAAGGCATTTTAAGGGACATTCTTACGGGATCTGGTCTTACTTCTGCTTTTTTGCTTGTGCAGTTGTGCCTTGCTGTTTGATTCCTGAAAAGATGTATTTTTGCCTGCAGTTTTGTAGTTCATTTGCACCCTTCTTTGGAGAGACCGGCGGAAATGTACCACTGTCAAATCAAAGCTAATCGGGTGGGAAAGTGCCTTCCATCTGTCTTGTGAAATGTAAGTTGATTAACAGGTGCAAAAGTTGCATTTTAAGTAAATTTTAAGATACATTAATATGGAAAATCTTGAGGGGATTCAAACTTTGAATTACAAGGTAAAGGACATACGGCTGGCTGAGTTTGGCCGGAAAGAAATTGAAATTGCCGAAAAGGAAATGCCGGGCTTAATGGCACTTCGTGAAAAATATGGAGACCAAAAGCCTTTGAGCGGAGCTCGGATAACCGGCTCGTTGCACATGACCATCCAAACGGCTGTGCTGATAGAGACACTCAAAGTTCTGGGCGCAGATGTGCGATGGGCAAGTTGTAATATTTTCAGCACCCAGGACCATGCCGCCGCAGCTATTGCAGCTGCCGGAATACCTGTTTTTGCCTGGAAAGGTGAAACCCTTGAAGAATATTGGTGGTGTACCGATCATGCCCTTTCCTTCCCAGGTGGCAAAGGACCTCACCTGATTGTGGACGACGGAGGAGATGCTACCCTGCTTATTCACAAAGGATATCAGGCTGAAAACGATGCTTCGGTTCTGGCTGTAGTACCGTCTAACAGGGAGGAAGAAATTGTTCTGCAATTGCTGCGCGACACCCTGAAGAACGATTTTGGAAAATGGAGCCGCATGGTAGAAGAGTTGAATGGTGTTTCTGAAGAAACTACTACAGGTGTTCATCGTCTGTATCAAATGCTCGAAGCAGGCACCTTACTCATTCCGGCAATCAATGTAAACGACTCGGTTACCAAATCAAAGTTCGACAACCTGTATGGTTGCCGCGAGTCGCTTGCCGACGGTATCAAAAGGGCTACGGATGTAATGATAGCCGGAAAAGTAGTAGTTGTGTGCGGATACGGCGATGTTGGAAAAGGTTCGGCAAAAAGTATGCGCGGGTATGGTGCCAGGGTGTTGGTTACAGAAATAGATCCCATCTGTGCTTTGCAAGCTGCAATGGAAGGCTTTGAAGTAACAACCATAGAAGATGCTCTGAATGAAGCAAATATCTTTGTTACGGCAACCGGTAATCGCGATGTGATTACCATTGAGCACCTGGCCGGAATGAAAGACCAGAGCATTGTATGCAATATCGGCCATTTTGACAACGAAATACAGGTTGACAAATTGGATTCTTATCCCGGGATTAAGAAGGTAAACATTAAACCGCAGGTAGATAAGTACATTTTCCCTGATGGTAAGGAGGTTTATCTGCTTGCTGAAGGCCGCCTTGTGAATTTGGGATGCGCCACAGGTCACCCCTCGTTTGTGATGAGTACCAGTTTCACCAATCAGGTGCTGGCGCAGATAGATCTGTGGAAGACCAGGAGGCCGATTGGCGTGTATTGTTTGCCCAAATCTCTCGACGAAGAAGTTGCACGCCTGCACCTCGAAAAAATCGGAGTGAGACTTACGCAATTGACCCCCGAGCAGGCTGAATATATTGGAGTAAATCAGCAAGGACCTTATAAACCAGAGCATTATCGCTATTAATAAAATGATTTACCATCAATAGGCAGTCCGGAGAGGACAGCATTTATGTAAAGCCTTTTGATGGTGAGGGTTGGAGAAATAGGGACTTTCGTTTAAAAGCCGGGCAGCCGGCTTTTAAACTTATTACCAGCCAGTTACTCTCAGCCAGGGGTGCTGAAACGATGTGCGATACTGTTTAAGCGGAAATCGTGAGGGCCCGGAAACCACACTCCCATCAAACAACAAAAACCCCGTGTTGCAACAAACACAGCGTGCAATAGGTGTATCAACCCGAGTGATTCTGCCGCAGGGATCAAATGGATGATGCGGACATGCCCTATCGAATGCTACAAATTCATCAACACCCTTGCGAAAAATGATGATGCCGCCAAATCCGCCCGAAAATAAACCATGACCATGAATGGCGTTAAGCTCTATAAACTGTGCAGATTCAACATTGATTACAAAATCAACAAAAACCGATGGAACCGGATGTAAGGTGTCTTTCACACACGAATGCAATACAGGAATAAGAATAAGCGCAATAAAAATCAATAAAAATTTCATATTCTGTTGTTACTTCTGTGATAAGAACTATGAGCTTGCCCGGATTCTGATAAAATAGCCGGAATTTTTTTTACCCGATAAAGTTACCGATAAATTATCTAAATTTGTTTACAGAAATACACTCAGGTTGCAGTTGCTGATTTGTTTTTCGAAGGCATGAAAAGGATTGTACCGGGAATTATTGTGTTGATGCTGCTTTTTAGCGGCTGTCAGATTGCTGAGCGGGTTGTGTCGGAAGAGCGCCAAGCCAAGTGGCAGCAAGCCAGGATAGAGCGGGAGCAGGCCAGGCAATATCGCGAGGCAAAGAAAAGGCATTACAGCATGCAAAGCCAGAGTACCAAAAGAAATATGCGTCAAAACCGCCAGAAAAGCGATGAGTGGTTGCGCGAATTGCGCCGGCCCCCTTTCTTTGTCAGGTGGTTTCAACGAAACAATAATAATCGTTAATATGGAACAAATTGCTCCCATTGCTTTGCTTATTTTGTGGTTGATCGTTAGTTTTCTCAACAACAAAAAAAAGCCTGCTGCACCGCAAAAGGCAGCACCACGGGCTGAGACAACCCGTCTTCCCGGCGACTCGGAATTGAAAGATATGCTCGAAGACTTGTTTGGAGGCGATGATGACAAGCAGTCGAAAAAAATGGACCAGCCGGCAAAAAAAACTTCAAAATCAGATTATACTGAAGAAGTTGACAAATTGCCGGAGGTAGTATTTCAGCGAAGCTACGAAAACAGATCCGAATCCAAGTCTCAGAGGGAGTTGGTGGACGAACCCTACTACGAAATGAAGCAGGAAGAATCCCAACCACACACCTTTGAACATCAGTCGTATGAAACGGTTGTGGCCGAGACCCATACATATGATCAACTCCCTTCCACATTTGAATACAACGAATCTATTTTTGATACCACTCCGGTAAGCCTCGAATCCCTACAAACATCCATGCCAGAGTATAAAGATTTGTCCCAGCAAGAAGTTGTGGAGGAGGCAGAGATTGCTGATAAACAAATCCTGAAAGAATTTAACTTGAGGGATGCTGTTATCTATTCAGAAATTTTAAACCGCAGATACAGTTAAAGAAATTTGTAATATATTTGTAGGACAAAACAATCAGGACAATCAGGCTTTCTTTGGGTCATGTCCCTAAAATAAAATGTTGTCAGTGCAAATAGGCTGTCAACAATTTTTTTTTGCTTAGTTTATGTTCATTCGATGTAAAGTAATGGCTGCAACTTCCTGCCCTAATATTTTTAGCAGGCACTAAAACACAAAAATCATGCATTTGGGAAATCCCTACTGGGCATGCTTTTTAAGAAAAAGCATGTTGAGAGGTCTTATAACTCAAAACTGGAATCTAAAAATCTAAAACCTTTATACAATGAGCGCAGTGAAGTATTTCACCAAAGAAGGTCTGGAAAAGTTAAAGCTTGAGCTGGAAAAGATGAAGTCTATTGAACGGCCTGCTATTTCTATGCAGATTGCCGAAGCCAGGGAAAAGGGCGATCTTACAGAAAATGCAGAATATGATGCTGCCAAAAATGCTCAGGGAATGTTGGAATTGAAGATTTTCAAGCTTGAGGATGTCCTGAGCAATGCAAGAGTAATTGACGAAAGTCAGCTTGATGAAAATAAGGTGTCCATATTGTCAAAGGTGAAGGTCCGAAATCTGAAAACCAATACCACGGTTACTTATGTGCTTGTGCCCGAAAACGAATCCGACATTAAGCAAGGTAAAATATCGGTATCATCACCTGTAGCAAGAGGTTTGTTGGGCAAAGCCGTGGGTAATATTGCCGAAATCACTGTGCCTGCCGGAGTATTGTCATTGCAGGTGTTAGAAATTTCCCGGTAAGCAACGCCGTACGATGCGGGAGCCTGAAGTCGTTTTATAGAGTGCTTCAGGCTTTTTCTATATCTTTGAATGTACGAAATTTCTATTTTCACATGGCAAGTATTTTTTCGCGTATCGCAAATGGGGAAATGCCCTGTTATAAAGTAGCAGAAACTGATAGTTTTCTGGCATTTCTGGATATCAATCCGCTGAAAAAGGGGCATACCCTGGTTATTCCCAAGCAGGAAACCGACTATATTTTTGACATCAACGATCAGGAATATCAGCAACTGTTTCTGTTTGCAAAGAGGGTTGCAAAAGCTCTTGGAAAATGTGTGCCCTGCGAAAGGGTTGGAGTAGCAGTGATTGGGCTGGAGGTGCGCCATGCGCATATCCACCTTGTACCCATTAATTCAATTTACGACATAGATTTCAAAAAACCAAAAATGCAGTTCCAACCAGAAGAATTTCGCGAATTGGCTGAAAAAATTGGCAAAATGATAGAATCTGTTTCAGGATGACACCTTGCCGGGATTTGAGGCCACAAAGGCAGCCCAGTTGTTGTAGGAGGCTACCCCTGTGTGGTGGGCACCAGAGCTCTGAAAGTAATGGCAAACTGCTACGGCAAGCGCATCAGTGATATCTAACAAATCGGGCGAATGGTTGAGTTTGATTAAATGCTGCAGCATTGCCGCAACCTGTTCTTTGGAGGCATTTCCCTTGCCGGTAATGGATTGCTTTACCTTCCGGGGAGCATATTCAAAAACGGGAACATTCCTGTAAAGCGATGCAGCAATTGCAACACCCTGCGCTCTGCCAAGTTTAAGCATAGATTGCACATTCTTGCCAAAAAACGGACTCTCAATGGCCATTTCATCCGGTTTAAACTCTTCGATATTCCTAAGCACGGTATCGAAAATTCTTTTTAGTTTTAAATGCGGATCAGTAACCTTCTGGAGATTTAAAACATCCATTGCTACGACTTCAATGCTTTTGCCAACTATGCCGATGATTCCCAGCCCCATGTGGTTTGTGCCGGGGTCAATGCCAAATATAATTCTGTTGTAATGCAAGTTCAATGATTATTCCGATGAGAATGTTTCAAAATGTAAAACTACGCAATTTTACCCGTATGGTTTTGCAATATGTGTTACCTGCGGGTGCTGTTGGGTATCTGATTTTTGAATTTTCTGATCTGTCTCTGCAACAGTTTCGTTATTGGGCCGATGGTGTTGCAAAGCCTGCTGTTTTTCTTGGGATACTTGGGTCTGTCATTTTACTTTCCGGGGTAAATTGGGCTTTGGAGGCCGCAAAATGGAGGTTTCTATCAGCGAAGGTTGAATCTATTAGTTTTTGGCGTGCTCTGGCAGGTGTGTTGTATGCAATTGGAGTAGGATTCATTACCCCCAGGCAGGTGGGCGAGCTGGCAGGCAAGGTGGTTGTTTTGCAAAAACAAAACCAAATGAAGGGATTGGTTCTTAGTTCATCCGGCAGCTTTGTGCAATTTTGTATTACATTTTTTATGGGCCATGTAGGCCTATTTCTCGGGATGATTGTACTTGAGGCCTCCGGTGCGTCTGTTTTTTATCAGGCTGTCGTGGGCTATTCTTTTTTTGCGACTTTTCTTTCCATCTTGATAATTGTATATTACAAACGAATTGCCCAATATTTTTCAAAATGGAAGTTGCCCGAGTATGTAGTTAAAGCCATACAGACAGCCCAGTTGTTGAGCGCGCGTGATTTCCGGTTTGTGTTTGCTCTTAGTTTATTGCGCTATGTTATTTTTTTAGCCCAATTTCATTTGCTTTTGTTGATGTTGGGAGCTAGGGTATCCCCGATTGAATCTGTTGTGGTACTAAGCATTACATATCTGATTTTGCTGGGCATACCCATTTCAGGCATCCTGGATTCTGGCATAAGAGGTTCGGTAGCTCTTTTTGTTTTTCAGATTCTTGCAAACGAAAGGATAACCGCGAATGTAACATCCGAATTAACCGTTGTACCTGCCATGATTTCACTATGGGTCATCAATCTTGCATTGCCGGCATTAGCAGGTGCCTGGATTGCGTTTAATGGAAAATTTTTCTCAAAACCTGTTTCAAATCATTCATGATGCTTATAGCTGTTATTTGTTTGGGAATTTTGTATGCTGTGCTGGTGCTAATCTTTATCCTTGGGTGGCGTAATTTGCCTCTATTTTGGCCCCAAGGGGCTTCAGGCGTAGGCTTCTCCATCATTGTTCCATTCAGAAACGAAGAGAGTAACCTTAAGGAATTGATTGCCAACCTAAAAAATTTGCACTATCCTGCCAACGAATTTGAGGTGATTTTTGTAAATGACCAAAGCACCGACAATGGTGCCATGGTGGCACAAACTGCTATAGAAAAATGTTTTTATCCTGCAATGCAGTTGATTCATACACATCCACGCGAGGGTTATGCCGGAAAGAAGGAAGCATTGCAAGCAGGTATCTCAAAGGCCAGATTTGAATATATAATTACCCTTGACGCAGATTGCATTATGGGGAGCCACTGGTTGCAGACTTATGCCACCTTTATTGAAAGCAATCGGGCCGACATGATAATTGGTCCAGTTGAGATGATCTCCGACGGTACCCTGAAATCCGATTATTTTGCTTTGGAGTTTTGCAGCCTGTTGGGAGCTACAATGGGAGCTTCCGCAATGAGGATTCCAGTAATATGCAATGGTGCCAACCTGGTGTTTCGCAAAGAAACATTTGAAAGGGTTGGTGGTTTTCAGGGAAATATGCAGTATGTATCGGGCGATGATGTGTTTTTGCTTCACAAATTCAAAAAGCAAAAAGGAGTAATAATCCAGGCAATCAAAAGCCCCGGAGCATTGGTATATACAAAAACGCCTGAAACAGTAAAGCATTTCATAAGGCAACGGGTGCGATGGTCTGCAAAAGGAGTAGGCTATACCGACTTTGCTGCACGGGCAGTTGGTGGTGTAGTTGCAGCCTTCAATATTGCTATTGTTGCAAGTTTTCTGGGAGGGCTATTCTCGTTTTATCTCATTCCAATTGCTTTGGTGGCTCTTACAGCTAAGGCTATAATCGATTTTCCTCTGATATGGATGGTCGCAGAATTTCTTAGAAAAAAGCATCTTCTTTGGCTGTATCCATCTCTTTCCATTATGTATCCTTTTTATGTTACTCTTACATTGGCTTTATCCGTGTTGCCTGCAAGAAGGTGGAAATGAAATGAGGTGTTCGGGAGCAAAAAAGGGCAGGTTCCGGGTAGGTTATCCTGCAGCTCAAAATTGCCGCCCGGAATCAAATAAAAGGTTGCTAATGCGAGGCTGATCCCAAGTTAAGTTGCTTTATTTATAGAGTTTTTGGGTTTCAAATCATTGGAAAATTAAAAAGTTTTTTTTAAAAAAGATATAATCATAGGTATATTCAATAGTTTTTTATATTGAAAAAAACTTTTAATTTGTAAAATCAAAAAGTTCAATAGGAGATTTCCTGTCAAACTTTATGGAACCCAGATGCGCGGCAGCCAGTGCTGCTTGTGCTGTAAGGCTCTTCGAAACATGAGGGCACATCTGATTGGTCGGTAGGGAGATTATAACAGTACATGAGTGAAACCAATATTGGCTGAGGGTAGTGGGAAGTTCCGGTGCATCCCCATGATATGCCAGCCATAATATATATAGAGCTAAATGAAAAAATATCAGATAAATGGTGAGGCAAGAGTAAGATCTTCCTTGCAGAAAGTTGTTTGGGTGTTGGATGACGACCCGCTCATTCTAAAGGTTGTTGAGCACATCCTGACCAAAATGGGATATACCATTCGTACTTTTCATACAGTGGAATCTTTTTTGGATGCATATTTTGCTCAGCCCACCGAACCAACCCTTTTATTAGTTGATTATTTATTGGGCGATACTACCGGCTTGCAGGTAATATTGGATTTGAAGGGGAAAGGTTATTATCCCGATTTTGTGGCTATGACAGGTTTTGGCCATGAAAAAATTGCCGTATCATTTATGAAGGCCGGTGCCCTGGATTATGTGATCAAGGGTAAAGGCTTTAATGAATATTTACCCCTTGCAATTCAGTCTGCATTTGACCATATTGAGTTGAACAACAAATTGCGAGAGGCATCTGAATCGCTAAAGAAGAGCTACCTGAAGCAGAAACAGCTCAACAGAAAAATTCGGGCAAAGAATTTGGAACTTGCCGCCGAAAAGGGGAAGGTGGAGAAACTTTTGAGAAACATGTTGCCGGAAAAGATTGCCCTGGAGTTGCTAAACAAAGGTGTTGCAAAGGCGCGCTATTTCCCCTGTGTTACGGTGCTGTTTGCCGATGTGGAGAATTTTTCCGCCACAGCGTCCAGGTTTTCTCCCATTGAGCTTGTGGAACGACTCGACACCTACTTTAGTATTTTTGAGGTCATTACAAGAAACCTCAAATTAGAAAAAATAAAAACTATTGGCGATTGTTATATGTGTGCCGGGGGAATACCTGAAGCGGACACTCTCAGCCCAGCCAGGGTTGTATTGGCGGGTTTGCTTATACAACAGGCATCAGCCAAGCAAGAAGAATCCTCCAGAGCTGCCGGACGCAACTTTTTCAGATGGCGCATTGGGATTCATACCGGAGAAGTGGTGGCAGGTGTTCTGGGTAAGGAAAAATATAGTTATGATATTTGGGGTGATGCAGCCAACAAGGCCCATTGGATGGAGCAATCAAGCTCAGAGGGTAAGGTAAATATCTCGAAGGAATGTTTCGACAATGTGTCAGAATTTTTTGAATGCACCTTACAAGAACCTCAGCAATGCCACAAGTTAAATTGTTACCCTATGTATTTTGTAAACAAATTGAAACCCAAATACTCAGCCGATGCCAATGGGTTTTTGCCAAATCGCCTGTTTTATGAAGCAACCGGCCTCTTTGATGAACAATTGCCCGGTGTAGATTATCCGATAATTAATTTAGATTAATCGCGCTTATTGTCTATTTTTGCAATAATAATCAGATCCAAATTTCTGAACGATATGGTGAAAGAGAGTGCAAATAAGCTCAGCAGGAGAAACCATATTGCTATCGTTGAGGACGATTCCTCTCTGAACTCTTTAATAAAAAGGATGTTTGAGGCGGAAGGCTATATCTGCGAGGGCTTTGGTTCAGGTTCCGAACTGATGCTATGGCTCAACACTGGCAATGCCCCGGAGACATTGGTACTGCTCGATTATTATCTGCCGGATTGCAATGGAATTGAGTTGGTTCAGAAAATTTCTGAATCAGGGCTGAATGTGCATTTTATCATTTTTACTGGAAAAGGAGATGAGCGGGTAGCCGTTGAAATGATGAAGAAGGGCGCACTTGACTACATTGTAAAAGACGGCAGCTTCCTGAATCTGATTCTTCCTGTGGTAAAACATGCAATCGAGCGTCTGCAAACAGAAGATATGTTGAAGGAATCCCAACAGGCCTTAAAACTTCGCGAAAAAAAATATCGAAGTATTTTCGAGAATATTCAAGATGTTTACTTCGAAATAGACCAGGATGGAACTACTCTGGAGGTTTCGCCCTCTATGGAGAGTATTTTCCAGTACTCCAGAGAGTACATGATTGGCCGAAAAATGTTTATGGACCCCGAAAATGTAACAAAAATCGTGGATAAGCTCAATCTCACAGGGCAAGTGTCGGATATGGAGATGCTACTCACGCGTAAAGACCAGCAAAAACTGTTTTGTTCCATTAGTTGTAAGTTTTCAAAGGATGAAAACGGAGTAAAGCCAACTATCATAGGCATGGTGCGTAGTATCCACGAGAGGCGGGTAGCAGAGATATCTCTGAAAAAACAGGAAGAAAATTTCCGAATCCTTGCAGAGCATACCAGTATTTTCATAACACGCCACAAATGGGATGGAACTTATTTGTACGCTTCGCCCGCATGTAAGGCTATCATTGGGATAAGGCCTGAGGAGTTGATGGGAAAATCCATATACCAGTTTGTTTTTAATGGCGATCTTGATGCACTTCGGCAAATTCACTCCCAAATTATTGAGCAGACCGGAAATAATTTAGTGGCTACTTATAGGATGCAAAAATTTGATGGCTCCTTGATTTGGATTGAGTCGTCGTGGCATAGTGTGCAAAATATTCAAACAGGCATAGTCGAGGAGTTGATTTGCATCAGTAAGGATGTAACTCAGGCATTGCATGCCAAGCAACTGGAAAAGGAAATGGAAATCGAGCGAAAGGCAAACAAGACCAAATCTGAGTTTCTTGCCAACATTAGCCATGAAATCCGCAATCCGCTCAGTGCAATAATCGGGATGGCGAAAACACTTCAGAAAACCCGCCTGAATAAAGCCCAGCAGTCATTTACAACCTCGCTGGTAGCTGCCTCCGAAAATCTATTGCATATTTTAAACGAGATTCTGGATTTCTCAAAAATTGAATCCGGCAAAATAGACCTAACCTATAGTGAGTTCTCTATTCGAGAAGTGCTCTCTGAGGCGATAGAGCTATACAGATATCAGGCTGAAAACAAAGGAGTAAAACTGATTTTTGAAGTAAACAATACTGTACCAAAGCTCTTTTTCTTCGACAAACAGAAGCTGAGTCAGATTATTGGAAATTTGCTCAGTAATGCCATAAAATTTACCAACCAAGGGATGGTGAAGCTTTCGGTAAATCTGGTAAAGGATGTTCAGTTTGGAAAAAACATTGAGTTTGTGCTTAATGACACCGGTGTTGGAGTTGCACAAGAACAAATTCCTCTGATTTTTGAGCCTTTCCGGCAAGCCGACAATTCCAGAAGCAAAGAATTTCAGGGAAGCGGCTTAGGATTAAGCATAGTTAAAAAACTAGTGAGTGCACTTCAGGGCACTTTGCAATTCGAAAGTGTGGTAGGAGAGGGGAGTAAGGTATCGGTCATTTTCCCGTTTGTTGGCTCTCCGGATTTGAATGGTGACAACAAAAAAATTGCAGTTGGCCGTAACGCTAATGAAAAGTCGTTGCCATTAAAAGTATTGATTGCTGAAGACGATGCAATAAACCAGATGTATTTGGCAGGCTTTCTCAGGGCGCAAGGATGGAAAGTGGAAGTTGCGAGCAATGGGTTGATTGCAATTGAAAAATTTATGGAGAGCAGGTTCGATCTGATTCTTATGGACGGGCAAATGCCCAAAATGGATGGGTTTGAAGCCACGCGCCGTATCAGGGAAATGGAGAAATCTACCGGAACTCGTACACCCATTTTGGCAATTACCGGATATGCGATACCCGGCGAACGCGACCGGTTTATTAACGCAGGCATGGATGACTACATAACCAAGCCGATTAACGAGACAAAACTTTTGGAGATAATTCATAAATGGGTTTAAGCCCCATTGCAGTGATGTTTTCCCTTGCAAAAAGCTTGTATGGATTGCGACAATAGGGGTAATCCTAAAAAGGAGTATCCAGAATCTCATATTCAAAAAAACAAGTTCGGCAAGTCAATGGCATGGCTTCTGCTGACTTATCAGAATAAAAAAACCGGATTACTCCGGTTTTTTAGTATCGCCGCCGTATGTATTTCACCGGCAATTATTTGAGCGCCTTTTTGGCATTTCTGGTTAATCCAGGATTGCCTGTACTCCCGGAAGTATTTTACCTTCCATGTACTCCAGGAGTGCACCACCACCTGTACTCACATAGCTCACGCGTCCGGCATACCCAAATTGGTTGATTGCCGCCACTGAATCTCCTCCTCCAACGAGAGTGAATCCGCCGTTTTCAGAGGTTTTCACCAGAGCTTCAGCAACTTCTTTGGTTCCCTTCGCGAAGTTTTCCATCTCAAACACACCCATGGGGCCATTCCACAAAACAGTTTTGGATTTTTCAATTACCTTTCTAAAAGCAGAGGCACTTTTAGGGCCTATATCCAAACCCAACCATCCTTCGGGTATTGCATTTGCCGGGCATTCCATTTGCTCTGCGTCATTTGCAAATGCGTTGGCTGCAATTGCATCATTTGCCAAATGCAAGGTTACTCCCAATTCTTTCGCTTTGTTCATAATTTCAATGGCATGGCCAAGAAAATCCTCCTCCACCAAGCTATTGCCAATCTGGCCGCCTTGGGCCTTTATGAAGGTAAACATCATGCCCCCTCCAATAATCAAATCGTCAACCTTATCGAGAAGGTTTTCGAGAATCTCTATTTTGCTGCTCACCTTGGCGCCTCCAATGACCGCAGCATAGGGCCTGCTAACATCTTTCAGCACTTTGTCGATACTCGAAAGCTCCTCCTCCATCAAATATCCAAAAGTTTTGGCATTGGGAAAGAATTTCGCGATTATGGTGGTGGATGCATGTGCGCGGTGGGCTGTTCCGAAGGCATCATTTACATACACATCGGCCAGTTGGGCTAATTTTTCAGCAAATTCTTCGTTGCCTTTTTCCTCCTGCTTATAAAACCTCAAATTCTCGAGCAAAAGCACCTCGCCTGGTTTCAAGCCGGCTGCAAGCTCGCGGGCTGACTCACCAATACAGTCATCGGCAAATTTTACTTCTAAGCCCAAAAGCTGACCTAAGTGATTCTTTATGTGGCGTAACGAATATTTATCTTCCGGTCCATCTTTGGGCCTTCCTAAATGCGACATAACGATTACCGATCCGCCGTCATTCAGAATTTTTTTAATGGAAGGGATTGCTGCCCTGATTCTGGAATCGTCGGTAATCTGGAGCTCCTTGTTGAGCGGAACATTGAAATCTACGCGCATGATGGCCCGCTTGCCATTGAAATGAATTCCATTTAATGTCTTCATTCTTCCGATTGTTTAATTTTAAATATGTTATTTATTCAGGTCTTGCCGCAAAATTTGCAAGCTCAACCAATAATTCTTTGTACTTTCGCTAATTGAACATCACCTGCTAAGGGGTTGAAAAGCTCCGCAAAATTACGGTTTTTGAACGCAGGTTTTACCTTTTCTGTCTGACTTATGAGTTTAAATTCTTTGAATTTAGTATCCAAATTGCCTCTTGTTGGAACCTCGGTGTTTGCTGTTATGACCCAGCTTGCCCGCGAGCATAATGCCATCAATTTATCTCAGGGTTTTCCTGATTTCCCCGTTTCGGAGGAGTTGATTGGGTTAATCCATGAGCACATGCGCAAGGGTCATAACCAATACGCACCTATGCCCGGATTGCCATTGCTTCGAGAGAGGATTGCCCAAAAGACCGAGTTGCTGTACGGTGCAAAATACAGCCCGGAGACGGAGATCACCGTTACTGCGGGTGCTACCCAGGCACTGTTTACGGCAATCAGTGCATTTATTCGCAAGGACGATGAAGTTGTTGTTTTTGAGCCGGCCTACGACAGCTATAGCCCTGCTATCAGGCTCAATGGCGGAATACCGAGAGTTTCCAGGCTGCAAGCACCTGATTTTTCCATCAACTGGCAAGAAGTGGAAAAACTTCTCAGTTCCAGTACCCGAATGATTATTATCAATAGCCCTCACAACCCTACCGGAGCTATTCTGAAAGCTTCTGACCTTGAAATGCTTGCTAAACTTACAAGGGATTCTGAAATCCTGATTCTCAGCGATGAGGTTTACGAGCATATAGTATTTGACGGGCAGCAACATGAAAGCGTTTGCAGGCATGCCGAGTTGTCCAGGCGCGCTCTGGTAACCTGCTCTTTTGGCAAAACATTTCATGCCACAGGATGGAAAACCGGGTATTGTGTTGCTCCCGATTACCTCATGAAAGAGCTCAGAAAGGTGCACCAGTTTGTTGTGTTTTGTACCAATACCCCATTGCAGCATGCTTTAGCCGATTTTCTCGAAGATCCAAAACATTACCAGGGTCTTGAAACATTTTTTGAAGAGAAGCGCAATTTCTTTATCAATGCATTGCAGGGGTCAAGGTTTGGTATCAGACCTGCACAGGGCACCTATTTTCAAATGCTCGATTACAGTGCAATTTCGGATGAAGAAGAGATGGATTTTGCCCGCCGTCTTACCATAGATTTTAAAGTAGCCAGTGTGCCTACTTCTTCGTTCTATAGCCAACCCGTAAACAACCATTTGTTGCGGTTTTGTTTTGCCAAGTCTGAGGAAACACTCGAAAATGCAGCACGAATTTTATGCAAGATTTAAGAATTACCATTATCCAGTCCCAACTGGTATGGGAGAATTCGGAGTTGAATCTGGAGAATTTTTCGGCCAGGATTGAATCACTCACAGACGAAACCGATCTGATTGTGCTGCCGGAAATGTTTTCCAGCGGCTTTTCCATGAATCCGCAACTTATAGCCCAATCCATGGATGGCCAGGCTGTAGCCTGGTTGAAAGCCACAGCACTCAATAAAAATTGTATTGTTTGCGGAAGCCTTGCAATCGTCGAAGATGGCAGGTATTACAATCGTTTCATCTGGGCATCGCCCGATGGTTCACTGCTTCACTACGATAAAAAGCACTTGTTTACCTTCGCAGGCGAACACCTACACTACACAGCAGGTGCCTCACGACAGGTTTTTGAACTTAACGGATGGAAAGTCAGCCCTCTGATTTGCTACGATTTGCGATTTCCAGTGTGGAGCCGCAACAGGTACTCTAAAGAGAACGGTTATGAATACGATTGCCTGTTATATGTGGCAAACTGGCCCGAAGCCCGCAGCCATGCATGGCGCATTTTGCTCATGGCCAGGGCTATCGAAAACCAGTCGTTTGTTGTGGGTGTCAACAGGGTGGGTACCGACGGTAACCAAATCGCCTATTCGGGCGATTCAGCAGTGCTTGATCCACTGGGGGAAAACCTGAGCAGCCTTATGCCTTTTTCTGAAGGCATGCAAACCATTGTGCTTTCACGCGGCCAAATAGACAGCTACAGGGAAAAATTTAACCAACGCGCCGATTGGGAAAATTTCTCCTTTGCCCATGCCTTCCGGGCAGAATAATGGCGTCCTGAAACCGAATTCCCCTCAGCTTAGCTCAAGTGATACACGCGCCGGTACAGCGTTTTTACAAAACCTTGTATGGTTTCCAATTCAAGATTGGGTCTATTGACCATGAGCAATAGTTCTGCGTTCGGATTATTGCGATCCTGCAAGGGATTGCTGTATGGAACCGGAATTACATGAAACCCATTGCGTTCATAAAACCGAAGCCTTCTAAGGCTCAGCTCATCATTGGGCTTTTCAATTTCAAGCAACAATGGTGTTTTTTGTTCGCTTGTGATTAGGGAAAGAACCTCTCTGCCCATTCCCTTGCATCGGAAGCTGGGAATGGTAGCAATATGTTCCAGATAGGAAAAATCCGGGAATCGCCACAATGTTAAAAAACCGGCTACAGTGTTTTCAATTTTTATCTGATAAATGCTGCAATCCTTTTCAGTATCTAATTGCAGCATAAGGCCTTCGAAACTGTCTCTTTGTCCGGCCGGAAAGGAGGAAATGTAAAGTTCTTTTATTTGGTACAGTTCCTCCAGCGTTTGAATTTGTTGGAGTACCAGTGTCATAATTTCGTTTTTTTAATTGAATCATTTCTCTTGAATGCTTTAAATATTTAAAACAGGTATATGTAGTTCAATATGCCTACATTGTAAGCCCTCCGAATACTTTTGATTTGGAATTACACAGCAGCACGAGCAACAGGAAAACTCTTCAAGAAGCATTTGTAGCGATCCATTGCATCAGGTGGATTTGTGTTACAAATCCCTTGGTCATTTGGAGCGTCCGGTCCTTTAGGCCGGATAGGCTACGCCAATTTGACGGAGTTGAGGCAAGTGGGGCACAAATTTCCAGCACACAGCATTCTAAGATTTACCTCAAAGGACAAAATCCATAGCTCTGGTTGCATTGTTTAATGCCAATTGGAAAAGAGGGGGGCTTAGTTGGAGCAAAGTGCGGGCATCACATCGGGATCGTCCCGTTGGCCGTACACTGCATAATGAATTTGAGAAATAAACTGACTTACTTGACTTTTTGAAAGTGTATTTTTATTGCTCATAAGATGCATCTCCGTGCCTACATGAATACCATCATAGGATGGTTGGACATAGGAAATGTCGAGCAACTGAAAACCGTTTCGAGTATAAAAACTGATTCTGCGGCGGCTATCCTCGTCCATGGGGGGTTCCACTTCCAGAATGATTGGCTTTGTGTATGCTTTTGTTATATGGTGCAATACATTCTGGCCAAGTTTTTGCCCGCGATACCGGGTATCAATAGCCATGTGCTCTACAAAGCCAAAGGTTTCGAAGTCCCACTGTATGAAAAAACCAACCACGGTGTCGGGTGTAGAAATTACATTCACAGCACAATCCTCCATGCCTTCTACCTGTTGTCGGAAGCCTTCAATAGTGCGGCGTTCGTGGGCAGGGAAAGCAGAAAGGTATAAATCTTTGATGGGCTCCAACTCATCGGCGGAGCCGATTTTGCGAAAAGTTAACTCCATATTATTGAATGTGTTCGTTATACCTCGATAGCGTCAGGCTCTATCCTTAGGTTTTCCATAATGAAGATCTGCCGTTCGGGGGTATTTTTGCCCATATAAAAGGCAAGCATTTCGGCAATGCCCAGGTCTTTTTTGAAAATCACAGGATCCAGCCTTATGTTTTTTCCAATGAAATGGCCGAACTCATCAGGCGAAATCTCGCCCAATCCTTTAAAACGGGTTATTTCTGGCTTGGTGCCCAATTCTGAAATTGCATCCTGCTTTTCTTTCTCCGAATAACAGTATATGGTTTTTTGCTTGTTTCTTACCCTGAAGAGTGGTGTTTGCAAGATAAACAAATGACCGTTGCGCACCAGATCCGGGAAAAATTGAAGAAAAAAAGTAAGCAACAGCAACCGGATGTGCATTCCATCTACATCAGCGTCGGTAGCTATCACCACATTGTTGTATCTAAGGTCTTCGATGCTCTCTTCAATGTTGAGGGCTGCCTGCAGCAAATTGAACTCTTCGTTTTCGTAAACAATCTTCTTGGTCAGTCCATAACAATTCAGGGGTTTCCCTTTCAGGCTGAAAACTGCCTGGGTATTCACATCCCGGGCCTTGGTGATAGAACCGCTTGCCGAATCGCCCTCGGTGATAAACAGCGTGCTGTTGAGCCTCAGGGGGTTGTTGTCGTTGTAGTGAACCCTGCAATCGCGCAATTTTTTGTTGTGCAGACTGGCTTTTTTCACCCGCTCACGGGCAAGTTTTTTGATGCTCGCCATATCCTTCCGCTCTCGCTCCGACTGCATAATCTTTCTCAGCATCGCCTCGGCAGTTTCGGGGTTCATGTGCAGGAAATTGTCGAGCCTGCGCTTTACAACCTCTGTTACATAGTTGCGTATCGAAGGGCCGTTGGGCTCCATGTTCAGCGATCCTAATTTGGTCTTGGTCTGGGATTCGAAAACAGGCTCCTGAACCTTGATACTTATGGCTACAATAAGTGAAGTTTTGATGTCGTTTGCATCAAAATCTTTCTTGTAAAACTCACGGATGGTTTTTGTAAGTGCTTCCCGGAATGCTGCCTGATGGGTTCCTCCCTGGGTAGTGTGCTGCCCGTTCACAAATGAAAAGTACTCCTCGCTGTATTGGGTTTCGCTGTGTGTGAATGCAAATTCCAGGTCCTCGTCCTGAATATAAACTATCGGATAACAGATTGCAGAGTCTATGTTGCGTGTGAGCAAATCATGCAGGCCGTTTTGTGATTGGAATTTCCGACCATTGAAAAATATGGTCAGTCCCCGGTTGAGATATACATAATTCCACAGCAGTTTCTCAATGTAATCGTCAATGAACCTATAGCTTCCAAATACCTGACTGTCGGGAATGAAGGTTACCTTAGTGCCACTGCGCTCTGTGGATTCGGTTTCCGGGCTTTCAGACACCAACAATCCGCATTGAAAATCGGCAATTTTCGATTTCCCTTCACGCACAGATTGTATCTGGAATGAGCTCGACAGCGCGTTTACGGCCTTGGTACCCACCCCGTTGAGGCCTACTGTTTTCTTAAATACCTTGCTGTCGTATTTTGCTCCTGTGTTGATTTTCGAAACCACATCCACTACTTTGCCTAGAGGAACACCCCGTCCGAAATCCTGAACGCTCACTGTATTCCCCTCAATGCGCAGCTCAATGGATTTGCCAAAACCCATGATAAACTCATCAATTGCATTGTCTAGCACCTCCTTGATAAGCACATACACACCATCATCATGGGAAGCTCCATCGCCCAGTTTGCCAATGTACATGCCAGGCCTCATCCGGATGTGTTCTTTCCAATCGAGGGTGCGAATCGAGTCTTCGGAATACTTTTCTACTGACATAATGGATGTGAAATCGGTTTGCAAAGATACGGCAAAGGCTGATGAAAGAAAAGTTTTGCCTGTTGAAAGTTGGCGGTTTTATGGGTATAGGTAATGTTAAGCGGCAGAATGGCTGAAAATCATTTTGTACATATCAGAGCACCTGCATAGGGTTTTCTGTGGTAAGCCCATGTATCATTGGGCAAACAATCAATTGTACCTCACCGTAATAGCCCTGATTATTTTCGTATGGGCTTGCCTCGTTTTTTAGGCACACCGTACCCAAAAAGATTTTTGTCTTTTATATAAGACGACACAAACTTTGGGGTCATTTTTTCCCAGGTTGGGTCGTTTTCTTTTATTTTGCGCAGCACAACATGCGAGAAATATGGGAGCACTTCGCGGCGATATTCAGTGATGCCGGTGAGAAAATTGGCTGCTTTCAGATGAAGATACAAATGCTCAATTTCAGGATTTACGGAGATATTATCCACTGTAAGCACCTCGTCGTTTTCATTTTCGCAGCTTGGGTAAATGTATAGCTTCAGATTGTCAATAAACAGTTTGCCGAATGCTTCCAAAACCCCTCCTCGCAAATGGCCATAGTATTTGGGATTTAACAAATTCTGAAAAGTATGCGCTCCCATTACCATTCGAATGCTTCCCAACCTGAATCGCCTGAACCACTCGGCAAGTTTATAAAACTCCCTGAAATTTGAAATCATTACATTTTGCCCCATTCCGCATAGGATATCAACCCTATCCAGAAAGTCTCGCTCGTCAAAATCTCCACCTCCCATCAGGTTGTTCATGGTGATTTCGCAGAGCACCTCTGTGTTTTTCTTATCGAATCCTACCTCTTTTTTGAAGCAAGAGAAGCCCATCTTTAGCATATCAAAACCCACATAGGTAATTGGCCTGAAACTCCCCCTCATTACCATTACATTTTTTTTGTACAGCAACTCGGCAGGCTGTTGCACCTTGCCATTCCTGTCGAACATGGTTGCATTGGTCATTCCGTTTTTCACTAATTGCACAGCAAGCAGGCGGTTGTCAACATGCTCAAATGCCGGGCCGCTCATGCGGATCATATCTATTTCCACGCGGTCGTCAGAAATGGACTCGATGAGCGAGGAGAGGAAATGATTGGGATAGTGGTAGTTGTAGTAGCAGGCATAAATGAGATTGACACCGAGTATGCCTATGGTTTGTTGCTGGAGCAGGCTGTCGTTTTCCAACAGGCGCACATGGAGAATCACATCACTTGCCTCCTCTCCGGGATTCAATTGAAACCGAACTCCCAACCAGCCGTGGGGGTCATTGTCTTTTTTGAAACTGAGAGTAGTAACGGTATTGGCAAAAGCAAAAAATCTGGTGTTTTCTCCCCGTTTTACTGCTAAGATGTCCTTTAAGCTCTTGTATTCGATGTCGAGCATCTGAATGAGTCGCTGCTCCGAAACATACCTTCCTCCGGGGCATTTCCCATATATGGAATTGCTAAACTGCATATCGTAGGCCGACATGGTGCGTGCTACCGTGCCCGAAGCCCCACCCGAACGAAAGAAACACCGTGCCACCTCCTGGCCTGCCCCGATTTCGGCGAATGACCCAAAAATACTGTCGTCGAGATTGATAAACAAGGCTTTGCGGGTAGGGTCGAGCACTTCGCGTGCGATTCTCGATTGTGGCATGATTGTATCCTTTAATATTCCATCACGCCAAATTTAGCAGATTTAAACAGTATTTCTTTGTAATGCCGAAACAATTTTGCTTTGCTAAAGCCCGCTTTCTTATAGTTGCTGCAAATTGGCCGGAAAGTATAAATTATGAATATATTTGCTGAGAGTGCAATAGGCGCATTTTGTGCCCCAAATGATTTAAGTTCAATATGAAGAAAAGAATTCTGGTAACAGGAGGAGCAGGTTTTTTAGGTTCACATCTTTGCGAGCTATTGCTCAATCAGGGCCACGAGGTTTATTGTCTGGACAATTACTTTACCGGCAAAAAGGAAAATATCGTACACTTGCTGCAAAATCCTTATTTCGAAGTAGTACGGCACGATGTTACAGTTCCGTATTTTATAGAAGCCGATGAGATATACAACCTTGCATGTCCGGCTTCACCGGTGCATTATCAGTACAATGGAATTAAGACAATCAAAACCTCGGTGATGGGCGCTATCAATATGCTTGGGCTTGCCAAGCGACTCAATGCCCGGGTACTTCAGGCATCTACCAGCGAAGTGTATGGCGACCCCGAGGTGCACCCTCAGCCCGAAAGCTATTGGGGAAATGTGAATCCCATTGGTCCGCGCGCATGCTACGATGAAGGCAAGCGATGTGCTGAGGCTTTGTTTGTGAATTATCACCGCCAAAATAAGGTTAATATCAAAATTGCCCGCATTTTCAATACTTATGGTCCCCGTATGCATCCAAACGATGGCAGGGTAGTCTCAAACTTTGTAGTCCAAGCTGTGAAAGGCGAGGATATTACTATTTTTGGTAATGGATTGCAATCCCGTAGCTTTTGCTTTGTGGATGACCTGGTGCGTGCCCTCGTATTGCTGATGGCAACCCCAACTGATTTTACAGGACCGGTAAATCTGGGAAACCCCAACGAATTCACTATGATTCAACTGGCAGAAATGGTGCTGCAGCTCACCGGGTCCAAATCCAAAATTGTATTTATGCCATTGCCCCAGGACGACCCAATGCAGCGACAACCCGACATCACCCTTGCCAAAGCTACGCTGGGATGGGAACCGCAAGTGCAATTGGAAGAAGGTTTGATGCGAACCATTGCATATTTTAAGTCCGTGATATAACGCGAAAGGATTGTTTATGAATATTTTGATTACGGGCAGCAACGGCCAGCTTGGCAACGAATTCAGAGACCTTGAAGCCCATTTTTCCAAATACAAGTTTTCATTTACTGATATGGATGAGCTTGATATTCGTGATGGCGCAAATGTAGTTCAGTACCTGAAGACACATAAAATTGAAGTTTTGATAAACTGCGCCGCCTACACTCAGGTGGATAAGGCCGAAGAGGAAAAACCCCTCGCTATGCAGATGAATTCCATCGGAGCCAAGGTGTTGGCCGAGTCTTGTGCGCAAACCGACACGCTTCTGGTGCATATTTCTACCGACTATGTTTTTGACGGGAAAGGATTCAAGCCATATACAGAGTCAGAAAATACCTGTCCGAAAACTATTTACGGGAAAACAAAGCTCGATGGGGAGGTAGAAATCATATTCAATGCAAAACGGGCAATAATCATTCGCACATCCTGGCTTTATTCTGCATACGGGCACAATTTTGTAAAAACTATTCTGTCCAAATGCCAGACAGATAGCGAGCTGAAGGTGGTGTTTGATCAGGTGGGCACCCCAACCTACGCCCGCGACCTGGCAAAGGCCATTCTTCAAATACTTCCGGAGGTGCCTGCCAGAGTGCGGGGTGAGATTTACAATTACAGCAATGAGGGTGTTGCAAGCTGGTACGATTTTGCCAAAGCAATTGTGGATATCAAGGGATTGAAATGTAAAGTAACACCCGTAATGTCAGGTGAGTTTAAGCAAAATGCACAGCGCCCAAATTTCAGCGTATTGAGCAAGACAAAGATTAAAAAAGAATTTGGGATTCAAATTCCATACTGGCGCGACAGCCTTGCAGAGTGCCTTGCAAAATTGTAAGGGTTTATTTTGCCTCCTAAAGCCTCTGTTTTGCTTGCGGCTTGAGTAGCAATACCGTTCCCACACATTTTATTAGCGCTCCATGATGAAAAACAAATTGACATTGGGGTTTTATCCTACGCCCTTGCACAAACTGGAGAACTTATCCGCGTTCTACAATCCATTGGAGTTGTTTGTGAAGCGAGACGATCAGACAGGACTTGCATCGGGGGGCAACAAAACCCGCAAACTGGAATACCTTATGGCAGATGCTATCGGCAAAGGCTGCACCAGCATCATAACTATCGGGGCACAGCAATCCAACCATTGCAGGCAAACTGCAGCCGCTTGTGCAGTTTATGGTTTAGACTGCCATTTGGTGTTTCGGGGTGAGGAACCAGCAGAATTTACCGGAAACCTTTTGTTGTGCAAAATGCTTGGAGCAAAACTGTATTTTGCCGGCATGCAAAACCCTGATAATTATGCGGAAACCTTAGCTCAGGATTTGGACAAAAATGGGGTGGAGACTTATCTGATTCCGGTTGGTGGCTCAAACATTGTTGGGATGTTGGGCTATATGGATGCAGTGCAGGAGCTGATGATGCAGCAACAGGTGTTGAAAATTCAATTCGATTATATCTTCTTTGCTTCATGTTCGGGCGGCACACAGGCCGGTCTGATGGTGGGCCAGAGGATGTATGACCTTAAAGCTAAGCTGATGCCTGTGAGTATCAAAAAGGCTGAATCTGGCAATCCTCCCATTGAAGAAATAGCCCTGAACCTTTGTAATGAGTTTGTTTCGCATCAGAGTCAAATGAAACCTTTTTGCCCCGCCGATGCAGAGGTGGTGAAGGGTTACGATACGCCCGGATATGGTGTAGTAACCGGGAATGAGAAGAAGGCATTACACAAATTAGCTACCGGCGAAGGTATTCTGCTTGACCCGGTTTACACGGCAAGGGCGTTTATTGCAATGATTGATTTCATTGAAAACGGTTTAATCAGCAAGGATTCACAGGTGCTGTTCTGGCACACCGGGGGATTGCCTGCAAATTTCCATTACGGCAACCAGTTGTATTAATCCGAAGCGTTTTTAGATTTAAATGAACTTACATTTGCATCTGGGTTGTTTTTCGTAGCCATGGTGATCTTTCAGGGGGGCGTTTCATTAAAATCGTCATTCTTGGAATGTTGTTTGCAAGTGCAACGAAACATACTGCCCGAAAAATATTTCGCATAGACAGCTATAAATCGAATTTGTAAAGTATATTTGCAAATATATTACAAATACAAAGACTAAAATGGTACTGGAGATTCGAATTAGTAACTTTTTCTCCATAAAGGATGAAGTTGTTTTAGACTTCCGAGCAGCCAATATAAAATCTGCGAATGCAAAAGCATTGAAAAATAATATTTTCGATGAGAATAAATCGGAAATATTGAAAACACTGATTATTTATGGTGCCAATGCATCGGGAAAAAGTAATATTATAAAAGCAATTCGCTTTTGTAATGCTATGGTTTTTGAGTCTCATAATAATAATGAGAATACGATATATAATTTTACACCTTTTAAGTTTGAGAATTATGGTAATAAGCCAAGTATGTACCTTATCAGGTTTATTTTGAATGACATAGAATTTGAATACTCTTTTTCATTGTCTCGTACTGCAATAATTACCGAAAATTTATATTACTATCCTAAAGGTCGCATCAAGGAGATATTTACTCGTGACGAACGGCGAGGAAAAACTAAGAAAGGAAAATATACATTTACAGATGTTATAAAAAGACCATTTGATGTGGCCGAAAACACTTCCAATAAGACCTTATACATTTCCAGGGCAAGTCAAATGGACAGAGATTTGGCTAAAGAGGTATTTAATTATTTCAATAAAACCTTCATTTTGAATTATGTTGGATTTGGGATTTCGGCCATTGAGAACATTACTAATCATAACAAACAACAATTAATTGATGCCCTTAAAATAGCCGATAGCGATATTGAAGATGTAAAAATAAAAGTACTCAAAAAATCTGGCAAAAACATCCATGCAGATTTAACTAGTATGACATTAAAAGTTGAAGATGTAGTACAAGACCATTTGCAAATAAAAACTACCCATAAGACCAATCCCGGCGTAACATTTGATTTTCTTACAGAGGAGTCTCAAGGTACAATAAAATTATTCTTTATAATGCTTACTCTTTTAGATGTTATCAAGAACAATAAGGTGTTGCTGATTGATGAGATAGAAGATAGTTTGCATCCAAAGATTATCGAATACATTTTCAATTTATTTAGAGCAGGAAATAAAGCTCAGTTACTATGCACAACTCATAACACTCAATTTCTAGACCTTAAAAAATTCCGAAAAGACCAGATTTATTTTGTTAATAAAGGTATAAGTGGTTCATCTGACTTATACTCGTTATATGATTATAGCGATTTCAGAGACACCATGGATTTGGAAAAAGCCTATATGCAAGGGCGTTTCGATGCAATTCCAATAGTAAATGATTCATACGAACGGCTTAAAACCCTATTGGATGAAAAGTAAGCGTCAAGCATCGAAAGGGAAAAAATAAATCCTCACTTTTGGGTTTTTTGTGAAGGAGAAACAGAAGAAGCATATGTCAGGTTTTTGCGCTCCGAATATAGACTGCCTGTAGAAATAATTTCCAAAGTTGCCGGTTCAGGTATTGATAAACGCTTTATTAACTCTTACAAAAAAGGTAAACCCATTCATGAAAAGGACAAGGATTTTTTGATATACGATGCAGATGTGCCTGAGCTAATAGGAAAGCTTAAGAAGATTGACAAAACAACACTAATTGCTTCAAATCCAACAGTTGAATTATGGTTTTTACTACATTACAAAAATCAAACAGCATCACTAACAGGAGCGGATTGTAATAGAGAATTGAGCAATAGGAATAGAAGCAATTATAAAAAAGGGGAAATTGACGATCTTTTAAAAGTCAAATTAAAGGGAAAGTGTACTGACGCATGCAATCGAGCAAAAAAACTCGAATTATTTAGAAATCCATCAACAAATTTCTATGTTTTTATTGAAACCCTTGAAGAAGTAAAAAAAGAAAAATTTTAACCCACATTGCAGCTAAAAACCCCATTTTAGTTAAATTTCGACTAATATCGGCTTTTTTCAAGTTATTTTCATGATGGTAAATTGTTAACCTACTGATAATCAAATACAGGATTTTTCAGGGTTCAAAAAAAGCCAATTGTGTGGACTTCCAAACATTTGGATATTAGCTGATTAAACCTGACCTTTGGTGCATGTTCATCAAGACAATTCGTAAATATTGCCTCACAGAAAAAACCACTCATACCTATTTCAGGTTGAGCGAAAGCTACCGCGATGAATATGGTATTGCCCGCCAGCGAATGGTTTTGGGCCTTGGCCGGTTGCTTGAGCTCCCCGACATCGATCAGAAGGTACAATTTCTGGAGCGTTTGAATGAACTGATAAAAGGTAAGCCAACACTTTTCAGTTGTAAACAGGAAAAAGTTGAGCGGTTGGCACAGCATTTTTATGCACAGCTGAAACACAAAAAGAAAATTGATTTGGCCTCTGATGTCGCTGATGATTTGGATACAGTAAAGCTCAATACACTGAAGAATAAAGACATTCGTGAAGTTGGGGCCGAGTCGCTTTGTTATCAGGCACTGCGGCAGTTAAAAATAGACCATTACCTCAAAACCAGGGGCTGGGATGATGAACAAATCAGTTTGGCGGCAACCCATATTATCAGCCGTACTGTTTTCCCGGCATCAGAATATAAAACCGTATCCTGGATTAAAGAGAACTCGGCAGTGTGCGAACTTACGGGTTACAACCCTGGTAAAGTGACTAAAGACAGGCTCTATGATATCTCCAGAAAACTGTACGAAGAAAAGTCGGGGCTTGAAAACCACCTGTCCAGATGCACCAACGAACTGTTCAACCTGCAAGACAAAATTATATTATACGACCTTACAAACACCTATTTTGAAGGCCAAATGAGGAATAGCCAAATTGCCAAACGCAGCCGCAGTAAAGAAAAGCGCAGCGATTGCAAGCTGATTGTTTTGGCCGTTGTCATTAACGCCGAAGGTTTTTTGAAGTATTCCGACATTTTCGAGGGCAACACTTCGGATTGCGCTTCCTTGAAAATGGTGATAACCAAACTTAACCAACAGGCAGGATATTCCACTGGGAAGCCTATTATTGTGATGGATGCCGGTATTGCCACCGAAGCAAATATTCTGTTCCTGAAGCAAGAAAAATACGACTATTTGTGTGTTTGCCGTTCAAACCTGAAGGATTACAAGGCAGATACCGGTAGCTGTCCGGTACAAATCTACGACAAGAAGAACCAGCCCATCGAGTTGCTCCATGTCAGGGTTGAAAATGACACCGACAATTACCTTTGGGTAAAAAGCCAGGCAAAAGCACAGAAGGAAAACAGTATGAACGAGCTGTTCGCCCGGCGTTTTGAAGAAGGGCTCCGTGCCATACAAAAAGGTATAACCAGCAAAGGCGGCATAAAAAAAACAGCCAAAGTGTGGGAGCGCATCGGACGCTTGAAAGAAAAATACTCCTCCACCCACCAATACTACCAGATTACAGTTTCGGACAATGGCAAAGGTACGGCCACCAATCTTGATTTTGAGAAGAAAGCTGGGACAAACATCGACGATAAAGCGGGCATCTACTTTCTCAGAACATCGTTGAACGGCAAAGAAGAAAAAACACTTTGGAGGATCTACAACCTGATCCGTGAAATCGAATACACCTTTCGGGTGCTGAAAACAGACCTGGACCTGCGCCCCATCTATCACAAAACCGACAATGCCTCAATGGCGCACCTCCATCTGGGGTTAATGGCCTATTGGCTCGTTTCCACTATGCGTTACCAGTTGAAACTGCAGGGAATCAACAACAACTGGAGTGAGATTGTCAGAATTATGAACACCCAGAAAATGGTAACAACAACTATAGAAAACCATAAAGGCCAAACCATACAAATCAGGCAGTGCAGTGAACCAACTCAAGATGTCAGACAAATTTATATCGCACTAAAATATCATCAAATTCCATTGCCACGAAAAAAATCCGTGTGGCACACTGGCGAAATTTCAAAAAATTACAAATCAGATTGCCAGATTGTTATGGATGGATAGCTGCAATGTGGGTTAAAAACACCTGAATACACCACGGGTTAATAGTGCATGCGGGCTTCAGTGGTTTGCAGGGTGCGGTTTGTGGCTCGAAAAAGGTCGGTCCTTTGCCGGTTTAGCTATCAGCATGTAAGCCGGTAAACTCCCTGAAAGTGTCCCAGTTTATCCAACTCTCAGAAGGCTTAAAGTCGTCAGGAAGCTGAATAGAAAGGATTTGCCGTATTCTCGATTCAAGGTTAGGGTGCGATGAAATAAACTCAAGGTAATTATCCAGATCGCCCTGTTTCTCGTTAAGTCTTCTGAAAAGTTTTGCCATTACTCTCGGATCCAGGTTGTTCTTTATCATTAGTTCACCTGCAAATTGGTCAGCCTCTTCTTCCTGTTGACGATTATAACCTGATGATAAAAGGGTTTTTGCAATTTCGCCTGTTACGAAAGGGTCATTGGAGGTCAACAGGTTTAGGCCAAAATCTTTGATCAGTCTTGAAACAATATGACCTTTTTCAATATGACCTATTTCATGGCAAATCACAGCAATAAATTCCTCAGGCGATTCACAAAATTCAACCAAGCCGGTTGTAACAACAATAAAACCTCCGGGAAGGGCAAAGGCATTCACAATTTCGTTATCAACCAAGGTTATATTATAACTGAAGCGTGAATCCTCAAATGATTGCTCAAGCCTTTTTGCTGTATAAGCCAATACTGAATCAATGTAGGGGTCTTTTACCTTGCTGAACCCCTGCATGGTTAGAATCATATTGCGGTATTCCTCTCCAATTTCCTTTTCTTTCTCTACCGACAACAAAACTGGCCTTTCGGGCAATTGTACGAAAATAGCAATGGCAGCCCATAACAGGCCTCCGATGCCAAGCAAAACAGCTAATTCGATCAGAATCCTTTTCATCCTTAAATAATTTGAATAAAACAGTCAAATAATTTGACCCGTCTCGCCTCGGGGCGAGACGGGATGTCTCATTTCATTCAATCAAATTTTGGCGGAAGATTCACCGGGCTATCTGTAGCTTTCTCTTCCCTTTTTCTGTAAACCTGGGCGTAGGAGAGTTTGCCAAAAAACACAAAGTAAATGAACCGCCCTTTGCGGGCTCTCACTACTCCTATCATACTGAAAATGAAATAGAAAATATTTACTACACCCATTGTAATGGCAAATCCCCAGAAAATATTAGTAAAAGGATTGTCGTTTACCAGGTTCATAATTGCCCAGATAACAAGGGCACTGTTAAGGATTGTAACCGGTAATTGCGAATACAGGGATTGTAGAGAGTGAAAACGCACAAACCTCCCCTTCGATTTGTTTACAAAATAATATACAACCGAAGCTATCAGGTTAATTATCGGCAAGGGTAATCCTAAGGCTGTTGTTGCAAACATCATCAGGTATGAGCCGCTTGCATCTTCTTTTTCCCGGTCGGTCAACTCTTCGGGTTGGGGTATCGGGTAAAATTCCATACAAAATTATTGTTTAATAAAATTTAAACTTCTTCCGGTAATTCGGCGCCGGTAAAGGCAGGATATTTATCGGTCATAAATCCCATATAAAGACTCACTCTGGTCGCCCAGCGAATTTGGCCTACTATCCAATCGTGGAAAGATGCGGGGAATGTACCTGTAAAGAGCACAATCCACCAGGCCAGAAACTCAAGAATTAAAACCCAAATACCTCTGAAGAAAAGTATGAATAAATGAGGCAGTAAAACATAAAATGCACCAAAAAACAAACGCACCAAAAGCAACCCCCTGCTTATTCTGTCAGGATACTCCACTTCAAGCAAAGTCTTGTCGTCAGTACCATTGATGCCAAAGGCAGGATAGCCATCGGCAACATTGCTTATACGCGCATATACGCGCAGCGACCAGCGCAACACCCCTACCTGGAATTCAAACATGCTCTGGGGATATTTACCCGTAAACAGTACCACCCAGAATGCAATAAACCTTAGGATCACTGCCCAGATTTCTACAAAAAAGAGAAGAAAAAAGTGCGGCAGGACAATATAAAAGAACCCGAATATGGTTCTCAGTAATAATTCGCCTCGCGAATACCTCTCCTGATGTTGTACTTTTAATTTCATGTTTTCAGTTTTTGGTTAAACAAGAATCGAACATTATTTAAAATGTTTAAAAATAAAATATTTTTTGATGTTGAATATAAAGGGTTAGAAATTTTTTTAAAATTTATAATAAAATGCTATTTTATTGTCAAAACCTGCCTGCTAAATCTTCAGCCACACCGTGCAAGTAGCTATTGCCACTTCTGGGGCATCCGATTAAAATTGCTTTTCTTGTAACGCTGCAACTTATTGAAATTAAACATTATACCTGCTACAAAAGTAAAGAAATAAAAAGCTGAGTTTCATTAGGAGTTTTCAACAACATTATTTTTTTCTTTCCATTCTCAAACCTAATTGAGTCAATCGTTCTTCTGTCAGTTGGTAGCGGCTTTTCTTTGGGTGGTTTAGAAAGCAATAATGTGGCAATGGTTCTTTTGTATGTTTTAGATAATTCCTTTAGCTCGTCTAATGTGGGTTGTTTTTCGCCTTCTTCTAAATGAATTAATCTTTTGGCTGTGATGCTTGTTTTTTCAGATGCCTGATTTCGGGTTATGGCAAGCGATTCCCTTGCCCAAACAAGCACCTGATGATTAACTGCTATGTATGTATTCTCTCTCATTGAACCTTTCAATCTTTAGGATAATCTCACCTGTTTAATTTGCCTCTATTATTTTTTGCTCGGCTTCCGTAATGTTGTAAAGTTTATACACCAAATCATCTATTTGCCTTTCAAGCTCGCTGCTGTCTTTGCCTTGCTGCTTGAGAGAAATGATTTTGTCAACCAGTTTGGTTAAGGTAATATTATCCACCGTATTAATTGGCGGGATACACAAACTTCGTAGGTTTTCTAAAATTATACGCGGAAATTTTTGTTTTTCGGCATAAACATGCTGATATATAAATTGTGTAAGTTTTGAATTAAGAATTGCTAAAATGGTGTGATTTGAAATTTGTTGGTTTGTGGAATAAATATTATAAACGGATTGAATTGTAATGGCATTATTTGAGTCTAACGCACAGGTTATATCTGTGCCTAATTGGCGTATAAGTATTTTTTCTTTTTGGTAGTCACTTAACTCTTTTTTAATCGCGTCTATGGCTATTGCATTACCGTTTGATTTTACAATATATCTCTTTACCTGCTCCCCCGTTACCAAAGGAATTTGGGTGTTAGTTTTTTGAATAGAAACCAAATTTGATTTTTTCCCAATTTCTTCACCACGCCAACTTTTTGTTACATATAAAAGTGGGTTAAACGCAAAATATTTTTTTACTAAACACAGCTCGGTTTCATTTATAAAAAGAATACGAAAAGAATTAATCAACTCGTCCGTCATGTAATCAACCCGTTTGGTTTGATAAACCCCTTTTTGCCACAATTCAGTATTTTCGGCCTTAATATAGATTATCTTATTCCTTTGACTAACAATTTCTTTGTGTGCCAAATAAATGCAACTGCTTACGGCGGCATTTTCAAATATATCATCTAAATGCACTACTTCCAACAGGTGCATGTGTTCCATGGTAAATTTCCTTACCGTTTTAAAATTCGAGCGGGCTAAAAAGGAATCAGGTATGATTAGTGAATTATAACCCCCTTCTTTGCAAATGTTAAAACTTAGTTCCACAAATAAACTATATAAATCAAACTGGCCTTCTGCGACTTTAAAGTTTTCAAACACCTGCTGCTTATTACTCAATTCTTTTATAGATACATACGGCGGATTCCCAATTATCAAATCAAAACCCTCAAAATCACCATTGTTATTCAGCACTTCGGGAAATTCAAAACGCCATTCAAAAGCGTTTTTATACAAAGCGTTTGTTTTTATGCCCTCTATTTCTTTTGAGAGCTTAGAAATGTCAGCTTTCAACTTTTGTTGCTTTTCTGTTCTTGCTTGCTTCTCTTTGCTGTCAAGCTCAAATAGTTTGCCCTGATTCAACAGGTTGAAAAGGTCACCACCTAATTTATTGAGCTTAATTACTTTCGGGTCGTTTTTAAAAATCTCTGTTCTGAAATCAGATTTTATTCCGTCAATAATTTTTTGCAATCCTCTTTTTACATCACGGCATTTTTCATTTTTGTAGGCGCTTACAAAACCTCTGTATGCTTTCATATCATACTTGATGCTTTTCAATGCCTTACTCAAATCTGCATCCAAAGCAAAACGGCTCAACAAACTGTTACCGCATTTTATGTTGATATCAATATTTGGAAGGGTTTCTAACTCGATGTACGCTTCGGCTCCGCTCAGCGTACTTATATCTTTGTAGTAAGCGTTTTTCAAAAGTTCGATCCACAAACGCAAACGGCATATTAATACCGATTTCGGGTTGATGTCAACTCCAAACAAACAGTTTTCAATAATGGTTTGCTTTTCGTGAAACAGCGTTTTTTGAAGGCGTTGTATTTCTTTATTTGCAGGCTTGCTGTTGCTTAATTTGTATTCAACAATACTGCCTTTTTGGTCGGTTATTATCAGTTCATCGTTTACAATTTCAATCTCGTATCCGCTTATCAAACTTGCTTTATCATCGGCTAATATGCCCAATTCCGCTTTTATGGCAATTATTTCGTTGAGAGCCGAAACCAAAAAGTGTCCCGAACCAACGGCAGGGTCGCAAATGCGCAGCGAGTTAATGATTTCATTGGCTTGTTTGATGTCATCTGTTTTGAAATTTCGTTTTAAGTAGTTCTTTACATCTTCAAATGTGTCAAACAGCTTTCTGTCTTTATCCGATAATATTTCGTTGAACTTTTCAACTACCGCCAGACGGATTGTTTGACGGCACATATACATTGTGATAAATGCAGGTGTGAAAATTGAACCGTCTTTGTAGCCATTGATTTTTTCGAATACTTTGCCAAGCACCGAAGCGTTGATGATGGTTTTGTTATCTTCCTGAACATCTTCCGTGCCTTCGCTGGCAAAATCATAAGCATCCAAGAAATTAAACAGATAGTCGAGTGTAGGTAATTTATCTGACCTCTTTTTGATCTCTTTTAAAACCGTTGTATTGATTAGTTCAAGTTGCCCGTCATTTTCAAGCGAATTAATTTTTATGGCATGGTCTTCCAGTTCGCTGATTTCGAACAAAGAACTATTCAGGTAAGGAACGCGGATGTATTTTGATTTTATCACTCCTGTCCTGTCAGAAATGTTTACCGCTAATACTTTGTGAAAGAGTTTAAACAACTCGTCAAAGTCGTTAAGGGTTTCCGGATTTAAAAAACGGTAATCTTTATTCCCTTGGTGGTAGGTAATGAGTTGTCCTTCCAGCAGTTTCAGGAATAATATCCGGTTTATCCAGGTAATGCAAAGCTCCAACGCGATGTTGAAAGATTGTTCTTCTCGGTTTTCTCCGTAAACTTTTAAGTCGGGTATTCTGTGAAAAGTGTCCTCTGTTTTTAACGCTTCAATGGTTAGTTCGATAAGCGAAGCGGCATTTTTGTTATCCCTCTTTCGCCTGATTACATTCTTTGTCCCTTCTCTTGCTTCTTCAAGTCCGATGATGTGCAATAATTCCTTATAAAATCTTTCATTTAGCGAGTTGCTATCGTTAGGAGTGGCTATTTTCAGCAAATGTTGAGGCGAAAGAATTTTGAAAAGTGCAATCAGTTCTTTGTCATCTTCTTTTTTGTTGTTTCTCAAAACGGCTTCATAATCCCGAATGTCAAAGTAAATACAGGGAATTTCAACATCCATTTTGGAAACAATTTTTGCAATTTCTTCATAAAACCAAGGATTGTCCTTGCGGTCGTTCAACTTTGTTTCATAAAGTTTCCTGATTTGTGAGTTTCGGTAAATATGTTTGTCAAACAGGTTTGCATCAATAATGAACCACTCGATTATACTTGTGGCAACCAACTGTTTGAGTTGATTATTTCCGCTTTGCCTTTCATTCAGGTAATACAAAATGAGTTCGTGTATTGCCTTTTTGTTGGGGTTGTCGGCTGTGAGCATCTCGCCCTTGTTTGAAGGTCGCTTTGCTTCAATGATTACGCCTGCTTCGCTGTCTGTCGCCTTACTCAGATGTATTACAAGGTCATTTTTGTCTTTGGTATTTATGGCGTTTGTGTCACGGTAATAGGTGTCGCGCAAAAAGTCTCGCAGATTGTTTTTTAAATGCTCCTCGCTCTCGTCTTTCGGTTGATTTTCAACTACCGAAATTTTGTCGAGCAACGAAATGAGGTTTGCTTTGAAAACCTCAATCTCACTTCTTAAAGGTTTTTGCTTTAAGAATGCTTTAAGCGCTTTTTTCGGTGATTGTGGTATTAGCTTCATTAAAATTATCGCTCAGGTTTCTAATTGGCTAAAATACAATTTTAAACCATTTAATCTTCATTATGGGGTCGGCAAAATTGGCTCATTTGCTATTGTCGAAGGGCAGGCTTCCGATGGGTCAGAACACTCGTTGGGTCGAGGTTAAGCACATATACCATAACATTATATTTCAGCGCCATAATCACAAATTGAAAAACCGTAATGTATCGCCAGAAGAATACTCCCAGCCATACAAAAAAGTTTTGCGACCTCACATAAAAGTCAGGGTCATTTTCTGATGCCGGGTGCATATGATGCAATTTGTGATTTTTAATCAGCCGCTGGTACGACATTCCGGCAAAAAAGCTTACAACCAATTTCCCCAGTATTGTATTCACTTGTTTGGCGGGGTGAATATTGCCGTACATGGCATCAAGGGCTGTGATGAACAGGCCGGTATATAAATAGGCCTGAATCAGAATATGCACATACATCCCTCATCTTTGTTCTTCCAGCCCCTGCCTTAATTTTTATTGACAGAACCAGTTGCAGTAAAAGAAATCATAATTTCTGCTTGTGAATAAGCCCCGGCAATTGTACAAAATTATAACCCCTATATTTATTCAATTATTGATTCACTTTATGTGTATGCGCAATTGATTTGTGGCAGGTTGAAAGTTGTTGATTTTTTTTAGTTTTGCGCATTGTTTCATTTAAACTATCTATTATGCTTCGAAAAACTAAACAAAAGGCGTCTCAGCCATTAACATTCAGGCGTTGGACAAGGAAATCCTATGCAGCATTCAACAGCATGGGAAAGACTTTGCGCATTGGAGTTTTGTGGATTGGATGCTCAATTCTGGTATTGCCTGCGGCAGCGCAACAGGGTCGTGACACCTTGATGCTGACACAGCCGATCCAGGAGGTAGAGCTGGGCGAGGTGGTGGTTAGTGCCAGCCGCGTTCCGGCTGTTCAGTCGGAGCTGATGAGGGTAGTGCAAGTTGTGACCCGCCCCGAGATTGAGCGGTCGGTCCAGGCTGGCATCCCCTCGTTGCTCCAAACCATCAGAGGGGTTGATGTGCGAACCCGCGGTCCTATGGGAATCCAAAGCGACATCGGAATCAGAGGCGGAACATTCGACCAGACCTTAATTTTGCTCAACGGCATCAACATCAGCGACCCGCAAACCGGGCACCACAAGATGAATTTGCCTGTTGATTTACAAAGCCTCTACAGGATTGAGGTGCTGCTTGGCCCCGGAGCAAGGGTTTTTGGACCCAACGCATTCAACGGGGCTATTAATTTTATTACCCCCACACCGGGCGAACGCGAATTTTCAAGAATGAATGTTACTTTTGGGGACTATGGATTGTTTGTTTCCCAGGCATCGGGCAGTTTCAAAACCGGCAACTTGGGTCATTTCTATTCTATTAGCAGTGCAGTTTCTGACGGCTACATCTCCAATACCGACTTCAACAACCTGAATATTTATTACCGGGGAGCTATAAATACCGAGCTGCTAACCTGGGACTTTCAGGCCGGATTCAACAATAAGGCGTTTGGCGCCAACAGTTTTTATACTCCCCGTTTCCCAGAGCAGTTCGAGGAAACCCAAACCCGGTTTGCTTCTCTCCAAACCCGCTCACGGCACAACCCCCAATGGAGCGCATCGGCATATTGGAGGCAGCACCGCGACCGCTTTGAATTGTTTCGCAATGAAGCGCCACAATGGTATGCCGGACATAATTACCATCGCAGCGATGTGGCCGGAGCCTCCCTTGCATATACCCGCACCGGAAATATCGGAAGTACTCATGCCGGTTTGGATTTCAGATATGAGCATATTTTCAGCAATGTGCTCGGCACGCCATTAGCCATGCCTAAAGCCGTGGCCGGTGAGTACAATGCCTATTTTACCCGGGCATACGATAGGTCGCGCGTGAACCTGTTCGTAGAGCAAAACCTGTACTTTGGCCCCTTAAGTATTTCGGGCGGAGGGTTGGTTTATCTAAGTACGGGCTTGAAAAACAGATTGGATTTTTTCCCGGGTTTGGACCTGGGCTTTCAATTCACCCAAAATCTTCGTTGGTATGCCTCCGCCAATCGTACCCTAAGGTTGCCAACTTTTACCGATCTTTTTTACCGCGATCCCGCCCATCAGGGCAACCCTGACCTTTTGCCCGAGGAAGCCATTACCGTTGAAACGGGATTCAAAGGCACTTGGGAGACTCTTGCATTTGATGTGGCAGGCTTTTACCGCCAGGGCACAAACCTTATTGACTGGGTTATGAACCCGGGCGACAACATCTGGAGAAGTATGAACCATACCCGGGTAAATATTTCGGGGGTAGAAGCAGGCTTGCATTTCAGACCCGATTTCAGCCTCTATTTTCTCAATAGCCCACAGATTTCAATTCAGTATTCCTATCTGGAAGCCCAACAGTTGGAAAGCGAGTTCCTGTCGAGGTATGTGCTCGAGCATCTGCGCCACAAATTGCATATCAACAGCTCCTTCAAGTTAGGCAACTCACTGGATGTGAATTTTTCGGCCACCTACCGCGATCGCAACGGAGGATTTATGCTGTTCAGCGAAGGAGCATTCACCAGCATGCAAGAGTTTGAGCCATTCTGGCTTGCAGACCTTAACCTGAGATTTCATGTGGGTAACTTTAGTTTTTCATTGGGTGCCACAAACCTGTTCGACACCCATTTTGTAAGCGTTGCCAATGTAAAGCAGCCGGGAAGATGGTTGATAGCTGGCTTTGAATGGGAGTTTTAGGCCGATTACTTTAACGCAATAGGAGGATATATCATGGTTCGTCTCGTTTTTAGAATAGTGTTACTTTCAAGTGTAGCATTGCTCCTTTTTCTTTTTGGATGCAGGCCACGCCAGGCTGTTGAAGAGCCTACTGCGACTCAGAATCTAATTATTTACGGAGCTATGGATACCGTAATGGTTTGTGATGATTTTGGCAGTATTGGCCGAACGCTTCCGGTTGTTGACCGCTACATCAGTATTCCTTTGGATTTGAGTCTTGAAGAGAAGGTTTCCCTGCTGCTGGATAGCCTGTCGCTCATTAGCTTCAACGGGCTTGACATAGAGGTGCTTTCCCTGGAGCAAACTCCCGACGGTCAAACTCTTTTGCAGGTAAATTTACAGGAGAATGAGGCTTTTACCGGGCCTGGATCCTTGCCCTCTTTCCAGAGTTGGTTTGATTATTTTCAGGGAAGCACAGGCGGATTGCACACCTCCATCATTTTGAGGGAAACAATACTGCAGCCTGAATATGCAGGGCCTGGTAATTGGATAGATGCCGTTGAGTTTTTTTATATGGGCCAGCCCATCGTCAAATACACCTGGGATCATATTACCCTTTGGGGCAGGATAACACAGGCCCGGATACAATAGAACCTTTTTTTTGAAAGATTTAGGTGTAGCCGACTTCGGTCTGATGAACCAACGAAACATCGCTTTGCTCGAATAGGGCAATTACAAATACATTATCGGGGCAAGGATAAAAACCGGAAGCTTTTAAATTAAAACATGGGCATTGTCTTTGGCGAAGAATGAATTCAAGGAAATAAGGCAGTTCCGATCCCGAATTTCTAAAAAACACAACCGTGAAATCATAAAGCATTTGGGAGAATTACCGGAGTTTACAAATGAAATGAGCGATGAGCAAAAAATGAATATTTGCAAAAAGGTGTTTGACCGGTTGAATGATAAAGGACATCCGGTAAGGCTTAATCTGGAGAAGATGAAGAAGGAGATACAGGAAATACGCATCATAGAAGTCCATGAAAATTAAAACTTCTGCGCTCCTCCATGCCCCCTGTTGTGAAAAAACATTAAACCACAGAGAACGCAGAGAAACACAGAGAAAAAAAGAAAACTTCTGCGCTCCTCCGTGCCCTCTGTGGTGAAAAAACACATTAAACCACAGAGAACGCAGAGAAACACTGAGAAAATATTTTAAAAATTGATACATGGAAGAGAATCTTATAACAGAAAAAATTATTGGATGTGCAATAGAAGTACACAAACAATTAGGTCCGGGCTTACTCGAAAGTGCTTACGAAGAATGCTTGTACTTCAAGCTTAAAAACATTGGGCTTGATGTTAAGAAACAGCTTGCCCTGCCATTGGTTTACAAGGAAATAAAGTTAGATGCAGGGTACCGCATTGATTTATTGGTTGAAAACAAAGTAATTGTTGAAATAAAATCAGTGGATACAATAGCTGAAATACATAAAGCACAACTGATGACCTATATGAAACTGGCAAGCATAAAGATTGGATTATTAATGAACTTTAATGTGACCCGATTAAAAGACGGCATAGTTCGCTGGATAATATAATCTCTGCGCTCCTCCGTGCCCCCTGTGGTGAAAAAACATTAAACCACAGAGAACGCAGAGAAACACTGAGAAAATATTTTAAAAATTGATACATGGAAGAGAATCTTATAACAGAAAAAATTATTGGATGTGCAATAGAAGTACACAAACAATTAGGTCCGGGCTTACTCGAAAGTGCTTACGAAGAATGCTTGTACTTCAAGCTTAAAAACATTGGGCTTGATGTTAAGAAACAGCTTGCCCTGCCATTGGTTTACAAGGAAATAAAGTTAGATGCAGGGTACCGCATTGATTTATTGGTTGAAAACAAAGTAATTGTTGAAATAAAATCAGTGGATACAATAGCTGAAATACATAAAGCACAACTGATGACCTATATGAAACTGGCAAGCATAAAGATTGGATTATTAATGAACTTTAATGTGACCCGATTAAAAGACGGCATAGTTCGCTGGATAATATAATCTCTGCGCTCCTCCGTGCCCTCTGTGGTGAAAAACATTAAACCACAGAGAATTGGTTGTAGGAAAGTAAAAAGCCGTTTATCGATAATGATAAGCGGCTTTTCAGTTTTCTGTTTACCGGATTATAGCGTACCTGCAATCATGAATGTTGCAGCGAAAGCTATAATTGCATAAAGCTCAGGGAATACGGCAAGGATCATGGTTTTTCCAAACACATTGTAGCCCGAACCTATTGCGGCGATACCATTGGCACAAACCTGCCCCTGGCGAATTGCCGACAACAAACCCACAGTACCAAGAGCCAGGCCGGCGCCAAAAATGGCTGCGGCATTTGTCCAGGTTATATCGGGCACCAGGAATCCCGACAAGATGAAGTAGCCCATAAATCCATACAGGCCTTGTGTTCCCGGAAGAGCGCTTAATATCAGGTAGTTTCCGAAGGCTTCTTCATTTTTTTTCATTGCGCCAACGGCCGCGTTACCGCCAATTGTAACACCAAATGCGCTGCCAATTCCGGCAAGTCCAATCATCAATCCAACACCAATGTAGGCAAGAATTATCGGTTCCATAGTTTAATAAAAGTGATTAGGTAAAACTTCAGGTTAATTTTTTAAACGGTTCGTACTTTTTTCCACCGCCTGTGAAGCCGGCATTTTTGTAAAACTCCACAAAGGTAAGGCGCAGCGGGTGCACAAAAGCACCCAGCCCCGCCATGAACAGGTTTATTGAATGGCCAACAACCAATATGATAATCATTACTACCATACTTACCACAGGAATGTTTCCACTCATTTCCACGGCAATGCTGTTGAAAACAAAACCTAGAATAGCACTCGAAATACTCAGGGCAAACAGACGGATATATGAGAGCAGGTCGCCCAGCAAACCCGTAACCATATTGTAGGTGTTCCATATACCCGCGCCGGTATTGATGAGCGGATTGCGACCCAGGTTGTTCAATGGCAGAATCAGGATTCCGCTCACACCCAAAATTATATAGAGAGGTATGCTGAGTTGCTCCATGGGAATTCCTGTAAGCATGCTTACTCCATAAAGAGCGCCACCCCCTACGAGCAACATCAGCCAGCCAATGCTACCCAGGGCAAAACCCCAGCCAAACTGTCTTACCTCATTTATCACCCTTAGAAACATTCCGAAAAGAATCTGGATACCACCTAAAATCAGCGCCAAATAGAACAGCAGTTGGTTAATGTCGGTACCACGGGCTTCGAATTGTGCAGCAAGGGTGCTGTAAACAGGCAAGCCGGTTTCGTACAGAGGTATTCCAAAAAATGTGCCTCCTATGATGCCGAAGAAAATGGTGGATAAACCCAGATAAAATACCAATCCCAACATGTCTCTCAAGCCCTTATCTACCTTTTTCTTCAGCAGCAGGGCAGCAAGCACCATTATGGCGCCATATCCCGCATCGCCAAGGCAAAATCCAAAAAAGATCATGTAAAAAGGCGCAAAGAAAGGGGTTAGGTCCAATTCTCCATACTTTGGCAGCGAATAAAACTCAACCAATGGTTCGAATTTCTTGCTGAAGCGCTTGTTTTTAAGTAAAATAGGAACTTTGTCTTCAGGGGTGGGCCTTTCTTCAAGATACAGCATATTGTTCTTGTCAAGAAATTCAACCAGCTGGGCCTTTTTCTGCTCCGGCACCCAACCCTCTATAAACGAAACTTTGCCACCTGCCTCGGATGCCGTATTATGAATGGCGTTTTTGAACTGAAAATCTTCGGTAAGTTCCTTCAAATAATGCTGAAGGGCCCCGATACTTTTCATAGCGTGGTGGTCGAACCGGGCATTGATGGATTGGACTTCTCCTGCCAGCAAGCTTTCGTATCGGTTCAGTTCGGATACCGGTCTCTCGGGGATACGCATTTCCTCAAGGTCGAGTTCGTGCGACTGGCCTTCCTCTAAAAACATAACCAGATAGCTGATACCTGCCTGCTGCGAAATCACAGATATGGGATATTGCTGCAACCAGGCCGCATTGAATTTTCGGGTCGATACCGAATACAGTTTCAATTGGACTCGTTTGTCACGAAGCTGGGCAATAGTTTGAGGCGAAAAGTCGCCCCAGAGAGATGCATAGGATATTTCTTTGCGGAGCAGACTCAACTGTTGTTGTTTGACCTCCACTTCCTGCTGCAGCGATTCGACCTCCCTGAAAATAGCCATGCCATTTGAGGTGCTGTAGCTGGTAGATTTTGGGGTGTCATCAAATCTTGCCGAAAGAAACTTTATTACTCCGTTCACTTTCTTAATCTGCTCATACTGCTCGAACAGGGAATCTGTTACCTCTTTTTGTTTTTCAATAAGGTGTGCTACTCCCAAGTCCCGCAATTTTTCCAGAAAAGCCTGGTATTCGGCATGATATACCAGAAAGGAGTATTTAGTCATGGGTACTATCATAGACTTGCCTCCATTTCTTGTATTCTGGATTTTACAATCTTTTGACCGGCTTTCGAGAGATTTTCTTCATCCTCCAGATACCGTTTTATTTTCAGGATCGCCGTTTGAAAACCCGGGATCTGAACCTTTTCATACAGGTTCACCTTTTGTGTGGTTTTTCGGCGGGCGTTATCAAGCATTTGCATCTTGTGGTAAAATACTTCACGCTCAATCGCAGTGTTGGCAAGCTCCTTCACTATGGCAATACCATCGAGATACCAGGCAGGATTGTTGAAGATGCTAAACTCCTTCACGGAGAAAATCACCTTTTCCAGCACCGGTGTTCTTACGCCTGCAATCTTTTTTATTGACAATTCCACATCGTCAATGCTTACAAGCGTGTTGTCGAATTCTTCCCATATCTCCAATGCTTTCTGATATACAGTCAGTTTTTCCTGCACCATCCTATCGTACTCCTCAGCTGTGGTTTTGGCTTTTTTCACTTCCACCCGTAGGGCAGCCTCCTTGTTTTTCAGTGTAGGCAAGGCACGCTCCCGTATCTTCAACTGCTTGTTGATATGCTGAAGGGCAGTTTTGTTGTATTGGAATTTGATGGCCATTTTAGTTCGGATTCCAGTATTTTTCAACAAATTCCTGACGGATACCCACTTCTGCCGGAGTGAAATACTTGCGAAACAGACTGTAAGCTGTTTCCAGCATTGTTTCTACCTCGATGTTTACATCTATTGCCAGAAGTTTTTCCGAGTATTCCTTAGCAAAGTCGAGCGTACGCTCGTCATAATTTGTAAGGTCGAAACCGTTTTCGAGTTTTGTTTTTGCGTTGGCAGCATCGGCATAAAGCCTTACAGCAGCATTCATCACCTGGGGATGATCCTGACGGGTCTTTTTTCCTATCACCAATTGCTTCAAACGCGATAAGCTCCTGAAGGGGTCAACAATAACCTTGCCCACATCGGTGTCTTTCCTGAGGAAAAGCTGACCTTCGGTGATATATCCGGTATTGTCGGGGATAGCATGGGTGATGTCGCCACCCGAAAGTGTTGTAACAGCGATGATTGTGATAGAACCACCATCGGGGAATTGCACGGCTTTTTCATACAACCTTGCAAGGTCGGAATAGAGCGAACCTGGCATACTGTCTTTCGATGGGATCTGGTCCATACGGTTCGACACGATACTGAGCGCATCGGCATACAGTGTCATATCGGTAAGAAGCACCAGCACCTTTTCTTGTTTTTCCACTGCGAAATACTCGGCAGCAGTGAGAGCCATATCGGGCACCAACAGGCGTTCGACCGGCGGGTTTTCGGTAGTATTGATAAATCCTACAATACGGTCGAGAGCACCGGCATTGTCAAATATTTGCTTGAAGTACAGATAATCGTCGTTAGTAAGTCCAATGCCTGCAAGAATAATCTTGTCGGCTTTTGCCCTGAGGGCCACCATAGCCATTACCTGGTTGAATGGTTGGTCGGGATCGGCAAAGAAGGGAATTTTTTGCCCGGTAACCAATGAGTTGTTGAGGTCAATACCGGCAATACCAGTTGCGATCAGTTCAGAGGGTTGCTTGCGCCTCACCGGGTTTACGCTGGGTCCGCCGATTTCTCTTTCCTGTCCCATCACCTGACCACCATCTAAAGGCTCGCCATAGGCATTGAAAAAACGACCTGCAAGCTCGTCGCTCACTTTCAGTGTGGGGGATTTCCCTGTGAAAATCACTTCTGCATTGGTGGCAATACCTTCGGTGCCGGCAAAAACTTGCAGGGTTACCAAATCGCCCATGATTTTTACTACCTGTGCGAGCCGCCCGTCAACAATAGCAAGCTCCTCGTATCCTATTCCTGTAGCATGCAAGGAAACGGTAGCCTTTGTTAACTGGAACAACTTGGTATATACTCTCTGAAACGCTTTCGAATTCTTTTCCATCAGGCAATCCTCCTTTCTTGGATTATGGTATCAAGTTCCTTCTCATTTTTGATAAATATGTCCGATTCAAACTCGGAGTAGTTCATTTGCTTAAACTGGTTGATTACCCTTTTGAAATAGGGGTTGACTTCCTCAAACGAATCGAAATTGAACTCTGAATTGCACACCCAAAGTACCTTCTCAAGCATGTAATGCTGTCTGTTGAGTCTCGATGATCCGTCAATCTTGTCAAATGCGTCCTGCTGGAGAATTACAAAGTCTATTAGCTCTGCCTTCCAATATTTCAGGTGATAACTGATGGGTACACCATCGTCGCCCAGAATGTTGATTTGTTCGTGGGCTTCTTTACCCCGAAGGAGAATATCCTTGGCTTCAAACACATTTTGGGTCCAGTTTGGCGCAACCGTTTTGTTGAGGTATTCGGCAATTTCAGGATATTCAAGATATTTTGAATAGCTATCAATGGGGTCAATTGCCGGATAGCGCTTGCTGTCGGCTCTGGCCTGGGAAAGTGCGTAGAAACACCGGGCGGCTTTTTTGGTAGATTCGGTAACGGGCTCTTTCAGGTTTCCTCCAGCAGGCGATACCGTACCAATGAATGTGATAGAGCCTGTTTGCCCATTATTTAGATACACAAATCCAGCCCTGGAATAGAAGTTTGAAATGATTGCCGGCAGGTCCATAGGGAATCCGTCGGGGCCAGGAAGTTCCTCCATGCGGTTCGACATCTCGCGCAGCGCCTGTGCCCATCGCGAGGTGGAGTCGGCCAGCAACAGCACCTTTAACCCCATCGAACGGTAATACTCGGCAATAGTCATAGCCGTATAAACCGAGGCTTCGCGCGCTGCAACAGGCATGTTTGATGTATTGGCAATAATAGTGGTGCGCTCCATGAGCTTGCGGCCGCTACGCGGGTCGTCGAGGTGCGGAAACTCGGTAAAAATCTCTACCACCTCATTGGCGCGTTCACCGCAGGCAGCAATCACCACCAGGTCGGCCTCGGCATTTTTAGATATATTGTGTTGCAAAACGGTCTTGCCCGATCCGAAAGGTCCTGGGATAAAGCCCGTGCCTCCTTCGGCAAGCGGATTCAGAGTATCCATAACCCGAATGCCCGTTTCCATAATTTTGAATGGCCGCGGCTTGTCCTTAAATGCTTTTATGGGCAACTTCACCGGCCATTTCTGCGACATGGTGATTGGAAAATCAATGCCTTCCTGATCCTTTACCACAGCAATGGTGTCAACCACTGTATATTCACCTTCGCCTTTTATGTTTACAACAGTGTACTCCCCGGTCATTTTGAAAGGAAGCATGATTCTGTGGGGGATCCAGTTTTCTTTTACCTCGCCAAGCCAACTTCCGGCGGTTACTTTGTCGCCAACATTTGCCAATGGCACGAAGTGAAAAAATTTGTCATCGTCGAGCGCAGGGGTGTAATCCCCTTTTTTCAGAAAAACCCCTTCCATTTTGTTGAGGTCGTTCTGCAACCCGTCATAATTCTTGGAGAGCAAACCCGGTCCCAGGGTTACCTCAAGCATGTGGTCCATGAATTCTACCTGCGAGCCTACCTTAAGGCCCCTGGTGCTTTCAAAAACCTGAACATAAGCTTTTTTGCCGAGAATTTTAATTACCTCGGCCATCAATCTGGAATCGACATACTCTATGAAGCAAATTTCGTTTTGCGATACCTTACCTTCAACCTCAACAATCACAAGGTTTGCAATGATTCCGGTTACTTTACCGATTGTCCTCATATATAAATTTTATTTATTTTTTTGTAAATGTTTCGGGCAGCTGATAAGTTGCTTGCAGTTCCTGAAGGAGTTTTTTGAATAAGGAGGTTCCGTGCTCCTTGTCAATAGCCAGCCAACGGTCAACCAATCCGAGTTTTATAGTGTAGCTCAGCACTTTTTCTGCTGTGAAGTATTCAAAAAAGGTGGCTTCGTCAAGATATTTCCAACGCAATGCATCGACTGCTTTTTCGCGTTCTTGCACATTGTCGTTTCGGGCAATGTTGGCCAGTTCGTCAAAATATTGCAAGTCGCCGGATAGGCCAAAATCTCTTGCATGGCTTTTTTTGATTGCTTTGGACACCTCTCCGCTTCCAATAATTTGTTTTTCGAATGGCAGGCTGTATTTGCGAGAAAGAAGTGCTGTGAGAATGTTTTTTACATTCAACTCAAACGAAAACCATTCGCTCATGAAAGCATTACCGCAGTTTGCAGCATAATCGTAAAACAGGGTAGTAAGTTCATTTTCAGGACTTAATTCGGGCATCAGAGGCGTTTTGGCATGAAATGCCTGAATAAACTGCGCCATGTAATCGGGTAGATCGACAGGCTCCTTTAAGTTTTCCTCAAGCCTTTCCAATGTGAAGTTTCCCTTGGAATCGAATGGCTTGCCGGATTTTTGAAGCAGATTAAGCAGGTTGGCGTTGTCGATGGGAAGAAACAGCAGTTCTGCAAGCCGGTAATCATTTGGATGCAACTCCCTGCTAAGTTCGGCCCTGAAGGCTATCTGCGAAAACTGAAGTTTATGCACATCCAGATTGATATCCTGTAGGCCTGCTACCAAACAATAATAATTGCGCTTTATTTGCATGGAAAATGTTTTTTTGGCCGGAACCGGCAACCCCGTGTCTATTCTACTGCTTTTCGCCAAACAACAATTCTACCAGCATGGGACGCAGATATGAAACAAAGAAGTTGTCGAAATCTTCATCTGTAAACGATACCAGATAACCTCCTTCCTTTGGCCCAATTTTGAACCCGTTTTTCATGCGCTCATGCCAGGTAATTTGCAGCCCTTTTTCAAAGTACATCTGAAGCTTCTGCTTGATAAAGGCCTCGAGTTCTTGCTGCTTGTTTTTTGGCAGCATAAGTTGCAGATCTACGGTTTCTGTTGCTGATGGGTTCCAGTTTTTCAGAACAGCCATAATCAAATCCTGAACAAATTGTTGGTCCTCAAATGCAAGCTTTGTTTGTGGGCCCAGGGTTTGTTTCTCCAATAGGGCAACCATTTTTTGTTTCAGGTCTGAGATAGCCTGACGACCGGCAAGTTGCAGTTCGTTCATGGAGTTTTTACGGAGCACTGAAGCGTTTTTTTCCGCTTCCTGAATCATGCTTTCTGATTTTACCTGGGCCTGCTTTACGATTTCTTGTGCTTTCTGCTGAGCTTCAGCCAGAATTTTGTCTGCTTCTGCCTGGGCTTTTTCAACACCTTCCTTATAAATTTTTTCGGTTAGTTCCTGAAGTTTGGTTTGCATATCTTATTGATTTTATTGCTATTTTAATCGGTTTGCGAATGTAAGAAAAGATTAACAAGAATTTTTTGCGCACATCATCAAATTTTCTTGCCGGTATTTTTATTTGGCGGTGCAAATTTATAAAAACAACCTGTTAATCCATTAACAGCATGAAAAATTTTCACCCGGATTTGTGTACTGAAGTCTAACTGAAGAGGCTCGTATACTTCTTATTGGGATACCTCATTTGAAATGAAGGTGAAGGTGAAGGTGAATGGAGTCTGCCTAACAACGGCCCAAAGGTGAAGCATTGAGAATATCTGAGATCGAAAAGCCTTGCAGCCTCCCAGACAATTATATTTGCCATAGAATTTTGTCCTTTTAGAATGCTTTCACCTTTTTTTCTACCCTGTTGACTTATATTGGAATTTTCTTTGGCGATGAAAATCATTTTGAAGGTTCTTTTGGGTTGGGCAATGCTATTCCCTTTACTTCTTTACGGACATAATGAAGCCCGGGATGAGCGGGCCGGTGGTAATTGCTCTGGCGAAATTCAGGGGAAGATTTTCCAAGCTCAGCGGCAGCGAGGAGGTTTCGACTTAGGGGTGTCTTTTGGTACAGCGCATGCCCTCACCTATTCCCTTTCGCATCCAAATCCAGGCCACTTTACCCGTGGATACCATTTTCGGAATACTGTGTTTGAAGTTGCTCTTCAGGCTGAAGCGTATCTGCCTAAAGAACTTTTGAACATCCGCTCTGATATATATGTTTTTGCAGGATTTTTGGTTTTGTTTCACGAGCCACACCTAAAAGACGCAGCAGGGAGGATACAACCTTCCCAATTAGCGAGCCCTCAGCCGGTAATTCGGCTGGGACTGGGAATTCACTACACTACACTGCAAAACCTCAGGTTGGGTTTTCAGGCAGGAGTGAGGAACACTTTTTTCGACTACCTCGACGGTTTCTCACCCGTAGAAGGCCCAAGAAAAGATATTTACTTCTTCAATTCCTTTACCATAGGTTATCGGATAACTCCCGGTAGAAAATTTTATCAACCGAATGCATTTTTGCAAACTTTTGTTAATCCTGAACCTCTTCTTAAAAAGATATCGTGTGGTCTGTACAACCATGTGTCGTTCTTTCCTTCAAGAAGCAGGAACCCTTTCTCAGCCTTAGTTTTACAGGCTTGTTATGGGTTGGGTGGTTTTAGCTTATCTTCATCAAATCCTTGTGCCTAATTTGTTTCCGAGGGTCATTTTTCTTCTGACGAGCCGACACACATATTGTCTTATGTATAGCTTCGGTAACATCATTAGAAAAGCAAGAGAAGAAAAAGGATTGTTTCTTCGCCAGGTAGCTGCCGAAATGGAAATTGACCAAGCTATCATTAGCAAGTTTGAACGGGGCGACAGAAAACCGACCAAAGAACAGGTTTTGAAATTTGCCAAGTTCTACAAAATAGACAAGGATGAACTTTTAGTTGCGTGGCTGAGTGACAAAGTTGCTTATGACTTGCAAAATGAGAATTTGGCGGACAAAGTGCTGAAAGCAGCAGAACAGAAAATTAAATACAGGAAAAAGTAATGCTTTATTATATCATATGTCTGAAGGTACAACTTTGGTGGAAGCGGAAGCAGTGGTTTTGAAATTGAAACACTTCAAAAAGCCTTGCAGTTAGCCGATTTTTTGACTTCCTATATTTTGGGGACAGCACAGGCATTGCAGCCAACATCACCAAATTGAATAACAAGATAAACAAGTTTTTTAACGATTAATTGCTCGCAAAGACGCTAAGTCGCAAAGAATGATAAACGAAAACGAGATATCCAAAATTATTGTAAATACCGCTTACCAAATCCACACTCAACTTGGGCCAGGTTTGTTGGAGTCGGTTTATGAAGAGATTTTGTATTTTGAATTGAATAAACAGGGTTTAAAAGTTGAAAGACAAAAAGCTATTCCGGTTATTTGGAATGAGATAAAAATGGAACTTGGTTTTAGGGCTGACTTGATAATTGAAAATAAGGTCATTATTGAAATAAAGTCTGTGGAAGTCATAGCTCCTGTTCATCCCAAACAATTACTGACTTATCTGAAAATAACAGGATTAAAACTTGGACTTTTGATAAACTTTAATGAACCATTAATCAAAAACGGAATAACAAGAATTGCAAATAACCTTTGACTTTGCGTCTTAGCGCCTTCGCGAGATAACTTAATAATTCGTGGCGAGTGCATTTCAGCTTGTGCTTATCTGAAAGAAAAAGGCATAAAGGTGGACTTGGTTTACATTGACCCACCCTTTGCCAGTGGTGCAGATTATGCCAAAAAAGTTTACCTGAGAAGAAACCCGAAATTGGCTGAAAAAATTGCTGCTGCCGAGCAAGAAATGGACATTGAAGACCTCAAAGCTTTTGAGGAAAAAATGTATGGTGATATTTGGCTATCTGATACAAGGATGAATAAGATTGTTGCAGACGACAAGGAAGTATCATTAGAAAATTGGCTTGATAAAACAGTAAACGGTATTTCAATAATTGACCTTTCCCTTGTGCCTTCAGACATTACGTATCTTTTAGTTTCCGTTATTTCACGAGTAATCTTTGAATCACTTCAACGATACAAAAGAAAGAATAACCAATTATTACCAACAGTAATTGTGATGGAAGAAGCGCATAATTTTATAAAGCGATATAATGAAAGTTCAGAGGAAATTTCAGCTTTTCAACTATGCACGGAATCATTTGAGAAAATTGCAAGAGAGGGACGGAAATTTGGTTTAAGTCTTACGCTATCCTCACAAAGACCATCAGAACTTTCTCCGACAGTTCTTTCACAATGCAACACATTTTTACTTCATCGAATCGTAAACGACCGTGCCCAAGAATTAGTAAAACGACTTGTTCCTGACAATATCGGTGGTCTTTTACAGGAACTCCCAATCCTGCCGACAAGAAAAGCTATTTTATTGGGTTGGGCTTCGCCACTTCCAATTCTTGTTGAAATGAATGAACTCAAACCTGAACATAGACCAAAATCAGAAGACCCTGACTTCTGGGATGTATGGACAAGAAAATCAGAACGAGAAGTAAACTGGAAAGACCTTGCAGACGACTGGCAAAACTTAAATAACGAAGAAGAACAAAAAGAAGAAGAATAAAATGCCGCCCCTTCACAGTCATACACATTGGCAAACCCCTCAAGCCGACACACAAGTCAAAGTTTGACAAAGAGTATGCTTGTCCCACGCTGAAAAGAAAAAATTAAAAATTCACTTCCCTTTTAAAAATTTTAAAAACGCCAATTTACAAACCGACATAAAAACATTAGGACAGTTGGTTGTAAAACTAAGGACTTGGGAACAAGATTTACTAAGCAGATTGGAGTTGAAGGCAAATCGTAATTGCATTGTTTTTTGCATGCACGCTTTTCCCATCGGTATTTGAACATTTCTCCTCCTACTGGGTTAATAATCTGTCAAAACAATAAAATCAAATTTGAAAATTAACTTTAACCTCATTTAAAATGCGAAAAAGTAAAAATGTAATCCTTCTCTTAGTTGCAGTGTTTTTCATTGCTGCTTGTGCTCCGCGTCAGGCTAATGTGGCTGAGCTTATTGAGGCCATCGAAGCCGGAGAGATTCCGGCCGAAGTTACCCGTGCAGCCATTGACCCCGCTGCCAGTAATGTTGAATGGCTCGGACAGAAAATTACAGGTGATGGCCATTATGGCACTATCAATGTAAAATCAGGTGAATTCTTTGTGTTCGACGGCCAGGTCTTAGGTGGCACCGTGGTTGTAGATATGACTACAATTCAGGTGGTGGATATTACCGACCCGGGTCCGGCTGCCAGGCTGAAAGGACATCTTGAGTCTGACGATTTTTTTAGCGTGGCTTCTTTTCCCGAAGCAAATATTCAGATGGTAAGGCTCGAGCCTATCGAAGGAGCTGCTGCCGACGCTCCCAACTACAGGGTAACAGGCAATCTTACGATCAAAGGCATTACCCATGGTATTGTTTTTGATGCCAGGATCGATCACACCGAGGGAAATATAGAAGGTTTTGCAGATTTTGCCTTTGATAGGGCTAAGTTCGATGTAAGGTATGGTTCAGGAACTTTCTTTCAGGACCTGGGCGACAACCTGATCAACGACAATATCAATCTGAAAATCAGGCTTGCTGCAACCTACTAAAGCGCAGTTCAGGATTTGAATAAAGCCCGGTGGTATTTTCTTCCGGGCTTTGTTCTTTTTGAGCGTTCAGAAAAATATCCTGTAGATTCAACGACAAGTGCTGATGCTTAGGAAGGGTTTAAGCTTGTCCATTTATACCCATAGAAGCCTTCCTGCAATCGTTTTTCTCTTTCTTCGGGGGTAAGTTTTTCGTATTCAGCCCTTTCTGATTCGTATTGCAATGGCTGTGTACATGCAATGAGTTTTTTCTCGTTGCCTTGGCGGGCATAGTGTTCATGATGATGCCTCTTTCCGTTTTTGGTAAGGAATGGTTTTGCGTGGCTATTGTCTGTACCAAACTGTTTGCAACTGATGATAACAGGAAATCAGCCTGAAGTTTGCCGCAAATTTACTTATTGCAGGCAAAACACACTCAGGAAGTTCTGTTTTTTTGCCTCTTGATTTTTTTTCAGCTTCAGCAGATGAGTGTCAGAATGGAAATTCTTCCAGTTCTTCCATTCGAGGGCCATCATTTTGTGGGATAGCTCTGGCTCTTTGGTGCACCTCATTGGCTTCCACGAAAATAGCTTTGAAGGGGTATGTGGGGCATGCAAACTCGCAAGCTCCGCACCCGATGCATAGCTCGGGGGTAACCTCGGGCAGCCACAGGCCTTCCCAATCAACCATATCCACTGCCTTGGTGGGGCAGTGCTCTGAGCAAGCCCCGCAATCGGTGCGGTCAACAGTAACGATGCAGCTTTCTACCATAAAACGAGCCACTCCAATCTGGATCACCTGCTTTTGTTCGAGGGTCTGTGGGGTAATGGCCCCGCTGGGGCACACCAGAGTACATTCGATGCAGTCGAAATTACAGAAACTGCGGTGAAAATCCAGTTTGGGTTGCATGATTCCCTGCAGGCCATGGTCGAGAAGCGTAGGAACAATGACATTTTTTGGGCAGACTCCTACGCACATATAACAAGCCGTGCAATGGTCGGTAAAGTGATTGTAGCTCAGCGCTCCGGGCGGTACAACGGGGATGGTTGTTTGGGTAGGTATCATGCCCGGCCTGCTTTCGCCCTGAGCCTTTGCAGATGCCTTAAACAGAGGTATTGACAGCAAACCTCCGGCAGTTGCAAGCATGAACTGCCGCCTTTTGGCATTCACGGGTTTTTCGGTCACAACCTGGGGTTCGAGACTGGTTTTGGTGCTGAAATACAGCCCGTGGGTGGTGCATACAGCAAAGCAGTTGAAGCAACTGATGCAGCGATTTTGGTCAATGGTCTTGGTGCGGCTATTGAGGCATTCGGCCTTGCAAACCCGTTCGCAGCGGCCACAAAGCGTGCAGGCATCGGGGTTGAATGCAATCCTGAACACTTGCTTATGGGCAGGAAGGCTAAGGAGCGCACCTGCCGGACATAGTGTATTGCAAAATAGCCGCCCGCGCCAAACTGACATTACAGCTATTGTAACGAAGATGATAGATGAAACCGCAACCACTTCGGCCGAAAGTGCAGGGGTGAAAATGGGATCAACAGCGTATATATAAAAGCGCTCAAGGGAAAAGGCAAGCTGGTTGTTAAGCCAATGGTACAACGGTTTGAAAAGGCTTACGGAAATCCTTCCAAAATTGGAAAAAGGGTCCAAAAGATTCACCAGCATCAGGCTTCCGAAAAACCAAAAAATCAGGGTTGCTCCAAGAAGGCCGTAGCGCAGCAGGTAATTTTGAGAGGCTGTGTAAGCAAACTTTCTGTTTTTTTTCTTTTTAAAAATCCGTGCTACGGCAATGAATATGTCCTGTAGGGTTCCCATCGGGCACAGGGAGCTGCAGTAAATCCTTCCGAAAAGCCAGGTTAAAAGCAAGACCAGAGCAAATCCCAGACCGGAAACTGCAAAAAACAATGCCAAAAAACGCATTGCCGAGGGAAGCAGTTGAAGCCTGCTAAGAAAATCGGATACTTCTATCAGGATTGGGGGCCTTACATTGAGAAAGACGAGAAAAAAAACAAAAAAAACCAACAGGGAAACAACAATACGGATTTTACGAAGGTGTTGCAAAATCATGGGTTTGGGTATTAAATAGCGATACGGCTTATATTCAGGCGGTCGAGATTTATCTGTCCTACATTCATTTGGGCAGCCAGCCTGATATGGCCAATATCCTGGGGCTGGGCACCGAATATCAGTGTGCTGGCAGCGTCAACTGCTACAATGTCTTTCGATATCAAAAGACTTTTCATGCGCGCCAGATCGGCTTCCGATACTCCTCTTGGGCCATTGCGGGTCATAACCAGGTATGCATCCACAATATTAAGGTCGGGCAGCCGGGATAGGCAAAAATCTGCTATACATTGATGGAGATCGTTGCGGTGCCAGAACCTGCGATCCCACACAATTCCCATCAGGTTTTTCATAGCAATGGTTACAGTGGTTGATGCATGGTGTTTGAGTACCGGTACATTGATAAAAACATCGGCCTCCAGAATATGGTGATGGACCTTTGCCGTGTGCAAGCGTCTGGCTCCGGGTATTTGCACTTCACGATAGTCGCGTTCGAGGTTTGCCGGCACAACGAGTGCCCCCGCTTCTCTGGCAGCTCTTTCGATGCCGCTGGTTTCGTAGGCCCGCTGCCATTGGTCAACGGTATGGTCGAAAACAAAAACCCGTGAGGCTCCTGCAGCCACACAGTCGCGCACTATGGCACCAACCAGCTCTGGGTTGGTGTTGGCAGCCCGCTCCGGTGGTACATCCCAGGCAATGTTGGGCTTCACCACTACTCTCTGCCCCCTTTTCACAAAGGCCTGCATGCCCCCCAATTCCCTTATTGCCCTGCGGTACATGGCTACCGGATCACCTCCGCGAACCGCCACCAGGTCAATAGGTCTCCGTTGGGCAAAAGTATTCTGCAAGCGCCCTACAGTGGCTCCATAAATTCCGGCAAGTACTGAAATCAAAAACCCTTTCCTGAGAAATTCGCGCCTTTTCATTGCACAATAAATATTTAAAAAAAAAAATGAGATGTTTGGAGGATATCAGGATTATTTATCGTAAAGTCCACAAAGAGATGCAAGTGCCGGAACGCGTCAAACAAGCGGCAACTTCAGTACAAAACTTTGCTTTTTTCAATTTATAGCAGGGCAAAGATATTGTTTTCAGCCAAAATTCCTTATTTTTACAACCCGAAAATGCGTGTAGCACTGTACTTTTTACATTTATTAACAAAATTAATCTTGCATACATGAGTGCAATTCCAACCCTGATCAGTGCATCCTCCTGGAAAACTGTCGTGAAACCTGCGCTGCTCGATATTTCTGCGCTGGCTTTCATTTATTTTCTTCCCGCTATTTCGCACCTCATAGGCATTCGGCTTTGGTGGATAGAGCCCATGCGAATGATGCTGGTTTTGGCCATGGTGCACACCCACAAGAAAAATGCATTTATCCTTGCATTGACTCTTCCGTTGTTTTCTTTTTTTATTTCGGCACACCCCGTCCTGGTCAAAACATTGCTTATCACTGCCGAGCTGGTGGTAAATGTGGCACTGTTTTATTTGTTTGTCAAGCGAATTCATCTTCTTCCGGCCATTTTTCTAAGCATCTGGCTCAGTAAAATATTTTACTATGGATTGAAGTATGTTGCAATGACCACACTTCTGCTTCATGAGGACCGGCTCATTGGAACACCCTTGCTCATCCAGCTGGCCACTTCAACCGTGTTCAGCTTATATCTTTTTTTTGCGTTCCGATCGAACCAAAAGAACGATGAACAGATAATGCAAATGTGAATTTAAGTCCATAGAAAATTTAACTATTATGTTGAGAAAAAGCAGAGGTGCAAAGCCATCGCTAAAGTTTATTGTTGGGTTGGGTCTGGCTATCATTGGATTTCTGCTCCCTTTTTTTCTACGCCTCGATGGCTTGTCGGTTGCAGGCCATATTGCATTAAGTATCTTTTTGGTTGCAGCTATATTTTGGATTTTCGAAACCATTCCCATTTATGCCACTTCATTGTTGATTATTCTGCTGCAGGTTTTTTTGCTGAGTAGTCAGGGGCCGCTTTTCAGTCGTGGCGAGTTGGCCGCAATTCAACCCGAATGGGTGGATGGTACGCAATGGAGGGTTCCATCCAGATCTTTAGATGGGAATCAACTGCATTTAAAAACCGGCCCAAGGTTGTATCAAACAATTCAGGTGGAGATAATTCAAATGGGTGAGCCCACGATAGTAGCCTCAAATGAGATTGCCAATGACAGCCGGATTGTTGCAGATGCACGAAGCCGATTTCTGGGGTACGAGCCGGTATCGTTTACTGTTTTTGCAGGAACGCTCGCCAATCCGGTAATTTTGTTGTTTCTGGCTGGTTTTATGCTGGCTGCAGGGGCAGTAAAGTACAACCTCGATAAAAACATTACCGGTTGGCTGCTGAACCCCTTTGGGAAAAAACCCGTTTTTATAGTGCTGGGCTTAATGATGGTTACAGCAGCCCTTTCAGCATTTATGAGCAACACGGCCACTACAGCCATGATGATTACAGTGGCCTTGCCCATTGCCCTGCAGGTGGATAAGCAGGATAGACTGCGTTCAATGATTATCCTCAGTATTCCCATAGCTGCAAACCTTGGCGGACTCATCACACCCATTGGTACTCCGCCCAATGCAATTGTTATTTCAGCATTGCAACAACAAGGCATTGACATAGATTTCGGCCAGTGGGTAGCCATTATGCTCCCCTTTGCACTGATTATGCTGATATTATCGTGGGGTGTTATGCAATTGTTGTTTAAACCTTCGTTGCAGAGGTTTGATTTGTCATTGAAAAGCAGTTTCAATAAAACTCCAAAAGCTTTAATGCTTTACGGATTGTTTGGCGCAACAGTGCTTTTCTGGATCACAGAGGGGATACATGGTATCCCAAACGGAGTGGTAGCGTTTATTCCTATCGCCGGCCTTACCCTAACCCAGGTTCTTTCAACGGAAGATATACGAAAACTTCCCTGGGAAGTCCTTTGGCTTGTGGCAGGAGGTATAGCATTAGGAATAAGCATGGAAAATACCGGACTTGCAGGTTGGTTGGTCAGCAGCGTTGGTTGGAGCCAACTGCCGCAAATGGCTTTATTGCTTGTTTTTGGATTCATTGCATGGGGATTCTCTGTGTTTCTTTCCAATACTGTTGCAGCCACATTGCTTGTCCCGATAGCTGTAAGCATAGCAGTGTCGGGAATTGCCGGGCCGGATTTTAATCTGGGCTTAACAAGTTTGATAATCGCTGCTGGCTGCAGCCTGGCAATGGTTTTGCCTATTTCTACCCCGCCTAACGCTATTGCCATGAGCACAGGAATTGTAAAAACAAAGGACATGGTTAAAATTGGATTGATAATAGGATTGGTTGGTACATTAATTTCGCTGACCTTTTCAGAAATTATATGGCCGTTCTTTATTAGTTAATAATCATTATGGCAAAAATTTTTATTGTGTGTGTTGACGACGAGCCTCAGGTTCTTGATGTATTGGTTAAAGACCTGGAAGTGCTCGAGGAGGTATTTCCGATAGAAGTTGTATCCAACGCAGCCGAAGCGCGAAGGCTGTTTGCAGAAATTTATGATTCCGGAAATCAGGTAGGTCTTGTGGTTTGCGACCATATCATGCCGGGCGAATACGGAGTTGACCTTCTGGTGGAGATGCAAAGTAAGCCTGAAACCCGGCCTGTCAGAAAGGTGCTGCTTACAGGGCAAGCCGGCCTTGAAGATACCATTCGCGCCGTGAACAACGCCAAGCTGAACCATTACATCGCCAAACCCTGGGACCCTCAGTATCTGGTATCAGTGGCCCGAATCGAGCTTACAGAATTCGTGTTGGAAAATGAGCAGGATTTGCTGAAATATATGAAAGTGCTGGATTATGAAAAAATCCAGGAGACGATTCGTACCCGGGGTTATATTTAATTTTGAAACCATTTAGGAACTGTTGAGGATGAAAAATTTTCGCCATAATATTTTCAACAGCGATGTGTTCGTTGCCGCGATTAAGGTGCTCATTCCCGAATCTCCCTTTATTCAGGGAATGATCTGGAATTTCCCGCAGGGGAGCATAATCCTCCATGAAGGAGCAGAAAACGATAGTTTATATGTGATCATTGAGGGGAATGTTGCCATGGAAAAGGGTATCGCCCGAAAACGAACCCGCATAGATATTCAAGGTCCGGGCGATTTTTTTGGTTTGCTGTCTTTCCACACCGGCGAACCCGTTTTTACCACTTCCATAGCCCATACCGACGCCAAGTTGCTTGTTGTAAACCACCAGAATTATGAGGAGCTGATAAAGAGGTATCCCAATCTGAGCAATGCACTGCAGGGTTTGATTTTCTCCAATCTGGCTGATCGCTACCGCAGGGTGGTTTCTTTGCATGTGCATGTAGATTACCTTACTCAAGAGCTTAAAAAGGAAAAGGAGCAGCTCAAGCAAACCATCAAGCAATTGGAGAAAACACGCACCACCCTTGTTTCACAAGAGAAAATGGCGGTATTGGGCCAACTTACAGCAGGACTTGCACACGAAATGAATAATCCGGCTTCGGCACTGCTTCGCTCAGTTGATTTTCTTACATCCAATCTGCCTGAGATGCTCGATAAAGCGAGCCTGTACCCTGAAAAAAACCTCGTCAGGTATTTTTTTGAAATCGGTCAAAAACGGGTGTTTATTAGTTCGGAGGAGCAGCGCGAAAAAACACGCATCCTTTCGGATAAGTTTCCCCACCTTAATAGGTCGTATATACGGGTTTTGGCCGATATGTCTGAGGATGCTTTTGATATCATTGTGCCGTATGTGCGAAATATCAAGCGGCAACAGCAAGCGCATCTGTACCTCGATGTTTTTCAGGCCGGGGTATTTGTCAGCGGAATTCGCATCTCAAGCAAGCGCATCGAAAATCTGGTGAAGAGCCTCAGAAATTTCAGCCGACAGAGCTATGGCGAGATGGAACTTGTGGATATTCGCAACGGATTGAAGGATACACTATTGCTACTGGGCAACAGATTGAAAAACATTTCGGTGGAAACATCCTTGCCTGATGTGCCCCTGGTAAACTGCCTTCCGGGAGAAATCAATCAGGTGTGGACCAATATCATTATCAATGCTTGTGATGCTATGGGCGGCAAAGGAGAATTGCATATTTCCTGTTCGGAAGGCACCACGGGTTCCGTTTGTGTATGCATTGCCGACAACGGGCCGGGAATTCCCAATAAATTCAAAAAAAGGATATTCGACACCAATTTCACCACTAAGACAGCAGGAGGGGAGTTTGGGCTGGGGTTAGGTTTGTCTATCTCAAAAAATATCATCGAAAAGCACCAGGGAACTATCTTCGTTGGCGACAGGCCTGGTGGTGGTGCTGTGTTCAAGGTTTGTTTGCCTGCTTCTCTGTCCCATCCGGCCAGGAAAACTTATGATGATACAATGCCGGATGATTAATAATAGTTTGGTTCAAAATAGGATCAACGATTCTTGGGCGCATTTTTTCAAAAAACATTTCAAAGGATTTTTTCAAAGAATTTTGTACCCGAGTTTAGCAACCAGACCTTTTGCCTCCTCAGTAAGCATGGTGCCATCTACAGTAAGGGCCGGGGCTTCTCTCCTGATAGGGTAATCTTCCCGGAGTTTTTCAAACAAATCGGCATGCGCCAAGAGCCGGCAGTGGTCATTATGGATATCATAAGCTTTAAGGCTAATGTCGCAGAATAATTCTTCCAATGAATTGTAAGGGCCTGGTGTAATAATCCCCCCGGGAGAAGCGGGGATGAAATCCGGCCTCCAATGGTCAATTCCCAGATTGAAAAACCTGCTGATGGCCTGTACGCTCATTGCTGTACCGTTGGCTTTTCCATCGGCTGAGTATCCTGCAATGTGTGGAGTGGCTATAAATGCCATCTGTAGCAATTGCAGGTCGATGGATGGCTCATCTTCCCAAACATCCAAAATCGCGCCTGTCAGCACCCCATTTTGCAACGCATTTTTTAAAGCATCGGTTTGTACCACTTCGCCTCGTGAGGTATTGATAAGCCATGCGCCTGGCTTTATTTTGCTGAGAAAGTCTGAGTTGGCCATATGCAATGTTTTGAATGGGCCCAAACGGGTAAGTGGCACATGAAAAGTTACTATATCAGCATTTTTAAGTACATTTTCCAGGCTGGTAAAGCCGGTGCTGCCCTCCCGTATTTCCCGGGGAGGGTCGTTGATCAGGGTAGAAATGCCAAGGGTGGCGCATAACTTGGCCAACCTATGTCCCACATTGCCGGCTCCCACTATTCCTACAATAATTTCTTTAAAACTTTTGCCTGTCTGCCTGAGAATCATGGCCAGGGCCGAAGCCATATACTGCACCACCGAATCTGCGTTACAGCCCGGTGCATTGACCCATGAAATGCTTTTTTGGATACAGTAGTCCTTGTCAATATGGTCGTGGCCTATGGTAGCCGAGGCAATAAATCGCACCTTAGTGCCTTCGAGCAGCCAAGCATTGCACTGTGTTCGGGTTCGCACCACTAAGGCATCAGCATCGAGCAGGTGGTGGCGGGATATGGCTGCTCCGGGCAGATATTCTACTTTTGCAAAAGGCTCCAATGCCCCCTGCAAAAAGGGGATTTTATGGTCGGCAACTATTTTTAGCATGCTGTAGGTGTTTTTTTTAAAAGTAGGGTCCGCTGTTAGAACGGACCCGAAAATTAACAAAAACCAAACCAACCACCAAACAGTTCTTTTGCTATATTAAGCCGGAATGTTGCAATATCGAAACAAACGCTGATTATGGATGTAAGGCCATTGCATTGCTCAATACGGCTGATATTTACATTTGGGCCTCAGATTCAGAAACAGGGTTTTTCATCAGCTGCCCGTTTATAAACACATTTTCAAGAGTGAGCTGCTTTACATGCTCAATGACATTCTCTGAAGCAACCCCGTTGAAATGGCTGTTTCTGATATGGATACCCGTTACGGGTGCCCTCTCATAAGCTCGGATAAAAAGAGCCCTGCCACTTTGCTGGCTGGTAATGTTTCCGGGTGAGAGTTTTTTGGGCTACTCCTGGCTCGACCCTCAACAAACACCTGTCAGCCAACCACATTCCACCAGGTTCCGTCGGCCCGGTAAGGCAACATTTTTGTGCCATAGCACAGTGGACACGAAATTTAAAGATTTTAAAATTCCTCAAACCAGTTCCCTGTAAGCCTGCCAGGAGGCATTCTACAGGAATTATCAAAAACACTTTTGATAAAACACCAAAACCCATGCATTCTTCTGTATGGGTAGAATTTTGGCATCAGCCGGGAATTTCACTATCACATGCCGCTTGGTGGGAATTTGTGCTTATCTGTCCGGTCTGCCTTCTACCTTCTCCTGAGTTTTTTTCTTATCGTACTTGTCGTGGAATTCACCATTTCACTAAGATCTTCCGATACCCTGAGAAAATAGATGGGTATGCAAAATGCGAGTCCGGCCACAAGCGACCTCACGGCTATATCAGCAAACACATTATCCAACCTGCCGCTAAGACTTGATATGAGAATGATGGCCAGTAAAATGGGTGGAACGAAAAGTTGCTTGTTTACGAATGGGTGGATTTGGAATTGGCGATACAGATACACAATTCGAAAAATATTGAACAGTATCAGGGATGCCATGCTTGCCATTGCAGCCCCGTTAATTCCGAACCGAGGGATAAGCGCAAGATTGCTCAAAATGGTGAAAACTATCAGGCCGGTTGTAAACAACAAATCAATTTTGAATCGCCTGGAAGTAAGTAAAATGGCACCGTTGAGCCCGGCTGCCATATCCACCAACCTGCCTATTCCCAGATACAGGAAAACGAATTTGCCAAGGGCATACTCCAGTGGCATGAATTGAAACAACGAGTCAATGTTTATCCAGAGAAGGAGGAACAGGCCCGCGCCCACCACCAGATTGCCCGATGAGGCTTTTTTGTAGAGAATGTCCATTTTTACCAAATCTTTCAACCTCCACAATTGGGCAACAATAGGGCCGGAAACCCTCAACATGGAGCGATACGGGATGAGCATAACGCTTGTAACAAAAACCATTGTGGTGTAAATGCCGGCAGCTGCCAGGTCTATCATGCCGGCAATCATCAGCGCATCAATGCTGGCCAGTATCAGAAAGCTCAGATTGTTGAGCACCGAAAACCCGCCGTAATTGAACATGATGCCGCTAAGCCTTTTCAGGAGCGGGGTAGGATCTGGTTTTAGTTTCAATTGCCTGATAGAAACCGTGTACAGGATTACCAACATTGCCGGCAAGCAGTTGGCAACCACATACACCACTACAAAACCCTCAAAATTCACAAAATCTAAGGCAAACAGTAATACCGATAAGGTGATAAACAACCGAAGCCCTATCTCATAAACCAGTGATGGGAACACATTGCGAAAGAGGCTACGCAGGTAGGCATCAAAAAGATTGAAATACAGGGTGGCCAAGGCCAGGGGAACCAGATACCAGAAATACTCTACCAGCAAAGGGCTACCCTCTGCATAAAATTGGTAGAACGGTTGCCTGAGCAGCATCACCAGCAAAGAAACCAGAGTAAAACCTGCTAAAGAAAAGGCTGAGATTGCAAAAAGAAAGCCATGATGGTTTTTTGCAGAGTCGTTGAAGAATGGAAAAAATCTTACAATAATGTTGCCCGAGCCCAGCGATGCAACCTGCGCGTAAATCAGTGCAAGGGTTATCATCAGGTTAGCCAGCCCAACCTGATCGGGCATCAGGAAGTTGGGAAACAGAAAAACCTTGTTCAGGTAACCAATAGTAGCACCCGCAAAAGCAATCAAGGTTATACGAAAACTGTCTCTCTGTATGATTCCCATTATCTTTCATTGTGGCGGCTAAATTAAGAATTAATGTGCCCGATTGTGTATTTTTGGGGAATAAAGCATATCTGCCCATAGCACGGAAATACAAATGCCATTGAATCGGTTTTGTTGTGCATGCCAGGGCAGTAACCCATGGGTTGTACACGCAATTGCAGTTATGCCCTAAAATGCTATGCAAAATTTTATTTGCAATTCATGAAGAAAATTTTGTTTCTCACCTTTTGGTACCCTGATGATAGAAATCCGGTGAAGGGTGTATTTATCATAGCCCATGCGCGTGCCTTGCTGCAGGCCGGATATGATGTGAGGGTTTTTGCCGTCAACATTACCCACTCCGGGCAATGGCTTTCGGTTGAAAGGCAATGGCTTATGGATGAAGCCGGCCTGCCGGTCTATTTGTTGAACATACGGACGGTTTTTCATAAATGGCTGTATGTTGCCATACCCTTACTTTCGCGATGGGTTTACCGGGAATATCTCAAGTTTATTCAAAAGCGTTTTGAACCCGACATTGTGCACTCTCATGTGCTCAATCCTGCTGCAATTGCAGGACATTTTCTGGCAAAAAGTATTCACAAGCCGCATATCGTTACCGAGCACTGGAGTAAGGTGGACAAATTTTTTCGCAAAAATTTGTTTGCCTGTGCCGGTGCCAAAGCCTACAATCAGGCGGACGGTATTTCCGTTGTTTCGCAGCATCTGAAAACTATGATTGCACAGAGGGTTAAAAATTCCAGCAAAATTTTCGTTGTACCAAATGTAGTTCCTCCGGTTTTCAGCTATCTGCCCCATCTGCCGGCAGATGTTTTAAGATTTACGGTAGTTGCCAAATGGGAACCTCCCAAAAACATCCAAATGCTTGTAGATGCCCTGCAGATAGTAGCTCCGGAGGCCGGTAAGCCCATACTGCTTCAGATAGTGGGAGAGGGTAGCCTGTTGAAACCCATTTTTGAAAACCGCTACAAATATCATTTTGCCATTGATGTATTGGGGTTCCTTCCCAAAAACCGCATTGCCAAACTGCTGCAGCATACCGATTTGTTTTTGCATTGTTCTGATTCCGAAACATTTTCTGTTGTAACGGCTGAGGCACTTTGCACAGGGGTTCCTGTTGTGGTATCAAATGTGGGGGCATTGCCCGAACTTGTGGATGACCACAATGGCGTACTTTGCTCAAACACCCCTGAAGATTGGGCACGGGCTATCCAACAAGCCCTCCGAAAGCCGTTCGATAGAAAACAGATAAGCAGTGAAGCAATTTTGCTTTATAGTGCTGCATCAGTGGCTCAATTGTTTGGAGAAGTTTATGACAGAGCAATTCAAGGCCATCAAAGCGAATCAGGCGGAAGGGGAGGCAATACTTTTTGATTTATAACTTTTGCGCCAGGGTTATAAATTCATATCCTGTAATTCTTACCGTTTTCAGATGGCGCATGCCTTTTGGCAGCAGTGCCTGCAAGCGTTCTGGAGTAAAAAACCTCGAATCTTCTCCCAATAGCCTTTCCAGATACTCCAATGCCCGCGCAAAAGGGTGTTGCCGGTGGAATTCAACTACTGCCAGAGTGCCCCCTCTGCACAGTACTCTGCAACTTTCTTCCAGTGCATCTGCCTGATTGCTAAAATGATGCAGGGCATTTGCAATAATCGCCACATCAAAGTATCCATCGGGAAAGGGGAGGGCGGCAGCATCGCCAAAGACTATCCTTTCTACGGGCAGCTTGCGTTTTGCAATGCGCAACATAGCCTCAGAGGCATCCAGGAGCCATACCCGGCCGCCCCTTTTTTGAAGCAAATGTGCCAGCCGGCCAGTACCCCCACCAATATCGAGTATCGCTTTATTGGACAAGCTGTCCAGATGGAGGAGCAACGCACGGGTCTGCCGTTGAAATAAGACGCCGGCAAAAAGGTCATAAACAGGTGCAATCAGCGAAAACATAAAATCAGCGGGTTATTGTGATGAAAAAATTGTAATTCCAATAATAGCCGTATTGTTAAAAAATCGTGTGTCCCTCACCACCCTTAGCTGGTGCAGGCGTATTTATGAAATCCGGGACTATGCCCACAAAGACGAAACCCGCCTATAGCAACATAAACAGTCATTAGGTGCGAAATGTTTTTAAAGCTACCCACGCAACTCTCAATTGCCTTTAAATAAACGGATTTCATCCTAAATACCTAACTCAAAAAAGTCAAACCATATTGAAATCTTTTTCATATCACAACCGACTTTTCGTTTTGGAAGTCTTAAAGGTCAGACCTCCTCACCCCTCGCAGTTAGAAAGTGCGGTGGTTTTGAAGATTAAACGCAGATCAGTACCGGGAAAAACAGTTTCTGTTTCGGTTGAGCAGTTGAGTAATCTTACCAACTGCATGATTAAATCTGGGAGTGGATAAACTGAAACTGTGTAACACAACGGTTAATGTGTTGCGCTCATAGTCGGGGATAAGGTCTGCGTTGTTTTGGATGATTTGTTTTACCAAACATTCTTATTTCTTCATCGGCTCTATTTAGATGATGGGCTACCAGTGAATCAACAGCCGACTCGGCTCTGTAACAAATCATTTTGATTACATTCAGGGCAGGTAATAAAAATAAAACGCCTGCTCCACAGAGCGCTTCCTGATGTTCAAATTGAGCCGGGGCAGGTCCACTCTGCCCCAAAGATGACGCTATTCGTTCTTCGTAACGAGTAGTGGCGATGCCTAAAGGGGCCCATTGATCGGATTGATTGCGTGCACTGGCTGTAACAGCAACCAGGTTTTGGGTTAGCGGTTGAGTGGCTTTTTTTTTAAATTCCCTTGTTTGACCTGATACCGTATGGCAGATTCTCTTACTCCTTCTTCTTTAGCAATGCTATATACACTTTGCCCTTTATCCAGCTTTTGCTGGATGCGTAGCCTTCGTTGCCCAACTATCTTGTGGGCTTTTCCATGACGCGCATCATCCCCGAAAAATCCTGTTTCTCCTTGCTCTCTGAACTTATTATAGTAACGGTGTACGCTGTCTTCGCTCACGCCAAAACAATCTGAGATCATCCTGGCATCTTTCGGAAAGTAGGGTAATTGTAGTTGCATGCAGCAAAAGTACCGCATTTTTATTTTGCGTTAGCTTTGCTTGTATCACCCGTTTTTATTGGACGAGGTAAGGAGGTCTGAGGATGTTAATTTCCCAGTTAATTTCAGACATCCTTGACATCCTTGTAATCGTCGCGAATGGTTTCTTTGCCGGGTTTTATGCCGAAACGATAGGCTCCTCTTGCCAGGGTATGGGCAGAAACGGTTGCGGTAAAGAATATCACAATAATAGCCAGCAAAGCTTTTACACCCACCCCGGTAAACCCATACTTTACCGTTACCCCCAGCAGAATGCTGCACATTCCCATGGTTATGGCTTTTGTGCTCCCCTGCAGGCGGTTATATGCATCAGGAAGCCTGATCAGCCCAATGCAACTGAAAAGGTTAAAAACAGAGCCGATGGCAATTAGTATGTTGCTGATAATTTCAGTCATTTAGTTTTTTGTTTTCAAGGTATTTTGACAATGTAAGGGTACTAACGAAGCTCAGGATGGACCATGCTATCACGATATCTATCATCCACGACTGATCGGTAAGCAGAATAACAACTACGCAAATAGATGCAAAAAGAATTCCCAGCTTTTCAATGCCAACTATCCTGTCGACAATGGTAGGCCCGGCTATGATTCTGTAAAGAGGAAAAACACAAAGAAAGATCTGGAAAAAAAGCAGGTATTGCAGCATAGTTAATCGAATATGGTTATTAAGTATTTCTCAAATTGTCTGATCCTTTTCGTGGTGTAAGAATCCGGATCTTTGTCGTCAACATAAATCCAGTGCACATACATTATATCATCTTTAATATCAATGACGATAGTACCGGGGGTCATACTCAGGGCGCATGAAAGGATGGCTCTTCCAAGGTCGGTTTGCACCAAAAGCGGTACTTTAATGATAGCAGGCCTAATGGATATTTTGGGTCGGATAATACGCCATGCAATGTCGATGTTGGCCATAATGCATTGCCAGATAAAGTAAGCAAGGAATGGTATTACCATGACAAACCTCCTGAACTGGATAAGCTTGTAAATGGAGGTATAGAAATACTTGCCAAAAAAAACGGAGGTTAATACAGCAACCACAGTGCCGGCAATCAGAGAATCGATGCTGACCGACCAGGTAAGCAGCATCCAGAAAAGCAGGGCAAGAAAAAAGAGCACAATATATCGTCGTCTCATGGTTGCAGGTTTTTTATTGCATAACCGGTTGTTTCAAGCAATGTGTTAACGGCCGGATCAAGCACTATTTCTCTGATACTCGAAAAAATTAACAAACTCATGGCAAGGCATAATACGGCAAGTGATACCAGGGAGAACTTAATAAAAAAAGGTGACTCCTTTATTGAGAAATCATACTGCGGTTTGCCAAAAAAGGCGTAGCGCTGAAACTTTAAAAATGATGCCAGAGTAATAATTCCCACGATAAAGCCCAAAGCCGCCCTGAAATGATAACCTCCTTGTATGGCTGCCACAATAATTGCAAACTTGCTGAAAAAGCCGTTAAATGGCGGAATTCCCGCAATGGCCATTGAAGCGACAAACGATGTTGCCATGGTAAGAGGCATGTATTTTGCCAGCCCTCCCATGCCTTTGAGATTCACTGTACCTGTTGCATGCTCAATGGAGCCTGCACTTAAAAACAACAGCCCTTTAAATACGGCATGGTTAATCATATGAAAAAGGGCAGCGGTAAAAGTAAGAGCCACGGTTGCCGAAGGGCCTGCCGAGGCCAAAATGCCCATTCCGATTCCGATGCCCATCATTACATACCCCATCTGGCTGATGCTATGGTATGCCAGCAGCCGCTTCAGATCCCAGGCACCGATTGCAAGAAACACGCCTGCTGTCATGGAGATGCCTCCCAATACGGCAAAAACATTAGAAATAAAAATATCAGGTTCAAAAACATTAATAAACAAACGCAACAACACATATATGCCCAACACCTTGATAACAACTCCTGAAAGCATGGCTGACACAGGAGAGGGGGCCGACGAATGGGCATCGGGCAACCAGGCATGAAAGGGTATCATTGCTGCCTTGATCCCAACTCCTGCAATTAGAAATAATTGTGCAAATCTGAGTGCGTTGCCATTTTCAACCAAACCCTTGCTCAGAACCAATGACATGTCGGCCATATTAAGGGTTGAGGTCATCCAGTAAAGCATAGTAATTGCAAACAGCATAAAAAGAGAAGCGAGGCCTCCCAAAACCTGATACTTGAAGGAAGCTTCAATTTCTGTACGCCTTACCCCAAAGGCCACAAGCGCATACGATGCCTTTGATGCTACTTCCATAAAAACAAACAGGTTAAACATGTCTCCGGCGAGCACTACCCCGTTTAGCCCCGCCAGTTGAAGGCAAAATAAGGTGTAAAAATATTTCTGCCCGGTATATTTTTTTATATAGTCAATGGCGAATACGGCACAGAAAAATGCCAGGGTGTTTACTATAAGAAGCATTAATTTGCTGAGCCCATCACTAACAAGGTGAATGCCGATGGGTATTTTTTCTACCGGGTACCAGCCTCCAACCACATAAACGGTCGATTCGGCAAGGTTGAAGAGGCTGCTCACCGACAGCACCATCAAAATCAGAGAAATAATTGCCACGATATAAGACTCTGCCTTTTCTGATACAAGACCGATCAGCGGCAGGGAAAAAGCCGCCAGAAAAGGGAGAACAATGAAGAATATCAGTGTTTTGTCTTCCATACTCCTACCCTTTGAGTTTGCTTATCTCATGAATATCGAAGGTTCCGTACTTTTTATAAAGCCTGATAGCCATGGTAAGTAGCATGGAATTGGTGGCCAGCGCTATTACGATGGCGGTAAGCACCATAGTTTGCGGCAATGGGTCAACAACAGCTTGATTGTCTAATATTTGCTGGTCAAACACCACCGGGGCAATACCGCCAGAAATGTATCCTATCATAATAAGCATCAGGAAAATGCTTATCTCAACAATGGTGAGTGAAATAACCATCTTAATGATGTTGCGGCTTATAACCAACCCGTATATGCCAACAAGAAACAAAATGAAGCAAAGAATATACAATGTCATCAGGAAATCTCCTCTTTATAGGTGGTTAGTGCAAGAAAGATGGCAAAAAGGGTAGCGGCCACTTTTACCCCGATAAGAATATTGTAAATCGGAATGTTTCCGGCGCTGAGCAGCTCACCGGGCTGTCCCTTGGGCAAATAATTGTTGAATAAAAACAGGGAGCCGGCAAACAGCCCGCTGATGCCCAGCAGTAATACCAACAATATGGAAAGGCTTTCATAAAGAGAAGTAATTTTTTTTTGCCTTTTAAGTTGGATGTGATCCTTACCCTGTGCCAGGCTCAAAACAATGAAAGCACTGGCAAGCAGCACCCCGCCGGAAAAGCCGCCGCCGGGCAAAATATGTCCGTGAGTGACAATGTACATGCCAAAAACAAAGATCATGGCACTTAACAGCTGTGCAATTTTTCTTACAATTACCGACATTCCTTTCATATCAAATCCTGAATTTGTTTATTCTTTTTTGCCTTTAAGTCGTAAAATGGCCAGTATCCCAATTGCGGTGGTAAAAAGTATCGCCGCTTCGCCCATTGTATCAAGGGCGCGAAAATCCCATAAAACACCTGTTACCAAATTTGTTGCTCCTGTCTTTTCTATGGCCATATAAACATATGCCTCTGACATGCGCAGGGTATGCTCTCCAAATGGCTGTAAAACAGCAATGGCATCAATAAAGTAGTAAAGCAAAACCCCGCACATTATAAATGCCATGGAAAAGTTGGCTATGTCGCGACGACACATGGGGAATCGGCTTTCAAAGCGGGTGCTGTCATGCAATACTGCTACCATAATAATAATGGTGATTGTTTCGGCCACTATTTGCACAATGGCCAAATCGGGTGCTCTCAACAATAAAAAGCACAATACCAGCCCATAACCTATGGCTCCCTGGGCTATTACAGCTGAAAGCAGATCCTTGGCGTGAATAGCCACCACAGCCATAATGATCATAAATACGAGAATTATGGCCAGGTATATTTCTGTATTCATCTTTTTGTCAAATTAGAAAAAACAATATTACAAGCAATGCCACCACCCATAAAAGGTATGTTTGCAGCACCCCATCGTGCATACGGCTCAACGGACGGTGAATGGAAAAAACCAACCTTGAAACAACATAATAAATGTCAGCATGGTTCGAAGCTTCTATCCATTTTGGCACCCTCAATAAACCACCACTTTTCCCCAGCAACGATCTGAAAGCCCAAATACCTGCAACCATGGACAATAAGATGCAACCTGCCACTAAAAGTAAATGTCTGCTTCCCCATGCCCATTGTGATTCGGCATAGAAGATTTGAGCGATTCGTTCAAAGGGTGTTAAAAAGAGGAGAAATGCAGCTGATACAGCCACCAAGGTGAAAGAAAGAATGCTCATTTCAAAAAGCAAACTTCTTAGGGGTTTTTCAATCTTGGTTTCAGGTTCAGCTGCCTGCTGCCCAGCCTTGATAAGGAGCGCAGTTGCAAGGAGCCCCCCTGCAGCACCTACTGCCACAAGCACCCACAGAAGCGACAAGTATTTAACTGAAGACACACCATCAAAGAACTCCCACAAACCTTTAAAAAGAAGGATGTGTGCGGCAAAAATACCAAAAGGCGGCAAGCCGCCCAGAGACATCAAAAGAAAACCCTGTGAACTTAAAATGTTTTTACCGGCTGTGTTTACCAAGGCAGGTAATTTTTTTGAGAGGCTGTTGTCATGAAGTAAATTCCTTTCAAAAATCAGGAACATTGCTGTAATTGCTGCACCTGCTGCCAAAGCGTAAATAATTGAAGCTTTCAGCCCCGCCGGGGTGCCGGTTGAAATAGCCATTAGCGCCAGCCCTCCTACAACAACCTGAATAAAAGCAAGCCTTTTCCCTGCATGATGCTCAATTAAGCTCATGATTGTTGCAAGGACTACAGTAATGGAAGCCAGTGAAAACAATCCTATCCTCATGCTTTCGCTCAGTATAAACAGATCACTTATCAATCTGATCAAAAGATAAATGCCTGCAAATCGCTGTATGATCACCGGCAATAATGCGGAAGTCCTGCCTGGGGCAAATTCGCCAAAAGCAATTACCCATGAATGAAAGGGAAAAATACCTGTTGCCATAAGTCCACCAGACAAGAGAGTCAGGAAAGCAATTGTATTGGGAGCATTTATGGTTGACAACTCTATTTCGCCGAGATAAGCTGTTCCACTGAGTGCCACAAGCATAACAGCCCCGATGGTCATAAGCCCATGTGCTGCACCAAAAAGAACCAGGGTCTTCTTTCCCATGCTTGCGCGACTATCGTCAAAACCGCTTGCCAACAAATAAAGAGGAATGCCCGATAAACCCCACAGAAATATAAGCATGTAAAGATGACCGGCGGTAATTATTGAAAAGCACAAACCGGCGCTCACCAGAAACCATGTGTAGAAATGATTTTGCGAAGAGGACCTGCTGTGGTTTGCAAATGCGCCAATTGCAAGTAAAGGAAGCATGATGCCCAATATTAGCACCATTATACTGCTTACCCCAACCGTATTAAAAACAAGAAACGCTCCAGCTGCATGCAGCAACTGCGGGTAGTTTGATGGAAAAATAACCTGAACTGAAATGGGCGCGTCGAAAAATACCCTTATGGACCCCAACATCAATGCTAATGATACCGCCAGGGTTAGCCTGCCCTTAAGTTTTACTTTGTGTTGCGGAATAAAGAAAAGCAACAAGCTAACCGCCAGGGGCAACAATATTATCAGTACTAATGCAGGCATTGATAATTGGTAAATGTGCAGATAATGTCGTTAAAATTATTGAAAATTAAAAGGCAAATTCCCGGTGAGCCATAAAACAATCACTCCACTGGATTTATTAAACTCTAAAATCTGTTTTTTCCAGACTAAAGGTAAACAAATCCAAGTCTCACAAGGCTAATATCTGGAAAGAGGACCCCGGCTGTCAATTGTGCGTTGGCAGAATTTTGTGAGTTTTTCATTATTTTGTACAATTAACTCTCCAGATTAATCCGTTGCTGTTTTTTTAGGTCGTCCACATTTCTTCTCCGCCTTCTTCTTTGAGTGGTATACCGGGGCGCAGCCCTGTGGCACATCGAAGCCAAAAGCCTTGCAGATTTCCAGCTGGGAGCCCACGAAAGGGGTGATAAACCTGGCCTTTGCCTTGTGCTCGATGCAGCGGATAGAACGCATCTCGTCCAGGATCTCATGGGTGGAACTAAACTTATCTTTCAGGTGGGTGGTTTTCCAGATGTGCCTGACATAAGAGCTGATGATCAAGGCTGTGAAGAGCACGAAGAGGCGACCTGTCTTGCCTTTTTCCGACCAACAGCGTTGTTTGTCAAAACCCATCTGTCCTTTCATTTGCTGGAAGTATTTCTCCTGTTCATCGCGCAGTCCGTATGCTTCAAGGGCTTGCATTGAGCCCATGTCAACCCCGAGGGTCATGTTGGCGAAGAATCCCGAGGCACGCTTGGCGGTGTCCACCTTTTTCCCGTTGATAGTGAAACCGATAAGGGTGCGGTCAGAGGCCTTGTATTCGATGTCGAACCAGTTGTAGTTTTTCTTGATTGTCACATCATCATCCAGTGGTTCCCCTGCATCCTTGATGGCCTGAAGAGCTGCCCGTTGCGATTCAATCGCTATGTCGAGGGTGGTAAGTTCCTCCCCGCGACGCACGGCATCGAAGTAAAGGTTGAGTTTGAGGCGGTCAGCCTTGATGGTGGCACCCCCCTTGCCGGCTACATCATACTCCATCTCATATTGCTTGTGGTAGATCCTGGTTCCCGCGTCGATCCTCATCCCTTCAGGCCTGCCCGCGAAGAGACCCAGTTCAGGAATTTTCTCCATGACCAGCCTCTGGCGTACCTTGACGAACATGATCATCGGCTGCTTGCGCAGGATGTACCGCTCCAGGTTGGCAAGCGACTCATATCCCCTGTCTGTGACCAGAATCACCTTCGGGAACCCAGCGTGGTTCAGGTCGGTGAGTATCGTCTCCACGCTCCTGGAGTCGGGGATATTACCGGGGAATGTCCGGTAATAGATTGGCATGTGGCTGTCCAGGGAGTAGACGACCACCTCGAGGGTTTGTTCCAGCGGCAGACCATCCTTGTTCCTGCCCCACTTGACATCAGCCAATGTATCTCCATAAGCCGAGCGGCTCGTGGAATCCACGGCACAAAGCTCACCCTTCTCCAGCCTGCTGGCCCTTAAACGGAACAACTCCATCCGCTCCGATTCAGTGATGGATTGAGTCAGACGAGTGATCATGGTGGGTGTCAGTTCCGACTGGGAGGGAGTCTTGACTATCCGCTGCCAGCGTGCAAGCCGGTTGTAGGTATGTCCTGTCAGGTAGGGGTAGAAAGCCAATGTCAGGATGTCGTTCACCATCTCGGTGTTACCCTCGAAAACGCTCAGCATGTCCTGGTGGATGCCCGTCTTTAAGGCTACCTGCTCCAACAGCCACACATCACCGTAGAAGCGATTCAGATCATCACCATCATACGAGGGCCTACCCTGGCTGCGCTTGCCAGACAACTTGTGGGTTAGGCTCATATCCCAGCCTTCAGGGAATATCAGCTTTGAACGTTCCTCATGGCTTGCATAAATGAAACGTGAACCTGGAACAAACTTCAGGTTCTTGTCAACGGTACCCCAGTGAAAGATTGAATACTTCCTCTTTCCCTCTGGTGTAACAGTGTATGGATGTGTGGATGCGTACATATAGCTTCCGTTCTTGTGGATTGATATCCTGTAGATGCTATCTTCTCTTGTTGGTCTTGCCATGGTGATGTCTTATTAGTTATACAAATGTATAATTAAAAATTCGTAATAACAAGCCTTTTTACTTATTTATTTTGCTATTGCTCTGGGTGTTGAAGTAAAACTGACCAATTAGTTGTACAATTTGTTGAAAAACTCACGTTCTTTAGTAGTTGAACCCAAAAGCCCACAATGGCACCACATTGAGATACCCAAATTCAATATCATCTTTTACCACAAACGATTTGCCATCTTTCTCAATTTGCGTCTGCTGCTTGTTTTTTCCGCCAATCTCGAACTTATAATTATCTATGACAAAATCGACTTTTTCTGATGATATTACTTCATTTTTCAGTCGCATTTGATTGAAAAAGAAAGTTTCTCGTAGGTTTCCAATATTTGATTTATCTCCACCCAAATTGAAAATAATATTTGTGTTATCCAGATACACTTTATCAACTTTTCCTAAGCCACGGATTCCACTCGTTTCGTTGCGCAACTGACCTATAAGTCCGGCTTTTTCCATATAGGAAAAGTAATCGTCTAAGGAGTTGCGGCTCACGCCAATTATTTCGGATATTTTTGAGAAATTTGGTTTAAAAGGGGCACTTTCAGCGATAATGGAAAGCAATCGTTTCAATTTACGGCTTGTTCCAACATTCAGGTTGGCATATTGGGGAATGTCAGTTTCCAATGTTTGAACAATGATTTGCCCTAACCGTATATCCATTTCATTTTCAAGGCCGAAGGGATAGTAACCGCGCTTCAAATAGTCATTAAACAAGGGTAACGGGTGTTTAATATCTGTAAGCCTGACTTCGTTATTGACAATCTGTTGTAGCGAATATACCTCGGTTTCGTAATTATGAAACAATTTTAAATATTCCCGAAATGAAAGTCCGTGCAATTTGTAGATGATAGCACGGCGGCTTAAATCTGCCGGGCCTTTCAGTATATCGAGCACAGAAGAACCCGTGAAAATAACTTTTAAGGCAGGAAATGAATCGTAAATATTTTTTAATTCACGCGACCAATCCGAATATTTGTGTATTTCATCAATAAACAAATACTCTCCTGCCGATTTATAGAGTTCATCAGCTAAATCAAAAAGCCTGTTTTCACTACAATACATATCGTCTGCCGACACATACAACGCTTTTCTGCTGTCTAAATTTTCCTTGATGTGTTGCAAAATCATGGTTGTTTTACCGACTCCACGAGCGCCAATAATCCCAATCAAGCGATTATCCCAGGTGACTTTTTCGTATAAATAGCGTTTAAAGTCTGTTGTAGTATTTTGTAAAAGCGTTTCAAATTTCTGATACAGTGTTCTCATTGCTTGTATAAGCTATTTTTTACAAAGATACTAAATGCACAACAAAATGAGCAATTATTTTAATTATTGTTCGTTCAAATGTGCAGGATGTTATTTTTGATTGGCAATAATCGGGTAAGGTAAGCAGTATCGGGCTTTTGTTGCAGGGTTTTTGGGCTATCGTTCTATTGTTTTGCGAATCATGCTCATTTCATCAAAACAAGTTCCTGTTGTTTTTCTATCATATTTTGAAATGTTTTTTCCACAAATGGAAGATAATTGCTTTTCAAAACATTGCAATGCGGCTTTATTGGATATCATTATTTATCAGGATTCATTATCTTTGTATAAACTGAAAACTATGAAAGTAGATAAAAATTTGGTTTTAAGTGATTTAAATCAGTTGTTGCGGTCAAAATTCTCTGATAACTTAAAAGATATTATACTTTTTGGTTCTCAGGTTTATGGCAAAGCCCATCAGGATTCTGATTATGATATTTTGATAATTCTAAAACAAAAACCAGATTGGAGAACTGAAAGAGAAATATCTGATTTATGTTATGAAATTGATTTAAAATATAGTATAGTTACAGATACACATATTATTGGAGAATCAGAATTATCAACTCTCCGGGGGAAACAGCCAATTTTCGTAAATGCTATTTCAAAAGGATTGCACGCATGATTAGTGAGTATGACAGGGATGCTTTAATTGAATATCGCTTACAGCAGTCGTTTGATACAATTGAATTAGCGAATTTTTTAGTTTCAAGTGATAAATTGGTTATTGCAGTTAACCGCATTTATTATGGGATGTATTACGCATTGACAGCATTAGCATTAAAAAATAAATTTGAAACTTCAAAACATCTACAATTAATCGGTTGGTTTAATAAGGAATACATCTCATCTCAGAGATTAGATCAAAAATTTGGTAAGATTTTGCGTAATGCTTTTCAAAATAGAACCAAAGGTGATTATGATGCGTTTGTAAAATTTGATAGAACTGAGGTTGAAATAATGTTAAAAGAGATGGCTGAGTTTATTGAAGAAATTAATTCTACTTTACGAAGTTAAGTATGTTGAACCGTTCTCTGTTTTTTGTAACAATAATCTATATCGAGCTGTCGCTTGCGATGTCGTTGAGCCATTTGCTCCAACCTTAGCTGCACTTCCTTTCTTGTC